>WNGB01002344.1_pt1 | contig 30633 bp, 28 predicted proteins | sample 5400681 | NCBI WGS metagenome assembly WNGB01 (sample SAMN13153367, study PRJNA577476) | soil metagenome | isolation source: 115 cm soil or saprolite under grassland replicate 2 | place: USA:California | collected 2016-06-15
GGCTCCGCCGCGCGGGAGGCCTCGCCGGCCAGGGAAGCGTGGTGGGCCGTGCAGGGATCGAACCTGCGACCTTGGGATTAAGAGTCCCCTGCTCTACCAGCTGAGCTAACGGCCCGCGAAGCGAGTATAGCCCCGCTCTTTTCGCCTGCTCGAGGCGCTCTTTACAGGCTGATAACGGGCCCGGCGTACCCTAGGAGCGGACGATGAAGATCATTGCTCTCGTCACCGTGCTCGCGGCCGCGGCCTGGCTTTCTGCCTCCGTTCCTCCTGCGAGTCGTGCGCAGTCGACCGCCGAATGCTCACAGAGCTCGACAGGGCTCGTCCCGCTCACCGATATGGGAGCCCGCACGCGCTACCGGGGCTTCCGGGGCGGCCTCTATCCGGCCGGCCGCAACCGGCCGACAGCCAAGTATCTGCGCCAGGGCATCGCTGCGTCGAAGCGAGTCCGTCCCATCGGCGGCAAGATCGTCCTGCTCTCGGTCGGCATGTCGAACACGACGGCCGAGTTCTCGGCCTTCAAGCGCGCCGCCGATCGCGATCCGGCCAAGAACAGCTCGCTGACGATCGTCGACGGAGCCCAGGGCGGCTGGGATGCCGAGCGCATCGTGCACGACGCTGAGTACTGGGACCTCGTCGATCAGCGACTCGTCCTGGCCGGCGTCTCGGCAGTCCAGGTGCAGGCGGTCTGGCTGAAGGAGGCAATCGCCGGCGAGGACCGGCGCTTCCCTCGCGACGCGCGGGCCCTGCAGAAGGATCTCCGCATCATCGTCCGCAACATTCGCCTGCGCTACCCGAACACCCGGCTGATCTACCTCTCGAGCCGCACCTACGCGGGCTACGCGACGGTCGCCCTCAACCCTGAGCCGGCGGCCTACGACAGCGGCTACGCCGTCCGCTGGCTGATCCAGGACCGGATCGTCGGCAAGCTGAAGGGGCCCTGGGTCGGCTGGGGGCCTTACCTGTGGACGGACGGGCTGCGCGGCCGCAGAGACGGACTCGAATGGACCTGTGACGACGTCGAGGACGACGGCACGCATCCCTCCAAGACCGGCATTCAGAAGGTCGTGAGCCTGCTGATGACGTTCTTCAAGAACGACCCCACCGCGCGTCGCTGGTTCGTCGCCCGCTAGCTCCGGTACCGCTGCGCCCGGCGCCGCAACTACTATCGCGCCCGTGAAGGGACCCATCGGGATCGTCGGCGCCGGTTACGTCGGCCTGCCACTGGCCAAGGTCTTCGCGGATGCGGATCACCGCGTGATCCTGATCGAGTCGAACCCCGAGAAGATCGCGCAGGTGGAGCGGGGCGAGAGCTACATCAGGGATGTCTCCTCGGACGAGCTCGGGCCGCTCGTCGCGTCGGGCGCGATCGGCATCACCTCCGACTACGACGCGCTCAAGGAGACGGAGGCGATCCTGCTCGCGCTCCAGACGCCGCTCTCGGCGCAACGCGAGCCTGACCTCTCGATCGTGCTCGGCGCGGTCGAAGACCTCGCGGGCCGGTTGCAGAAGGGGCAGCTCGTCGTGCTCGAGTCGACCACCTATCCCGGGACGACGCGCGAGCGCCTGCTCCCCGTGCTCGAGCGGCACGGTTTGCGTGTCGGCGAGGACTTCAATCTCGCGTTCTCCCCGGAGCGGGTCGACCCGGGTCGTGAGGACTGGACGACGAAGAACACGCCGAAGATCGTCGGCGGGATCACACCCGCCTGCACGGAGCGGGCGGTCGAGCTGTACGGCCGCGCGCTCGAGACCGTGTATCCCGTCTCCTCGCCGGAGGCCGCCGAGCTGACGAAGCTGCTCGAGAACATCTTCCGCTCGGTGAACATCGCGCTCGTCAACGAGCTCGCACAGCTTTGCGACCGGATGGGGATCGACGTCTGGGAGGTGATCGGAGCTGCGGCCACGAAGCCGTTCGGCTTCATGAGCTTCCAGCCCGGGCCGGGGCTCGGCGGCCACTGCATGCCGATCGACCCCTTCTATCTGACGTGGAAGGCGCGCGAGTACGACTTCTACACGGAGTTCATCGAGCTCGCGGGCAAGGTGAACGAGAACATGCCGTGGTGGTGCCTGGGCAAGGTCGTCCGGGCCCTGAACTCCCACGAGCGCGCTTTGAAGGGCTCGAGGGTCCTGCTGCTCGGGGTCGCGTACAAGTCCGACATCGGCGACACCAGGGAGTCGCCCGCGCTCAAGCTGATCGAGCTGCTGCAGGCCGAGGGCGCCGAGGTCTCGTATCACGACGCGTTCGTTCCGGAGCTGCCGGAACACGGACTGACGTCCGTCGCCCTCGACGTAACAAGCGCCGACTGCGTCGTGATCGTCACGGCCCACTCTGGAATCGACTACGACAAGCTCGTCGAGCAGGCGCCGCTCGTCGTCGACCTCCGCAACGCGACGGGTGCCAACGGCACCGCGAACGGCAAAGTCTGGAAGCTGTGATCCGGCTCGCGCACGCAGGCCTCGGCTACTGGGGGCCGAACGTCGCGCGGAACTTCGCGGAGGTCGCCGAGCTTCGTTGGCTCTGCGACCTCTCGCCCGACCTGCTCGCGGACGCTGCGGCGCGCTATCCGGGCACGCGCACGACCTCGGACTTCGCGGAGCTGCTCGACGACCCCGAGCTCGACGCAGTCTCGATCGCGACGCCCGTGATCACCCACCATGCGCTGGCGAAGCAGGCGCTCGAAGCCGGAAAGCACGTCTTCGTCGAGAAGCCGCCCGCCCAGTCGAGCGCCGAGGCGGAGGAGCTCTGCACGCTGGCGGAGGACCGGGGGCTTGTCTTCATGCCCGGGTATCTCCTCCTCTATCACCCGGCGGTCGCGAAGCTGAAGGAGCTCGTCGACTCCGGGGAGCTCGGGGAAGTGCTCTACCTCTACGGCAACCGCCAGAACCTCGGCCAGATCCGCCGCGACGAGAACGCTCTCTGGTCGCTCGGCGCGCACGATCTCTCCGTCATGCTCCACCTCGTCGGAGAAGAACCCTCCGAGGCCTGGGCGCGCGGTGCCTCGTTCCTGCGCGTCCGCGAGGGAATCGAGGACGTCGTCTTCTGCTACCTCCGCTTCCCCTCCGGGATCGTCGCGCACATGCACCTCTCGTGGCTCGACCCGCAGAAGATGCGGCGGCTGACGGTCGTGGGCCGCGACAAGATGGCGGTCTTCGACGACATGGAGCCCGAGCGCAAGCTCACCGTTCACGACAAGGGCCCGGTGTTGCTCCCGGCCAGCGAATGGCAGGTCCGCGCGGGCGACATCCACATCCCGCGGATCGGGACCGAAGAGCCGCTGCGTGTCGAGTGCGAGCATTTCGTCTCGCTCGTCGAAGGCCGAGGTGACCGACTCGCTGCCGCGCGCGAGAGCCTCGCGGTCGTCCGCACGCTCGAGCAGCTGCAGTCGTCGCTGGTGACCACGTCGGTGTGAGCGACGTCGCCGAGACAGCCGTCGTCTACCCGGGCACGGTCATCGGCGAGGGCTGCGTGATCGGCGATCACGCCGTCGTCGGCAAGCAGCCCGCCCTCTCGCCGCGCTCGACCGCCCCGCGCGCCGAGCTGCCTCCGCTCGAGCTGGGCCCCGGGACAATCGTCTCCGCCGGCGCGATCGTCTTCGCCGGGACGAAGGTCGGAGCCCGGGTGATCGTCGGTGACCAGGCCTGCGTGCGCGAGCGCTGCGAGATCGGAGACGACGTCGTCATCGGCCGGGGCTCCCTCGTCGAGAACGACACCTCGATCGGCGCGCTGACGAAGATCCAGGCGAACGCGTACATCACCGCCTACTCGACGCTGGAGGAGGAGGTCTTCATCGCGCCGTGCGTCACGACCACGAACGACAACTTCATGGGCCGAACGGAGCAGCGTCACGAGCTGCGGCGCGGCCCGACGATTCGGCGCGGCGCGCGGATCGGCGGCGCGGCCGTGCTCTGTCCGGCGGTCGAGATCGGCGCGGAGGCGTACGTCGGCGCCGGAGCGGTCGTCGTTCGCGACGTGCCCGCTCGGGCGGTGGTCGTCGGGAATCCCGCGCGTCAGATCCGCGAGGTCGCTACGGAAGAGCTCTTGGGAGCGGTTTCGAGCGAGGACGCTTCCGGACGTTGAGCGTGTACGCGCCAGCGCCCGGAGTCGCCGCCTTGACCGCGAGGTAGTACCAGCCGGTCTGCCGCGCGCGGAAACGGACGTGCTCGACCGAGCCCGGTGACCTCGATTCGGCGGCGAGCAGGCGCCTGTTCACGGCGTGCCCGGCAACTCGCTGGGTCCCCGGCAGCCAGAGGGAGAGATTCGTGTCGGTGCCGCGGGGCCCGCGAAGCTTGGCAACCACACGGCTGCCCTGCCACAGCTTGATCCGATAGACGTCGACCGGGTCGTCCCAGAAGTCGATCGTCGCGCGGAGCCGGCGGCCTTTGCGGCCCCAAAGGGGCGGAGCGATCGTCGCCTCGTCGTTCGCCTCGAAGCGGTCCGGGTCGGGGGGCGGGTCGACGAGAGCGCGGACGGCGCTCGAGGCGTCGAGGACGCCCCAGCCTGTGAGCCGGTCCCGGCCGGCGGGGCACTGATCGCACCCGGTCTCGGGCCTGGCATCGACCGTGTTGCGCGTGAGCAGGGCGCTCACTTGGTCGGCCTGGAGCTCGGGATTCGTGCCGAAGAGGAGCGAAGCGGCGCCGGCAACCTGAGGAGCGGAGAACGACGTCCCGTCGCCGCGCCGGAACTCGATCGGGCCGCACTCGGAATAGCCCTGGAGAACACAGCCCGGACGGGCGACCGCGGTCAGGGCCCGCGGCAGGGTCGAGAAGATCGCCTCGCCCGGAGCTCCGATGTCGTTGAAGACCCGGTCCCGGTTCGAGAACGCGGGCACGCTTCCGTCGCGGGCCACTGAGCTCACGCCGAGCACGTGCGGCAGGGCGGCCGGGTAGCCGGCGTAGCTCCAGGGCTGCTCCGGCGCGCCGTCGCCGTTCCCGACCGCGGCCACGACGAGCACCCCGTTGGTGACGGCGTACTGCACGGCAGCGGCCTCCAGGCGCGAGTAGCCGTCGCCGGCTCCGCCGGGATTGCGCAGGCCGCCGAAGCTCATGTTGATCACCTGCGCGCCGTGGTCGACGGCCCAGCGGATCGCGCGCGCCTCCGCTTCGGGAGAGATCGTGCCGTCGCTGCGAACGATCTTCGCCACCAGGAGCTGGGCGCTGAGACCGATCCCCGAGATGCCCTGGGCGTTGTTCGTCGCCGCGGCGATCTCACCGGCGACAAATGTGCCGTGACCGTTCGTGTCGAGCTGCCACGAGCTCGAGACGAAGCTGGCGCCGGCGACGACCTGTTTCGTGAGCTCGGGATGCTCGGCGTCGATTCCGGAATCGAGTACGGCCACGCGAACATTCGTCAGCGACGGGAACTGCAGCCAGGCGTCGAACGCGCGAACTCCCTTGACGTACCACTGACGCGAGAGAAGCGGATCGTTCGGCAAGAACGCGAGCCGGCGGCTGCTCCCGAGGCGCTCGACCCAGGCGACCCCGGGTGTCGAGGCGAGAGCATGCGCGCTGGGCGCGCTCACCACGAGCGCGAAGGGTTCGATCACCGAGACGGGGTTGCCCGTGCGCGCCTCGAGCCGCTGGGCGACCGCGTCGGCGGACTCGCCGCGCTGGACACCGGCGGCGAAGCGCGCCGCGGAGGCGGTCCCGGGCGACACGAGAGCGAGCAGGAGGGAGGCGAGCGCGAGGCGTCTCATGCCGGCGACACCCGAAGCGTGGGACTGACTCCGGGCACGAATCCCCTTCCGGGTGCCAACCGGGCCCGGTACTCGCCGGGCATCAGGCTCAGATGAGCCTCGAAGTCGCCGTTCGCGTCGATATTGGTCCGGACGAGCGTCGTCCAGGAACCGCCCTCACGCCTCTGCACCGCGACAAGCGCGCCCGGGAAGAGCGGCCGCGCATAGCCGCGGAGGGTCGTGGCGTCCCGCAGTCCGTAGAACCGCACGCGCGGAGCGACTGCGACACGGACGACGCCGCTGCGCGCCAAGCCGCTCGCCAGCCGGTACTCGGTGGGGCCGCGCGGCTTCGGCGAGACGCTGACCGCCCCGTCGTGTCCCAGCGTCACGGGACCGCCTGATCGCCACGCACCGCCGGGCTCGCGTTGCTCCAGCGTGACGGAGGGCAGGCCGCGGGCCACGCCGCTCAGTGCGGCCCGGGCACCGAACGTCACGGGAGCCGCCGGAGGCGCAAGCGAGAGGACACCGATCCTGAACCACGTCGAGCGGAGACCGAGCGCTCGCCGAGCGTCGGTCCCGGTCATCGCCGACTCCCCCTGGGAGCTCGCGACGATCACCGAACGAACGCGGCCTGAAGGTCCTGTCGTCGTCCGGACGTCGACAAGGCGGCCGCGCGCTCCGAGCGCACGGCCCAGTCGCTTCGAGCCGACTGCGAAGGGCCCCCAGCGATGGTGCGGGGAGATCGTGTCGTAGGGGTCCTCGACGGAGACGAGGTACGGGATCTGCGGCGAGCTCGGCCAGACCTCGGAGGCGGCGGCCGTTCGTCCCCCGGAGCTGGAGAAGAAGTACGTCGTCGCGACGCGGCCTCCGTAGAGCACGACCTGGGCCGCGGTCTCCTCCACGGCCTCCGTCGTGGCGGGCCATTCGCCGGCGATGCCTCGGTAGACCTGGCTGCGCGTGTCCGGGTAGAGATCGAACCAGGAACCGGTCTTCCGGACCGCGAGCGCATACGAGCGGGCGGCAACGGCCTGAGCCTTGAGCGCCTCCGGCAGCCAGTCGTGTGGCATCTCCGAGGGCACGACACCGTAAAGGTATCCCTCCAGCCCCACCGAGTTGACGGCGCGGAGTGCCCCGTTCGCGACCGAGACCTGGAACTGTCCACGATAGGGCCGGCCGTCCAGGCGCAGAGGAGACGTGCCCGGGAGAAAGACGACCGGGCCCGGAATTTGGCGCGCCTGCCCGTTCTGCGGCTTCATGCGCAGTCCGGGACCGAAGCGCTGGGCGCCGGCCGCGAGCTGCCAGACCTCGCCCGTCGCGTCCCGGACCCGGAACGCGGCCTCCGAGGAGATGGTCAGGCGCTGCTTGCCCTGGGCCATCAGGACGCGCACCCGGGCGACACCGGCGGGGCCGAGCGTCGTCCCGGGGTAGTAGTGGGCGAGGATCTCGTCGTAGTTTGCTCCCTGCTGAGCGAATCCGAACGCGCCCCACTGGGCGAGCCCGACGCCGTGACCCCAACCGCGGCCGCTGACGACGAAGGTCGGCTGACCCGGAATCGGCACTGCGGCGCGCGCCTTCGGACCGCTGGCGGAATACCCGACGCCGGCGGCGAGAAGGGCGGTCAGGGCGAGCGCGGCAGCAGAGAGCCTGAGACGATCCATCGGCACTGATTTCGGCGCCCGGTCGTGGGGTCCTGACCGGCCGCAGAGTGATCTGAGGCTAGCGCATGCGGCTCCCGGCGGCATCCGCCTTTACAGGAAGTTCAGAAAACCCCTGGCGGAGCAGGAGGTTTTCGAGCTGCTGCCGGGCGGGAAGGTTGAATGAGACGCTGCCCCCCAATGCCGAGCGAACAAGAGCTTCTGCCCCCTCGCTACCGCCGCCCAGAGCTGATCGGCCGCGGCGCGATGGGCGACATCTTCCGCGCCGAGGACGAGGAGCTCGGCCGAACAGTGGCCGTCAAGGTCCTGTCCGAGCGGTATGCGAGCGACGCGTCGATTCGCACGCGGTTCGAGCACGAGGCGCTCGCCGCGGCGCGCCTCTCGGGAGACCCGGCCACGATCACGATCTTCGACGTCGGCGAGTGGGAGGGGCGCCCGTTCATCGTCATGGAGTACCTGAGCGGCGGATCGCTCGAGGACCGCCTCCGTGCCGGACGGCCTTCGACCGCCGAGGCGCTGAGCTGGCTCGAGCAGGCGGCCGCCGCCCTCGACTCGGCGCACCGCAGCGGCGTCGTCCACCGGGACGTCAAGCCGGGGAACTTCCTGCTCGATCCGTCGGGCGCGCTCAAGGTCGCGGACTTCGGGATCGCAAGCACGGCGGGCATGGAGTCGCTGACCATGACGGGCACCGTGCTGGGCACTGCCGGGTATCTCTCGCCGGAGCAGGCTCAGGGCGAGCGCGCGAGCGCCGCCAGCGATCGCTATGCACTCGCCGGCGTCGCCTTCGAGCTGCTCACAGGCCGGAGGCCGTTCGAATCCGACAGCCCGACGGCGGAGGCCGCAGCGCACGTTCACGCGCCCGTTCCTTCGGTCAGCGCGGGCTCCGAGCTGCCCCGCGAGCTCGACCCGGTCTTCGAGCGCGCGCTGGCGAAGGACCCCGCCCAGCGCTTCGAGACCGGCGCCGAATTCGTTGCGGCCGTGCGGGACGCCCTCGAGGCCGGAGTGGGGACGACCCGCGCTTTCGCGCCGGCGACGCGCGCGCGACGCGGTCCCAGGCTGCCCTTGATCGCTGCGTTCGCCGCCGTCGCCGTCGCGGCCGGCGCCGCGCTGGCGGCGATTCTCTCTTCGGGCGGAGACGAGCAGGCCGGCACTCCTCCCGGAACGACCGTTCGCCGGACGGTCACGACTGTCATCCGGCCGCCGCCCCCGCCGCGGCCCCCGCCTCCGACGACGATCGCCCAAAGCAGCATCGCCTTGACCGACGAAGCCACGCGGCTGCTCGAGCAAGGCGACTACGCCGGCGCGGAGCGAGCCGCACGCGAAGCCCTGGTCACGCTGGGCGGCAGCGGCCAGCTGTACGAGGCCTACGCGGAGTACGACCTCGGCGCCGCGCTCGCCCACCTCGGCCGCTGCGAGGAGGCGAGCGACCACCTGGAACGGTCGAAGAAGCTCCAGGGCAACCGCAAGGAGATCAACGAGGCGCGGAAGCTGTGCAAGGGACACCACCGCGTACGATGAGCCGGTGCGGATCCTCGTCACGGGCGCGGCCGGCTTCATCGGCTCGAACTTCGTCCACTACTGGCTCGAGCACCATCCCGACGACGAGCTCGTCGCCCTCGACCTCCTGACCTACGCGGGCAACCGCGCGAACCTCGAAGCGGTCGAGAACCGGATCACCTTCGTCCAGGGGGACATCGCCGACCTCGAGCTGGTCGAGGGGCTCTTCCGGGAGCACGACGTCGAGGTCGTCGTCAACTTCGCTGCGGAGTCGCACAACAGCCTGGCCATCCTCGACCCGGGGCGGTTCTTCCACACGAACGTGCTCGGGACGCAGGCGCTCCTCGAGGCGGCGCGGCGCGTGGGGATCGGGCGCTTCCACCATGTCTCCACGTGCGAGGTCTACGGCGATCTGACCCTGGACTCGGACGAGTCCTTCACGGAGGAGTCGCCGTACCGGCCGCGGACGCCGTACAACGCCTCCAAGGCCGGCGCCGACCACGCGGTGCGCGCGTACTTCGAGACCTGGGAGCTGCCGGCGACGATCACGAACTGCTCGAATAACTACGGGCCCCTTCAGTTTCCCGAGAAGGTCGTCCCGCTCTTCGTGACGAACGCGCTCGACGACAAGCCTCTGCCCATGTATGCGTCGACGGAGAACAGGCGCGAGTGGCTGCACGTCCGCGATCACTGCCGCGCAGTCGAGCTCGTCCTCCAGCGAGGCCGCGTGGGCGAGACGTACAACGTCGGCTCGGGGATCGAGGCCTCGATCGAGGAGATCGCCGATCGCGTGCTCGAGCTGACCGGCAAGCCGGCCTCGCTGAAGACGATCGTTCCCGACCGGCCCGGGCACGACCGGCGCTACCTGCTCGACTCGACCAAGATCGAGCGCGAGCTCGGCTGGCGACCCGAGATCGGCTTCGAGGACGGGCTGCGGGAGGCGGTCGACTGGTACGCGGCGAACCGGGCCTGGTGGGAGCCCCTGAGGGAGCGCCTACAGGTCGAAGAGACCGCCTGGACCTGACAGCCATGTCCGGTGCCTGGCACCGGACATGTCGGCTAGAGACGAGCTAGGCAGGCGCGGAGGCCTTCGCGCCAGTGAGGTAGGCGGGGCGCCTCGGGGCGCTCGCTTCTGAGGACCGAGTTCGCCGGTCTCGGAGCCGGGCGGCCGAGCTCGGCCGTCGTGATCCGACGGACGCGGCACTCCAGGCCGGCCTCGTCGAAGATCGCCTCGGCGAACTCGGCCCAGGTGCAGTCGCCCGCCGCCGTAAGGTGGTAGGTGCCGTACAGAAGCTCGAGCAACTCCGTGGTTGCCTCCGCCAGATGCCCGACATATGTCGGCGAGCCGCGCTGGTCGTCGACGACGGCGACCTCGTCCCGCTCCGTCCCGAGCGCGAGCATCGTGCGGAGGAAGTTCTTCCCGGTCCAGCCGAAGAGCCACGAGGAGCGGACGATCCAGCCGTCCCGCACCTCGCGCTCGCCCGCGAGCTTCGTGCGCCCGTAGACCGAGAGCGGGTTCGGCTCGTCCGACTCGACGTAGGGCCCACCCTTCTGCCCGTCGAAGACGTAGTCGGTCGAGAAGTAGACGACCGGCGTCCCGAGCGAGACGACGTTCCTCGTCCCGTCGACATTGGCGCGAGCCGCCCCCTCCGGGTTCGCCTCGGCCCCGTCCACGTCCGTCCAGGCAGCCGCGTGGAGCACCAAGTAACACTGTGTTACTTGGTCGAGGGGACGGGTGACGTCCCACTGGCTCCGCGTCAGCGCGTCGGCTTCCGGGAACACCTCCGCCAGCGCGGTGCCGAGCTGGCCGCCGGCGCCGGTGATCAGGATGCGGCCTGATCCCGTTTCGAGAGGATCGGCGATTTCGTGCTCCAGAGGTCGACGACGCGCGGATCGTTCCAGGGAACCTCGTGCTCGTCCGGGTCGGCCGGGTCGTACTCCTCGGTCACGTGGTAGCAGAAGAGGGCGTCGGTGAGCGCCTCGAACCCGTGCGCGCAGCGACCGGGGACGTAGACCGCGACGGGATTCTCGTCACCGATGTCCTCCGTGAACGTCTCACCGCTCTCGAGGTCGAGCACGACGACCCGCACCGAGCCGCTCAGGCAGACGAAGAGATCGTCCTGGCCGCGCTCGTGGTAGTGCAGCGCGCGGACGACGCCCTGCCGCGAGAACGAGACATTCGTCTGCCGCATCGGCTTCTCGCACCAGCTCGCGCGGTGAATCTCGACGAGCCAGCCGCGCTCGTCCTCGAAGCGGCACAGGGGAATGCGGCGGAGGCCCTCGATCACCGGTTCGCGCCGTTGAGCCGCACGAAGTCGTTGACGGCGTAGTAGGCGTCGATCGACTCGCCCGCGTCGCCCCAGAAGCCCTCTGCGATGTCGTACTCCAGCGCGCCCTGCTCGATGTACCAGTTGTTCACGTCCGTGATCTCCAGCTCGCCGCGGGCCGACGGCGAGAGCGTCGGCAGGAACTCGAAGACCGCGGCGTCGTAGAAATAGAGACCGGTGACCGCGAATTCGCTCGGCGGCTGCTCGGGCTTCTCGACGATCCGGAGGACGCGCTCGCCGTCGAGCTCGGCGACCCCGAGATGCCGCAGATGCTCCGGCTCGTCGATCCTCGCGAGCACGATTCGGCCGCCGCTCTCCTGGCGCTCGAAGTTCTCGACCGCCGGCTTGATCGAGCGCTCGAAGATGTTGTCCGCGAGCATGACCAGAACGCGGTCACCCGCCGCAAAGCGCTCCGCGAGCGCCAAAGCGTCTGCGATTCCGCTCTCACGCTCCTGGTAGGCGTACGACAGGCGGTCGATTCCGTGCGCGTGCCCGTCGCCCAGCAGGCGCAGGAACTCCCCGGCATGCGTCCCGCCGGTGACGAGCATGATCTCGGCGACCCCGACTGAGACGAGCGCCTCGATCGCATACGTGACCATCGGGCGGTCGGAGATCGGCAGCAGGTGCTTGTTCGTGATCCTGGTCAGCGGATGAAGGCGGCTGCCGACACCGCCCGCGAGGATGACGCCTTTCATGTTCGCAAGATCGTACGGCAGGGTAGAAACCCGGGGATGACCGACGAGCGGCAGGTGCAGGACGACCCCGTCGTGCTCGAGGGCGAGGACGAGCTCCCGCGGCAGCCGGCGCCTCCCTTGGATCCCTACACGCCCGAGCCCGGGCCGCGTCCCGGCGAGCGGAAGGCGTTCAATGCGATGCGCTGGGCCGTGCTCGTCGTGCTCGTCGTGACAGCGATCGTCGTCTGGGCCGCCCTGCGTTAGCTATAGCTAGCCGCGCCGAACCGACTCGCAATCTCGCGCGACGACGTCGAGCGCGTCTGCCATGACGACGTCGCGCCCCTTGCCGCACGTGATCTGGTCGAGCTCGCCGTCCCGCGTCGTGATCCGATCGTTCCCGCGGCCCGCGAAGATCGTGTCCGAGCCCGCGTCCCCGGAGATCTGATCCCGTCCGTCCCCGCCGAAGAGCCGATCGTCTCCGGCGAGCCCCGACACGACGTCTGGCCCGCTGTAGGCCCGCGCGGTGTCGGCAGCAGCCGTCCCGAAGATCTCGTCCCGCACCTGCACCCAGTTGAAGCCGTTCTGCCAGCACGGGCTGATCGGCCGCTTGCCGCTGCCGTCCGCGCCGATCACGAACACCTGCTCGGCGCAGTGGCCGAACGTGGTGCTGGAGTCGTACGCTGGACCGACATACGAGATTCGGCGGCCGTCGGGCGACCAGTCGGGGCCCTCGCCGCGCGTGACTGATCGCTCGGACCCGTCGACCGACAGGATTTTGACCGCAGGGCTGGGAGCAAAGCGGTTCGAGTAGACGATGCTGTCTCCGGCGGGCGCCCAGCTGAAGATGCTTTCCGGCGTGCGCAGCCGGGCGGGCCCATCGACCTCGATCAGCGCGTACAAGCCTCCCAGCCAGCGACCGTCGGGCGACCAGAGAGGCGTCTCCGGCAGGTCCCAGGGGATCTCCTGCAGCATGCGCTCGCCGGTCCCGTCTCGCTCGGCGACGTAGACCCGCGAATGGGTCCCTCGACAGGGCCCCGCGGTCGCGGCTCCGAAGGCAATCCGGTCACCAGACGGAGACCAGGCGGGCTCGACCCGTATCTCCCCGGGCCTCGTCAGCACGCGGAGATTCGTGCCGTCGGCGTCGATCAGCTCGACGTCGGAAGATGCGCCCGAGCAGCTCCACTCGCCGGTGGAGAATGCGATCTCCCGACCGTCCGGCGACCACTGGGGATCGTACGCCGAAGGTGCGAGCTCACGAACGCCGGTCCCGTCCCAGGCCGCGAGTCTCAGGGAGCCGTTCGACGCGACATATGCAAAGCGCTCGCCGTCGGGCGACCAGTCCCACTGTCGCCGGTACCACTTCACGGTGAGGTCCGTCAACCGCACGGCTCCGGTCGCCGCATCGGCAACAGACAGCCGATAGCCGCGGTCGTAATCCAGCCACGCGATTCTCCGTCCGTCCGGAGACCAGACCGCCGGGAACGAGGTGCCCAGCACGCGCCGCCCCGAGCCGTCGGCCGCGAACAGCGTCATGTGCGGGCCCCCGCAGCACTGCTCGGGATCGTCATGGGCGAACGCGATCCAGCGACCGTCCGGCGACCAGCTGGTCTGGCCCGACGCCGGGACGTCGCGGGCGGTGAACGGTGTCGTCGGCCAAGCCGCCTGGCTCCCGACGAGAGCGAGGATCCCGACCGCAACGAGGGCGGCGCGCCTCACACAAGCTGAGACTCGCGCCTCGGATCCTTGTTAGCCAGTTAAGTTAGTAGGTGCTAGCACAGCGGTCAGGGCGAACCACCCCGCTACCATCCGCCCATGCCCCGAGACCCGATCGACCGCCTGCGAGGCGAGATGGAGGAGCTCTTCGCCGACCTCTGGCAGGTCCCGCGCTTCGCGCGCGGGCGCGGCGGCTTTCGCCCGCAAATCGACTGCTACAAGACCCAGCGTCCCGCGGCGATCACGATCGTCATCGAGCTGAGCGGCGTCGATCCCTCCAAGGTCCAGATCCATGCGGACGAGCGGACGCTCGTGATCTCGGGCGAGCGCCGGCGGCCACGCTGCACCGGGCGCGTGTACCAGCAGATGGAGATCGACTACGGACGCTTCCAGCGCCAGATCGCGCTCAGCGACGACGTCGACGTCGCCGCCTCGAAGGCGACCTATCGGCGCGGGCTCCTGAAGATCGTGCTGCCGCTGGCCAAGAAGCCGACCGCGCCCGAGCGCGTGGCGATCCCGGTTCGGAGCGCACGATGACGGACATTCTCGACGAGCAGCTCGACATCGAGCAGGTGGAGCTCCCCTCGGCGCTGCCGGTCCTCCCGCTCAAGGACACCGTCGTCTTCCCGGACTCGGTGCTGCCGCTTGCCATCGGCCAGGAGCGCTCGATTCGCCTCATCGACGACGTCGTCTCGCGCGATCGCCTGGTCGCGCTCGTCGCCTCCAAGAACCGCGAGGTCGAGCAGCCCGACTGGGACGAGCTCTACGAGGTCGGGACGGCGGCCGTCGTCCAGAAGATGATCCGGGTCCCCGACGGCTCGCTCCGCATCCTCGTCCAGGGCATCCGCCGCATCCGGCTGCTCGACCGGCTCCAGGATCAGCCGTACCTCGTCGGCAGGTTCGTCGAGGTCCCAGACGTCGTCACCGACTCACCCGAGACGCAGGCGCTGACCCAGAACGTCCAGTCCCTGTTCGCGCGGCTGATCGGGCTCGTCGCCTATCTCCCCGAGGAGCTAGCGCTGGCGGCGGCCAACGTCGAGGATCCAAGCGCGCTCTGCCACCTCGTCGCGTCGACGCTGCGGCTGAAGACCGAGGAGAAGCAGCGACTGCTCGAGCTGGACGACGTCGAGCAGCGGCTGCGCGAGATGCTCGTGATCCTCAACCGGGAGCTCGAGGTCGCGGAGCTCGGCTCGAAGATCCAGTCGCAGGTGCAGTCGGAGATGGAGTCGACGCAGCGCGAGTACTTCCTGCGCCAGCAGCTGAAGGCGATCCAGGACGAGCTCGGCGAGGGCGATCCGGAGCAGGCGGAGATCAAGGAGCTCCGCGACCGTGCCGCGGAGGTCGTGCTCCCCGAGGAGGCGCGCAAGGCCGTCGACCGCGAGCTCGGCCGGCTGGAGAAGCTTCCTTCGGCGGCCGCCGAGTACGGCGTCATCCGCACCTACGTCGAGTGGATCCTCAGCCTCCCCTGGGACAAGACGACGCAGGACAACCTCGATCAGGAGCGGGCTCAGAAGGTCCTCGACGACGACCACTACGACCTCGAGAAGGTGAAGGAGCGGATCCTCGAATACCTGGCCGTCTCGAAGCTCAAGAACGACCTCTCCGGCCCCATTCTCTGTTTCGTCGGGCCGCCGGGCGTCGGCAAGACGTCGCTCGGCCACTCGATCGCGCGCACGCTCGAGCGCAAGTTCGTGCGCATCTCCGTCGGAGGCGTCCGTGACGAAGCCGAGATCCGTGGCCACCGCCGCACGTACATCGGGGCCATGCCCGGGACGATCATCCGGGCGCTGCGCGACGCCGAGTCGCGGAACCCGGTGTTCCTCGTCGACGAGATCGACAAGATGGGCGCCGACTTCCGGGGCGATCCCGCGAGCGCGATGCTCGAGGTGCTCGACCCCGAGCAGCACTCGACCTTCCGCGACCACTATCTCGATCTGCCGTTCGACCTCTCGAAGGTGCTCTTCATCTGCACCGCGAACCAGGTCGAGACGATCCCGCCGCCGCTCCTCGACCGTATGGACGTCATCCAGCTCTCCGGCTACACCGAGGAGGAGAAGCTCGGTATCGCGCGCAAGTACCTCGTCCCCAAGCAGCTGAAAGCCCACGGCCTCAAGCGCTCGCAGCTGACCTTCACCGAGAAGGGCCTGCGGATCGTGATCCGCGAGTACACGCGGGAGGCGGGCGTGCGACAGCTCGAGCGGCAGATCGCGGCGCTCTGCCGCAAGGCCGCGCGCCGCATCGCCCAGGGCGAGACCCAGCGCATGAGCGCCGACGAGCAGCGCGTGCGCGAGTGGCTCGGACCGCGCCGCTTCGTCGCCGACGTGCGCAAGCGGACCTCGGAGCCCGGAGTCGCCACCGGCCTCGCGGTGACCGCCGTCGGCGGCGACGTCCTCTTCATCGAGGCGACGGCCTACCCCGGCAAGGGTCGCTTGAAGGTGACCGGGCAGCTGGGCGAGGTGATGCAGGAATCCGCCGAGGCTGCGCATTCGTGGGTCCGAACCCACGGCCCCGAGCTCGGCATCGATCCGCCGTGGTTCGGGGAGAACGACGTCCACGTCCACATCCCCGCCGGCGCTGTTCCGAAGGACGGCCCTTCGGCGGGGATCACGATGGCGACCGCGATCGCGTCCGTGGCGACCGGAAAACCGGTCTCGGACCAGGTTGCGATGACCGGCGAGCTCACGCTCTCGGGGCAGGTACTGCCGATCGGCGGCTTGCGCGAGAAGGCGCTCGCAGCGCAGCGGGCGGGAATCCGCAAGGTGATCTTCCCGCGCGAGAACGAATCGGATCTCGAGGAGCTGCCGGAGGAGACCCGCAAGGAGCTCGAGTTCATCCCCGCCGACTGGATCGAGGAAGCGCTGGAGGTCGCCTTCGACGGCTCTCTGCCGGCAGTGGCCGTCGCCCGACCGCTCACACGGGAGCGCAAGGCAGCGGCCCAGCGCTAGACACGATTATGCGACGGTCGTTTGCAGCCCCAGCCGCACGGGTAGAGTCGCCCTGACACAGCGAGCCAAAAGGAGTTTCGAATGGCCAAGCTTCAGGACCGCGCGAGAGACCGAGCGAGTGACGTGAAGCCTTACATCGAGCGTGCGCTCAAGGACGAGCGGGTGCGCGAGGACGTGAAGAGCGCGATTGCCACCGCGCGCGAGATCTACGACCAGCTTCTCGGCGGCCGCGCAATGACCTCGGTCGCCGCGAAGGTCGCGACCGACAAGGACATCCAGGAGAGCCTGCGCGACGCGATCGACGACCTGCGCGATGCGGCCGATCGCATCCAGGGCAAGGACTCGCACGCCGGCCGGAACGCGACCTTGCTTCTCACCGGGATCGCCCTCGGCATCCTCTTCAACCCCGTGACGGGCCCGGGGACGCGCCGTTGGCTTCAGGACAAGATCTTCGGCGAGGGCGACGAGTTCGAGTACCGCCAGGACAACGCGCAGTAAATAGGGCGCGGCTAGTCCCCGGCCGTCCGGGATTCCTCGAGCGCGCGCTCGAGGGAGCCGGGGTCGAGACCGTCCGCGATCGAGATGTCGTTGGCGGAGAGCAGGATCGCCCCCGGCTTCGGCGCGGTGCTCTCGGACGCGACCGGCGGCGCCCAGCCGGCGACCTGGGCGAAGTCGAGGTCCTCGACGCGCTTCCAGGCGAGCAGGTACGGATACGGTCTCACCGATCCGTCGTAGCCGAGATAGAGGCGCCCGACGGGGTGGATCTCGAAGTGGAGGTGGTACGGCGTCGTAGACGCATCGCCCGAGTTGCCGACGAAGCCGACCACCGTCCCGGCCTTCACGTGACGGCCGTTGACGGCGAACGGCGAGAACGCGGAGAGGTGGGCGTAGTAGAACTCGTTGCCTTCTCCGTCCCGGAGCCAGAGGCGCCAGCCGCCGAGGTGATTCCACCCGACCGAGAAGATCGTGCCGTCGGCGACGGCGAGCAGGGGCGCGCCGAGTGGGGCAAAGATGTCCTCGCCGTGGTGCCAGCCTGACGCGACGTCCCCTCTCGGAGCTCCGTAAGTGTCGCCGAAGGACGACGGGCCGTAGACGGGGAAGACGTAGCCGCCCGCGGTGAGGCGCGGCGTCACGTCGTCCGGCGGACGGAAAAGAAGGCTCGGCCGCTCGGGGCCGACCCCCGGTCCTCGCACGTCCTTGCGAGCGGGAGCCTTCTTGTGCTTCTTCTTGGTCACGCGCTGCGTTGTGCGCTTGTGCCGTTGCTCGGGTTTCTTGACGATGTCCGCCTGCGCGGAGGCCTCGGCGTAGCCGATCATGACCTCGGTCCCCGCGGGTAGCCCGTTGTGGTCCGCCGTGAGGCGCGCCTGGAGGCCGGTGACGAAGATGCGGGCGCCCTTCGTCTCGCTCGTGTCGAGCGAGGTCCTGCCCTCCTGAAGCGTCACCACGTAGCCCCAGTCTCCGATCGGGAACTGGGTTCCCGGCCCCGCCGCCACGGGCTGTCCGAGGACGGTGAGCCCGATCACTGCCGAGCCGGCCGAGTCGGCGGCCGACGACTGTGCGTTTGCGGACGCCTTGGCCTTCGCGGTCACGGTCGTGACGGTGACGTCGCCGCCGAAGATCTGAATCGAGGAGACCTCCGCCGACGCGCTCGAGGTTGCAGATGAACCGCGGGTGGCGAAGGCACCCGACGTCACCGAGCCCGCGCGGACGACCGAGCCGTCCCCCGGGTACGCATACGAGCCTCCGACGCCGACCGCGTCCGGTGGCGCGGAGACGGCTGCGGCCGAGTCGCCGCTCTGCCCGGGCACGGCAACCTGAACGGCGAAGGCCCTCGAGCTCGTCGCTCCGCTCTGAGCGGAGCCGGCGCCGTCCGCGCCGATGGGGGCGAGCAGGAGGGCGACCCCGAGTGCGACTGGGATCAGTCGGGCCACGCCGGCATTATCAGGGATGCGGGCGACGCCGACCAGGGATCTTTCGCCAGAAGACCGCACCGCGAAGATTCAGCCACTCATGAGAGTGAGAATCACTTTCAAGTAGAGTCCGCGCCCTTGTCGAACAGACCTCACGCCGATCAGACATCGCACCGGGGCCTGATGCTGCCCGCGCGCGCCCGTCTGACACCGCAGCGCCGCGCGGTCCTGGACGCGATCGAGGACTTGCGCGGCCCCTTCACGGCGGTCGAGCTCTTCGAGCGCGCACGTCGATCGTCGCCGCGCCTCGGGCTCGCAACCACGTACCGGACGCTCGAGCTCCTGCGCCGCACCGGATCGCTCCACGCCCTCTCCGGCGAGGGCCGCCCGGCGTACGTTCGCTGTAGCCCGAAGCACCATCACCATCTCGTTTGCCTCAGCTGTGGATCGGTCGAGGACACCGAGCTCTGCGTGACTCCGAGCCAGCGGGCTCTCACTCGCAGGCACGGCTTCCGCGCCGAATCTCACGAGCTCGAGATCTACGGTACCTGCAGGCGCTGCCTGTGAACTGGTTCGTACTCCCGCTCGCGTCGCTGACCGTTCTCTCGACTCTTCTCGGAGGCGCGCTCGCCCTCCGTCTGCACCGCGAGCTGATGACCTTGATCGCCCTCACCGGCGGCATCGTGGTCGGAGTCGCCCTCTTCGACGTGCTGCCCGAGGCGATCGACACGGTCGGAAATTCGAGCCGGGTGATGGCCCTCGTCGGCACCGGGTTTCTCTTCTTCTTCTTCGCCGAGCGACTCCTCGTGCTCCATCACCGCGACGAGCCCGAGCAGGCCCGCGGACATGCCAAGGTCGGCATCCTCGGCGCGGCCGGGCTCTCGCTCCACAGCCTGATCGACGGCCTGGGAATCGGCCTCGCCTTCAATCTGAACACGACGACCGGATTCCTCGTCTTCATCGCCGTGGTCTCGCACGACTTCGCGGACGGCATGAACACGGTCAGCTTCATTCTCAGCCAGAGCGGCGATCGGCGCCGGGCGCTGACCTGGCTCACGATCGACGCCTTCGCTCCGCTCGTCGGTGCGGCCATCGGCACGTCGATCTCGATCTCCGCGCAGGCGCTCGGATACATGCTGGCGCTCTACGCCGGCTTCTTCCTCTACATGGGCGCGACCGACCTCTTGCCCGAGGCGCACGAACACCCGTCGCGACTGCGTGTCGCGCTTACCGGTGCCGGCTTCGTCGCGATCTACCTCGTCGCAACGGTCGCGCGCGTCTAACCGGCGATCTCGCGCCGAACGAAAGCGCGAAAGCGCTCGTGCATCGCCTCGTCGGGCCCTGCTCCCTCGGCGACCTCGCTCCATGCGAGCTCCTCCGCGACGGCGCGCACCTCGGCAGCGATCGCCTCACGATGCTCGGGGTTCCGCAGCAGGCCTTCGGCCCAGGTCTCCGACCCGTCGTAGGCCTCGAGCTCGTTCTCCATCAGCATCTGCCCGAGCAGGATGCCGACGCGGATGGCCGCAAACGTGCGGAAGGCAAGCCGCTTCTCCAGCGAGTCGAGGCCTTCCGTCAGCTGTGGAGCTGCGGCCTCGAGCTCGCTGACGATCGCGACGACGGGGCCGTCAGCGAGCGACAGCCAGGCGTCGTCCTGCACCGTCACGTGTTCAGGATACTCGCCTCGACCGCCACACAAGCTGCGCGGCGACGGCGAGGACGAGCAGCCCGAAGAGGCGCTGGAGGGTCTGTTCCGGAAGGGACTTGGCGGCGAGAACCCCGAGCTCGACGCCCGCCACTGCGGCGCAGCCGATGATTACGGCCGGACGCCAGCGAACGTTCCCGTAGCGGTGCTGGCGCCAGGTGCCGGCGGCCACCACCGGCAGGATCGCCAGCAGCGACGTCGCCTCCGCGTCAACCTGGTCAAGACCGAGCACGACGAGCATGGGTACGAAGAGGATTCCTCCGCCCACTCCGAAGAGGCCCGCCAGGACGCCCGCACCGAGTCCGAGCGCCGCCGCCAGCACGAGCTCGAGCATCAGACGAGCAACCAGATCCCGATCGCCGCCAGGAGGCCGGCGAACGCGAGGCTCAGAGCGGGCCCGCCGATCCGCTGCTGGAGCGCGGTGCCGCCCACGGCTCCACCCGCTGCCGGCAGCCCGAGGAGAGCCGCGTAGCCCAGGTGCACGTCGCCGTGCAGGGCGTAGGAGACCGAACCTACGAGCGCGATGATTCCGATCGCTGCGAGGGAGGTCGCCATCGCCGGCCGCTCCGAGAAGCGATTGACGAGGAGGAGCAGCGGCACGACGATGATCCCCCCACCTACTCCGAGCAGCGCGCTGAAGAAGCCTGCAACCAGACCTATGAGAACGAGCCGCGCGAGCACCGCCGTATCGTACGGAGCGTGCCTCACGACGACCTTGTCGCCCGCCTCGCCGAGGCCCCAAAGTCGGCAGCGATCCTGCTCGACGTCGACGGCACGCTGGCTCCCATCGTCCCGCGGCCCGAAGACGCGCGGGTGCCGGACGAGGCGAGAGAGGAGCTCCACCGCCTCGCGGCGCGTTACGGCCTCGTCGCCTGCATCAGCGGCCGCACCGGCGCGGATGCCCGGCGTCTCGTCGGTGTCGAAAGCGTTCGCTACGTCGGCACCCACGGCCTCGAGCTCGAGCCCGAGGCCGAGCGCTGGCGGGACCCGCTTCACGACTTCTCCGCGACCGTCGACTGGCCCGTCGAGGACAAGGGCCTGAGCGTCTCGTTCCACTACCGGATGGCCGAGGACGAGGACGCGGCGCTCGAGTACCTGGAGGAGATCGCCGAGCGCGCGCGCGGAGCGGGGCTCGTTCCGCGCTTCGGCCGGAAGGTGCTCGAGCTTCGGCCTCCGGTGCACGCCGACAAGGGCACGGCGGTCCGGCATCTGCTCGGCGAAGGCGGGCTTCGGCGGGTGCTCTACGCGGGGGACGACACGACAGATCTGGACGCATTCGGGGCTCTGGACGGTCTCGAGCTTGCTGTCCGCGTCGCCGTCTCGTCGGACGAGGCCCCCGCGGAGCTCGTGCGCAGAGCCGACGTCGTCGTCGACTCTCCGGCCGAGCTGCTCGACCTGCTGTGCCGGCTCTGACAACTAGCATCGAGCGCGTGTTCGCGGTCGAGGCGAGAGAGCTGGAGAAGCGGTTCGGGGAGACCGTTGCCGTCGACGGGATCGACCTCGAGATCCCGGTCGGCGGCTGCTTCGGCTTCCTCGGGCCGAACGGCGCCGGCAAGACGACCACGATCAAGATGATCACTTGCGTCTCGCCTCCGAGCGCGGGTGAGCTCCGCGTCCTTGGCCGCAACGTCCGCGACGACCGGCGGCAGATCAAGGCGCGGCTCGGAGTCGTCCCGCAGGGAATGACCCTCGACGGCGATCTCACGGCGCGCGAGAACCTGCTCAGCTTCGGCGCCTACCACTCGCTGGCGCGCCGGGAGGCTGAGCGGCGCGCGGACGAGCTCCTCGAGTTCGCCCAGCTCGCCGAGCGCCTCGACGCGCAGGTCGACGAGCTCTCGGGCGGGATGCAGCGACGGCTGCTGATCGCGCGCGCACTCGTCAACGATCCGGAGCTGCTCGTGCTCGACGAGCCGACGACCGGTCTCGATCCGCAGGCCCGCCATCTCGTCTGGGAACGGCTGCGGAGGCTGAAGCGCGGCGGCAAGACGCTGCTTCTGACGACCCACTACATGGAAGAGGCTGCGCAGCTCTGCGACGAGATCGTCGTCCTCGACCACGGGCGCGTGATTGCGCGCGGCACCCCGCGCGAGCTCGTCGAGAGGAACGTCGCGCCTCGCGTCGTCGAAGTTCAGGGAGTGGACGCCGGCGCCGGCGAGATCGCGCGGGTCGCCGGGGAGCTCGCGCAGGAGGTCGAGGGCGTCGGCGACCGCGTGCTGATCTACGCGGCCGACGGCGAGGAGGTCGTCTCGCGGATCCGGGACTCTGGAGTGCCGCACCAGGCGCTGATCCTGCGCGAGGCGACGCTCGAGGACGTGTTCCTTCGCCTGACCGGGCACGCGCTGGTCGACGACTGATGGCGACCGCGCTCAGCCTCTGGCGACTGCCTCCGGTCTGGTTCCCGGGAATCGTGCGCATGTGGAAGCGCGACGCGCTCCTCTACAAGCGGTCGTGGAAGCGGAACGTGCTCCCGAACTTCTTCGAGCCGCTGCTCTACCTACTCTCGATCGGGCTCGGGCTCGGGGTCTATGTCGGCAGAAAGATCCTCGGCGTCGACTACGCCGACTTCATCGCGCCCGGGCTCCTGGCCGCGGCGGCGATGAACGGCGCCGTCTTCGAGACGACGTTCAACGTCTTCGTCAAGCTCCGTTTCGCCAAGCTCTACGACGCGGTGATCACGACGCCGCTCGAGCCCGAGGACGTTGCTGCGGGCGAGCTGCTGTGGGGCGTGACACGCTCGGTCATCTACGGCGTCGCGTTTCTCGTGGTCATGGGCGCGCTCGGCTACATCCACTACTGGGCCTTCGTCTTCGCCCCGCTGGCGGCCGCGCTGGTCGGGCTCGCCTTCGGGCTGATCGGGCTCGTCTTCACCGCGCTGACGCCGACGATCGACCTCTTCTCGTACTTCTTCACGCTCTTCATCACGCCGCTCTTCCTCTTCAGCGGGCTCTTCTTCCCCACCTCGCGGCTGGGCGCGGCCGAGCCGGTCGCATGGTTCTCACCGCTCAATCACGGCGCAGAGCTGATGCGCGGGCTGATCCTGACCGGCGATCTGACGTCCGCCGCGGGCCATGCCCTGTGGCTCGTCGTCTTCTGCGCGCTGATCTTCCCGCCGGCGATCAACCTCATGCGCCGGCGTCTCGTGACTTAGTAACAGTCTGTTACTAAGTCGATCCGCAGCTTTCGCTCGGCGTTCGAAAATACGGCATAAGCGCCGTGAAAATACGGCGATGCCGCTGACGCTCTCGCGCGCCTCCCTCCCTAGCGTCGAGGTCAATGGCGATCGAAGGAGGCGTTATGAGCAGAATGCGCAGAGCGTTCCTGGCCGCGGCGATCCTGGTGGGCGTCGTTGCCAGCGCAGCCGGGGCGATGCACTTCTCGCCCTGGGGGACGGCGGTGAAGATCGACGAGATCCCGGGCTGGCACCCCGACCTGAACACCGCGTACCTGGACGGGTGCCCGATCCAGTCCCCGGACGGCCTCAGCCTCTACATGGCCTCGAACCGTCCCGGCGGACACGGCCTGCTCGACATCTGGGTTGCTCACCGAGCGAGCAAGGACGCTCCTTTCGGCGCGCCTGAGGATCTGGGAGAGCCGATCAACTCGGGCGCCGACGACTTCTGCCCGACGCCGGTTCGCGGCGGCGGCCTCTTCTTCGTGAGCAGGCGAGCCGTGGCCGGAAGCTGCGGGCTCGGTGACATCTACTTCACGCGCTTCAACCCGGCTCATGGGTGGAGCGAGCCCACGCACCTCGCCTGCGCGCCCGTCGGCCCGAACACCCAGCTCGACGAGCAGGGACCGTCCTACGTGGAAGCCGGCGACCAGGCCTCGCTCTACTTCTCGAGCAGCTCCAGCAGCGTGCCCGGCAACATCTACGTCAGCCCGCAACTCGCGGACGGCTCGTTCGGGCCCGCCTCGCCGGTGGCCGAGCTGAACACGACCGGCAACGACATCCAGCCGAACGTTCGCAAGGACGGGCTCGAGGTTGTCCTGTCGTCGAACTTCGGGTATCCCGGGGCGAAGGGCGGCCAGGACGTGTACGCCGCAACCCGCGAGAGCGTCTCCGACCCGTGGTCGACTCCCGTCAACCTCGGCGAGGGCGTGAACACGGCGGCGGCTGAGACGCGGCCCTCGATGTCCTGGGACGCGCAGATGCTCCTCTTCGGCCGCGCACCAGGGCCAGAGGGCATGTCGGACATCTACTTGTCGACCCGCGAGCGCGTCAACGGAGGAAGCTGACCGAAGGCCCGGAGGCGCCGGCGGTTTGCAAGCCCGTCGGCGCCTCCTAGACTCGAAGGGGTGAGGAGGCGCGATCCGATGGTCGGTCGCGAACGTGAGCTCGAGGAGCTTGCTTCGGCGTTCTCCGCAGCCGGGGAGGGCCACGGCAGCCTGCTGCTCCTCGCGGGGGAGGCGGGCGTCGGCAAGACGCGACTGGCCGAGGCTGCGGTTGCCGCAGCGAAGATCGCCTGCCTGCGCGGCGTCGCGGCAGAGCGGGGCTCGTCCCCGTACGCGCCGATCGCAGCCGCGCTCCGCGAGTACCTGCGCCGGGAGCCGGACGTGCTCTCCGCCACGGGACCGCTGGTGGCACATCTCGGCACCCTTCTGCCCGAGCTCGGACCGGCACCCGGCGTCACCGAGCGCGAGACGCTCTTCGAGGCCGTGCGCGGTGCCTTCGAGGCGATCGCGTCGCGCGAGGCGACGGTCGTGTTCCTCGACGACCTCCAGTGGGCGGACGCGGCGAGCCTCGAGCTACTGCCGTCGCTCGCCGAGGCCGCGGAGGAATGGCCGCTGCTCCTGCTCGGCGCCTACCGGAGCGAGGAGATCCCGCGCGGCCACCCGCTGCGGAGGCTCCGCACCGACCTACGCCGCGCGGGCCGGCTGTCCGAGCTCGTCGTGGAGCCGCTCGACCCGGCGGACACCCGCGTCCTCGCCGGACAGCTCCTGGGCGGCGAGGCGGGGCCTGCGCTCAGCGCCGCTCTCTACGACCGGGCGCAGGGGGTGCCGTTCTTCGTGGAGGAGCTGGCGGCGGCGCTGAAAGCCGGAGGGCGGCTCGAGCCCGGCCCGAACGGACTCGGGCTCGAAGAGGGATCGGGGGTGCCGATCCCGGAGACGCTCCGAGACGCCCTGCGCATCCGGGCCGAGGGCCTGTCGAGCGACGGACGGGCCACGCTGGAGGCCGCCGCGGTCGTCGGAGCTGCCGTCGAGCTCGAGCTGCTGGCAGCGCTCGAGTGCGATGCCGGGTTGAGCGAGGTTCTCGACCGCGGTCTTCTGAACGAGGTCGAGCCCGGCGTCGCTGCTTTCCGGCACGACCTCGTACGAGAAGCGCTCTATGCGGACACCCATTGGCCGAAGCGGCGCTCGCTGCACCGTGAGCTGGCCGACCTGCTCGAGCAACGAGGAGCACAGTCCGCCCTCGTGGCCGAGCACTGGCTGGCGGCAGCCGAGCCGCAGCACGCGCGCCCGCTGCTCATCGAGGCAGCGCGCCGGTCGTGCGAGGTGCATGCGTACCGCGACGCCGCCGCCGCAGCGCGGACCGCGCTCGAGATCTGGCCCGAAGGCGAGGACGAGAACGGCAGGCTCGACCTGCTCTCGGAGCTCGGACGGTGCGCTCAGCTGTGCGGCGAGCTCGGGGAGGCGGGTCGGGTCTGGGAAGAGGTCGCCGCCGGTCTCGGCGACGACGGCGACCGGGAGCGGCTCGCGGGCGTGAAGCAACGACTTGCGACGGTGCTCGAGCTTCAGGGGTCCTCGGCCGCGGCGACATCCGCGCGCCTCGAAGCAGCGGAGACCTTCGAGGCGGTCGGCCGCGATGCCGACGCGGCCGGCGAGTTGTTCCTGGCCGGGGAGGGGCTCTGGGACGACGCCGTCACCGCCGAGCACGTCTTCGATCGGGCGCTCGCCGCCGCGCGCCGCGCCGAGAACTCGGATCTCGAGTCTCGCTGTCTGAGCTCCAAGGGGTTCCTCGTCGGCAAGGAGGGACGCCGCGACGAGGGCGTCGCGCTCATGCGATCCGCGCTGTCGATCGCCCTCGATGGCAATCACGTCGAGGCGGCTGTCACCGCGTACTGGGCACTGGGCGCGACCGCGAACGACTGGGGTGACTACCGCGCCGCAGAGTCGGCCTTCGACGACGCCATCCTCTACTGCAAGGCGAATGATCGCCGCGAAGACGAGCACTTTTGCCTCGGCTGCCTCGTCGTCGTCCTCGGAAACTCCGGCGATTGGGCGCGTGCGGAGCGGCTCGCGCGCGATCTCCTCGAGGAGGCCTCGCTTCCGCCCGCGAGCAAGGTGCACGCCTCGATGACGCTCGGGCTGATCTCGGCGGCGCGGGGAGCGACGAAGCGCGCGCGCCGTCTGCTCGGCGGTTCACGCGCGTCGGCACGCGAGATCGGCTTGGCGGGGAGCTCCCACGAGAGCGCGCTCGGGCTCGCGCTCGTCGACGAGCTGGAGGGCATCGAAAGCACGCACTGGCAGGAGCTCGTGACGATGCAGGTCGAGCACATGAGCTCCGTGCACGCGAGAGCTCTCCGGATGGCCTCGACCTTCGCCGCGCGCCGAGGCGACACGCAGCTCGTCTACGCATGCGCAGACGCGATCGCCTCGTGGGCCTCGCGGTTCGGTAGTGCCGACTCGCTCGCCGCGCTCGCGCACGTCCTCGGCGAGGTGGCGCTGCTCGAGGGCGATCCCGCGGCGGCGTCCGAGCAGTTCGGCCAAGCGCTCGACCGGCTGGCCGAGGTCGAAGCACCGTTCGAGCGCGCGTTGACCCAGGCGCGCGCCGGTAGCGCGCTGGTCGCCGCCGGAGAGCGTGAGCTCGGCGTCGAGCGGCTGACCGGTGCCTACCGCACGTTCAAGAGGCTCGGCGCGCGGCCGTTCGCAAACCGCACGGCCGCGGATCTCGAGGCCGCCGGCGAGCGGGTCGACAAGCGGCTCGGCCGCCGGGCCGCCGGTGCGCTCGAGCGCGGCGGCCTGACGCGACGCGAGCTCGAGATCCTGCGCCTCGTCGCCGTCGGGCGCACGAACCGCGAGATCGCCCATCAGCTCTTCCTCAGCCCGCGCACGGTGGACATGCACGTCCGCAACATGCTGGCCAAGCTGGGCTGCCGGTCGCGGACGGAGGCGACGGGAAGGGCGCACGAGCTCGGGCTGCTCGAGCCGGTCGCGCCCCGGTCGTAGGTCCGGCGGCTCGTGACCCGAGTTCTTACAAAGCGCGCATGGGCAGCTAACAGCCGGCCCGTAGGTTTTGCGGGGTGCGGGCCGGACTGCTCATCCTGTCGGCTCTCCTTTCCTTCGCCCTTCCGGGGCCCGAGGCGTCGCACGCCCCGCACATCCCGGCGATCGTCTTCACCAGCGGCAGAGACGACGGCGATCTCGTCGTGATGCGCCGTGACGGCACCCACAGGAGAGCTCTGACGTCGAGCGCACGCAACGACGAAGCGCCGTCGTGGTCGCCGAGTGGCCGTCTCGTCGCCTTCAGCGTGCTCGAGTGGCCCTACTCCACGCTCCAAGTGCTCGATCTGAGCTCCGGTCGCACACGCAGCCTCGGCGAGGGATCGAACGCGGACTGGTCGCCCGACGGCCGCCGGCTCGTCTTCGTGACGCGATCCGCATCGTTCGACCTCGCGGTCGCCGACGCCGACGGTTCCAACCGCCGCGTTCTGGGCGTGACGGACCTCGGAGTCAACGCCACCAGCAAGCCCGCCTGGTCACCGCAGGGTGACCGCTTGGCCTTCGTCGGCCGCCAAGGCCTTTACGTCGTCGGCTCGAACGGCTCCGGGGCGCGCCGGATCGCCTCTGTGGGACGTGGCGGCGGCGCGAGCTGGTCCCCGTCCGGCGAGCGGATCGTCTTCGACTGCGCAACCGAGACGGCGGCGCTGTGCATGGTGCGATCCGACGGAACCGGCCTTCGGGAGGTGACGCCACGAGGGCATCTACCCTCCTGGTCACCGCGCGGTGGGCTGATTGCAGCAGCCAACTACGCGCACGGAACGATCGTCTTGTTCCGGCTCGACGGCTCCGTCGCCCGTGAGCTGCCGGCGAGGATCGACGGCGCGCCGGACTGGTCTCCGGACGGCAGTCGAATCGTCGTCTCGCACTCGGCCGGTGCAGGCAACCGCCTGTACGCGACCGATCCGGACGGGTCGCGCCTCGCGCGTCTCACGCAGAGCTTCATCGGTGACGATCTAGGGGCCGCGTGGTCGCCGAACAGACGCTGGATCGTCTTTCACCGCCAGCTAGTCCACCGCTGTTCGCTCGAGCTGCTCGACGTCAGGACCGGACGGCTGCGCCGGCTCTTGCGGACCCGGACCGGCCAGTTCTGCTTCGAACGCCCCGACTGGTCAAGAGACGGCCGCCGCATCCTCTACACGCGGAAGGGCGACCTTTGGGTGATCTCACGCGGCGGAGGTCGGCCGGTGCGAATCACGCATTCTCGCGTCATCGAGAGCAGCCCTCGCTGGGCCCCAGACGGCCGCTCGGTTGCCTTCGTTGCCCGTGGCGGGATCTGGCTACTGCGAGACGGCAGCCGGCGTCTCCTGGTGAGCCGCGGCGGCCGGTTTGCGTGGTCGCACGACGGGTCGATGCTTGCCTACGAGGGCTACGAGACGCCGACGAGCCCAACGAGCATCTATGTCCGCTCCGGGTCGGGACCGGCTCAGCTGCTCTTTCAATACGGATCGGGACCCCCGTCGTGGTCGCCGAACGATCAGCGGATCGCATTCCTCCTGAGCGACGCCGAGCTTACGGGGTGGTCGCTCGCGATCGGGGACCTGAGCGGACATGCGAAGGAGATCGTCGGCGATGACCCCATGTGCCCGGACTGGCGGGGCTGAGCAGATGCGGATGATCCTCCTCTACGCGGTTGCCGCTTCCACGTTGGGGATTGCGGGCGCCCACGCAGCGTCAACGGGGCGGCCACCTCCGATCGCGTTCACGAGCATCCGCTCGGAGCACGATCTCATCGTCATGCGCCTGGATGGCTACCGTCGGCGAGTGATCACGGCCAGCGCCCGTGACGACCGAGCGCCCTCCTGGTCGCCCGACGGCACCCGCGTGGCTTTCGGCCACCTCGACGGGAGTACGCAGCGGGTAGACGTGCTCGACCTGCGGACCGGGAGGGTCCGCGACCTCGGCGACGGGTACAGTCCGGATTGGTCGCCGGACAGCAGACGGCTCGTTTTCCTCGACGCCGGCGCGCACGATCTGGTGACGATGAACGCGGACGGGTCCGACCGGCGAAGCCTCGGGTTGACGAGCTACGGCATCGACCAGGAGACCGCTCCTGCGTGGTCGCCGGACGGTCGGAAGATCGCCTTCGTAGGGACAGGGCTGTACGTGGTTGGAGACGACGGAGCAAATCCCCGGAGGGTCAGACCAGAGGGCAACGGCGGAGGCGCTGACTGGTCTCCCAACGGGCGTGTGATCGCATTCGACTGCTACAGCCGGCGTTACACGGTTTGCCAGGTCCGGCCGGACGGTTCCGGGTTCCGCGGAGTCACGAACAGGGGAGATCATCCGGCCTGGTCGCGCCGAGGCCTGATTGCGGTCACCTACTATGGGGACCCCTACACCGACGCTCACGTCGACCTCGTCAGGACCAACGGCAGACTCGTCCGCACGCTCAGGCAGCTCATCGACGGGACGTGGTCGCCGAACGGCAGTCGCCTGCTCGCGGCCTTCGAAGACACGGAAAGGGCGCGTCTGTACTCCACCGACCCGGCGGGCGCCGTGCTCGCGCGGCTGAGTGACAATCCGCGAGCGTCCGATCACGCGCCGGTGTGGTCGCCCGACGGGCGACGCGTCGCCTTCCGGCGCCTCGACCGTCGAGGCTGCTCCCTCGTCGTCCTCACCGTCGCGACCCGCCGGGTCCGGCCGCTGACGAGGAATCGAGCCCGCTCCTGCTACGGGCGGGTCGATTGGTCAGCTGACGGGCGGCGCCTTCTCTTCGCGGCTGACGGGGATCTCTGGACGACTGCCAGCCGCGGCGGGCGCCCGCGCCGGCTCACGTCCACTCGAGCAGCAGAAACTCAGCCGCGATGGGCGCCCGATCAGCGGTCGATCGGATTCGTGAGCCATGCCGGCATCTGGCTGCTCGAACCGGGTGGTCGCCGCACGCTGCTGATTCCAAGAGGGAGCCGGTTCGCCTGGTCACATGACGGATCGATGATCGCCTACCTCAAAGGCTCAGCGCTGTACGTGCGCGCCGGCGCTGGCGCGAGTCGGCGATTGTACTTCCCTGTCGTGGACGGGCCGTCCTGGTCCCCGGAGGACCAGAGGATCGCCTTCACGTCGTACCCGCCCGGAAACCCAAACGCTCCAGCGTTGCAAGTTCCGGTGCCGTCGCTGTATACGACCGACCTCGCGGGCCAGTCGACGAAGATCCTCGACAACGTCTTTCAACCGGACTGGCGACCCTAGATGGTTGATTCCGAATTTGTGGCCGTAGGCGCTGAAACACAGGCCAGGTTGACCGATCTCGGCGTTATGCCGAAGCCCGGCGGCGAGGGCGAGCAGGCGAAGCCCGATTATCGGCGTCAAGGGCCCCATGCGCC
>WNGB01004511.1_pt1 | contig 30633 bp, 31 predicted proteins | sample 5400681 | NCBI WGS metagenome assembly WNGB01 (sample SAMN13153367, study PRJNA577476) | soil metagenome | isolation source: 115 cm soil or saprolite under grassland replicate 2 | place: USA:California | collected 2016-06-15
GCCGAGGCCCTTCGGAGTAGTTCTTTCAGACGTCGCTGTAGAGCATGAACTCCCACGGGTGCGGCCGGAGCGCGACTGCATCGACTTCTTTCTTGCGCTTGTAGTCGATCCAGGTCTCGATCACGTCTTCGGTGAAGACGCCGCCCTCGAGCAGGAAGCGATGGTCCTTCTCGAGCGCGTCCAGCGACTCACCCAGCGAGCCGGGGACGGACCTGATCTTGGCCTTCTCCTCACCGTCGAGCTCGTAGATGTCCTTGTCCACCGGCTCGGGCGGCACGATCTTGTTCTTGATGCCGTCGAGGCCGGCCATCAAGCACGCCGAAAACGCGAGGTACGGGTTGGCGGCCGGGTCCGGGGACCGGAACTCGACCCGCTTGGTCTTCGGATTCGTCGAGTACATCGGGATGCGCACGCACGCTGAGCGGTTGCGCTTCGAGTACACGAGGTTGATCGGCGCCTCGTAGCCGGGCACGAGCCGGCGGTACGAGTTGGTCGTCGGCGCACAGATCGCGAGCAGCGCGGCGGCGTGCTTGAGCAGCCCGCCGATGTAGTACACCGCGGTCTGGCTCAGTCCGGCGTAGCCCTCCGCATCGGCGAACAGGTTCTCGCCGTCCTTCCACAGGCTCTGGTGCACGTGCATCCCGGACCCGTTGTCCTGGAAGAGCGGCTTGGGCATGAACGTCGCGACGTAGCCGTGCTGCGCGGCGATGTTCTTGATGATGTACTTGTAGACCATCAGCTTGTCGCCCATCTTGGTCAGGGAGTCGAACCGCATGTCGATCTCGGCCTGGCCGGCGGTGCCGACCTCGTGGTGCTGAACCTCGACGCGGACGCCCGCCTCGATGAGCTTGAGCATGATCTCGGAGCGCAGGTCCTGCAGCTTGTCGGTCGGCGGCACGGGGAAGTAGCCCTCTTTGTGCCGCGGCCGGAACGCGAGGTTGTTCTCCGTGTTCTTGCCGGAGTTCCAGATGCCTTCCTCGGAGTCGATGTAGTAGTAACCGCTGTGGGCGTTCTGGTCGAACCGGATCGAGTTGAAGATGTAGAACTCGGCCTCGGGGCCCCAGTAGCTCACGTCGGCGATGCCCGAGCGGCGAAGGTGCTCCTCCGCCTTCTTGGCAATGTACCGCGCGTCGCGCGAGTAGGGCTCACCAGTGATCGGGTCGACGACGTCGCAGATCAGGAACAGCGTCTTGTGCGAAAGAACCGGATCGATCGTCGCCGAGTCCGGGTCGGGCATGAGCAGCATGTCGCTTTCGTCGATCGATTGAAAGCCGCGGATGCTCGAGCCGTCAAATCCAAGTCCTTCCTTGAAGCTGTCGACCTCCAGCTCGCCGAGCGGCAGGCTGAAGTGCTGCCAGGTCCCGGGTAGGTCGACGAAGCGCACGTCGACGACCTCGACGCCCTCGGCCTTTGCGCGCTCCAGCACCTCACGCGGACTGGTCTTGCTTACCGACTTTGTCTCAACTGCCATGAACACCCTCCACGAGATTCCTTGGATTTGACGGGCCCCAGGGTGATCGTAGGAAGGGGTCGCGCTGACCATCAGGTGCCAGTGCCACGAAGGCGACGCCCGAGTTTCTGTGCGGTTGATACGAAAAAGGGTCTCGCATCCAGCGCCCCTCCCGTGCGATGGGCACGATGCACGCTCGGCCAATTCGTCATATCCGCACGTTTTTCGGGAGCGCGGAGCCTTCTTACGCTCAGCGGCATCAACGCCCTGGAGGTGACGTCGTTGCCCAGATCGCTGCTCCGACACCTACGCCCGCTCGCCGTCTCGACCGCGGTGCTCGCCGCCCTCACCCCGGTGGTCGTCATGGCCGCGGACGACACCACCGCCACCTCGGCCGCGGGAGTCGCTGCGGACACGGTCTGGGTGATCGTCGCCGCCTGCTTCGTGATGTTCATGCAGGCCGGCTTCGCGATGCTCGAGGTTGGTTTCAGCCGGATGAAGAACGTGGGCACCGTGGTCGCCAAGGTCTTGACCAACCTGAGCGTGAGCTCGATCGCCTACTGGGCGGTGGGTTTCGGATTTGCCTTCGGGGCGGGAGGGCTGTTCGCGTTCATCGGCGGTAGCGGATTCTTCCCGACCTTCAGCCCGGGCTCGACGATGGACCTGCCGGCGATCTCCTTCAGCACCGCACCCGCCGCGGCGAAGTGGTTCTTCGAGTTCGTCTTCTGCGCCGTCTCGCTCGCCATCGTGTGGGGCACGATGATCGAGCGCACGAAGTTCATCGTCTACATCCTCTTCGGGATTCCGTTCGCGGCCATCATCTATCCGCTCATCAGCCACCAGCTCTTCGGCGGCGGCTTCCTGATGGCGACCCTGGGGTCGCAGGACTTCGCCGGCTCGACCGTCGTCCACCTGACCGGCGCGACGGCCGGCCTCGCCGGTCTGCTGCTCCTTGGTCCTCGCATCGGTAAGTACGAGCGCGGCCGGGCCAACGCCATCCCGGGCCACAACATGCCCCTCGCGCAACTGGGCGTGCTCATCCTGTGGTTCGGGTGGTTCGGCTTCAACCCAGGCTCGACGCTGAACGCGACCAACCTTCACTTCGCCGACGTCGTCGTGGTCACCAACCTCGCGGCGGCGGGTGGCGCGGTCGCGGCCCTCGCGACGGTCTACGCGATCACGAAGACGATGGACGTGGGCATGATCGGCAACGGCGCCATCGCGGCGCTCGTCGCCATCACCGCACCCTCGGGTTACGTCGAGCCGTGGGCGGCGATCATCATCGGCTCGGTCGCCGGGGTGATCGTGGTCGTCGGCGTGCTCGCCATCGACAAATACCTGGACGACCCGGTCGGCGCGCTTCCGGCGCACGGCCTCGCCGGCATCTGGGGCACCTTGAGCTGCGGCCTGTTCACCGTCCCGGCGCTCGCGAAGTTCAACGGCGTCGGCCAGGGCGGGCTCTTCTACACGGGGAGCTTCCACCAGCTCGGCGTTCAGGCGATCGCGGTCACCGCGTCCTTCATCACCGTGTTTGTCTTGAGCTACGGTCTGTTCTGGATCATCAAGAAGACGGTCGGTCTGCGGGCCAGCGCCGCCGACGAGATGGAGGGACTCGACATCAGCGAGCACGGCATGTGGGGCTACCCAGAGGCGTTCATGCCTGTGCCGGGCGGCGTCTACCGCCAGCCGGATACGCCGACGGTCAATCCGCACCCAGAGCACGTGCCTGTGCCCGCCGCGCAGAAGGAGGTTGCGCCGGCATGACCACAGGAAACGGAAGCGGTCTGGCGATGAAGATGGTGGTCGCGATCATCCGCCACGAGCGGCTGCAGGAGGTCCAGGACGTGTTGGACGAGTGCGGCGTCTCGGGCGTGACCGTGACCGAGGTCAAGGGATGCGGCGCCCAACGCGGCTACACCGAGAAGTACCGTGGCACTGCGGTGCACATCTCACTCCGCCCGCGGCTCAAGGTCGAGGCCGTGATGAAGTCGGAGATCGTGACCACGGTGGTCGACAAGCTCGCGGTCGCCGGCCGGACGGGAAGCGGGGAGGTGGGAGACGGCAAGATCTTCGTGATCGGCGTCGAGGACGCCGTCCGCATCCGCACCGGCGAGCACGGATCCGAGACCGTCCAGCACGGCGAGCGCGCCATGTGGGGCCACTAAGCCTGACTGCCATGAGAGGCGGTCGGGGATCACCCCGACCGCTTCTCGTCTACGGAGCCAACGTTGTGGTGCCTGGCATCGACAGACACACTGAGAACGCGATCGCGGCGAACAGGATGAGGCTCGCCAGGCCGATCACCATCGCCACCGGGGTCACTTGACCTGGTTCCCTTCCCGGCGGCTTGCCGTTCGGTGGTGACTCGCCCAACGCCGCCAGCCTAGCCCACGCATGAAAAAGCGGCTGGGCGTTTCGCCCAGCCGCCTCGCTCCTGTCGGTTGGCTTTCTAGGCGGTCGCGGCCGCGGCGTGCTTCTCCACCCAGGCCTTGATCGGAGCCGCCCCACCCGGGAAGCCGACGAGGCGGTCGACCATCCTGCCGCCCCGGAACAGGCCCAGGGTCGGGATGCCCATCACGCCGTAGCGGATGGCGATGTCCTGGTTCATGTCCACATCGAGCTGGCCCATCTTGACCTTGCCGGCGTACTCACTGGCGAGCTGCTCGATGACGGGCCCCATCATGTGGCAGGGGTGGCACCAGTCGGCGTAGAAGTCGACGACCACCGGCTGCTCGGACTGAAGCACATCGGCCTCAAAAGACGGGCCGTCGAAGTGCTGAAGGTTCTTCATGACGAATACAAGGCGCCCGTTGGGCTTCTTATTCCCAGGCCATAATCGGGCCGTGGCAGTCATCGAAGCCCAGCCGCCGGCGCCCGCCTGGGAGCAGGCGCTGCGCCTGTTTGGCGCCCGGCTCCTGGAGGCATCGCCGGGCCTCGTGACCTGGATCATGCTCCTGGCCCCGGCCTGGATCCCGATCATCTTTCATACGTACGGGGCCCTGGTGGTCGCGGTGGCGGTGCTCGTCTTCGACGCTTACTGGGTGCTGCGGGCGGTCAGCGTGGTCACGGGTGTCTACAGCACTCTGCTCCGCATGCGCCGCGACATGCGCAAGGATTGGCTCGCGCTGTGCCGCGAGGCGCCGCCTCCTGGGGTGGTCGATCCGCTGCAGTTCTTCCACCTCTCGGTGGTGCCGACCTACACCGAGCCGTATCACGTGCTGGAAAGAACGATCCAGGCGATCGTCGACGCCAACTATCCGGATGAGCTGAAGCTCATCGGCATTATCACCCGCGAGACCGACAAACCCGGCTGGGAGAACGTCGCCAGGCTGAAGGAAAAGTTCGGCGGGAGGGTGCGCGGCTTCTACCACATCAAAGATCCCCTCGAGCCGGGAATCGTGATCGGCAAGTCGGCGGCGATGAACTGGGGCGGGCGCTGGATGGTGCGCGTGCTGACCGACGAAGGCTATGACCTCGACAAGGTCCTCATCACGGACCTCGACTCCGATTACCGGGTCCACCCGCAGTACTTCGCCTGGATCAGCTGGCATCACGCGCGACAGCCGCTGCGCGACTACATCATCTGGCAGCCCGTGCCGCTGTTCCACAACAACATCTGGCAGGTCCCGCTGGCGGTGCGGATCATGTCGGCGAGCACCTCGCAGTGGCAGATGTTTCTCCACTCGCGGCCGCACCGGCTCGTCGCCTTCTCCAGCTACACGTGCAGCCTCGACTTCGTGCACAGGATTGGCTACTGGGACAAGGACGTCATCCCCGAGGACTCGCGCTTTTACTGGAAAGCGTTCTTCACGTTCGGCAAACGCTTCTCAGTCAAGTCGGTCTGGCTGCCCATCTACGGCGATTCGCCGCAGGCGCGCGACTACGCCGCGACTCATGTCAGCCAGTACAACCAGATCAAGCGCTGGGCCTGGGGCATCACCGACGTGCCGTACGTGCTGACGCGCTTCTTCCAGCATCCCGAGATACCCCTGAGGCTGCGCTTTCGGCGGTTCATGAACCTCTTCCTCAACCATCTCAACTGGATCTTCTTGCCGGTGCTTTTGATCTTCGGGGCGTCGGTGCCGCTGTGGGCGAGCGTCGACTTCTCGCTCACAGACATCGGGCAGTTCCTGTGGACCATCTCGGGGCTGCTGCTCGGGGTCACTCTTTCGACGGTGATCTTCTTTCTTTACTTCGAGATCCGCCTTCTTCCGCCCAAGCCGCGCGAGTGGCCGCTCTGGAAGAAAGGCGCGATCTACCTGGAGTATCTCCTCTATCCGATCGTGGGCCTTGTCATGAGCGTGCTGCCTGCGCTCGAGGCCCACACGCGATTATTGTTGGGGCGCTATCTCGAATACCGGGTGACGGAGAAGGTCTAGGGGTTGGTAGACGTCAGTGGCGCGGCCGCGAGCTTCGCGAAGGTTTTTCACGAGATGCACGACAACTTTCGCGAGCAGGTGCGCGGCCTCGACCACGGCACACTGAACTGGAAGCCGCTGCCCAAGGCGAACTCGATCGCTGTCCTCGTCGTGCACAGCCTTGGCTCCCAGCGAGAGATGCTGCGGGCCGTGCGCAATATCGCGACCGAGCGCGACCGCGACTCCGAGTTCAGGGCGGAGGCCGAGGCGGCGGATTTGCTGGCGCTGATCGACCAGGCGGACCGCGACATCGATGAGCTCCTCGGCGCGGTGACCGCGGACGACCTGACCGGGATGCGCCCGCGAGGCGACAACCCGCCGCGGCCGGGGATCGAGTGGCTGATCACCAACTACGGGCACGCGCGCGAGCACCTGGCGCAGATCCAGCTGACCAAGCAGCTGTACGACTCCAGGACGTAGAGGGAACCCTGCCGGGTTCCCTCTACGCTGGGCCGCTCAACGGCGCTTAGCAGTAGGACCACTTCCCCGTCGTCGCACGCGCCGGATTCGCGGCCCGAACTCCCTCCGGAGCGGAAGGGATTGACGAAGTAGTTACTCGGGGCCACGATCGGGTGGCTTCGGGCCACGCGTGCCGCCGCCGGAGCAAGTCCGGCGGCCAATGCGACGCTAGTACGTAGCTACGCCCCGCATACAGGCCCGGTGAAATAGGGCAGGCAAAAGTTGGGGCCGGCCAGGGCCCACAGCGTAAGGAAGGCGATGAAGGCAAGGCCGGCGACGAAGATCGTCCCGGTGATGATGTTGCGTCCCGGGACCGGCCAGCGCTTCCATCCCAGCCGGCGAGCGAGGCGCGTCCCCGCGATCGAGTCGATGAAGGGAAAGAGGAGCAGGGCGCCAATCACGATCGGCGGGATGACCAGCGACATGATCAACTCCGGGCCGAGCTTCAAGAACTGGAAGAGGAAGAGGAAGTACCAGTCGGGACGCGGGATCGTGGCGGCTCGCGGGTCGGCCGGCGCCTCGAGCTGAACGTTTTTTTGCACGAATGCGGCCAGCAGGCCGACCGCGATCAGCATCACCACGGCGATGATCGGGTAGGGCCAGAAGTGGTCCGGGAAGAACGGGTGTGTGTCCTCGTCGGGCATATCGTCGGCCAGGTGGTGGCCGGCGTCGCCCATCAGGATGGGGAAGAGCGCCAGGCCGACGAGGACCGGGTAGAGGATGTGGTCGGGGCCGATCGGCAGGCGCTTCCACTCCGGCTCGAGCGTGTGACCCAGGTGCCCGTCAGACTCGACGATCTGCACCTCTTTCGGCGTCGTAACCGTGGCGCCCGGTCCCTCCTTGGTCGGGTCCTTCTCACTCATAGGGGCTCCGAGATCCCGTGTGCGCGGATGAATCGGAAGTGGATGTACATGAACAGCACGATCAACGCGGGCAGCACGAAGACGTGCAGGGTGAAGAATCGCTGCAGCGTCGCCGGACCGACGACCGGTCCGCCCTGGAGCAGCTCCTTGATGAAAATGCCGAGCTCCTGTGGTGGGGCCGAGCCGGCGATCTTGATCGTGACCGCGGTCGCGAAGTACGCCTTGTTGTCCCACGGCAGCAGGTAACCGGTCAGCGCCAGGGCCAGGATGAGCAGCAGCATGAGCACGCCGACCATCCAGTTCAGCTCGCGCGGCGCGCGGTACGAACCCGTCCAGTAGACGCGCGCCATGTGGACGAGGACCATGATGACCAGCAGGTTCGCGCTCCAGAAGTGGGTCCCGCGGACCAGCCAGCCGAGGTACACGGTGTCCTGGATGAACTTCACGCTGGTGTACGCGGGGGCCGGGTTGCCGGTCGCGTCGGGGATGTAGTAGAGCGACAGCAGCACACCGGTGAGCAGCAGAAACACGATCAGGATGAAGACCATCCCGCCGAAGCAGTAATAGAAGGCGTTCGCGAAGTTGGGCACGCGCTGGTACAGCGCCTCGTCGACCGCCTTGGTGAACGGATAACGCGCGTCGAGCCAGTCGACCACCGCCACCTGGATGTCACGCGGGCGCGGGATGGCCATCTCTGCTCAGAACCCCAGGGTCAGGCCTTCGATCTGGATCTCTTTCGAGGTCTGGCCCTCCTTCCAGTCGAGGTTGGAAAGCGGATACGCCGCCGGTCCTTGTTGGACGGTCCCGTCGAGGTGGAATCGGGAACCGTGGCATGGGCAGTCGAAGCTGGCGCGGTCCTTGTTGAAGGCCACCGAGCACCCCAGGTGCGAGCAGTTCTGGGCCAACACCGAGACCTTGCCCTTGTTCTTGACGACGAACCCCCCGAAGGCCAGGTCGCCGGCGGCGTTGTCGCCGCCCCCGTCACGCATGATGAACGCCGAGTTCGGGCTCGTAGGCGCCAGGATTCGCTCCGCGATCCCGTCCTGCATCTGGTCGATCGCTGTCCCGAGCGTGACCGTGATCCGACCTTGCTTCTGGCCCTTGGGCGGCGCCGGCCAAAAGTAGATGAGGATCGGCAGGAGCCCGGTGATCACCGTCGCGGTCATCAGCGCTGCGAGCCACCAGCCCAGAAATGTCCTGCGGGTGATTCGCCTCGGCGCGGCAACGTCTGCCATCCGGCTCAAATCTTAGCGATCCAGGTAGGGAGGCAGGCCGACGGCCTGGCGCGTCTCGCGCAGCGTCTGGCGTGCTACCTCGCGCGCCTTCTCGCTGCCGTCGTCGAGGATCGCGTTGACGGCTTCCGGCGTCAGCTCGGCGCGGACCTCGCGGAAGGGGCGGAACAGCTCGATCAGGCGCTCGGCCAGGATCCTCTTCTTGTCGAAGCAGCCGATCTGCGCCCTCCGGCAGAGATCCCAGTAGTGCTCCCAGTCGTCGAATAAGAGCTTGTAGTAGGCGCACACGTTGCAGCTGCGGGGGTGCCCTGGGTCGGTCTTGCGCGGCCGCTTGATGTCGGTGACCATGCTCAGGACCTGCTTGCGGATGACATCGGGGTCGTCAGTGACGCCGATGATGTTGCCGACCGTCTTCGACATCCGCTTCTTGCCGTCGGTGCCCTTGATCAAGTTGGTCTCGGTGAGCAGCGCGCGCGGTTCTGGAAACACCGGCGAGTAGGTGCGGTTGAACTTGCGGGCAACCTCGCGAATGAGCTCGAGGTGCGCAAGCTGGTCCTTGCCCACGGGCACACCGCCGCCCTTGACCATCAGGATGTCTGCCCCCTGGAGGATCGGGTAGGAGAGGAGGCCCAGGTTCACGTTGTCGGGATGCTGCTTGGCCATCTCTTTGAATGTCGGCGTGCGTAGGACCCAGCTCAGGGGAGTCACCATCGAGAGGAGCAGCGACAGCTCGGCCACCTCGGGCACTTTCGACTGTAGGTAGAGAACGCTCCGCTCGGGGTCGATGCCGACCGCGAGCAGGTCGGCCGTCAGGTCAAAGACCTTGTCCTCGGCTTTGTGCCCGTCGGGCTCGGTCGTCAAGGCGTGGTAGTCGGCGACGAAGTAGAAGCATTCGTACTTGCTCTGCAGCTCGACCCAGTTCTTGGCTGCGCCGAGGTAGTTCCCGAGATGGAACCGCCCGGTGGGGCGCATGCCGCTGAGGATGCGAATCCGCTCTGCCATCGGCCGAGGAGTGTAGCGAGGCCAGCAATTACGATTCAGCAAGTTGTCAGCCAACGACGCACCAGCTTCCCCGCCGGCCACGAGCCTGGGCCTCGGGTCGCGGGCGCTCCGCAACTCCACCATCGTGCTCACGGCCAAGGTCGTCGCGCGCCTGATCGCGTTGGTGACCGTCCTCTACATGATCCGCAGGCTCGGCAGGCACGACTACGGCGAGTTCTCGGTGCTCATCAACCTGACCGCCATCGCCAGCGTGGCGCTCGACCTGGGATTCAACGTGCTGTTCGTACGCGAGGGCGCGCGCCACCAGGACCAGATCCAGCGCTACCTCCGCAACGTGATGTCGCTCCGGCTCCTGATGTCGGTGATCGCGCTGTTGATCCTGGCCACGCTGGTCTTCCCGCTCGGGCTTGGCGAGCTCATCGTGCCCGGCTTTGTGCTGATGGTCCTGACGTCGTACGCCTCGCTTCTGCGCAACGGCCTGTACGCCGTCCAGCAGCTGGGGTTTGAGGCGATAGCGGTCGTCCTCGAGAGCATCGTCCTGCTTGCATTGGTGCTCTACGGCGGAACTACCCACCAGGGCATCGCGTACTTCGTATGGGCTTACGCCGCGCAGTACGGCTTCAGCTGCGTCTACTTCACCGCTGTGCTGGCATGGAAGCGCATCGCGGTCATCGGATGGAGATTCGAAGTCCCGTTTCTTCGCGAGTGGCTCTGGCAGGGCCTGCCCTTTGCGCTCACGTTCGTGCTGACGATCGTTTACTTCAAGATCGATCAGCCGCTCGTCTTCATATTCCACGGCAGCGTCGATGCGGGGCTGTACGCGGCCGCCTACAAGCCGATCGAGGCGCTGCTCTTCGTGCCGATCACCTTCCTGTCGATCGTCTTCCCGGTGCTGTCTGTGTATCACCGCGAGCGTCCGAAGGAGATGCTCGATGCGTTGGGCCGCTTCTACAAAGCCCTGCTCCTGATGGGCTGGCCGGCGAGCGTGGGCATCTTTGTCCTGGCCAAGCCGCTCACGCCGCTGCTCCTGGGTCGAGATTTCCTCGCTTCGGAGGCTCCGCTCAGAATCCTCGCCCTGGCCCTGGGGATCGCGTTCATCAACAACGCGTTCATCGGCGCTCTCAACGCGTCCGACCGCCAGTCGTCCTTCTCCTGGGCGGCGGCGTGGAGCGTGGTCGCCAACCTCGCCCTGAACCTGACCCTCATCCCGCCGTTCAGCTACATCGGCGCGGCGTGGGGGACCGTGGGCACCGAGCTCGCGCTGGCATTCGTGGCCTGGACGCTGACCGCGCGTCACGTCGGGCGGGTGCCGGTGCTGGCGCTGAGCTGGCGTGTCATCCTCGCCGGGCTCGTCATGGGGGTCGCCATCTACCCGTTGTCTTCGCTGAGCGGGTTCGCGGTCGCGATTCCGATCGCGGCCGGCGCAGTCGTCTATGCGGTGGCCGTGGTACTGCTGCGGGCGCTTCGCGGCGACGAGATCGCGTGGGCCAGGCGCGCCCTCGCCCTGGCGCGCTGATGGGCTCCAGACCCCTCTACCTCAAGCCTCGCGGCGCCACCGGCCTGGTCGCCTGGGAGGAGATCGCGGTCGACGCACCCGAGGTCGGGCCCAAGACGCCGCTCGACGACGCGCAGTTCGTCGCCCTCGACGTGGAGACGACGGGCAACGCGCCCTTCCTGGTCCTGGAGATCGGCGCCGAACGCTTCACGCTGCGGGGCACGCTTTCCTTCTTCGACACCCTCGTCGACTGCCGCGCCCCGATCAACCCCTACGCACGCAAGCGACACCACATCGACCGCACGATGCTGATCGGCGCGCCGGAGTTCAAGGACGCAAGGCGAGGCTTCTTGCGTTTCGCGCAGGGCGCGGTGCTGGTCGAGCACAGCCATGACGCCTTCGACACCTGGCTCGTCGGCCGCGGCCTGGAGAGTCCGCTCGAGCATCCGATCATCGACACCACCGCGCTGTCGCGGCTCGTCCTCGACCTGCCGAAGGGCCAGACCCCAGGCCTGGCCCGGCTCGTCGAAGAGCTTCAGCTCGACGTCACTCCCGCCCATGCCGCGCTCGACGATGCAAGAGCGACGGCGATGGCATTTCGCGCGCTCATCGCTCGCGCGCGCATAACCCTGGACTGGAAAACGGTGGGCGACGTGCTGGCCGCGCTGCCGCGACCGGTGATCGACCGGACGCCGCCTAGTCGAAGAGGGTCAGCTGCAGGTCCGGCTCGGGGTGCTCGAGGCCTGACAGTCCCACCCCGATCAGGCGCACCGGCCGCGACTCCACGTGCGACTTCTCCAGCGCCGAGCGGGCGGCGCGGAAGATCGTCTCGACGTCGTCGGTCGGGCTCGTCCGGCTCACCTGGCGGCTCACGAGCCTGAAGTCGGGCAGCTTCAGCTTCACGTAGACCGTCCGCGCGCGCACCCCGTCGGTCTTGAGCCTTTCGGTCACACGGTCGGTGAGGTCGCGCAGCGCCCGCTCGAGCTGGCTTCGGTCGCTGACGTCGTCCTCGAAGGTCGTCTCCGCGGAGATCGTCTTGGCCGGCCGGCTCCCGTCGACCGGCGTCCGGTCCCGGCCCTGGGCCAGCCGCTGCAGGACGGCCCCGTTCGTGCCCAGCGCCTGGACCAGGCGCTGGGTCTCGTAGGCGGCGAGCGCGCCCACCGTGCGCAGGCCCATCGCGTGCAGCCTCTCCTCGGTCTTCGGTCCGAGGCCCGGGATCACGCCGACCGGCAGCGGCGCCAGGAAGTCGGACTCGGTGCCGGGGGGCACGAGCACCAGGCCGTCGGGCTTGCGCGTCCCGCTGGCTACCTTGGCGACGAGCTTGGAGGTGGCCGCCCCGACCGACGCGGTCAGGCCGACCTCGGTGTGGATCTGGAACTTGATGCGGCGCGCGACATCGTCGGCGGTCGAGGTGCCGTGCCGGGTGCGGGCGGTGACGTCGAGGTAGGCCTCGTCCAGGGCCATGCCCTCGACCAGCTCGGGCGAGGTGAAGCGGCGAAAGATCTGGTGCACGACGCGGCTCGCCTCGCGGTAGCGCCCGCTGTCCGGCGGCACGACAGTGAGCTGAGGGCACACCTGAAGCGCCTCGTGCAGCGGCATCGCGGAGCGCACCCCGTACGCGCGAGCCTCGTATGACGCACCCATGACGACCGCGCGGCGCGAGCGTCCGGCGACCGCGACCGGGATGCCGCGCAGCCTGGCGTCATCCCGCTGGTGGACGGACGTGTAGAAGGCGTCCAGGTCGACGTGCATGATCGTTCGCGGCCAGTTCTCGGGTCGTGCCATGGCGTTTGCAGGCGCCAGTCTGCCACAACAAGTTGTGGCTGACCCTTAGTTCAGGGGCTCGGGGTAGCGCCCAGCGCGGCGACCACGTTCGAGAAGACGTTGGAGAGCTGGTTGCCCATGGTCAGCAGGACCACGATGGTGAGGATCGATACCAGCACGATCACGCCGCCAAAGGCGAGCACCGTGACCAGGATCGCCGCCGTCGCACCGCCCCCGCGACGGGGAGGTGCGAGCGGCCGCAGGGGCACCCAGGCCTGGCCGTTCCAGCGCCACCTCCCGTCGGGCGAGATCGCCGACCGCCATTGGGCGCCGTCCCACCACCAGAAACCGTCCGGCGAGAAAGTCGTCGGGCCGCGGCCCGGCGGACTGGACCCCATGTACCGCTAGACGATAATCCGGGCGATGAAAGGTGTCATCCTCGCCGGCGGCACCGGCAGCCGGTTGCATCCCCTGACGCGAATCACGAACAAGCACCTGCTCCCGCTGTACGACAGGCCGATGATCAACTACGGGATCGAAGCCCTCGTCAGCGCCGGCGTGGGGGAGATCATGCTCGTCACCGGCGGCACTCACGCGGGCGAGTTCTTGCGCCTCCTCGGCAACGGCAACGAGTTCGGCATCGAGCGCCTCTTGTACGCGTACCAGGAGAAGGCGGGTGGGATCGCCGAGGCGCTCGGCCTTGCCGAGAAGTTCGTGGCCGGCGATCGATGCGTCGTGCTGCTCGCCGACAACGTATTCGAGCGCTCCCTGCGCCCGTGCGTGGAGGCCTTTCGCAGGCAGAGGCAAGGGGCGCGTGTGGTGCTGTCGAGGGAGACAGACCTCGAGCACCTGCGAAACCTCGGCGTCGCCCAGCTCGATGGGGATCAGCGCATCGCGCGGATCCTGGAGAAGCCGAAGGAACCACCCAGCGAGTTTGCGGTCACGGGCGTGTACTTCTACGACGAGTCCGTCTGGAAGGTTCTGCCGAACCTGAAGCCGTCAGGCCGCGGAGAGCTCGAGATCACTGACGTCAACAACTGGTACCTCGACCGAGGGTCGATGGAGTACGACGTTCTCGAGGGGTTCTGGGGCGACGCCGGCGAGTCCATCCAGGCCTACTACGCGGTCGGCGACTTCGTGCGCTCCCACGGCGTCAACAAAGAGACATGAGTCGCCGGGCGCGCGCAGGGAGCGCATGAGCATCGAGGGGGTCATCGTCAAGGAGCTCGTCACGCACGACGACGAGCGCGGATTCTTCCGCGAGGTCATCCGGGAGACCGACGGCTTCTTCGAACACTTCGGCCAGTGGAGCCACTCGCTCATGTACCCCGGGGTAACCAAGGCGTGGCACATCCATCAGCGGCAGACGGATTGGTGGTATGTGATCGGGGCCCTGAAGGTCGCGCTGTACGACATGCGCGACGGATCGCCGACCAAAGGCCAGCTCATGGAGCTCGTGATGGGCGACGCTTCACCCGCGTGCCTGAAGATCCCACCCGGCGTCGCGCATGGCTGCCGGGCGCTGGAGCTCACGCACCTGCTGTACGTGACGTCCAGCGTGTACGCGCCTGACGACGAAGGTCGCATCCCGCACGATGACCCGACGATCGGCTACGACTGGACGGCGGGTCCACCCATCAAGTGAGCCGGACGTTCCAGCGACTCCTGGTCGCGGGAGCCGCCGGGTTCATCGGCTCGAACTTTGTCCGCCACCTCCGCCGAATGCGGCCCGGGGTCGAGATCGTCGTCCTCGACAAGCTCACCTACGCGGGCAACCTCGCCAACCTCGTCGAGTTCGAGGGACAGCCGGGCTACAGGTTCGTCCACGGCGACATCTGCGACGCGGATCTTGTGGAGTCGCTGGCGGCCGAGGTGGATGCGATCGTCAACTTCGCCGCGGAGACGCACGTCGACCGTTCGTTGATGGACCCTTTCGCGTTCATTGAGACCGACGTGAGGGGAACGGCGGTGCTGTGCGAGGCCGCGCGCAGAAATGGCCACAAGGCGTTCCTGCTGGTGAGCACCGACGAGGTGTACGGCCATGTCCCCAGTGGCCGGTCAGTCGAGACCGACGCTTTCCGTCCGCGCAGCCCCTACTCGGCGAGCAAGGCCGCGGGCGAGCACATCGCCGAGGCATACGCCCAGAGCTTCGGGCTTCCGCTGCTGGTGACGCGCGGGTCCAACAACTACGGTCCGCACCAGTACCCCGAGAAGTTGGTCTCGGTCCTGATCACGAACGCGATCGACGATATGCCGCTGCCTCTCTACAAGGACGGGTCAGCAGTCAGGGACTTCATCTACGTCGACGATCACTGCCGAGCGATCGACCTCGTCCTGCACGAGGCGCCGCTCGGTGAGGTCTACAACGTCGGCACAGGGACGGAGACGAGCGGGCTCCAGGTCGCGGAGGCCGTCCTCGACATCATGGCCAAGCCGCGGAGCCTGATCGAGTTCGTCGCCGACAGGCCGGGCCACGACTACCGGTATGCGATGGAGGTTGGCAAGATCACGGCGCTCGGATGGGAGCCGCACGTGTCGCTTGCGGAGGGGCTCGAGCGCACCGTCCGCTGGTACCAGGAGCACCAGGACTGGTGGCGGCCTCTGAAGTCGGGCGAGTACTGGGAGTACTACCGGCGCAACTACCGTCCGCTCGTCAACTAGATGAATTTCCTGGATACATCTGGCACAAGGTCAGGCGGCGCGTAGAAGATCCTCAAGCCAGGGTTGCAGGTGGGCCAGGGCAGGAATGTGCTGGAAGCCTTGGTCGGTGAACGGCGTGCCGTCGAAGCGCTCGGCGGGTGTGACCCAGCCGAGGACCCCGCTCAGACGGTGATAGTTGTAGTACTCGGCAAAGCGGGCTAAAGCCAGCTCGGCCGCGGCCAGGGTAGTGAAGCGCTCGCGGTCGAGAACCTCGGCTTGGAGGATTTCCCAGAAAGCCTCGATCTTGCCGTTCGTCCAGGGCGACGTGATCTGGGTTCGCAAATGCCGGATGCGGAGTTCCTCTAAGCGCTTGCCAAACAGAGACAGCAAGCCCGGCAGCCAACCGACAAAGGGCTTGCCGTTGTCGCTCATCAGCTCGAGCGGCTGGCCACAGAGTTCAAAGCACTCGTCCATCCAGCGCACGATGGGACTGGCTTTCTTCTCGGTCAGGAGGCGCAGGCCAATGACGAATCGAGAGTGGTCGTCGACCAAACCCACGATCCAGGTCTTGATGTAAGTGCGGCCGAGGTTGATGAAGAAGGGTCCCTTCAGATCGATATGCCAGAGCTCGTTGGGCCGACTCCGCTCGTATCTAGGGCCGGGCTGGCGAGGCACCGTGCCACGGCTACAACCGCACGCCTTGAACAGCTGATCGATGTGGTCGGGACTGACTTGGTAGATCTGGCGCCGGCTCATCTCAGCGGCGATGGGCTTTGAGTTCCAGTAGGTGTGGAGACGGATCGCGATGATGACCATGTCCACCCAAGCTGGGACTGCGACCCGAAGTCGATGCGGTCTTCGAGAAGCGTCAACCAAGCCGGCAATCCCATGCGCCTCGAAAGCGCCAAGCCAGCGGTACAGCGAGCGGCGTGCAACTTCCAGCTGCCGACAAGCAGCATCAACTCCGACCTCATGAGCCAGACGCACGGCTTGCATCCGAAGCCGGACTTGGTCCAGCCTCGGTTTCAGACGTTGGCCAGCGGGCCGACCGTTTTGAGTCGTCAGGAACAGGAATCCCGGGCCCTCTTGGTAGCGATGACGTCGAAGACGGCGGTGAGGGTCAGCTGGGTTGTAAGTGGGAAGTGGAGGAAGCTCTGGCATGGCCGGACACTAGGCCCGGCTGTGCCAGATCTATCCAGGAAATTCAACTAGAAGACTGCTCGATCAGGCGCCACTCGCCGCCATCCCACCAGTAGTGCCCGTCCTCTGACTTCAGCGCGCCCGGCGGAACGTCGCGCGACGAGTCGCGCCAGGCCTGGCCGTCCCACCAGTAGCGACCGTCCGTCGTCACGTGCAGCGCCGTGGCGCCCGAGAGCTGGGCTGCGGGGCGGCGCCGCGACCGCACGAGCACGAGCAGGATGAGGCCCGTGAGCAGCGCGAGCACCACCACGCCTCCGAGCACGTACGCGGCGGTGGTTGCGATCCTTGAGGGGTCGGCGAGGATCGAGCGCGCCGACTCCGGCCACTGCGACGGAGGAATCGTGTAGGCCGGCGCGGTGTCGAACTGACGGCGTGTCTGTGTCGATGCCGCGTCGCCGAGGTCGTCTGCTGTCGAGACGAGCCCGATGAGGAAGTAGTCGTTCCCCTTCACAAAGGAGATCACGTCGGCGTAGGCGGGCGTAGACGGGTCCTCGAAGTGCACGCCGTAGTAAGCGTCCAGGCCGCTGATAGAGATCGCGTTCTTGTAGTAGGTGTCGGACTTGTCGAGTGCCTCCGACATGCTCAGCCACTTCTTCGCCCCCGCGCCGCCCTTGAAGGCGATCACGACCTCGAGCAGGAGGTGGTCCGACGCCTCCTTGATCCAGGTCTTGCCGAAGCCCGACACGAAACCGTCGTCCTGCAGCGCCTTCTGAGTCACGGACGGGTCGTCGGGGCCGAGGAAGTCGACGTACTCGTCCACGCCGAACTCGCCGTTGAGCGAGACCGCCTGGGAGTTCTCCTCGTACCCGGATTCGGGAGGCTCCGCGAGCAGCGTGTCGAGCGTCGGCGACGGCGTCGGCGCTGCGAAAGCCGTCATCGGATACACGAGGATCGCCGTGACCGCGGCGACGGCGATCAGGCTGCGGAGGCTGACCTCAGGCGCTCGGCGGCGCCGCGGCGGATTGGCCCGCTCCGGGCGTCGGGCGCCACCGCTGTCCATCCCACCAGAGTGCGCCATCGCTCGACCTCTGTGCTGATGGCGGCACCTCATGTGCCGCATCGCGCCAGGTCTGGCCGTCCCACCAGTAGTTGCCGTCGGTCGACATCTGGACGGCGCCGCCCATGGGCGGCGCGCCGATCGCGCCCTGCATTCCTGCCATGGCGGGCGCCATCGCGCCGCGACGCCGCATCGTCAGCGCTAGCACGGCGACCACGGCGAGCACGATGAGGATGCCGACGATGCCCACCGCCAGGACCGGGAATGCACCAGCGCTCGAGGCGTTCTCAGGCCACTGAGAAGAGGGGATCGTCTCCTTCGGAGCCGAGTCGTACTGGGTCTTGGTCTGCTGGGTCGCCAGGCTCAGGACGTCGTCCCGGGTGGACACGAAACCGACGATGAAGACGTCGTTGCCTTTCACGAACGAGAAGACATCGCCGATCGTGTTGCTGGACGAGTACTTGAAGTGGCCGCCGTAGTAAGGCGAGATGCCCGAGATGGAGACGGCGTGGTCGTACGTGGGGTCCGCCTTATCGCCGGCCTCTGCCGAGATGAGCCAGCTCTTGGCGCCCTTGGCGCCGGTGAAGGCGATCACCGCCTCGACCAGCGCGTGCTGCGAGGCCTGGTGGATCCACGTCATCCCATAGCCGTCGACAAATCCGTCGCGCATCAAGGTCTGCTCGATCTGGTCCGCCTTCGACGAGTCGCTCGCCTGCGCGTAGTCGTGCGCGGTGAACTTGCCATGGAACGGCGAAGCGGTCAGCTCGGTGTAGCCGCCTGGCGGCGCCGTAAGCAGCGTGTCCAGGGTGGGGGACGGGGTCGGAGAAGCGGATGCGGAAATGGGTCCAAGGGCGAGAAGAGAGATCGCGGCGGCGCAAATCAAGCGGTTCACGCGCGACATAGTAGCCCCGGGTAGTTGATTTCCTTGCTACCTATCGGAAGCCTGCCGTCTGCGACGTGAGTGGGACAGGTCGCCAGCTGTGGCCGTCCCACCAGTACCCGCCGTCTCCGCTGCGCTGGGCGAACGGCGGAGCCTCGCGGGCGCTCTCGTGCCACGTCCGGCCGTCCCACCAGTGGCTTCCGTCGGGCGACAGCTGGATGGCCAGCGATCGCGGGGCCGACCTCCAGCGGGTCCACCTGAGGAACATGCCGGCGGCGACGGCCAGCAGGCCGATGGCGAGGGTCATGGCAAGCAGGTAGGGCAGCACCCCGGACATGTTCGGGAGAGAGACAGCCGCCCCCGAGGTCGGGGCGGGCCTGGTTGCGTTCTCCGGCCATTGATCGGTGGGGATCGTCGAGGACGGCGCGGCGCCGTACTGGTTGGTGGCCTGGGTGGTGGCCAGGGCGAGGACGTCGTTCTTGGGCGAGTAGAACCCGACGCTGAACAGGTCGTTGCCCTTGACAAACTCGAAGAGGTCGCTGGTCGTGGCGCCGGACACGAAGTGCCCGCCGTAGTAGGGGTCGATACCCGGGAGCGGGTTGGACTTCTTCCAGGCGGGCTTGGCCTTGTCCGCCGCCTCCTCGTAGGCGAGCCAGCTCCGGGCGCCGGCGCCTCCCGAGAAGGCGATCACGAACTCGACCAGCACGCGCCGGGTCGACTTCTGGGTCCATGTCATGCCGTAGCCATCGACAAAACCGGCGCCCTTGAGGGCGTGCTCGGCCTGCACGGCCTGCTCGCCGTAGTGGCTCGTGTACTGGGTTGCGGTGAACCGGCCCTTGATCGGCGTCGTCGCCACCGGCAGGTAGCCCGCCGGCGGCGCGAGCAGGATCTGGTCCAGGCTGGGCGACGGGGTGGGCGGGGCGGCTGCCGTCGCGACCAGCGGAAACAGCGCCAGAAGCGCCACCGGGACGCTACCCACCAGCTTTTTCACGGGCGAAATCCTATCGGTTGGAACCGAATCTTCCACCCATTCCACGCCAGTACCAGTGCAAATACCGAGGGAGCCATTCCAATAGACGAAAACGGCTCTCGCCCGCGGTTCGGTCGCGCCATGTCGTCGGCACCTCAGCGACTCGCAGCCCCAGCCGGTAGGCCTTGACCGTCAGCTCGAGGCCCAGCTCGAAGCCGCCCCGGGACTCGATCGTGACCTGGTTGAGGAGACGCTTGGAGTAGAGCCGGAAGTTGCTGGTCGCGTCGTGGATCGGGAGCCCGCCGAGCCAGTGCAGGGACAGTCCGGCCATCCGCGACATGGTCCGTTTGACCAGCGGGCCTCCAACCTGCCGCCCGCCGCGCATGTAGCGCGAGCCGGCCACGACGTCGGCGCCGTCGCGGGCGAGCCTGTACATCGGGTCGATGTCGGAGGGGTCGTCCGAGCCGTCGCCCATCGTGATCAGGACAAAAGGCGCGCGCGCCGCACGAAGCCCCGACTTCATCGCGTTCAGGGCGCCGCGCCCGAGGGTGTTCTTGTGCAAGCGGACCTCGGGGAGCTCGGCCTGCAGCCGTCTGACCACCGGGACCGTCGTGTCCTCGTCGAAGTCGTGCACGACGAGGACTTCCAGGGGCCTGGTCTTCGTCTGCTCGACCACGCCCCGAAGCGTTGGCACGACGTTCTCGCCCTCGTTGTAGACGGGGATGACGACGCTGAGCGCCGGGGTCGTCAGATCCGCCCGGCCGAGATCTCGTCGCGGATCCAAGGGATGACCTCATCGAGCACGTCTTCCAGCGGCGTCGTGGCCTCGAAGCCCAGCACCTCGCGCGCCTTGCGCACGTCGGGGACCCGCATCTGTACGTCGTGCTCGTAGGCCGGGTCGGAGACCAGGTGCAGCGGCCGGTTGGGACCGTGGACCTTGCGCCACACGATCTCTGCCAGCTCACGGACCGTGGTCGAGCGCGCGGTCGAGAGGTTGAAGTCCTCGTTGAGGCCTTGGGGCGACTCCATCGCGAGCCGGATCCCCACGGCCAGGTCGCCGCCGTACGTGTAGTGGCGGACCTGGCTGCCGTCGCCGAGGATGTGCAGCGGGTCCTGGCCTTTCAGGACTTTCTGCACCAGGTCGGGCACGACGTGGCTCATCGCCAGTTTCACGTTCCCGCTGTGCACGTCGTGGTCGCGCAGCGCGCGGCGCTCGCCGATGCCAACGCAGTTGAACGGTCTGACGATGGTGAACGGGAGGCCGTACTGCTCGTGCGCGCCGCGTGCGAAGTACTCGGTGGCGAGCTTCTGGAATCCGTAGGTCGAGCGCGGGGGAGGGCTCGTGAGCTGGGCCCCCTCTGGCGTCGGGAAGACCGAGGCCGACTCGAAGACCATGCTGCTCGAGATCACGGTGATCTTCGCGAGCCGTCCACCGCGAAAGGCGCTCAGCGCGGCGTCGAAGGTGGCAGACGTTATTCGCTCGTTCTCGGCCAGCAGGTCGTAGGCGAACTCGTGGAAGTAGGAGATGCCGCCGATCATGGCCGCGCCCGCGACCAGCTGCTCGCAGTCGCGCGCGAGCCGGCTCAGGAGCTCGGTGTCCTTGGCGTCGCCCTCGACGAGGCGGTAGCGAGGGTCGTCGTCGAAGGTCCGCCGGACTGGGCCGTACTTGCTGAAGTTGTCGACTCCGACCACCTCGTGCCCGGCCTGGAGCAGCTCCGCCACGAGATACCCGCAGATAAACCCGGCGGCTCCCGTAACCAGGACCTTCATCCGCGATAGTCCGGACTATCAAGGACTTTCGCTTCCGCAGATGCGCGATAGTCCGGACTAGCTGCGATGAGAGGGAACGCCGCGTTCCCTCTCATAAACGGATCGGTCCGGTGATGCCCCAGATGTCGACGACCTCCCGGCCGTCGAGCTCGAGGCCGCGATACGCGCGGTGTGGGGCACCGACCACGATCAGCTCCGAGTCACGGAGCACGGTCTCGAGCGGCTCGAAGCTCGGGTCGGCGATGTACGGGTCGGTGCACATGACCTTCGCGCCCTTGAACTGCGCAAGCTTGCGCAACTTGTAGCTGAGCGAGGCCCGTGGGTCGTCGGACTCGCCCTTGAAGGCCATGCCGAGGATCCCGACTGTGCGGCCGAGGAGTGGCCGCCGCGAGTTGAGGGTGTCGACGATGTAGCCGGGAAGGCCCTCGTTGACCTGCATCGCGGCCTGTCCCATGGGGAAGTGGTCGGCCGTGAAGGCGCTGAGCTGCATCGTGTCCTTCAACAGGCATGGGCCCGCGGCAAAGCCGGGGCCCGGCAGGTCCTGGGCGCGCGGGTAGTCCTGCCGGATCGCGTTCAGGACGCGGTTGTAGTCGAGGCCCGAGCGGTTGACGATCTGGAAGAACTGGTTGGCGATCGCGAACTTCATGTAGCGCCACGTGTTGGTCAGCAGCTTGGCGAGCTCCGACTCGAGCGGCGTCGTGCGCACGACCGAAACACCAAGCCGCTCAAAAAGCTGTTTTGCCTTCTCGAACGCAGAGTCGGAGTTGACGCCCACCAGCTGGGGCAGCGTCCGCAGCTCCTCGAGCGCGTGACCTTCGGCGATGCGCTCAGGGCAGAAGGCAACCTCAGCGTCGATGCCGGCCGCCCGCAGCCGGCGCTCTACCGTCTCGGTCGTGCCTGGATAGACGGTCGAACGGAGGACGACCAGGGAGCCGTTCTGCAGGTGCGGGGTCAGCTCGTCGAGGACCCGCTCGAAGATTCGCACCGAGGGGTTCATGAACTCGTCGATCGGCGTCCCGATGACCAGGATGACGGTGCCGGTACGGCGCAGCATGGCGGGATCGCGCGATAGCTCGAGGCGGCCGGTGGGCAGCAGCCTTGTGAGGAGCGCCTCGGCACCGGTCTCGCGGAACGGCACCTGGCCGGCCTGGACCTGGTCGATCTTGCGCTGGTCGATGTCGTTGATGCCGACCGTGTAGCCGCAGTCTGCGAGCGACAGCGCGAGTGGAAGGCCGACATGGCCGCAGCCGCCGACGATCACCAGGTCGAGGTCGCTCATTGGGCGGCCAAATTATGATCTCCGAGCTCATGAACTCACCCCGGAAGGGCGGCGGTCGCCTGTCCGTGCTTTTGGACATGAGACCGCTCCAGGGGCCAAGCGGGGGCCGCGGGGTGGGCGCCTACGGGCGGGGCCTGCTCGGTGGTTTGATCCGGGCGGGGTTCGACCGCAACCTTTCGCTTCTGCTCGACGTCGCGTTCGACGAGCCGGCGCTCCCCCCCGGCCGCTACCGGCTCGTCGGATGCCGGCGCCGCAACCATGGCCAGCTCGCTGCGTACGAGGACGCGGTCGCGTTGACGGCGGACATCCAGCGCATCGGCCCGGACGTCTACCACGCTATCGACTTTCATCTACCGGGTCGGTGTCCATGCCCCCTCGTGGTCACGCTGCACGACCTGATCCCCTGGGCGTGGGGTGGGCCGCGGATGCGCGGCGAGCGGCTCCGTTACCTGGCCGCGTTTCGATTCCTGCGCCGCGCCGACCTGGTGATCGCGGTCTCCAAGGCGACGGCCGAGGACGCGTTTCGCCTGCACGTCGCGGCCCACAAGCGCGTGCGGATCATCCCCGAAGCCGCGGACCCCAGGTTCGCGCCGCGCGATGGCGCGGCCGAGCTGGTCAGGGAGAGATGGGGGTTGGAGGCGCCCTACCTCTTATTCGTGGGCGCGCTCGACGCGCGCAAGGATCCCCGTTCCCTGCTCCAGGCGTGGCAAACCGCGCGCGCAGCCAGGCCGGCGCTCAAGCTGGTGATCGCGGGGGATCCCGGCCGGCAGGCCCCGCCAAGCATGGGCGACGCCGTCCAGCTGGGCCGCGTCGACGATGACGCGCTCGCGGACCTCTACTCGGCGGCAGCCTGCCTCGTGTTCTCCAGCCGCTACGAAGGCTTCGGGCTGCCGTGCCTCGAGGCCATGGCTTGCGGGTGCCCGGTCGCGGCGTTTCGCAACTCGAGCCTTCCGGAGGTCGTGGGCGACGCCGGGCTCCTGGTCGACGACGGGGACGGCGTCGCCCTGGGCGAGGCCGCGCTGGCGATGATCCGAGAGCGCGAGCGCTGGAGCCGCGCCGGAATCCAACGCGCCCGAAGGTTCAGCTGGGACAAGGCCGCCCGCGAGGTGATCTCAGCCTACGAATCCCTGCTGGCATAATCGGCCAGCCATGAGCAGGGTCGCCGTCATCGGCGCGGGCTACGTGGGCTTGACGACCGCGGCGTGCCTCGCCGACCTCGGCAACCAGGTCACCGTCGTCGACATCGACGCCGACAAGATCGCGCAGCTCGAGCGAAAGCACGTGCCGATCTACGAGCCGGGGATGCAGGAGCTCGTCGAGCGCAACGCGAGCGCGGGCAGGTTGAGGTTCACCACCTCGTACAGGGACGCGGTGCCGGGGGCGGAGTACGCGATCATCGCCGTCAGCACGCCGGAGGGCGAGGGCGGGGAGGCGGACCTGTCCTACATCGAGGCCGCGGCGAGCTCGATCGCAGATGCGATGGACGGGCCGCTGGTCGTGGTCAACAAGTCCACAGTGCCGCCCCTGACCGGCGATATGGTCTCGAACGTCCTCCAGCAGCGACAGACCGAGCACAAGGCGGCCGTCGTCTCCAACCCTGAGTTCCTCCGCGAGGGCTCGGCGATCCACGACTTCATGCACCCCGACCGCGTGGTGGTGGGCAGCCACGACCGCGAGGCTGCGGAGAAGGTGGCGAACCTCTACGCACCACTGGAGGCACCGGTCTTGATCACGCCCAACATCTACACCGCGGAGATGGTGAAGTACGCGTCCAACGCGTTCCTCGCCACCCGAATCTCATTCATCAACGAGATCGCTCGCATCAGCGAGCGCGTCGGCGCCGACGCCAAGCTCGTCGCCGAAGGCATGGGCCTGGACAAGAGAATCGGACCGAGCTTTCTCGAGGCCGGCATCGGATGGGGCGGTAGCTGTTTCGGGAAGGATGTCTCGGCCCTGACCGCGGTTGCGGAAGGCTTCAACTACCACCCGGAGCTGCTGCATGCCGTCAGCGACATCAACCGCGACCAGCGCATGCTGGTCATCGACAAGCTTCGCGAAATCCTCGACGAGCTCCCCGGCCGTGTCATCGGCATGCTCGGTCTCTCGTTCAAGCCCAACACCGACGATATGCGCGACGCGCCCAGCATCGACATCGCGAAGGTCCTGCTCGCGGCGGGCGCTGAGGTCCGTGCCTACGACCCGGCCGCGATCGAGCGGGCGAGGACGCTGCTGCCGGAGGTCGAGTTTCTGAAGGACGCCTACCAGGTCGCGGCGGGCGCCGACGCGGTCGTCCTGGTGACCGAATGGAACGAGTTCCGCCAGCTCGACATGGCGCGCGTCAAACAGCTCATGCGGCACCCCGTGGTCGTCGACGGCAGGAACATCTACGACCCGGTGGCGATGCGAAACCTGGGCTTCACCTATCGCGGCATTGGCCGCGAGTAAGCCGAGAGCCGTAGTTTCGGGCGGGGCCGGCTTCATTGGTTCGCACCTCTGCGAAGCGCTGCTGGACCGCGGCATGCGCGTGGTCGCGCTCGACAACTTCATCACCGGCTCGGCGGGCAACCTGCGCGCGCTGCAGGACAATCCGGACCTCGACCTTCTCGAGATCGACGTCAACGAAGGGGTCCTCATCGACGGTGATGTGCAGTTCGTGCTGCACTTCGCGTCACCCGCGTCACCCGCGCAGTACCGCGCCCACCCGATTGACACGCTGAAGGTCGGCACCGTCGGTACGCTGAACATGCTGGATCTCGCGAGGGCGAAGGCCGCCACGTTTGTCCTTGCGTCGACGTCCGAGGTTTATGGCGATCCGCTCGTCCACCCGCAACCCGAGTCGTACTGGGGCAACGTCAACCCCGTCGGTCTGCGAAGTTGCTACGACGAGGCGAAGCGGTGCGCGGAAGCTTTCACGATGGCCTTTCACCGCGCGCAAAACGTCGACACGCGAATCGTCCGCATCTTCAACACCCACGGTCCGCGGATGCAGGTCTCAGACGGCCGCGCGGTGCCGAACTTCATGGCCCAGGCGATCCGCGGCGAGCCCGTTACGGTCTACGGAGACGGCTCGCAGACGCGCAGCCTGTGCTACGTCTCCGACCTGGTGCGCGGCGTCCTCGCGGCGCTGGATCGGGGCGACGAGCTTCCGGTCAACCTCGGCAACCCGCACGAGGTGACGGTGCTCGAGCTCGCCGAGATCATCATCCGGCTTGCCGGCTCGACGAGCTCGATCGAGCACCGCGAGCTCCCCGCGGACGATCCCAGGCAACGCCGGCCGGACATCTCGCGCGCCCAAGAGCTGCTCGGCTGGCAGCCCGAGGTGGGACTGGAGGACGGACTGGGCCGAACTCTTGAATACTTTCGTTCAGTGCTATGACGACGCCCGAAGAGCTGAAGAAGTACGTCCGCGACGTACCTGACTACCCGCAGAAGGGGATCATCTTCCGCGACATCACGCCGCTCCTGGGGGACAAGAAGATCTTCGCCGAGGTGGTGGAGCTGATGTCCAGGGCGTGGGCGGCGAATCCACCCGACCTCGTGGCCGCGATCGAGGCGCGTGGCTTCATCCCCGGGTCGGCGATGGCGGTCAAGCTCGGGGCGGGCTTCGTGCCGATCCGCAAGACCGGAAAGCTGCCGTGGACGACGGTCATGGAGTCGTACGACCTCGAGTACGGGACCGACTCCCTGGAGGTGCACTCGGATGCCATCCAGCCCGGCCAGAGCGTCCTGATAGTGGATGATGTGCTGGCGACGGGCGGTACCGCGTCCGCCGCGGTGCGGCTGATGCGCAAGCTCGGCGCGGCGGTGATCGGCGTGCAGGTGCTGATCGAGCTCGGCTACCTCGAAGGCCGAAAGCGCCTCAGCGATGTGAAACTGGTCAGCGAGATCGTCTACTAGGAGACGGATTTGAAAGTCAGCTCACGAGGCAACGACGTCAAGGACCTGAACCTGGCGACGCAGGGACAGGACCTCATCGATTGGGCGGCTCGCGAGATGCCCGTCCTCACCCTGATCCGGCAGCGGTTCACGACCGACCAGCCCCTGAAGGGCCTGCGCCTGGCCGCCTGCTTGCACGTCACGAGCGAGACCGCCAACCTGATGCTCACTCTGAAAGCGGGCGGCGCAGACATCGCGCTGTGCGCGTCGAACCCGCTGTCCACGACCGACGCCGTGGCCGCAGCTCTGGCGTCGCACCACGCGATCAAGACCTACGCGATCAAGGGCGAGGACAACGAGACCTACTACGACCACATTGAGGCCGCCCTCGACCACAGGCCGCAGGTGACGATGGATGACGGCGCTGACCTTGTGTCAGTACTCCACAAGTCAAGGCGGGACCAGCTGTCCGAGGTTATCGGAGGCACCGAGGAGACGACCACCGGCGTGATCCGGCTTCGGGCCATGGCCGAGCACGGCGTGCTCGCCTATCCGATCGTCGCCGTCAACGAGGCGGACACCAAGCACATGTTCGACAATCGCTACGGAACCGGCCAGTCGACAATCGACGGCATCATCCGGGCGACGAACGTCCTCCTCGCAGGCAAGACGTTTGTCATCGCAGGCTACGGTTGGGTCGGCCGCGGCCTGGCGTCGAGGGCCAAAGGGCACGGCGCCGACGTCGTGGTGACCGAGGTCGACTCGGTGAAGGCACTCGAGGCGGCGATGGACGGCTTCCGGGTCATGACCATGGACGACGCGGCTCGCGAGGGCGACATCTTCGTGACCGTGACCGGCGACGTGAACGTGCTCGACCGCAAGCATTTCGAGGCCATGCAGGACGGCGCGATCCTGGCGAACTCGGGCCACTTCAACTCCGAGATCAACCTCAAGGCCCTGGACGAGATCGCCACCGGCGTGCGCCAGGTGCGTCCGTCCGTGCAGGAGTACCGGCTCGGCGACGGGCGGCGGCTGTTCCTGCTCGGCGAAGGCCGGTTGATCAACCTCGCAAGCGCCGAGGGGCATCCCGCCGCGGTCATGGACATGAGCTTCGCCAACCAGGCCCTGTGCGCCGAGTACATCGCCAAGAACGCCGAGCAGCTCGAGCACAAGGTCTACGACGTGCCGGCGGAAATCGACTCCGAGGTCGCGCGGCTGAAGCTCCGGGCGATGGGGATCAAGATCGACACCCTGACCGACGAACAGCGCCGATACCTATCTTCCTGGGAGGAAGGCACCTAACCTACACACCACATGTTCGGTCCCGCTCGGCGCACCTGGGTGCTGGGCGGCGGGGGGGCACGAGGCGCTGCGCAGGTTGGCGTCCTGCAGGCGCTGTTCGAGGCCAACCTGGAGGCGCCGGTCGCCATCGTCGGCACCAGCGTCGGGGCCCTGAACGGCGCCTCCATCGCTGCCTATCCCTCCCTCGCGGGGACGATGATGCTGCGCGAGGTCTGGATGTCGCGGCCCGCGCTCAGCGTCTTCCAGGCGCATCCGCTCGGTCTCCTCGTCTCCGGCATCAGGCGCTACCAGCTGAGCGCGTTCCCGCAGGAGAACGTGCGCCGTCTGATCGACCGCGCGCAGGCTCTGACCGGCGTGACGACGTTTGAGCAGCTTCGCGTTCCCCTCGCGGTGGTGGCCACCGACCTCAACGCCGGCAAGCCGGCCGTGTTCAGGTCCGGCGCGCTGACGCCCGCTCTACTGGCCTCGACCGCGATCCCTGGCGTGTTTCCCATGGTGAATGTCAACGGCCGCCAGCATCTCGACGGCGGGGTGATCGAGAACACGCCCTTGAACACCGCCGTCGCCGACGGGGCGCGCGAGATCTTGGCGATCAGCCTCATGGCGGGTGGCGAGCAAGAGGAGACGCCCGCTGGTTTCGGCGAGCTGATCGCCAGGACGCTGCAGCTGTCGCTTCACCACCAGATGCTCACGGACTTCGAACGGCTGAGGGATCGCTGCCGGATCGTCGTCATCTGTCCGGTCACGGCTCCCACCGCGACCTGGGAGATGAAGCGCGAGCACCTCGAATCCGTGATGGACAACTCGCGCTCGGCCATGGCGCATCTCCTGCACGAGCGAGGCTCCAGGCTCTTTCGCCATTCCGCGATTCACTACCTGCGCCTGGGTTAGGATTCCGTCCGTCCCAGAGGTATGAACCTGGCGCTTGGGGCAGGGCCCACACGGCGGCCCGGCCTTGCCGGCGCGGGAGATTCAAAGGAGGACCGTATGCCGTCTCTGTTCACGTCCGAGTCGGTCACCGAAGGCCATCCGGACAAGGTCGCCGACCAGATCTCCGACGCAATCCTCGACGCCATCCTGGCCAAGGACCCTCTGGCGCGGGTCGCGTGCGAGGCGATCGTGACCACCGGGTTGGTGATCGTGGTGGGGGAGATCACCACCGATTGCTACGTCGACATCCCGCGGATCATCCGCCAGACCGTGCGCGAGGTTGGCTACACGCGCGCGAAGTACGGCTTCGACGCGGAGACGTGCGGTGTCATGAGCAGCATCGACGAGCAGTCGCCCGACATCGCGCAGGGCGTCGACGTGGGAGGCGCGGGCGACTCGGGCATGATGTTCGGATTCGCCTGCGACGAGACGCCGGAGCTGATGCCGCTGCCGATCACACTCGCCCACCGCCTCGCCCGCAAGCTGGCCGAGGTGCGCCGCAACAAGACGCTGACCTACCTGCGACCTGACGGTAAGGTCCAGGTCACCGTGCGCTACGGGGATGACGGCAAGCCGGAGGCGGTGGACAACGTCGTGGTTTCGACGCAGCACCACGACGAGGTCGACGTCGAGCAGCTCCGGGCGGACATCACCGAGCACGTGATCGAAGCCGTCATCCCTGCCGAGGTGCGTGGCGGCTCGCTGCGCTCGTTTATCAACCCGACGGGCAGGTTCGTGATCGGGGGGCCGGTCGCCGACGCGGGCCTCACCGGCCGCAAGGTGATGGTCGACACCTACGGGGGCTACGCCCGCCACGGTGGTGGATGCTTCTCGGGCAAGGACCCGACGAAGGTCGACCGCGCGGGCGCGTACGGCGCCCGCCACGTCGCGAAGAACATCGTCGCCGCCGGCCTGGCCAGCAAGTGCGAGGTCCAGGTCTCGTACGCGATCGGCGTCGTCAAGCCGGTGGCGGTCCGGGTCGACACCTTTGGCACCGGCAAGGTCCCGGACGCCACGATTGCGTCCGCAGTGACCAGGCTCTTCGACCTCAGCCCGCTCGGCATCATCAAGGAGCTGAACCTGCGCCGGCCGCTGTTCCGCCAGACCGCGGTCTACGGCCACTTCGGGCGCACCGACATCGACGCACCCTGGGAGTCGACGGCGCGAGCGGCCGAGCTCGCCGAAGAGCTTTCGCTAAAGGCGTGACGAGGCGAAGCGGCACGACCGCTCCCCATTCATGGGGACGGGTGAGGGGTGAGGCTTGACGCGCACTGTCGCCGTCATCCCGGCGGGCGGCGCAGGGACGCGGCTGTGGCCGCGCTCGCGGAGCTCCAGGCCGAAACACGTGCTGCCTCTGGGGGACCGCGGGCAGCCGCTTCTTCGCGCCACGTACGACCGTGCGCGGACGGTGGCCGAGGAGGTGTTCGTCCTCACCGAGGTGAGGCAGCGCGACTTGATCGCCGGCGTTCTGCCCGAGGTGGACGCGTCGCACCTGATCCTGGAGCCGTCGGCGCGCGGGACGACCAACGCCTACGGGCTCGCCGCCCTGACCCTGGTCGAGCGCATGCCAGACGCGGTCATGCTCGCGCTCCCTGCGGACCACGTCGTCCGCGGCAGCGCCCAGGTGAGGAAGGCCGTGCGGGCGGCGGTGGCCGCCGCCGCAACCACCGGCTGCCTTGTGACCGTCGGCCTCAAGCCAACGTTCCCATCGACCGGGCTTGGGTACATCCACGCACCGGGTCGCGTGTCGCGCGGCACTCTGCGCGTGAGGCGGTTCATCGAAAAGCCAAACGCGGCCACGGCTCGCCGGTTCGTACGTGAGGGCGGCTACTACTGGAACCTGGCCTGGTTCTCATGGCGGCTGGATTTGTTCATCGACGAGCTGTCACGCCACGCGCCTCGACACCTTGCCGGCCTCCGCAAAGTGGTCGCGGCGCGCAGCTCCAACGACGAGCCCGCGGCGGCGGAGCTCTATCGCAAGCTTCCCGTCGAGGTCATCGACCGCACGGTGATGGAGAAGACCGGCCGCCTCCTGCTCGTCCCAGCCTCTTTCGATTGGGCCGACATCGGCAACTGGGCGGAGCTCGGCGACCGCGTCCACGCCGA
>WNGB01005648.1_pt1 | contig 30616 bp, 27 predicted proteins | sample 5400681 | NCBI WGS metagenome assembly WNGB01 (sample SAMN13153367, study PRJNA577476) | soil metagenome | isolation source: 115 cm soil or saprolite under grassland replicate 2 | place: USA:California | collected 2016-06-15
CACCGCGCTGCTGGGCGTAGCGGGCCGCCGACCGCAGCTCGAGCAGCATCGCGCGCTGCTCGGCGTCGTTGTGGCAGTAGTAGAGGAACGGGTCCGCGAACAGGCTCAGGTTGACGACGTCGAAGCCGTGGTCACCCGCGTACCGCAAGGCCCCGACGACGGCGTCGACGAAGCAGTAGCCCACGATCGTGCAGGCCTTGAGCGACGCCACCGTGGCGTCCGGGGCGATACCGCTGATCCCGGTGCCGTTGTTGGCGCCGGCGATCGTGGTCGCCACGTGGGTCCCGTGGCCCTGCAGGTCCTGGACCGCGGCCTTGTTCGAGCAGTCGCCGTTCGCGATCTCGCTCGGGTCCGCGGTCGGCGTACCGGTGGTGATGAACGAGCACGACAGCGCCAGGTCGAAGTTCGGGGCGATGTCGGGGTGGTTCCTGTCGACACCGGAGTCGATGATGCCGACCAGCACCCCCTTGCCGGTCGCGTCGCCCCAGGCCTGCGGGGCGTTCACCCGGCGCAATCCCCACTGGCAGGCGTTGAGTGGTTCCGGTCCTTCGGCGACACCGAAGTACGCGGCGCACGCGGCGCTCGCCTGCTCGGGCGTCAGTGGTGCGGCTGATGCGGGGAGCGGCGGGATCGCGACGACGAGCAACCCGGCCAGTCCCAGTGCGGTGAGCATGCGACGCCTCATGAGCGTCCCCTCCAAGGTCATCCCCGAGTCCTGTTGTACTGCGGCTCACTCCCCTGACCTGTATGACGCTCGCAGCGTAACTCGCGGGAAATCGGGATGTCGACGAGTCGCGACGCCCGATCCTGGGTCGATACCTGTGTGCCGAGTGGGCTCAAGCCGCCCCGGCTGCGGGTGACCGTCGTCACTCGGGCTGGTAAGAATGGCCGCGGAAAGCAGATCCGCGAACAGGGGAGCCGTCACCGTGTCCGAGTCCGAAGCTCTGTCCAACCTGCTCCAGGAGAACCGGCGGTTCGAGCCGCCGGCCGGGCTGGCGGCGAACGCGAACGTCAAGGCCGGTGCGTACGACGCGGCCGCGACCGACTTCGAAGGCTTCTGGGCCGACCAGGCCAAGCGGATCAGCTGGGCCACCGAGCCGACCCAGGTGCTGGACTGGAGCAACCCGCCGTTCGCGAAGTGGTTCGCCGACGGCGCCCTGAACGCGGCGTACAACTGCGTCGACCGGCACGTCGAGAACGGCCTCGGCGACCGGGTCGCCTACTACTTCGAGGGCGAGCCGGGCGACACCCGCGAGATCACCTACGCCGAGCTCAAGGACGAGGTCTGCAAGGCGGCGAACACGCTGATCGAGTTCGGCGTCAAGGCCGGTGACCGGATCGCGATCTACATGCCGATGATCCCCGAGACGGTGTTCGCGATGCTGGCCTGCGCCCGGATCGGCGCGCCGCACACGGTGGTCTTCGGCGGCTTCTCGTCCGAGGCGTTGAAGGACCGGATCCTGGACTGTGACGCCCGCGTGGTGATCACCGCGGACGGCGGCTACCGCCGCGGCGCGGCCGCCGCGCTGAAGCCCGCCGTCGACGCCGCGGTCGCGGAGTGCCCGGACGTCCGCAAGGTCATCGTCGTACGACGGACCGGCCAGGAGACGGCGATGACCGAGGGTCGCGACGTGTGGTGGCACGACCACGTCGAGGCCCAGTCCGCGGAGCACACCCCGGAGGCGTTCCCGGCCGAGCACCCGCTGTACGTGATGTACACGTCCGGGACCACCGGCAAGCCGAAGGGCATCCTGCACACCACCGGCGGCTACCTGGTCGGTACGTCGTACACGCACTGGGCGGTCTTCGACCTCAAGGACGACGACATCTTCTGGACCGCGGCCGACATCGGCTGGGTCACCGGGCACTCCTACATCGTGTACGGCGCGCTCGCGAACGGCGCGTCGTCGGTGCTGTACGAAGGCACTCCGGACACCCCGCACAAGGGTCGCTGGTGGGAGATCGTGCAGAAGTACAAGGTGTCGATCCTGTACTGCGCACCGACCGCGATCCGAACGTTCATGAAGTGGGGCGACGAGTTCCCGGCGAACTTCGACCTGTCCACGCTGCGGATCCTCGGCACCGTCGGTGAGCCGATCAACCCGGAGGCGTACGTCTGGTACCGCGAGCACATCGGCGGCTCGAGGACCCCGGTGGTCGACACCTGGTGGCAGACCGAGACCGGTATGCAGATGATCTCCCCGCTGCCGGGCGTGACCGCGGGCAAGCCGGGTGCGGCGATGAAGCCGCTGCCGGGTGTGTTCGCCGACGTCGTGGACGACGAGGGCAAGCCGGTGGCGAACGGGTCCGGCGGGTACCTGGTGCTGACCAAGCCGTGGCCGGCGATGCTGCGCACCCTGTGGGGTGACGACCAGCGGTACGTCGACACGTACTGGTCGCGCTGGCCGGGCGTCTACTTCGCCGGCGACGGCGCGAAGAAGGACGAGGACGGCGACCTGTGGCTGCTCGGCCGGGTCGACGACGTGATGAACGTGTCCGGGCACCGGATGTCCACCACCGAGATCGAGTCCGCGCTCGTCTCGCACCCCAAGGTCGCCGAGGCGGCGGTCGTGGGCGCGTCCGACCCGACGACGGGCCAGGCGATCGCCGCCTTCGTGATCCTGCGCGCCGAGGCCGGCGACGGCGGCCCGGACGTGGTGAAGGAGCTGCGCGACCACGTGGCCAAGGAAATCGGCCCGATCGCCAAGCCACGCACGATCATGGTGGTGCCGGAGCTGCCGAAGACCCGGTCCGGCAAGATCATGCGGAGGCTGCTGCGCGACGTCGCCGAGAAGCGCGAGGTCGGCGACGTCACCACCCTCGCCGACTCGTCGGTGATGGACCTGATCAAGCACGACCTCGAAGAGGGCAAGGGCGCCGACGAGGACTGACGCCGTTGACGATCCTGGTCACGGTCATCCACGCCGGGCTGGCCGCGGCCTGGGTCGGTGGGATGGCGTACTCGCTGTTCGTCGTCCAGCCGAAGCTGAAGCGGTTCTTCGGACCGGACGAGGAGTCCCGCGAGGCGCTCACGGCGGTGATCGCCGCCGGCAACCGGTGGAAGGTCATCGGGCGACGGCCATGCTGGCCCTGACCGGCACCGCCTTCGCCCTCGGTGCCGCCGCCGTCCACCTGGGCTGACGCGCGCCGGTTATCCACAGGTTGGGCTCAGGGCCCGGCGAACAGGCCCGTCGGGCTCCTAGTCTCCTGGGCATGAACTTCACGGGGATCCGCACAACCGCCGTCCTGCTCACCTGCTCGCTGGCTCTGGCGGCCTGTCACTCTCGCGGCGGCCCGGCGCCGTCGGCGAGCGGTCCGGCACAGCCGCAGGCGCGTCCGGTCAGCTTCGACGCGCCGACGACTCCGCAGGCCGCCGAGAAGGCCGCCCCGCCGGGCGACCGCACACCGCAGACGCTGGACGCGCTGGCCGTGCGCGGGCGGCGCGTGCTCGCCGCCGGGTACGACAACTCGTTCAACGTCGGACGGCCGATGTTCCTCACCAGTGACGACGGCGGTGCGACGTGGACCCGGCGCGGCCTCGACGCCGCGTCGGTGGCCAGGTCGGGTACGGACGAGCGGCCGGCCGACGTCGTCTCCGGTCCGCGCGGGTTCGTGGCCGCCGGGGAGTCGGACTCCGGCCCGGTGCTCTGGAGCAGTACGGACGGCACCAGCTGGAGCCGGCCGGTGGTGGACCGGAAGGTGTTCAGGGCCAGCGACCACGTCGCCGCGCTCACGACCACACCCAAGGGCTTCCTGCTGGTCGGCACCGGCGACACCTCGTACGGCGGCAACCCGAACCACGTCGTGCTCTGGAGGTCGCGTGACGGCGTCACGTGGCAGCGCACGTCCGGCCCGGCGCTGGGGGTCGAGCCGGAGGCGGCCGGCTCGGTGGACGTCGACGACGTCGTTGCCCACGGCAACTCGGTCGTGATCGTCGGAGACCTCTCGACACCCGGCGGCAGCGAACAGACCGACCGGATCCATTACTGGTACTCCACCGACGCGGGGCGCAGCTTCCTGAGGTCGGAGGTGCGGGGCCGGATCGCCACCGATTACCGCGTGTACAACCGCACGGCCGCGTTCCTGGGCGGGCGGTTCTACGCACTGGTACAGGGCAGCGGCGCGGACAAGAGCGCCGCGGCGTCGTGGGACGGTGTCGTGCTCGAAGGTGGCGCCACGGGCAAGGCCTGGCGGGAGGTGGCTGAACCGGCGGCGCTCGGGACCGCGGCGCAGGAGCAGCCGAGCACGCTGAACCGCATCGGCGCGGACTGGATCGTCACCAGCCAGCGCTGGTCGGACACCGAGGACGCGATCGTGTCCGCGGGACCGCGGTTCGACCAGCTCGCGGATCGCACCGACGCGACCCAGCAGGGCGCCGCCGACCAGTACGTGAACGCGGCCCTACCGGTCGGCGCCGACCTGCTGATGGCCGGCAGCACCACCCGCAGTGGCACCACCGAAGCGGCGGTCTGGCGCTACCACCGCGGCAAGGTCGTGCCGGTGCGGTTGCCGAAGGAAGCCGCCGAGGGCCGGCCTTCCGCGTCGGTGGGCACGCTCGTCAGCGCAGGCAAGGATCTGTTGGCGGTCGGCGCCGTCTCGGAGGCACCCGCGGCCTGGCAACTGGTGGCCGGAGGGTGGCAGGCGACTGTCCTGCCCGGCCGCGGGCGCGCGGTCGACCTGTGGGTCGATGGTGCGATCGCGACCCCGGACGGCCGCGCCGTCGCCTTCGGCGGCAAGCAGCTGTCCATCGGGCAGCGTGCCGCGCTGTGGCTCCGCGATGCCGCCGGACACTGGTCGCAGCTGGACTCGCCCCGGTTCGGTGTCCAGGCACGGTCACCGTTCGGCGGCCCGTCGCCGTCAGCGCTGGCCGTGAGCCGGCACGGCTGGCTGCTGTCCGGCAACCGCGAGGACGGCGACGGTCACCAGGACGCGTGGGCCGTCTTCTCCCACGACGGCCGGACCTGGAGCGACGGCCGCGGTGGCAGGCAGCTGCCGGCCGATCCGAAGTCGCGCCTGTGGCGCACACCCTGGACCAACCTGCGCGCGCCCGACGGCGGAAGCGCCTCGATGCAGGCGGCCGTGCCGTTGGGCAACGGATTCGTGACCGCCGGCTACACCTCCGACGGCTCGACCTACTGGCCAACGGCCTGGCTGTCGCCCGACGGCTCCAACTGGCCGCGCGTCGTGCGCCTGCCGGTGCCGAAGGGCGTCCGCACGACCACCGTCCACCTGCTGCAGAAGGTGGGCACGATCCTGGTCGCGGTCGGCGAGACCGCGCGCTTCGACGGCGACACCGAGGGCGGCTGGATCTGCTGGACGTCGACCGACGGCGGCCGGACCTGGCGGGCGGGCGCCTCACACGCCGGCATCGTCGCGCTCGGCGCCGTCGGACCGTCGACCGGGCCCGACGCGGCGGCCTGGTTCAGCGCCGACGGCCGCTCCTGGCGTCCGGTTCCGGTGCCCGGTGACCGGGCGAAGGGGCCCGGCGACCAGGTCCTGGTCACCGGTGTCGTCCACGACGGCAAGCTGCTCGTCGTCGGCAAGGACGTCCCGCCCGCCGGCGGCGGCTACTACACCCTCGACCTCGACGTCCCGCGGTGACTACGATGCATTGCAACGCATTGCAGCGCGGAGAGGGTGTTCCGATGGCGAGGACGACGACCAGCCTGCGGCTGAACGACGAGCTGCGTGAGCAGCTGGCCGCCGCGGCGGCGAGCGAAGGCACGACGGTGACCGCGCTGGTCGAACGGTTCGTGCGGGAGGGGCTCGCGACGGCGGCGCATCCCGGTGTGGTCTTCAAGGCCGGATCGTCCGGCCGGCGTGCCGCGCTCGCCGGCGGGCCTGACGTCTGGCAGATCGCGTCCGCGCTGCGGCACACGTCGGGCTCGGAGTCCCGGCGCGTCAAAGCGCTGGCCGAGGAGTTCGGCCTGCATCCGCGGCAGGTCGTGGTCGCACTCAACTACGCGGCCGCTCACCGTGAGGAGATCGAGGACCGGGTCATGGCGAACGACCGCGCGCTCGCGGAGGCCGAGCGCACAGCGGCCGACCGTGAGCGCCTGCTGGCGTGAGATTCCTTGTCGACGCGATGCTCCCTCCGCAGGTCGCGGACGAGCTCGCGGCCCTCGGCCACGACGCGTGCACGACGGTGCAGCTCGGAGCGCACAACCTGAGCGACGACGTACTCGTCCGATCGCCAGCGCGGAGCGCCGGGTGATCGTGACCGAGAACGCCATCGACTTCGCGCACGTCACGACCTGCCCGGTCCTGCTGGTGCGGAAGGCGTGGTGGCCGCGCACCCGGCTCGTCGTACGGCTGTCGGCGGCGGTCGACGCGTGGGCGGCGCGCAACCCCGAGCCAGGCGACTGGGCACACTGGCTCCCAGCCGCTGAGCGGTAGTTGGCCATCGGCGGGGGTGGCGCGACAGACTGGAGGCATGGACGGGGAGCTGACGCGCCGACGCAGCCAGTTCCCGCCGATCGGCGACTACGGGTTCCTCTCCGACTGTGAGACGACGGCCCTGGTCGCTCCGGACGGCGGGATCGAGTGGATGTGCCTGCCCCGGATGGACTCGCCGAGCGTGTTCGGCGCCATCCTGGACCGCGACGCCGGGTCGTTCCGGATCGCGCCGGCCGGGGTCGACGTACCGTCGGCGCGGCGGTACATCCCCGGCACACTGGTGCTCGAGACGAGCTGGTGGACGCCGGGCGGCTGGCTGGTGGTGACCGACGCGCTGCTGATGGGGCCGTGGCACCACGAGACCGAGCGGTCCACGACGCACCGGCGGGCGCCGACCGACTACGACGCGGACCACGTGCTGCTGCGCCGGATCCGGTGCGTGAACGGCGAGGTCCAGGTGCGGGCGGACTGCCGGCCGGTGTTCGACTACGGCCAGCAGCAGGCGCGCTGGTCGTACCCGGGCGACGACTACCACGAGGCGGTGGCGACCGCGGACGGCGTGGAGCGCGAGCTGCGGCTGACGACGGACCTCAACGTCGGCTTCGAGGGCTCGACGGCGACGGCGCGCACCCTGCTCAAGGCCGGCGAGAGCCGGTTCGTCGCGCTGTCGTGGAGCGAGCACGCCGCACCGCACACCATCGAGGAGGCGGACGCGCGGATGCGCTGGACCTGCCACCACTGGCAGCACTGGCTGGACCGCGGCCGCTTCCCCGACCACCCGTGGCGCGGTTACCTGCAGCGCAGCGCGCTCACCCTGAAGGGCCTGACCTTCGCGCCCAGCGGCGCGCTCGTCGCCGCCGCGACCACCTCGCTGCCGGAGACGCCGGGCGGGGTGCGGAACTGGGACTACCGCTACACCTGGATCCGGGACAGCACGTTCACACTGTGGGCGCTGTTCGCGCTCGGGTTCGACTGGGAGGCCGGCGACTTCTTCAACTTCGTCGCCGACGTGGCCGCCGCCGAGGGTGACGAGCTGCAGATCATGTACGGCGTGGACGGCGAGCGGGTGCTGACCGAGTCGATCCTCGAGCACCTGTCCGGGTACGACGATGCGCGGCCCGTGCGGGTCGGCAACGCGGCGTACAGCCAGCAGCAGCACGACGTCTGGGGCGCGGTCGTCGCCTCGGTCGCGCTGTACACCGGGAACCGGCACCGCGTCGACGACCGGCTGTGGCGGATCGTGCAGACCCAGGTCGAGCGGGCACTGGAGCGCTGGCGGGAGCCCGACCAGGGCATCTGGGAGGTCAGGTCCGGGCCGCAGCACTTCACGTCGTCCAAGGTCGCGTGCTGGATCGCCGCCGACGCGGGAGCGCGGATCGCGGCCGGGCGCGGTGAGGCGAAGCTCGCAGCCGAATGGCAGGCCGCCGCCGAGGAGATCCGCGCGGACGTGCTCGCGAACGCCCTCGACGACCGCGGTGTGTTCGTGCAGCACTACGGCACCAAGGCGCTGGACGCGTCGGTGCTGCTGATCCCGGTGCTCGGCTTCCTGCCCGGCACCGACGAGCGCGTGCGCAGCACGGTGCTCGCGATCGCCGACGAGCTCACCGAGGACGACCTGGTACTGCGCTACCGCGTCGAGCACACCGAGGACGGGCTGGCGGGCGACGAGGGCACGTTCACGATCTGCTCGTTCTGGCTGGTGTCCGCGCTGGTCGCGATCGGCGAGCTGGACCGGGCCCGGTCGCTGTGCGAGAAGCTGTTGTCCCAGGCGAGCTCGCTGGAGCTGTACGCCGAGGAGATCGACGCCACCAGCGGCCGGCACCTCGGCAACTTCCCGCAGGCCTTCACCCACCTCGCCCTGATCAACGCGGTCCTCGCGGTGATCCGGGCCGAGCGCGCCCACGGGTCCTAGTCCCCACAGCACTCACGACAGCACGAAGTAGCGCAGCCACAGGTACGGCGCGGCCACGGCGATCGTCACCGCGGTGACGACCAGGCCCTTGCGGGTGAAGTCCCAGAACGAGATCGGCGAACCGGCGCGCAGCGCGATGCCCAGGACGACGACGTTCGCGCTGGCTCCGATCGCGGTGGCGTTGCCGCCGAGGTCGGTGCCCAGGGCAAGGGCCCACCAGATCGAGTCGGCGTGCGCCGGGTTCGCCGTACCGGCCGTCATCGACAGCACCAGCGGGCTCATGGTGGCGACGTACGGAATGTTGTTGACGACCGCCGACACCACCGTGGAGCCGGTCAGGATGATCAGCATCGCGAGCAGCGAGTTGCCGGCGGTGGCCTTCGTGAGCGCGTGCGCGAGATGGTCGATGACACCGGTGCCGACCAGCGCGCCGACCATCACGAACAGGCCGGCGAAGAACAGCAGCGTCTCCCACTCGACGCTGGCCATGTAGTCGCGCGGGGTCAGCTTGGTCCACGCGACCAGCGCGCCGGCGCCGAGCAGCGCCACCACCGCCGGGTCCAGCCCGAACGCGGAGTGCCCGACGAACCCGATGAAGACCAGCAGCAGCACGATGCCGCACTTCACCAGTAGCCGGCGATCCTCGATGGCCTCGCGCTCGTTCAGCGACAGCACCCGTTCGACCCGCGCGGGGTCGACCGCGAAGGCGCCGCGGAACAGCCGCGGCAGGATCAGCACGAAGACCACCATCTCGATCGCGATCACCGGCGTCAGGTGCAGCAGGAAGTCGTTGAACGACAGCCCGGACCGGCTGGCGATGATGATGTTCGGCGGGTCGCCGATCAGGGTCGCGGTGCCACCGATGTTCGACGCGAAGACCTCGGCGAGCAGGAACGGCACCGGGTCCACGTCCAGCCGGTCGCAGACCAGCAGCGTCACCGGCGCGATCAGCAGCACCGTGGTGACGTTGTCCAGCAGCGCCGACGCCACCGCGGTGATCAGGGTGAGCAGCACCATGACCCGCAGCGGTGACCCCTTGGCGCGCTTGGCCGCCCAGATCGCGACGTACTCGAAGACCCCGGTGCGACGCAGGACGCCGACGATCACCATCATCCCGAGCAGCAGGAAGACGACGTCCCAGTCGATCCCGGTCTCGGAGGAGTAGAACGCCCGTTGCGCGTCGGTGACGCCGAGCAGCAGCAGGATCGCGGCACCACCGAGCGTAGCCATCAGCCGGTGGATCCACTCGGTCGCGATCAGCACGTAGGCGACGACGAACACCACCACGGTGACGGCCGTCACAGGCCGCCCCCGCTCAACTGACCGCCAGCTCCAGCAGACGGGAGGCGGTGATCGCCCCGACGATGTGGTCGCCGTCCACGACCGCCACCAGCGGGCAGCGCAGCCGCGCCATCACCGCGGCGATCTCCAGCACCGTGTCGTCCGCCTTCACCACCGGAAGCTCCGACGGCGGCGGATCCGGGAGCATCTTGCGCACCGTCGTACCGGCGAGCTTGTCGGCCACCCGGTCGGCCAGCGACTCGTCGACCACACGCGCCAGCGCCGGGTCGTCCTGGACGTACTTCGGCACCAGGAAGCGGACCACCTGTGAGCCCGGCAGGATCGCCACCGGCCGGCCTCGCTCGTCGGTCACGATCAGGCCCGGCAACCGGTGCGTCGCGAGTAGCCGCGCGGCCTCCGCCGCGTCGGAGTCCAGGCTGATCACCGGGAACTCCTCGGCCATGTCCGATCCGTGCACACTTCGAGCCTACCCGCGCGCGGTGTCTCGTCATGGCTGCCTCGCACTGTCCTCGTCGTCATCGGGATGGCCGCTGGGCAGCGCGTCCGGCGGCTCGACCCGCAGCGCCCGCGCGACCGGGACGTCGGTCGACGAGTGCAGCACGATCGACAGCGCGATCGTCACCGCCACCAGGTCGAAGACCTTGTCGGCGTCGGCCGGCCCGGCCTGCAGCACCAGCAACCCGTACACGACCGACGCGAACCCCTTCGGCCCGAACCACGCCGCCGCGGCCCGCTCCCGCCGGTTCAGCGGGGTGCGCAGCAGCGAGATCGCCATCGCGGCGGGCCGGACCAGCAGGATCGACAGCACCGCGAGCGTCCAGCCGCCGACGCCGAGGGCCGACAGCCGCCCGGGCGTGATCAGCGCGCCGAACACCAGCAGCGCGGCGAACTTCGTCACCTCCGAGAGCAGGTCGCCGAACGGCTCGAACCGCTCGGCGGCGACCTCGTCGATGGTGGCCAGCGTGGACCCGGCCGCGAACGCGGCCAGGTACGGGTTGGCGTGCGTGAGGTGGCAGATCGCGAACAGCGACACCGCGATCGCGAACGGACCGAGCGCCTGCAGCCGCGGCTCGGCGGTGAGCAGCCGGGTCCGCCAGGCCAGCGCCACCACGGCCGTCACGACGACCCCGAGCACGAGGCCGAGCAGCAACTCCCACGCGATCCGGGCCGGTTCGGACTCGTCGCCGAGCGCGGTCGCGAGGAACACCAGCACGAACGGCAGCGCGAGGCCGTCGTTCAGGCCGGACTCCACGTTGAGCAGCCGCCGCAGCCGCAGCGGAACGTCGCTGCGCCCGACGATCGCGGAGGCGAAGACCGGGTCGGTCGGCGACAGGATCGCGCCGACCAGGAACGCGGTCGGCCAGTCCAGCCCGGCCAGGAAGTGCGCCGGCACCGCGACGCCGACCATCGCCAGCGGCATGCCGAGGCCCAGCGCCCGGCCGGACAGCCGCCAGCCTTCCCGCAGGTCCGGCAGGCCGGCCCGCTGGCCGTCGGTGAACAGCACCGTGAACAGGGCGATGTCGGCCAGGGTCGCGACCAGGTCACCGCCCGGGTCGATCGGCACCAGGCCGAACCCGCCCTCGCCGAGCATGGCGCCGGCGACCAGGAACATCAGCGACGTGGACAGGACGGTACGGGCGGCCAGGCCGGACAGCGACACGCTGACCAGCAGCACCAGGCCGAAGGCCAGGATCAGAGCCACGGCGACTCCCGGGGTCGTCGTACCAACGGCCCACCGGCTGGCGGACCGTGTGCCGACCAGACTTCCCGGCGCTCCAGGCCATATTCTGCCGCATCGTGGGAATCGCCCGGGTATGACGGCTCCGACGTCCGCCACCCCACACTCGGCGGGTGTCTCCACGGGTGCCCTGCCACGAGCGGCCTTCGTCGCGGGATCGTTGCTCTCGGCACTCATCGCGGCCGGCCTGCTGCTCCGGCGCAACGGCGCGTACGACGAGGGGCGGCACCGGCCGGCGAGGGGTGAGACACATGGCGGGGCGGCGGGCCGACCGACGTCGTACGACGCTCGTGGCGGGTAGTCTCAGCAGCAGGACCAGCAGCGCGGAAGGAACGCCATGTCGAACGGGCAGCACGACAGCGAACCGACGGTCGGCCAGCTCGTCGCCTCCGCCAGCCGCGACCTGTCGAGCCTTGTCCGCAGCGAGATCAAGCTCGCCCAGGCCGAGCTCAAGGCCAGCGCGATGCGCGCGGGCACCGGTGCTGGCATGTTCGGCGGTGCCGCGTTCCTGGTGCTGCTCGCCATCATCCTGCTGTCGATCGCGGCCGGGTACGGCCTGGTCGCGGCCGGGCTGCACCCGGCGATCGCGTTCCTGATCGTGGCCGGCGCCTACCTGCTGATCGCTGCCGCCCTTGTCACGTTGGGGATCCTGCTGGTGAAGCAGGCGAAAGGCCCCAAGCGCGCGATCGAGACGTCGAAGGAGTCGGCCCGTGGTCGCACGCGCTGGTGTCGGCGAACGGGTCGCGGTTCCACGTCGCCGAGTGCCGGGGGGACGGCGCCGTGGGGCCGATGGTGCTGTTCCTGCACGGGTTCCCGGAGTTCTGGTGGGCGTGGCGGCACCAGCTACCTGCGGTCGCGGCGACCGGGCGGCGGGCGGTGGCGATGGACCTGCGTGGGTACGGCGCGAGCGACAAGACGCCGCGCGGGTACGACCCGTTCACCGCGGCCGCGGACGTGTCCGGCGTGATCCGGTCGCTCGGCGAGACGTCCGCCGTGCTGGTCGGGCACGGCTGGGGCGGGTTCGTCGCGTGGTCGACGGCGGTGCTCGCGCCGCGCGAGGTCCGCGCGCTGGCGGTGGTGTCGGCGCCGCACCCGCTGCAGCTGGTCCGGCCGGCGACGCACCGGCTCGAGACGCTGCGGCAGGTCGGGCTGTTCCAGCTGCCGGTCGTGCCCGAGCGGCACCTGCTGGCCCGCGACGGCGCCGCCGTGGATCGGCTGTTGCGGGCCTGGTCCGGGCCGGGCGAGTTCCCGGACGCCGAGGCCAGCCGCCGCTACCGCGCCGCGCTGCAGGTCTGGCCGGCACCGCACTGCGCGCTGGAGTACCACCGCTGGCTGGTCCGCTCCCGGCTGCGCTCCGACGGCCGCCGCTACGCCGCCCGGATGCGCGGGCCGATCGCCGTACCGGTCCTGCAGGTCGACGGCTCGTACGACACCGCCACCCGCCCCGGCACCCTTCCCCCGCCGGGCCTGGTCACCGGCCCCTTCCGATACGACGTCCTCACCACCGCGGGCCACTTCCCGCACGAGGAGACCCCGGACCTGTTCACCCAGGTCCTGCTCAACTGGCTGGCCACTGTCTAGGTGCAGTCGCCCGTGCTGACCTTCTCGGTCGCGTGGGCGCCGTCGGCGGCGTCCTCGGCGACCTGCGCGGCGGTCAGTACGTAGCCGGTGCGGTCGTCCTCGACCGACGCCGCGAAGACCACGCCGTACACCGTGCCGCGGGCCGAGATCAGCGGGCCGCCGGAGTTGCCCGGGCGCACCGAAGCCCAGATCGAGAAGGCCTGCCGGGTCACGGTGCGGTCGCCGTAGATGTTCGGCCCGCGCAGCCGCTGCTCGGACCGGATCCGGGCCGGCTCGGCGTCGAACGGCCCGTTCTCCGGGAAGCCGAGCACGACCGCCGACGCCTCGGCCTTGCCGGTCCGGTCGAAGGCCAGCGGGGTGGCGTTCAGCTTCGGGACATACAGCACGGCGATGTCGACCTGCGGGTCGTAGTGCACCACCGTCGCGTCGTACCGCTGGCCGTTGAGCTCGACCTTCGGGTTGTCCACGCCCGCGACCACGTGCGCGTTGGTCATCACGCGGCGCGGCGCGTAGACGAAGCCGGAGCCCTCCAGGCCCCGGCTGCAGGAGGCGACACCGGTGATCTTGGCGACCCGGGTGTACGTCGCCCGCACCTGCGGGAGCCGCCCGGTCGCGGTGTCCGGCGGCCGGACGTCCTGGATCCGCTCGGGCACGAACGGGTCGAGGAAGCGCGGGAACAGGTCGGTGTTGACGACGTCGTTGAGCGCGCCCAGCGCCCGGTCCGCGTCGGCCGGGAGCACCTGGTCGACCTTGGCGAGCACCTTCGACCCGCGCACCGCCGCCGTCACCGACGGGATCCGCGCGCCGCTGACCGCGACCCCGAGCACCCACGAGACGACCAGCACCGAGGCGGCCGCGAGCGCCGCGCCGCCGAGCGCGTCGACCGCCTTCACCGGCCGCCAGGAGATCGCGTTGCGCAACTTCGCGCCGAGGAACGCGCCCACGGTCCGGCCGGTCGCGGCCAGCACGATCAGCAGCACCAGGGCCGCGAACGACACCGACACGCTCGGCTCGAAATGGTCCAGCAACGCCGGCACGCCGTACACGCCGATCAGCGAGCCGACGACCAGCCCGATCGTGGCGCAGGCGCCGAGGACGAAACCTTCCACGAAACCGGAGATCGCCACCAGTCCGGTGACGATCAGCAGTGCGATGTCGAGCTTGCTCATGCTTCATCGTCCGGTCTGGCGAGGTCATGCTCGATCCGGGTGAGCCGGCGCAGGTGCTCGGTGTGCATCGCCCGGTCCCGCCAGGCCGCTTCGACCAGACGGTCGGGCAGCGGCACCACCCTCGTCCTGTCCCAGTCCCTCGCCCATCCGGCCATGGACAGCATTCTGTCCAACAGACCGGCCGTGAAGCCCCAGATGAACAGCCCGTGGACCAGGAAAGCCGGTCCGGTGAAGCCGGACGGGTGCAGGCAGGTGGCCCGGTTGCGCGGGTCGGTGAGCGCGCCGATCGCGATCCGGTGCACCGACGCGACCTCGGCCGGGTCCACCACCGCGACCGGCGACGGCTCGCGCCACCAGGCCAGCACAGGCGCGACCGAGAAGTTGCTGACCGGCACCCACAGCGCCGGCCAGACCGCGAACACGTCCACCCCGGCCGGGTCCAGCCCGGTCTCCTCCTGCGCCTCCCGCAGCGCAGCGTCGACCACGCTGCCGTCGGTGTCGTCCATCCGGCCGCCCGGGAACGCCATCTGCCCGGCGTGCGACCGCAGCGTCCAGGCCCGCTCGGTGAGCAGGATGTCCGGCCCGCCCTCACTGTCGGCTGAGTCCTCCGCGAGCAGGATCAGTACGGCGCTCTGCCGGATCCCCGGCTCGTCGGGCGGGACGAACCGCGACAGGCTCATCGGGTCGACGTTCTCGCTCGCCTCGGCGAGCGGGCGCAACCAGTCGGGCAGCTTCACGTCGTACGACGTCACGGCGCGATCCCGAGCTTCGCGCGCACCATCTGGTCGAGCTGCCGCTGCGAGGTGAACGGGCCGCGGTGCACGTACCGGATCACGCCGTCGGCGCCGACGAAGACCGTCGCCGGCGGGCCGATCAGCTTCAGCGGTACGCCGAGGAGCTTGTCGGGGTCGCGCAGGTGCGGGTAGGCCAGGCCCTGCTGGACGGCGAACTGCCGGGCCAGCTCGGGGCGCGGGTCGGCGAAGTCGATGCCGAGCATGGCGGGCTCGCCGTCGCGACCGGTGGCGCGCTTCGCGAGGTCGGCGAGGTACGGCGCCTCGGCGCGGCAGGGGCCGCACCACTGGGCCCAGACGTTGACGATCAGCGGCGTACCGCGCAGATCGCGCAGCCGGACCGCCGGGCCGTCGCCGAGGCAGTCGAGCGCCACGTCGGGCAGCCCGCCGGCCACCGGCGCGGCGTTCGCCGCCGGCGCGGTGCACGGCAGCACGCCGGCACCGGACGCGGTCGGGGACGGGGCGGACTGCGGCGCCGCGCCGCACGCGGTCAGCATCAGTGCGAGGAGGATGGGCGCACAGCGCCTCACGGGATGTCCTTGACGAGCTTCTGCGCCAGCTCCGGGTCGGTCGGCCCGATCCCGTACGACGGGCACCAGCGGGCGATCGGGCACGCGCCGCAGGCCGGCTTCTTGGCGTGGCAGCGCCGCCGGCCGTGCCAGATCAGGTGGTGCGACAGCATCGTCCAGTCCCTGCGCGGGAACAGCTCGCCGATGAGGTGCTCGGCCTTCACCGGGTCGGTCTCGTCGGTCCAGCCGAACCGCCGGATCAGCCGGCCGAAGTGCGTGTCGACGGTGATCCCGGGGATCCCGAAAGCGTTGCCCAGGACAACGTTCGCGGTCTTCCGCCCGACGCCGGGCAGCTTGACCAGGTCCTCCAGCCGCGGGGGCACCTCACCACCGAAGTCGTCGCACAGCGCCCGGCCGAGCTTGATCACGCTGTTCGTCTTGGCACGGAAGAACCCGGTCGGCTTGAGGATCGTCTCCATCTCCTCGCGGTCCGCGCTCGCGTACGCCTCGGCGGTCGGGTACTTCGCGAACAGCGTCGGCGTCACCGTGTTCACCAGCTTGTCCGTGGTCTGCGCGGACAGGATCGTCGCGACCAGCAGCTCCAGCGGGGTGGTGAAGTCGAGCTCGCAGTGCGCGTCCGGGTAGGTCTCGGCGAGGACCCGGTTCATCTTGCGCGCCCTGCGCACCAGACCCTGGCGGGTCTCGGACTCCCATTGACGTTTGCGCACCGGTGGAGTCACGTCCTTCGCCATGCCGACAGCGTAGTGTCCCCCTCCCAGCCGCCCGCATGTCCCAGGACTCGGGCATCATGCCTGCGCGCCCTCGGTTTCGCGCCGCTACCGTTCGCGCTCAGTCGACTACACGACGTGTGGGACGGCTGGCCCTCGCAGGATGCCGGGGTCCTCGGTCCGAAGACGGGTCGGGCGGGGATCCGCGAGCGAGCGGCGGCAGCGCGTCGGAGGCGGCCAGCGTGCGGGGTGGGTGGCGGACGGGCTACGGTTGCCCAGGGCGCCGTTGTCAAGCCCTGTACGACGCCGAGGTGAAAGGTCCGAGGAGGCCAGGTTTTCGTGGACGTCAATGTGCTCCGGCAAGCACCGTTGTTCCAGGCTCTCGACGATGAGGCCGCCGACGCACTCGCCTCGACGATGACCGAGACCCGCCTGCGGCGCGGCCAGGTCCTGTTCCACGAGGGCGACTCCGGCGACCGGCTGTTCGTCGTCATCGAGGGCAAGGTCAAACTCGGCCGTACGTCCGCGGACGGGCGGGAGAACCTGATCGCGGTGCTCGGCCCCGGCCAGATGTTCGGCGAGCTGTCCCTGTTCGACCCGGGGCCCCGCTCCGCGACGGTGACGGCGGTGACCGACGCCACGATGATGTCGCTGACCCACGACGAGATGCTGCGCTGGCTGCACGGCCGCCCCGAGGTCGCCCGCGGCCTGCTGCTCCAGCTCGCGTCCCGGCTGCGCAAGGTCTCCGACGTGGTGGCCGACCTGGTGTTCTCCGACGTGCCGGGCCGGGTCGCGAAGGCCCTGCTCGACCTCGCCCAGCGCTTCGGCCGCACCGCCGACGACGGCGTCCACGTCCACCACGACCTCACCCAGGAAGAGCTCGCCCAGCTCGTCGGCGCCTCCCGCGAAACCGTCAACAAGGCCCTCGCCGACTTCGCCTCCCGCGGCTGGGTCCGCCTGGAACCCCGCTCCGTAGTCCTCCTGGACGTAGACCGCCTCCAACGCCGAGCCCGCTAACCCCGTCCGGCAATTCGCCTGGCACGCGCCCGGCAATTCGCCTGGTTAACCCGGCCAACTGCGGGTTCGCCCCGGTCAGGACCGGTGTAAACCATCCGCTCGGCGGGTTAACCCGGCGTGCAACCGGCGGGCTGGGTGCGCAGTGCAGCTGACGGCTTCTGTCCACAGGGCACCGAGTCGGTCGGGTTGTCCACAGATGAGCGAGGAGAGCCTCGGCTCATGCTCGTTCAGCGGCACGCTTCCGTCGTGGATGCGAAATTGGCCGAGCTGGCCGGCCGGCAAGGGGAGGTCTTCTCCTATCAGGACGCGCTGTCGTGCGGCTACACCATCAGTCAGGTAAGACGCGAGGTGCGCGCGCGGCGGTGGCGGCGGTTGTGCCGCGGCCAGTACACGGCGGCTGTGATCGACGAGAGCTCCGCGCCATGGGAGCAGGGCAGACAGCTGCACCGGCTGCGGATGATCGCCGCGTCACGTGCGTTTCACGGCCACGTGGTGCTAAGCCATCAGTCGGCCGTCGTGACTCATGGCCTACCCACCTGGGGACTCGATCTCGGGTCGGTACACGTCACGCGTCGCGACTGTGCCAGCGGACGTGTCGTGGACGACGTCGTACAGCACCGAGCTCAGCTACCGGCCGGCTCGATCTGGCTCAAGGAAGGTCTGGAGGTCGTCGCTCCGGCGCGTGCGATCGTGGAGATCGCGTGCACGGCGGGATTCGAGCCCGCGCTCGCGATTGCCGACGAGGCGCTTCGCACCGGTCTCGTCACGAGAAGGACGCTCTGTTCGGAGGTGTGCGACGCCGAACACTGGCCACGGAGCCCTGCCGCGAAACAGGTTCTCGACTTCTGCGATGCGCGTGCGGGCTCGGTCGGCGAGTCGCGACTTCGTGTCCTGATGGATCGACAAGGGCTGCCGGCGCCGGTCCTGCAGGCTCCGATGAGTCAAGGCGGTGAGCCGTTCGCCTTCGTCGACTTCTACTTCCCGGAGCCCTACAACACCGTGGTGGAGTTCGACGGAATGCAGAAGTACGGCGGGAACACCTCCGAGATCGTGATCCGGGAGAAGTGGCGCGAGGACGCCATCCGGGAGCTCGGCAACCAGTTCGTCCGCATCGTGTGGGCTGACCTCGCCCAACCCGCGAAGACCGCAGCTCGCATCCGCCGCGCATTCGCCTTCGCCGACGCCGCCCGCCAAGCCAGCTGACCGGCTCGCCGTGTGCCTAGTGCGCCCAATCCGCCCTGGCAATTCGCCTGGTTAACCCGGCGAACTGATGGTTGTCACCGGTCATGACCGGGGTTAACCCGCAATTGGGCGGGTTAACCAGGCGAATTGCGCGGCGCCCGGGGCGTCAGTTTGCGGAGAGGTAGTCGAGTTGGGCGCGGACGGAGAGTTCGGCGGCGGGCCAGAGGATGGGGTCTACGTCGGCGTAGACGCGTTCGACGACCTCGCGCGGGGTGCGGGCGCCGGCGGCCAGGGCGGCGCGGACCTGGTCGAGGCGTTCGGCGCGGTGCTGGAGGTAGTAGGACAGTACGGCCAGGGCGTCGGAGATGACCGGGCCGTGGCCGGGGAGGACGGTGGACACGCCTACGGACGACGCGAGGGTGTGCAGGCGGCGCAGGGAGCCGAGGTAGGCGCCGAGCGAGCCGTCCGGGTGCGCGACCACGGACGTACCGCGGCCGAGCACCGTGTCGCCCGTCAGCAGCGACGACTCGTCCGGGAGCCAGAACGACAGCGAGTCCGAGGTGTGCCCCGGTGTGCCGAGGACGTCGATGCGCAGGTCGCCGACCGTGACCACGTCGCCGTCGGCCAGGCCCTCGGAGCCGAGCCGGTGCGCCGGGTCCAGCGCCCGTACGCCGCACCGCGCCTCGCCCGCGAACCACGACGCCCCCTCGGCGTGGTCCGCGTGCCCGTGGGTGAGCAGCACCTCCGCCACCACAGCGTCGTACGACGAGACGACGTCGAGCACCCTCCGCAGGTGCACCTCGTCGAGCGGGCCGGGGTCGATGACCACCACCGACGACGCACCGGGCGCGCGCAGGATCCACGTGTTGGTGCCGTCGAGCGTCATCGGCCCGGGATTCGGCGCCAGCACCCGCGTCGCCCGCTCGGTCACCGCCTCGATCGTCACGGGCCCTCCAGGTAGGCCCGGCCGTCGGAGACGCGGAGCTTCGGGAGGATCGGCGTCACGACGCGGTCGCGGGCGGCGTCCAGGGCGGCGGCGACGGAGGTGTACGACGCGAGCTCGGCGCAGGACAGGTAGGTCGGCGGCAGCATGTCCAGCTCGCCCGCGTCCACCTGCCGGACGGCCTCGCCCGGCGGCACCCAGGCGACCTGGTCGGACTCCCCCGACACGTCCCGCGTCTTCTGCCCCGACGGCAGCGCGGCGAGGAAGAACCGGGTGTCGTACCGGCGCGGCTCGAACTCGGGCGTGATCCAGTGCGCCCACGGCCCCAGCAGGTCCGCGCGCAGTACCAGCCCGCGCCCGTGCAGGAAGTCCGCGAACGACAGCGACCGGTCCTCCAGCGCGACCCGGTCGGCCTCCCAGTCGGCGCCCGTCGTGTCGGCCACGACCGAGTCCGCCGACGGCCCGGCCAGCAGCACACCGGACTCCTCGAAGGTCTCCCGTACGGCGGCCGCCACGTACGCGACCGCCAGCTCCGGCGTGCACCCGAGCCGCGTCCCGAACTCCTCCGGCGACGGCCCGGTCCACGCGTCCGCGACCGCGGAGTCCGACGGGTCGACCCGCCCGCCGGGGAACACCGTCATCCCCGCCGCGAACGCCATCGACGCGGTACGGCGCAGCAGATAGACCTGCGGCCCCGGATCCCGCAACAGGATCACGGTCGCCGCGGGACGCGGTTCCGGCGCCGTACCGCCCTCCCGATGCCATGCCAACGCGACCTCGGCCAGCCGCCCGGCGAGCGGCCGCGCCCGCAGGCCGCGCGCGGCCTCACGCGCGGCCTTAAGCGCGACCTCCCGCGCCGCCATGTGCGGGTCGCCGGCCGAGGGATTCACGGTCATGCGACCTCGACGATGATCTCCACCTCGACCGGCGCGTCGAGCGGCAGCACCGGCACCCCGACCGCGCTGCGCGCGTGCCGGCCGGCCTCGCCGAAGACGTGGCCGAGCAGCTCGGACGCGCCGTTCGCGATCTGCGGCTGACCGGTGAAGTCCGGCGTCGACGCCACGAACGCGAGCACCTTGACCACGCGCTTCACCGACGACAGGTCGACCTGCGAGGCGATCGCGGCGAGCGCGTTCAGCGCGCACTGCCGGGCGCACTCGACACCGACCTCGGGCGAGATCTCGCCACCGAGCTTGCCGGTCGCGATCAGCTTCCCGTCACGCATCGGCACCTGGCCGGCGGTGTAGACGTAGTTCCCGGAGCGCACCGCCGGGACGTACGCCGCGACCGGCTTGACGACCGCCGGCAGCTCCAGACCCAGATCCGCGAGCAGTTCCTGGGGGCTGGGCATCAGTCCTCGATCTCGCGCTTCATGTAGGCGACCAGGGACTCCGGAGTCGGGCCGGGTACGACGCACACCAGCTCCCAGCCGTCCATCCCGGCGTTGTCGAGGATCTCCTTGGTCGCGTGGACCAGCAACGGCACCGTGAAGTACTCCCACTTCGTCATGCGCCCGAGCCTAGTGCCTCGTCAAGAAACGTTCGGCACGTTCATCGGCGCCCCAGACGCCCGCTGAACGCACCAACGTTTCTTGACGAGGCACAGTGCGCAGACGTGGCCGGCCACGCGCCCCCTACGCTTGACGGGATGAGGCGGCTGCATGTTGTGACAGGGAAAGGTGGCACCGGGAAGACGACGGTGGCCGCCGCGCTGGCGATGGCGCTCGCGACCGAGGGCAGCAACGTGCTGCTGATGGAGGTCGAGGGACGCCAGGGCCTGGCGCAGTTGTTCGACGTCCCGCCACTGCCGTACAAGGAGCGCAAGATCGCGGTCGCGCCCGCCGGCGGCGACGTCTACGCGCTCGCCGTCGAGCCCGAGGCGGCGCTGCTGGAGTACCTCGACATGTACTACCACCTCGGCCGGGCCGGGAAGGCGCTCGACAGGTTCGGCGTCGTCGACTTCGTCACCACGATCGCACCCGGCCTGCGCGACGTGCTGCTGACCGGCAAGGTGTACGAGGCGGCCCGCCGCAAGGTGCGCGGCGAGTTCGTGTACGACGCCGTCGTACTCGACGCTCCGCCGACCGGCCGGATCCCGCGGTTCCTGAACGTCAACAGCGAGGTCGCCGGCCTGGCCAAGGTCGGCCCGGTGCGCAGCCAGGCCGACTCGATCATGAGCCTGCTGCGCTCGGACCGTACCGCCGTGCACCTGGTCACGCTGTTGGAGGAGATGCCGGTGCAGGAGACCGTGGACACGGTCGAGCAGCTGGAGGCGCTGGACCTGCACATCGGCTCGGTGATCGTGAACATGATCCGCCGCAGCCCGCTCGACGACGACACCCTCGCCCGCGCCGCGAAGGAGAACCTGCCGACGAAGACCATCGCGGACGGGCTGGCCGCGGCCGGCATCGCCGGCGGTACGACGACCGCCGAGGCGCTGGCCGCCGAAGCGCGCGACCACGCGATCCGGGTCGGCCTGGAACGCGAGAACCGCAGCCGCATCGACGAGCTCGGCAAACCGGTCAGCGAGCTCGGCCTGGTCCCGGACGGCATCGACGCCGGCGTCCTGTACGACCTCGCCGAGGAGCTGGCCCAGAGCTTCGACGAGGCCGCCCGATGACCGCGGGACCATCCGGTACGACGGCCGCCGCCCGGCTGGACCTGGACGCGCTGATCGCGGACCCGGAGATCCGGATCGTCGTCACCTGCGGCGCCGGCGGCGTCGGCAAGACCACCGCGGCCGCCGCGATCGGCCTGCGCGCGGCCGAGCAGGGCCGGCAGGTCGTCGTACTGACGATCGATCCCGCCCGGCGCCTGGCGCAGTCGCTGGGGCTGACCGAGCTGGACAACACCCCGCGCGAGGTGGCCGAGGTGGAGGCCACGAACGGGGGCCGGCTGGACGCGATGATGCTCGACATGAAGCGCACCTTCGACGAGGTGGTGCTCAGCCAGGCCTCGCCGGAGCGCGCGAAGCAGATCCTGGACAACCCGTTCTACATCGCGCTGTCGTCGTCGTTCGCGGGCACGCAGGAGTACATGGCGATGGAGAAGCTCGGCCAGCTGCACCGGCAGGCGGCCAAGGACGGGCAGTGGGACCTGATCGTGGTGGACACACCGCCGTCGCGGTCCGCGCTGGACTTCCTGGACGCGCCGGAGCGGCTGGCGTCGCTGCTGGAAGGGCGGTTCCTGAAGCTGCTGCTCGCGCCGGCACGCGGGCCGCTGCGGCTGATGTCGGCCGGCCTCAACGCCACGATGGCGGTGTTGAACAGGGTGCTCGGCGCGCAGGTGCTGAAGGACGTGCAGACGTTCGCGGCCGCGTTCGAGACGCTGTTCGGCGGGTTCCGGGAGCGGGCCGAGCAGACGGTGTCGCTGCTGCGCGAGCCGCACACCGCGTTCCTGGTCGTGGCGGCACCGCAGAACGACGCGCTCCGCGAGGCGTCGTACTTCTCGGAGAGACTGCGGACCGAGCAGATGCCGCTGGCCGGCGTCGTCCTGAACCGGGTCACCACCAGCGCGCTGACGCTGTCCGCCGAGCGCAGCCTGGCCGCGGCCGAGCAGCTGGCCGACTCCGGCGACTCGTCGCTGACGGAGGCGCTGTTGCGGCTGCACGCGGACCGGATGCAGCAGGTCACCGGCGACCGCAAGCGCGCCGACCGGTTCCGCCGTGGCCACCGCGGCATCCCGATCGCGGAGATTCCGGCCCTGGCCGACGACGTGCACGACCTCGACGGCCTGCGCCAGATCGGCGACCTGCTCGCCGGTACGATGTGAGCAAGGCCACACGCCGGCTCGGCGTGGACTGATGATTCACGTACTCTCATGGCCATGCGTGTTCTGGATCGGAGCGACCGCGGCGTCGTCCAGCATGTCGTCCTCTTCCTCGGTGTCAGCCTGCTGTCGGGAGTGCTGGCAGCCGGCCTGGTGATCCCGTTCGCCGGCCTGGCCGGGTTCGGCACCAAGAAGACCTCGGAGACGCTGGAGAGCCTGCCGACGGAGCTGAAGACGGAGCCGCTGCCGGTGCGGTCACGGATCGTGACCTCGGACGGTAAGACGGTCGCGTGGCTGTACGACCAGAACCGCGTCCCGGTGCAGCTGTCGAAGGTCGCGCCGATCATGAAGAAGGCGATCATCGCGATCGAGGACTCGCGGTTCTACCAGCACGGCGCGCTGGACGCGAAGGGCACGACCCGCGCCCTGCTGCGCAACAAGGCCGCCGGCGGCGTCACGCAGGGTGGTTCGAGCATCACGCAGCAGTACGTGAAGATGACGCTGGTCCAGCAGGCCGACACCACGGCCGAGCAGCGGGCCGCGACGGCGGAGACCATGGAGCGCAAGATCAAGGAGCTCCGGTACGCCATCGCGATGGAGAAGGAGTTCACCAAGGACCAGATCCTCGAGCGGTACCTGAACATCGCGTACTTCGGCGCGACGGCGTACGGCATCGAGGCGGCGGCCCGGTACTACTTCAGCACGCACGCCGACCAGCTCACGCTGCCGCAGGCCGCGCTGCTCGCCGGTCTGGTGAAGAACCCGGTGGGCTACAACCCGGTGAAGCACCCGCAGACGGGCAAGCAGCGGCGTGACCTCGTGATCCGCCGGATGCTGGAGCTGAACATCATCACTCGGGCCCAGGCCACCGCGGCCGTGCGCACGCCGGTGATCGACCCGGCCAAGGTCTCCGAGGTGCCGAACGGGTGCGCCAACTCGCAGTACCCGTTCTACTGCGAGTACGTCGTCGAGAAGCTGCTCGAGAACCCTGCGCTCGGCAAGACCCGCGACGACCGCGACGACCTGATCAAGAGCGGCGGCCTCACGATCACGACGTCGCTCGACTCCGAGATGCAGCGCAAGGTCCAGGCAGCCATCTACAAGCACTCGTACGAGTCCGACAAGCCCGCGGTCGCGATGACCGTGGTCGAGCCGGGCACCGGCCTGGTCAAGGCGATGGCGCAGAACCGGCGGTTCGGCTCGAACAAGGCCAAGGGCCAGACGTACTACAACTTCAACACCGAGCGGTTCTCCCCGGGCGGCAAGACCGAGTACAAGTACAGCTACAACGGCTTCCAGCCCGGGTCGAGCGCGAAGGCCTTCACGATCGCGGCCGCGCTGCAGAAGGGCGTGCCGCTCAACTACATGATCAACGCGCCGAGGCACGTCGACATCAAGGGGCCGATCACGACCTGCGGTGAGCCGTGGAAGGACTACGGCAAGCCGTGGCCGGTCACCAACTCCACCGAACGCAGTGGCAACCTCACCCTGGTCCAGGCCGCACAGGCGTCGACCAACACCTACTTCGCGCAGCTGATCAAGCGGATCGGCATCTGCGCGCCGGTCACCGTGGCCAAGCAGCTCGGCGTCTACAACGTGGCCAACGGCAAGGACATGAGCCAGGTGCCGGCGTTCACGCTCGGCGTCGACGCGGTGTCGCCGCTGATGATGGCCAACGCGTACGCGACCTTCGCGGCGCGCGGCATCCACTGCAACCCGGTCGTGATCACCTCGATCATCGACAAGTACCGGCGGCCGATCAGCACCCCGGGCGCCAACTGCGGCCGGGTCATGCAGGAGCCGTACGCCGACGGCGTGAACTACGTCCTCCACCAGGTGATGGAGAAGGGCGGCACCGGCTCGGCGCTGAACTTCGGCCGGCCGGCCGCCGGCAAGACCGGTACGACGAACAGCAACGCGGCCGTCTGGTACGTCGGCTACACGCCGACCTACGCCGCCGCGACGACCGTCGGCGCGATCGCGCCCGACTACAACTCGCTCAACCCGCTGTACCTCAAGGGCGAGAAGATCGGGCGGGCGCACGGTTCGACGACGGCCGGGCCGGTCTGGGAGGACGCGATGCGGGCCATCCACGAGGGCCTGCCGGTGGAGTCCTTCCACGAGCCGGACAAGACCATCGTCAAGGGCCAGGTCATCAAGATGCCGCAGACCGGCGGCATGAGCCTCGAAGAGGCGATGAACGTCCTCAGGGCCGCCGGGTTCGCCCCGGAGCTCGGCGACCACACGGTGCCGTCGGACTACCCGGTGAACACCGTCGCCTACACCGACCCGCGCTGGTACGACGGCGCCCCGTCCGGCTCGGTGGTCACCATCTACCTGTCGAACGGCCAGTCGACGACCCCTCCCAAGCCGAAGCCGGGCAAGCCGACCCCGACCAGCCCGCCGACAACCTGGCCCACCGCCACCCCGACCAAGAACTGCCCACCCTGGCGCCCCAAGTGCTGACCCCGGCCGGCTGACCGCGCTGGGTCAGGCGCCGAGCTGGCGTTTGACCTCGGCGGCTACCAGGGCGCCGTCGGCCTTTCCCTTGACTTTGGGCTGCAGCGCGCCCATGACCTTGCCCATGCCGCGCGGACCGAGCTCGGCGGCGCCGGTCCGCGCGATCGTCTCGGTGACCAGCGCGGCGATCTCCTCATCGGACAGCTGCTCCGGGAGGTACTCGGCGAGCACCTCCGCCTCGGCCTGCTCCTTGTCGGCGAGCTCGTCGCGGCCGGCGTCGCGGTACGCCGTGACCGCCTCCCGCCGCTTCTTCGCCTCGGAGGTGAGCACGTCCATGACCTCGGCGTCGGTGAGCTCCCTGGCCGCCTTGCCGGCCACCTCCGCCTTCTGGATGGCGGCCAGCGCCATCCGCAGCGTGGACAACCGCAGCCCGTCGCGCGCCTTCAGGGCGGCGGTCATGTCGTCGGTCAGGCGTTGCTTCATCGCTGGGTCAGCCATGGCAGCGATTGTGGCAGGCTGGTGAAATGAATTTGCGCGCCCTGGGTCAGGCCACGGCCGCCGTCGGCGTGGCCGGCGCGGCCTGCGTGGCGTATGCGGCCGCGATCGAGGTGCGCTGGTTCACCCTGCGGCACGCGACGGTCGCGGTGCTGCCGCCCGGCTCGGACCCGCTGAAGGTGCTGCACGTCTCCGACCTGCACCTGCTGCCGCGCCAGCGCCGCAAGATCGACTGGGTGCGCAGCCTGTCCGGGCTCGAGCCCGACCTGGTGGTCAACACCGGCGACAACATCTCCGGCGTCCACTCGCTGCCCGCGCTGATCCACGCGTACGGCGACCTGCTCGACCTGCCGGGCGCGTTCGTGTTCGGCTCGAACGACTACTGGTCCCCCAAGCTCAAGAACCCGGCGAAGTACCTGCTGCCCGGCGACAAGCGGCACCAGATCCGTCGTACGCCCGATCTGCCGTTCGAGCCGATGCGCGCGGCATTCACCGACCTCGGCTGGACCGACCTGAACAACGCCCGGGCGACCCTCAAGGTGCGCGGCCTGCGGCTGGACCTGGCCGGCGTCGACGACCCGCACGTGCTGCGCGACGACTACTCCGCCGTCGCCGGCCCGGTGGACGCGTCGGCGGACCTGTCGATCGGCGTCGCGCACGCGCCGTACCGCCGGGTCCTGGACGCGTTCACCACCGACGGCTACCCGCTGATCCTCGCCGGGCACACCCACGGCGGGCAGCTCGCGGTCCCGTTCTACGGCGCGCTGGTGACCAACTGCGACCTCGACACGTCACGGGTGAAAGGCGTCTCGACGTACGGCGCCGGCGGCCGCCAGGCCACCCTGCACGTGTCCGCCGGGCTGGGCACCTCCCCCTTCGCGCCGATCCGTTTCTGCTGCCGGCCCGAGGCGACGCTGCTGACCCTGACCGCCCGCTGACGCCATCGCGGAATCCCGATTTCGTCCGCGGGCGGGGCTCAGGTAGGCTGTCCAAGCCTTCGGGCTGTGGCGCAGCTTGGTAGCGCGCTTCGTTCGGGACGAAGAGGTCGCAGGTTCAAATCCTGTCAGCCCGACCGCAGAAACACGCAGGTCAGAGCGGGAACCCGGTAGCGTCCGGGTTCCCGCTCTGGTCGTTCAGCCTTCGTCAGGCAGCGAAAAGGCAGCGAGGCCCCCAAAACCCGCTCCTGGGACCCGCTCTGGACGTGGGTGTAGATCGCCAGGGTGGTGGTCGGCCGCTCGTGCCCCATTACCCGCTGTACGTCGGGAACCGGCACACCTGAGGTGATCAGCCAAGACGCGTAGGAGTGTCGGAGGTCGTGGTTGTGCCGACGTCGGCACAATCACGATTATGCCGACCTCTTCGTTATGCCGACCTCGGTGAGGAATCCCTGGCAGCGCGGGGTGACCGCGGCCTTGGGGTCGGCATAATCAGGCTCTTCTGACGCTTCCGTGGGTGCTTGAGCGCGTCTGAATGTGAGCACGCCGTTCCCTGTCTAGGTTTCTGAGCTGTTGAGGACCAGGAACCGAAGAGCGGAGAACGGCGTGCAGAACGCCACCTTATGGCGCGCCCTGCTGGGGGTTGAGAAGACGGTCGTCGACGACATCGAGTTTGACGAGGATGCGCAGCTCCTCATGGCGCATGTGCGGCCCCGTGCCCGTGCCCGAGCTCGGGGCCGGTGCGGTCGGTGCCAGCGCAGAGCCCCTGCCTACGACCGTGGTGAGGGACGGCGCCGGTGGCGGGCGTTGGACCTGGGCACGGTCCAGGTCGTCCTGGAGGCCGACGCGCCGCGGGTGAACTGCGTTGAGCACGGACCGACGGTCGCCGCGTTGCCGTGGGCCCGGCACGCGGCCGGTCACACCCTGGTCTTCGACGAGCAGGTCGCCTGGCTGGCCACGCAGTGCTCGAAGTCCGCGGTGACCGAGCTGATGCGGATCGCCTGGCGCACGGTTGGCGCGATCATCACCCGGGTCTGGGCCGATGTCGAGGCCCTGCACGACCGGTTCGCCGACCTGTCCCGGATCGGGATCGACGAGATCTCCTCATGATATGAGGGTGATCTTGACCGTCGGCTCGCCGCCATTCACGGTGCGGAGCCTCGTTGATGGAGAATCCCTCTTGTCTGTGATGATTCGCGGCTTGTTCAAGACGATGTCTGGCACGGATCTGCGCTCGGTCACTCTCGGCCATCCGCTGCTTGACGACTATCTGGAATTCGTTGCCGCGCGGGCTCGCCCGAATACGCTGCTGGCTGTCGCGTATGACCTCAAGGTGTTCTTCACCGAAATCGTGAAGCAGCCAGCCGATGTCACCACCGCGGATGTGCTGGTCTTCATCAAGGCTCAACGGGCTCCTCGCCGCGGCGCCACGGTGGTGCGGCTGGAGGACGGCGAGGCGGGACTGTCGGCTCGCACGATCAAGCGTCGGCTGGCCAGCGTCTCGGGCCTGTTCGACTACCTCATTGCCCGGGCGGATGCCGGCGTCAGTGCCAACCCGGTCCCGCGAGGGTTGGCCTCGCGAGGGCGTCGTGGCCGTGCCGGGGTGAGGGGGACCCCGTTGATCCGTGCCCCGCGGACGCTGCCGCGGGTGCTCGAGCCCGCCGCGGCCGAAGCGTTCATGGTTGCTCTGCGCACGCTGCGGGACCGAGCGATGGCGCAGGCGATGCTCCTCGGTGGCCTGCGGCGCTGCGAGGTGCTCGGGCTGCGACTGCCCGACCTGCACCCGGGTGAGCGTCGGGTGTTCGTTGCCGAGGGCAAGGGTGGTCGCCAGCGCATCGTGCCGGTCTCGACCCGGTTCTTCTCCACCGTCGCGGCCTACTACGACACCGAGCGGCCACGGACCTCGGGCACCGACCGGGTCTTCGTCGTCCTGAAGGGCCCACGGCGGGGCCAGCCGCTGTCGGCCGCCGGTCTGGACGAGATCGTCGAGGGGGCCAGGAAGCGGGCCGGGCTCGAGCACCTGACCTGTCACCAGCTGCGCCACACCTGCTTCACCAGGCTGCGTGAGGCCGGGATGGCGTTGGAAGCCATCCAGGCCCAGGCCGGTCACGCCTCGATCGAGTCCACCCGGATCTACCTGCACCTGGCCAACGACTGGCTGTCCGGGGAATACCTGCGCGCCGCCGAGGCCATCGAGGCCCAGTCGGTGCAGCTGTGAGCGCCCGCCTGCCGCTGACCGCCGAGGCCGAGGACCTGGTTGAAACCTTCGCTGCTGAGCTGGCCGCGGCCGGGATGACGGCATGGCCCTCCACGCTCGGTGGCGCACGGGCCTTCTGCGCCCGATACTCCACTCCTGCAACGTTTTCTACTCTGCCGGTCGAGGAGCAGGTTCGTCTTCCCGCTCATCAGCGACAGTTCGCGTGCTGGCTGATGGTCACCGCCAAGATGAGCGTCTCGGCGCAGTTCCTGGCCCGAGCCGACCTGCGGCTGGGTGCCATCGCCGCCGGTTACTACCCGGCGCTACGTGCGGACTTCGCCGACACCGCCCGCACCCTCGGCTCCGACCACGCGTGGGTGCTCGCTCAGTGGTCCGCCCTGGCACAGCTGGCCGCGCTGCACGGCGTCCGTCCCCAGGAGGTGACCGCCGAGCAGCTCGATGCCGGCGGGGCCGCCCTGCTCGCCGCGTTTGCTCGTCCCGGACATCCCAAGGCAGGGCACAGACTGCGATCGTCGCTGGTTCGGCTGCGCGCCACGCTCTTTCACGCCGGGATGACCGACACACCGCCCCGGCTCCGCAGACCAAACGCGGGTCAGGTCCACGCTACCCAGTGGGCCGCCGTCCCGCCCCGCCTGGCCGAGACCACCCACCGCTACCTCGCTCAGATCGAACTCAGCCTGCGGCCCTCGACCGTCCGCATCGCCGAGCAGGCACTCCGCGAGCTTGCCAGATTCCTCACCCGCGAGGCACCCGAAGTGACCTGCGTCGCGGACATCCGGCGACAGCACATCGAGGCCTACAAGGCCTGGCTGGCCAGCCGCCCTCGAGCCGGCGGAGGAACCCTGCACCGCCACACCATCCGCGGGCACCTGACCACGCTGCGCTGCTTCTTCGAGCGGATCACCGAGTGGGACTACCCCGACACACCGTCACGCTCGCTGATCTTCGCCGGGGACCTGCCCATCCCCGACCAGCCGCTGCCCCGCTTCCTCGACGACGCTGCCTCCGCGAAGCTGCTCCGCGCAGCCCGCGCCGACCCCGACTCCTTCACCCGCCTGGTGATCGAACTGCTCGCCCGCACCGGGCTCCGCAAGGGCGAACTGATGGGCCTCACCGTCGACGCCGTCGTCCAGATCGGCTCTGCCTACTGGCTGCGCGTCCCGGTCGGCAAGCTGCACAACGACCGCTACATCCCCCTGCACCCCCAACTCAAGACGCTGCTCGACGACTGGCTGGCCGACCGACCCGAGGGCCTGCGCTCGGACCTGATCTTCCTGGACCGAGGACGCCCGATCCCACCGGCCCGCGTCGACCGAGCGCTGACCAGGATCGCGACCAGCGCCGGCATCGGCAAGGTCACCGCACACCAACTGCGTCACACCCTGGCAACCCAAGCCATCAACCGAGGCATGTCACTGGAGGCCATCGCCGCGCTCCTCGGCCACCGCACGATGGCGATGACCATGGTCTACG
>WNGB01002349.1_pt1 | contig 30614 bp, 19 predicted proteins | sample 5400681 | NCBI WGS metagenome assembly WNGB01 (sample SAMN13153367, study PRJNA577476) | soil metagenome | isolation source: 115 cm soil or saprolite under grassland replicate 2 | place: USA:California | collected 2016-06-15
CCCGCAGCAGCGACGCGACGCTGCGTGTCGTCGCCGTAAAGAAGCCGTTCGTCGCCATGTCCTGGTACAGCACGGGGTTCTGTGTCCGCAGGAATTCGAAGTTGCGGATGTTGAACGGGTTCGGCACGGTCGCGTTCAGCGCGTTCGCGATCGCGTCGTTGCGCACCAGGCCGTCTGCCCAGTACTGCTCCGGCAGGTAATCGAGCCGCTGCGTCAGTGAGATGTCGTCGCTGTACGACCCGAGATACGCCACCTCGGCCATCATCGTCTTCGTCAGCTCGCGCTGCGCGCCGATGCGCCACCGCTGCCCCGACGTCAAGAATCACGTTGACGCCGACTCGATTATTGACGCTGAGGAGAAGTCCCTTTTGCGTGAACTTCTTGAAGCCTGAGCCCTGGACGACCACCGTGTAAGGTCCGGGCAGCAAGTAGGGGAGTTCGAAGGATCCACGCTCGTTCGTGGTCGCCTCGTGTGAGATGTTGGTGTCCTCGTTGGTCACAAGGACCGACATCCCCGGCAGGACGCCGCCGGTCGTGTCGCGCACGGTGCCGAGGATCGTCCCGCGCGTTTCCTGGGCGCTCGCCGTGCCTGCCGCGGTGAATCCAGAGGCGGCTGACGCCAGGAATGCGACGGTCAACAGAGTCCGTAGGCGAATACGCATGACGGCCCTCCCTTTTGACGCGTGGAGTATATCGAACCTTTCCGCGGGGTAAAATCATCACGCATGCTCACTCCGGATCAGGTTCTGCGCGCCGAGCTCGCGCGAGGCGATCGGTCTCGCCGGACGCGCGCGAACGCCGTACGCCTGTGGCGCGTCGCCCCGATCGTGGCCGGGGTGTGCGCCTTGGTCGCGGCAATCGGCCGCATCCTCCACTGGCCGGCGCTGATTCCTGTTGCGTTGCTCGGGGCTGCCCTGCTCGCGCTCACTCTCTATGCGGTGATGGCGCGCCGCGTTCACGCCGTCACGGACGTCGTGGCCGCCGAGTTGGACGAGCGCGCGCGCCTTGAAGGAGAGCTCCGAAGCGCGTATTGGTTCAGCGGCCACGATGCCCGCGATCCCTGGATCGACTTTCACCTCGCACGTGCCGCGGAGCGGCTGAAGACGATCGATTGGGCTGGGCTGTATCCTCCCGCGCGCGCCCCTCGCGCAAAGACGGCGACCGCACTCCTCGCGCTGGTCCCACTCGTGCTCGCGCTGTTCGTTCCGGGCCGCGCCGGGATCTCCGCGAGCATCCGCGGACCGGGCTCTCAGGCAGCGCGCGGCAAAACCGCGCCGCCGCGTGTCCTCAGCGCAGCGGAGATCTTCGCGAAACTCGAGAACCTCTTAATAACGGCGGAGAGCGGCCAGGGGCGCTCCATCACCGCTTCAGAGGTTCGTGGCCTGCTCGCGCAGCTCGAAGCGCTGATGGCGCAGCAGAAATTTCCCGACACGGCCGCGCCAAAAGACAGCGGAACGAAGCAGTCGAAGGCACCTACCGCGGCGGAGCTGAAAGCATTCGCCGAGCGCGCAAAACGCGCGTCCGAGTCGACCGAATTGCAACCGGAAGTCCGCGACGCGCTCGCGGACATGTCCGAGAAACTCAACGAACAGACGCAGGCGCAGACTGCCGCGCCGAAGGATCCGAAGGACGCCGTCGGCGCCGAAGATACCCAGGCTGGAGAATCCGCACAGGCCGCTGCGGGCAACGGCAAAAAGCAGGATCCCTCCGGACAGTCGGTGAAGGAGGCCGCCGGAGGCGGCGGCATCGGCGTGATCATGATGACCGGCGACTCGTCCAGCTCGAAGGAAGCCGGCCTTGGTCTTGGAGGCGCGTCCGGCACGAATCCGAAAAATGGTCAGATGCCGGACCTCGGCGCCGCGCTGCGCAAGGAAACCATCGAAGCAGCGCAGGAAAACGAGGGAGAGAAAAACGTCTTCGGCGAGCGGCGCCAGACCGAGCACAGCACGGCGACTGCCGCCTACGCACATACCGCCCCCGCAGCTGCAGGCCGCGGCCGTTCCGCCGCCCCTCCGGCGGTGCCGGAAGCGCGCCGCGCAGCACTTCGCTCATACTTCATCCGCAAACAGTGACGACAACCGCAGTCAACGCATCGATCGACCAGTTCCGCGAGCGTTTCCTCGGCATCACGCGCGAGGTCGGCCGTCGCATCGTCGGGCACGAGGACATCGTGAACCTCACGGTGACGAGTCTGCTGGCCGGCGGGCACGTCCTGCTCGAGGGAATCCCCGGCGTGGGCAAGACAAGTCTCGTGCACACTCTCGCCGACGTGCTCCACCTGACGTTCTCGCGCATCCAGTTCACGCCCGACCTGATGCCGGCCGACATCGTCGGCACCAACATCGTGCAGGAGGGAACGCACGGAGGGGCGACTTTCGAGTTCCAGCCTGGTCCGATCTTCGCGAACGTGGTGCTCGCGGACGAGATCAACCGCGCGACGCCGAAGACACAGTCGGCGCTGCTCGAAGCGATGCAGGACGTCAGCGTGTCGGTGGGCAGGACGACGCACAAGCTCGAAGAACCGTTCTTCGTGCTCGCGACGCAGAACCCGCTCGAGATGGAAGGCACTTACCCGCTGCCCGAAGCGCAGCTCGATCGGTTCTTCTTCAAATTGAAGGTGCTGTATCCGCGCGAGGAGTCGATGCACGACATCCTCGAACGGACGACAGGCATGACGGAGACGCCGGTCTCCCGCATCGTCGATCGCGGCGAGATCCTCGAGATGCGACGCGTCGCGCGCGCGGTTCCGATCGCGAAGCCCGTTCAGTCGTACGCGATCCGTCTGACGCTGGGCACGCATCCCGATTCGCCGTACGCGACGCCGCTCGTGAAGCGCTACGTGCGTTACGGTGCGAGCCCTCGCGCCGCGCAGACGCTCGTGATCGCGGCGAAGATCCAGGCGCTGAACCGGGGCCACGCGTTCGTGTCGGCAGAAGACGTGCGCGCCGTGGCGCTGCCGGCGCTGCGCCACCGCATCCTGCTCAACTTCGAAGGGGAGGCGGACGAAGTGAGCACTGACAGCCTCGTCACGGAACTGCTGGCCGGCGTCGCCCCGTGACGCGCTGAAGGCGTGAAATGCCGCTTCGCTTCCAGGACGACTTCCTCAAGAAGCTGGAATACCTGCACGTTGTCTCGCGCCGCGAGTTCGCCGGACAGAACCGCGCGGATCGGCGCACGCCCAAGCGCGGGCGCGGCATCGAGTTCGCGGACCATCGGCCCTACACCCCGGGCGATGACTTCCGGCACGTGGACTGGAAGGCGTACCGCCGTCTGAATCGGCTCCTGCTCCGCCTGTTCGACGAAGAGCAGGATCTCCCCATCTACCTGATTCTCGACGTGAGCGCGTCGATGGCGGAGCCCGAGAAGTTCGACCTCGCACGCCGGCTCGCCGCGGCGCTCTGCTACATCGGCCTCGCCCACCTCGATCGGCTGACGCTCCTGACGTTCTCGCGGGGATTGGCGCACGAATCGTCGCCGGGCCGCGGCAAGGGGAGGATCTTCCGCGTCTTCGATCTGCTCGAGCGCATGGAAGCGGGCGGGCCCACGGATTTGCGGGCCTCGTGCAAGGAGTTCGCGTCGCGCCCGCGGCAGATCGGCCTCACGGTGATCATTTCCGACTTCCTCGATAAAGGGGGGGCGGACGTAGGCCTGAAGATCCTGCGCACGCTGGGGCATGACGTTTTCGCCGTGCACGTCACGTCCCACGCGGACCGCGATCCCGGGGCGCTCGGCGACGTGCGGTTTATGGACGCGGAAACCGGCGAGCTGCGCGACCTCGAGGTCACACCGCGCCTCGCCGAGGCCTACGGCCATGCGTGGGAGGCGCACGCCGAAGAGCTCGCGCGTTTCTGCGGACGCTACGGCATCGGGTACGTGCGGGCTGACGCCGAGCGGCCGTTCGAAGAAATCGTCTTGAAGGCGTTCCGGCAGGGGCGGTTCCTCGCATGACGTTCGGCGCGATGGCGGCGTGGCAGGCCTGGCTGCTCGTGCTCGGTGCGGCCGCGGCTGCCGGCGGACTGTTCCTTCTCAAGGTGCGTCCGCCACGCGTCGTCGTACCGTCACTTCTTCTCTGGACGCGGGTGCTCGACGAGTCTCGCGAGCGCACGTTGTGGGAGCGCATCAGGCGGGCGGTCTCGTTCGCGATCACCGTCGCACTCGCGATCGCGCTCGCGATCGCACTCGCACGTCCAGCGCGACCGCTGCGATCACCGGCCGGCGGTGGTCCGGCTGTCGCGCGCGGACGCGTCCTCATCGTGCTCGACTCCGCGTGGTCGATGCTCGCGCGCACGCGCAGCGGCGAGACCCGCTGGGAGCGCGCGGTCGCGGAGGCGCGACGCGTTGCCGCTGCGGCGTCCGGCAGTGATGTCGCCGTGGCGACGACCGTCGATGGCGTGATTGAAGGGCCAACCTCCGATCTGACTTCGATCGACGCCGCGCTGGATCGCCTCGAACCGGGTGGCGGAACCGGCTCGGGATGGCCGCGACTCTCTGGCGCCGAGGTCCACTTTCTCACCGACGGCGCGCTCGCGCGCGCGCTCGATCCCTCCGTCATCGTGCATTCGGTGTACGAGTCCGCGGCCAATGCGGGGATCACGGCGTTTGCGGTTCGCCCCGGGCTCGACGGCACCGCCGCGGGCGAGGCTTACCTCGAGGTCGCGAATTTTGGTCCTTCGCAGCAGGTGCGCGTCACCGTTGCACGAGGTGGCACTGCGGTGCTCGAGCGACACGCCGACCTTGGTCCGGGCGAGGCGCTGCGTGAAGTACTGAGTCTGGCGAGAGGCGGAGCGCAGGATCTGCGCGTGCGGATCGACGCGCCGCATGACGCGCTGGCAGCGGACAACGAGGCGTTCGGATGGATCCAGGACGCCAGGGCGCTGACGGTCGCCGTCGTCGGCGCGCAACCTGGATGGCTCGGTCCGATCTTCTCGGCAACGCCCGGCGTGCGCGTCAACTTCGCCAGGCCCGCGGATTATCACGCCGGTGACGAGGACGTCGTCATCTTCGATCGCTGGGCGCCATCGACATCACCCGCGAAACCGGCGCTGTATATCGCGCCGCCGGCGGCAGCGTGGCTGGGGCAGGACTCCGATCGCATCGAATCACGACCGCAATGGACCGCCATGCCGGCGCACCCGCTGCTCGCGGGTGTCGATCCGCTCACCTTCTCGATCGATCGCGCGCACGTATACGCGCCGCCGCAATTGACGCCGCTCGCGCGCTCGGCTGCCGGCACGCCGCTCATCTGGATCGGCGACATGACCGGACGTCCGCGCACCGTAGTGCTCGCCTTCGGACCTGGCGACTCGAACCTGGCGTCCGCTCCAGCGTTTCCGGTTCTGATCGGTGACGCGCTCGACTGGCTGGCACGGCCACCCGCTGTCGACGTGCACCGGACTGGCCGCGCCTCGTTCGACGCGGCCATCACGCGCGTCACAGGACCGCGAGGTGCGGCGGTCCCCCTGCTCTATTTGTCGGGGCAACGTGTCGCCGTCCTGAGGGCACCTGGTCTCTACGGCGAAGAGGCGGGCGATGCGCGCGCGTCCTTCGCCGTCAACATTACCGATCCTGATGTGTCGAACCTCGCACGCACGACGATCAGCGCGTCGCATCCGGCCGTCGCGGTGAGCGCCGGTATGTCTCCGCGTGCGTGGTGGGTATATCTCGTCTTCCTTGCCTTTGGGATCGCACTGCTCGAGTGGTGGACGTGGCTGCGACGGATCACGGTCTGATGGGCGCGCTCACCTGGACGACGCCGTCCGCGCTGTTGCTCCTGCTCTCGATCCCGCTCGTCTGGATCGCGCATCGTGCGGCGCGCACGAACTTCAACGTGCGTCAACGGCTGCTGCAGGCGCTTTTCCGGTCGCTGCTCCTCGGACTTCTCGCTGTCGCGCTCGCGCGTCCTGTCGTCTCGAGCCGTTCCTCGCGCGAATCGATCGTTTATGCCGTCGATGTATCGCAGAGCGTCGGGACGCCGGCCATTCTCGACGCTGCCAAACGCATCGACGAGATCGAGACGGCCGTCCGGCCGGCACATTCGCGCGTCGTGGTGTTTGGAACGACCTCACGCCCCGTCGATGGAACCGCCGGCCTTCGCCAGGTTGCGCAGGCGGATCCCGACGCACGCGGGGCGAGCGATGTAGACCGGACCGGAACTGATCTCGAAGGGGCGCTCGACACGGCGCGCGGTGAATTGGCGGCCGGCCACGTGCCGCGCATCGTGCTCTTCAGCGATGGGCGTCCGACGTCGGGCGACGTGCGATCGGCAATCGCGAGACTCACGTCGGCAGGCATTGCGGTGTCCGTGGAACCGATGGCGGTGCGCTCACTCGGAGATACATGGGTGGCATCGTTCGACGTGCCGCCGCGCATGACGGCGGGTGCATCGATCCCGATCGCCGTCACCGTCGGCAGCCAGCGTGAAGGAGACGCGCATGTCGAGGTGCGCTCCGGCGAAACGGTGCTGGCGCAGCAATCCGCGCACCTCGCCAAAGGTTCCAATCGCATCGTCCTCGACGCATCTGTCGACGCGCCGGGTGCTGCGACTTTTGAGGCGTCGGTCGCTCTCCCCGGCGATCCGCTGCCGGCGAACGACACCTTGAGCCGCGGCGTGTGGATCGATCCGCGCGTGCGTGTGCTGTACCTGGAAGGGGTTGCCGATAGCGCGCGATACCTGTCCTCCGCGCTCACCGCGTCGGGGTTCGACGTGATCACGCGTCCCCCGTCGGCTCTGCCATCGGCACGCAGCGAGCTCGACGCCTTTGATGCCGTCGTCCTCAGCGACGTCAGCCTTGCCGCCGTTTCCCAGGCGTCGATGAGTACGCTCGCCGACTGGGTCGAGAACGGCGGCGGCCTGCTCGTTGCGGGAGGCGACGCGGTCTTCGGCGAGGGCAAGGGTGGCTACCGCAAGACGACGCTCGAGCGCTTGACGCCGGTTACGTTCGAGCGCCGCGAAGAACCGTCGATTGCGCTGATCCTCGTGCTCGATCGCTCGTGGAGCATGGCGGGCACCTCCATGGATCTGTGCAAAGCAGCCGCGCAGGCGGCCGTGGACGTCATGAAGGACGAGCAATCGCTCGGTGTACTGACATTCAACGAGAAGTTCGACTGGGATGTGACGCTGCGCAACGTCGGCAGGAACCGCGACGCCATCCGCAGCAAGATCTCCGCGATCGAGCCGGGTGGCCGAACGCTGATCTTCCCTGCTCTTGAACAGGCCTACCTCGCGCTTCGGACCGTGAAGGCGCGCGCGAAACACGTAGTTCTCCTCTCCGACGGCCGGACGTATCCGGATGATTACGAGGGGCTCGTCAAGAAGATGACCGATGCTCGCATCACCGTCTCGTCGATTGCGGTCGGTCCCGCGGCGGACCAGGAGCTGCTGCGCAACATCGCGAAATGGGGCAAGGGCCGGCAATACATGGTCGCGGATGCGCGCGAGCTGCCGCAGGTGTTCGTGAAAGAAGCGAAGGACGCGACCGCGCCCGCGTTTGACGAGAAAGCGATCAAGGCAGTCGTCAAGCGCCCGGCGTTTCTGCAGGACGTGGACGTGTCGCAGATGCCGCCGCTGCGCGGCCTGACCACAACGGTGATGAAGGACTCCGCGCTCGAAGTGGTCGCGACGACGGATGACGACCCGGTGCTGGCGTTCTGGCCCGTCGGCCTCGGACGCACTGCGGTGTTTGCCTCGGATGTGAAAAATCGGTGGGGCGCGGATTGGGTGCGGTGGCGCGGATACGGGCCGTTCTTCACGGCTGTCGTGCACGCGATCGAACGGCAGCGCACACCACCGTTGTCGCTCGAGGTCACGTCGGCGGCGCGTCACGGAAACGCGCAGTCCGTCTCACTCTCCGTCGAAGCGCGCGACACGCAGGGAGCCTATCGCGATCTGGTGAAGCCGGTGTTGCGCGTGACGTCAGGTCGCGGCAACTCGCGCGACATCCAGGCAAGGCAGGTTGCGCCCGGCCGTTATGAGGCGGCGCTCATCGCCGACGCACGGCAACCGCTGGCGGTCAGCGTGGCGGATGCGGCCGCGCCGGCTACGGCGCCGTCGCGAACGATCGTGCCGGACCCCGCGGCAGAATATCGATTCCAGCCGGCGGATGAATCGTTGCTGCAGGCGATCTCGTCGGCAACCGGCGGCGCATGGAAACCGGCGTCGTCAGCGCTGGCCGCGAAGCCGGGTGAGCGGAGCACGGAACGGCGGCCGCTTTCGCCGCTTCTGATTGCGGTGGCGCTCATGGTGTGGCTCGTGGACCTCGTGTTCCGCCGGGTCAGGGTCTTCGAATAATCCGCGAGTGGGTTTCGCGCTGCGGAATGTGCCCTCTGATCGTGCAGCGGCCCGGCACAGTCAGCGCATGGGCTGGATGGTTTGCACTGCGAGACGCGCGCGGCGGGCCTTCCGCTCCTGGAAGGGTGACGTCAGGGCGTGTATTGTTCCTTCCGCACCATCTCGCCAGCAAACTGGCAAGGAGACTTTGATGCACCGCTCTGCCGCGCTGACCGTTTGTGCCCTGCTGATCGCGTCGTCCTCATTTGCGCAACCGCCTGCACGGCCGCCGGCCAGTCAACCACCGGCGGGTCAGCCACCCGCGGGACAACCCGCAGGCCAGGGACGCGGGCAGGGACGCGGCGGTGGCGGACCGCGCGGGCCGCAGCCGCTGCCCTTCGACGATCATGAAGGCTTCACGCAGATCTTCGACGGCGCGTCGTTGAAGGGCTGGGACGGTGATCCTGGATTCTGGAAGGTCGAGGGGAGCGCGATCGTCGGACAGAGCACGACCGAGAATCCGGTGAAGGAAAACACCTTCATCATCTGGCGTGGCGGCGAGCCCGCGGACTTCGAGCTGAAACTCGAGTTCCGGATCAACTCGACCAACAGCGGCATCCAGTTCCGCAGCGTGCACCTTCCTGCCGGCACGGTGGACGGGCGCGGTGGATCGATCGCGGGCAAGTGGGTGATGAAGGGCTACCAGGCGGACATCGATTTCGCTAACCAATTCACAGGCCAGATCTACGAAGAGCGCGGCCGCGCCTTCCTCGCGATGCGCGGGCAGTACAGTTACGTGACGCCGGCGGGCACGCCGCAGGTACTCGGTACGCTGCAGACGGGACCGAACGACCTGAAGGGCATCTTCAACATCAACGGCTGGAACCAGGTGCACCTCATCGCACGTGGAAACCTGATCACAGAGATCGTCAACGGCAACGTCACGAGCGTGTTGATCGATGACGACGCCAAGGGACGCGCGCTGAAGGGGCTGCTCGGCTTCCAGATGCACATGGGCCCGCCGATGAAGGTCGAGTTCAGGAACATCTGGTTGAAACAGTACTAGGAGAATCCGATGCGGATGCGACAGCTGCTCGCCGCGATACTTACTTCTGCGAGCGCCACCGTCCTCGCCAGCGACTTCCTCACTGAAGGCGTCGACAATGGTCGAACGGGCTGGGTGAGAGACGAGAAGATCTTCACGGCCGCGAACGTCGGCAGCACGAAGCTGCTGTGGAAGATCAAGCTCGAAAGCGCCCCGCGCGCGATGCACAACCTGTTTGCGCCGCTCGTCGCCGAAAAGGTCACGACGCCGGAAGGCACGCGCGAGATCGCCGTCGTCGCCGGCGTGACCGACGACCTGTTCGGCATCGACGTGGCGACGGGCAAGCAGATCTGGCGCAAGCACTTCAACAACACGCTCGAAAACCCGCGCCCCTCGACGGACACGCTGTGTCCCGGCGGACAGACCGCGGTGCCGACGATGGCGCAGGTGGCGCCGGGCAAGTACACGATCTACGCGGTGTCGTGGGACGGGCGTCTGCGCCAGGTGAATCTCGCGGATGGTGAAGACGTCGCTCCGCCGGAGAAGTTCATGCCGGGCGGCGGGAAGCCATACGCGCTCAACCTGCACAACGGCGTCATCTACACGGCGACGGCGCAGGGCTGCGGCGGGCTGACGAACGCGTTTTACTCCCTGGATCTTGCATCGCGCCGCGGCAGCGCATTCATCCCAGCCGGCGGAGGGCTCTGGGGACGTCGCGGCGCTTCCATTGCGCCCGACGGAACCGTGTATCTCGGTACCGGCGACGCGATGTTCGATCCATCCAACCGGCGGCTCGGCAACGGCATCGTCGGCGTGAAGATCGACGCGAGCAAGCAACTGCAGCTCACGGATTACTTCGGCGCGCCGAATGCCAACTGGTTGTGGCGGCGCGATCTCGACGTCAACACGACACCGGTCGCGTTCGACTATCGCGGACGGAAGTTCCTGGTGGGCACGAGCAAGGAGTGCCGCCTGTGGCTTCTCGATCGCGAGGCGCTCGGCGGCGAAGATCATCGCACGACGCTCGATACGACCCCGCTCATCTGCAACGATGCCCAGGCGTTCGACGGCCGCGGCGTCTGGGGATCGCTGAGCGCGTGGCAAGATCCGGCGGGAACGCAATGGATACTGGTCCCCTTCTGGGGTCCCGTCAGCAAGCAGTTCAAGGCGCCTGTCGAGCACGCGCGGCCGACGGGCGGCGGTGTTGCGGCATTCAAACTGACAGAGCGCGCCGGCAAATGGCAGCTCACTCCCGCGTGGCTGTCGCGCGACATGGACCTCGCCGAGGAAGCGGTGATCGCCAATGGCGTGGTCTTCGCGTACGCGGCGGGTGAAGATGCCACGCAGGTCGTGCAGGATGCGGCGTGGAACGAACCGGAAGGACCGCGCTACGGCGGAGGCCTCAGCTCGGGACCGGTGCGCCGCATTCCCACGTCGCGCCGCGCGGCGCTCTACGCGCTCGACGGGCAAACCGGCAAGGAGCTGTGGTCGAGCGGCAATCAGATCGAATCGTGGAATCACTTCAGCGGACTGACGGTCGCGAACGGCCGCGCGTACATCGCGACGTTCGATGGAACGCTGTATTGCTTCGGTGTCAGTCAGTAGTCGGTAATCAGTAGACGGTAAACGGTAATCATGCTGAAGATAAACCGGACATTCACTGCAGCTGCGGGCTTCGGCGTCGCAGTGCTCGTCGGAACGATCCATGCGCAGGTGGGGCGCGGTGGATCGGAGTGGTTGACGGCGCGCGGTGATGCGCAGCGGACCTCGTGGATCCGGACCGACGCGAAGATCTCCGTTGAATCGATGTCGAAGCCTGGTTTCGAGCTGCAGTGGACGGCGAAGCTCGATAACAAGCCGCGGCAGCAGTACGGACTCGGACAAGGTGTGACCGCAAACGGCGTGACGCTGTTCGTGCCGATGTCCATTGTGACGGGCAGTTCCAACAACATCTACGCACTCGACAACGACACGGGATACGTCGTCTGGCAGCGTCACTTCGACGCGGCGTTGCCCGCGCCGACCGCAGCGTGTCCCGGAGGAATCACCTCCGCGGCGACGCGCATCGTGAGCCTGACGCCGCCGCCGATTACCGCGCAGGCCGGAGCTCCCGGTGGTGGCCGCGCCGCGCAGGCATATCGCAGCGTTCTCGGCGAACCGGGGGCGGGCGTCCCGCTCGAGGCGCGCGGAGGGCGCGGCTTCGGCGCTCCTGCTCCACCGGCCGCCGTACCGGCGGGACCACCGGGTGCGCCTGCGCCTGCGACGCCGCCACCAGCCGTGCAGGCTGCACCGGGATCGCCCGGTGCGGCGGGCGCCGGCGGGCAACCGCAGCGCCAGGGCCCGGAAAACGTCGCGCGAGGCGGCGCGGCCGCGCCGCCAGCCCTGGGTCAGGGCGGCGGACAGGGGCGTGGCAATCAGGGTCCGGGCATCCCCGGCGCACCGCCCAGCACCGCTGGGGGTTTCGGCCGCCCATCGGGCGTCGTCTACGCGATCTCGAGTGACGGCGTGCTCCACGTTCTCGGGCTGCCATCAGGCAAGGACATCCAGAAGCCGGCGGAGTTCTTTCCCGCGAATGCGCGCTGGTCGGACGCGGTGGCCGTGAACACGACGCTCTACACTGCGACGACCGGCAACTGCGGCGGCGCGCCGAACGGCGTGTGGGCGATCGATCTCGAAAGCGAAGGCAAGCCGGTCGTGTCCTGGAAGGCGGCCAGCGGCGAACAGATCGTCGGCGCGCTCGCATTCACGACCGATGGCACGCTGATCGTGGCAAAGAACAACGGCATCGTGGCGCTCGACGCGAAGACGCTGCAGATGAAGGACTCGTTCACTCTGGCGGGATCCGAGTTCGTGACGGGCCCGACGATCTTCCGCCACAGCGAGAAGGAGATCGTGGCGGCCGCCACCGAAGACGGACGTATCCTGCTGCTCGATGCCGCGTCGCTCGGCGGCGCCGACCATTCGACGGCGCTTTACACGTCGAAGCCGATTGCCGGCACCGGAGGCTCGATCGCGGCGGACTCGCTCGCGACGTGGCAGGAGATGACTATCACGCCGGCGCCCGCGCCGGCAACGACGACGACGACGACGACCACGACGACGACCGCGACTCCCGGAACATTCACTCCGCCGCCCCCGCCCAACGTAACGCTTCGAACGCGGTGGATCCTCGCGCCGATCACAGGAGCCGTGGTCGCGTTGAAGGTGACAGAGACGGGCGGAGCGTTGTCGCTCGAACCCGGTTGGACGGCGCGCAACTACGCGGCGCCCGCGACGCCGATCGTCGTGAACGGCGTGATCTTCGCGCTCTCGACCGGACGTCCCTCCGGGCCGGCCGGCGCGGGCACCCCGGCCGTGCTGCGCGCCTACGAAGGCGCGACCGGCAAGCTGCTGTGGGACAGCAAGACCGCGATGAAATCGTTCGCCTCACCAGGCAGCTTCTGGAGCGCGATGGGCCAGACGTACGTCGGGACGAACGACGGAACGCTCTACGCGTTCGGCTTCCTCGACGAACGACGCTGACAGAACGTTAGAAGCAAACGAGTCGGTCGCGGCGTTCGTCGATCTTCTTGAAAGGCACGCCGGCGACCTTCTTCAAATCGTCGAGCGACTTGCACGGGCCGTTCTTGTTCCGGTAGGCGATCCACGCCGCCGCTTCCTTGCGGAGCAATGCCGCGACGCTTTCGAGTTCAACGGACGTCGCGCTGTTCATATTGATCGGCTTGGGCGCCTCACCCTTGTAGTTCGTGGCGAGGTAGTCGGTGATCTGCTTGAACTCCGCGTCGCTCGCGCGCGCACCCAGACCGATCATCTTGGCGACGACGTCCTCCCATCCTTCGCGCGTCAGGCGGAGCGACGCCGCGCGCTGCGGCTCGTGGCACGCGGCGCAGACGCGAACGGTCAATTCGCGCGCTTCACCAGGCGGCATCGTCGCCGCCATCGCGGCGATTTCTTCAGGAGTAAACGTGCGCAGCGGCGCCTGCGCCTGCGCCGAGACGATCCCGGCGGCGGTGTATGCGGCGACCGCGACGCCCATCAATAATCTGGTCGTGTTTCCGGTCTTCATGGTTCCCAAACCCAGTATCGCATGTCGTCCGATTACTTCTCGATCTCGAACCCGAATGCGTACAGCGTGCTGTCCGAGCCCGGCACGAACACAGTGCCCGCGCCGGCCGACAGACTTCCCTTGATGCTGGTGGTGATGGCGCGGCCGCTGGTCCATAGCTGCTTTCCCGTTGACGCGTCAAGGCCGTACAGCACGCCCGGCGCGAGTCGCGTGCCGGACGATGCCGTAAACAGCACGCCGTTGATCACGAGTGGCGCGAGCGGTGACGCGATCGGCGCCGACGTCCAGCCCTGCTGGAATGCCGGCTTCCCGTCCTGCTCCACGAGCTTGAACGTCACGATTCCATTCGCCGCTGCCGCCGCGATCCACCGCACGTTGCCGGAGTCCGTCCAGCTCGCGAGCGAACCAGTCTCGAATTCAGGCGTGCCGAACGCCGCGCTCGTCGCAACGGGACCACCCGACAGATTCGATGCATCGAACGCGTAGATCTTGCCGCCGCCGGCGACGAGCAGCGCGTCCTTGTCCTTCCACGTGATCACAACCGGTGATGAATTGAAGCTGGCGCCGGCGACCTGCGCGGCCGCCTTCTGCTTCAGCGTTTTGCCTTCCAGGGCAAACGTCGAGCTCGAGTGCGCATCGTTGCCGGCAGTGGTGGCGATGTATACCGTGCCGTCGCGGCCAATGCTCGGACCGGCGCTGCCGGCGATCGTCGCTTCTCCGACCTTGAACGCCGCTACTGATTTGTCCGCCTTCACCAGATCCATCGCCCACACTGCATCGGGTTGGCTCCCGCACTTGTGCGTCGTGGCGGCGTAGGCCACCGCTCCTTCATCGCTCGTCGCGATGATGAGACCGGTCACGCGGGTGTTCGCGGGGAGGAACAGGGCGGGCGTCATGTTGTCCCAGCCGTTCTGCACGTTGAGCGCGTGGAGGTATCCGTCGCTGCCGACGACGTAGGCCGCGTCCTGACCGGGGCGGAACGGACCGCCACCACTGCCAGCGCCAGGCGCGCCTCCCTGACGCGCGCCACCGGGCAGACCGCCAGGGTGGTTGCCCGCAGCAGCCGCTGCCGATCCGGGTACTGTTCCCGCCTGCGCGCCCTCCGTGCGCTGCGGCGAGACAGGTCCTGTCGCTCCGCGTCCGCCGACTGCCGCAGGAGCGCCGCCGCGCGTCTGACCCGCAGTCGCGAGCGTGGTTGCCCCCTTACCGGGTTCGCCGACGCCGCCGCCGGATCGTCCGCCACGCCCGCCGCCGCCGCGACCGCCAGCGATCGATGGCGCGTACGCAGTCGGCCGCGACACCGCCGCCGTCAATCCCGCTGGGCACTCCGCCGTACTGATCGTGACGGGTGGCGGGCTTGCGCTGTAGTTGATGTGGTACTTCCAGAGCGTCGTCCCCAAGTCGTAATCCACCGCGTGGATCGTCTCGGACTGCGTCCCGACGAACGCAATCGACTTGAACCCGCGGAAGCCGATGATGCGATCGAGCAGCACCGCCTGCGTCAGCGCGGTTGCCGCCTTGGGATCGTGTTCGAGCTTCAGTTTCCAAAGGAATTTGAAGGTCCCGAACTCCCCCGGTTTCGTCATCGTCTGCACGGAGATGCGCGGATCTGTTTTAACCCAGGCGGTCCGCTGGGCGTCGTAAGCACTGGTCGTCCACTCCGTGCCGCCACGCCCCTGGGCGTGCAGGATTCCGGCGCCAGAGGCGCACGCGAATGCCAGGGCCGAACCCGCTACGATTTTCCTGTTCATCGGGTTTCTCCCGCGGGGGCCGTGGAGGGCGGCGCCAGGCTCGGCGCGCCGAAACAATAAAGGATGCCGTCGTACGTCCCTATATAGACGCGGCCGTTCGCGACGGACAGGCTGGTGAAGTGATTCCAGGACGCGATCTGATCGCCACTGGACCAGAGCTCCTTGCCGGTCTGGCCGTCGAGCGCGTAGAGGATGGCATGCGTGGATTCCTGAATACGTCCCTGCGCGGCGCCGACGTGCCCCGGTTCCGCCCAGCGCTGCGTGGTGCTCTCGCCGCTGCCGTACCCGAACACGATCCCGTTCGCGATGACGGGCGGCTCCGCCATGTACATATCCCGTGAGATCCAGGCCGGCGTCAGCACGGCTTTGCCCGCTTTGTCTTCGAGCTTGAACGCGACAACGGCGCCGTACACAACCGTGCCGTGCTCGATGGGTGCCTTGAATTGCGGATGCTTCGGGCCCCAGAAGGGGGTGAGCACCCAGCGCGTCTTGCTGGCGTCTTCCCACGATGCCAGCGCTCCCCACACCCCCATCGTGAAGTTCACTTCTTCATTGCAGATGAGCGGCGTGCGATAGACCGGCGTGCGGTGATCCTCGCCGCCGAGCATCGCGGTGTCGAGCAGCCAGATGCGGCATTCCTTGCTCGAGGAAACGAGATATTCCTTCCCCTTGTAGTCGAAGATTGGCGAGCTGGTGTTGAAATCGAGATCGCGCTTGCGCATCCAGAACGCGTTCGTCGGCGCGTACCAATCTTTCAGTTCCAGCGCCTTGGTCTCGGGATTCTGCTTTACGCCGATCATTGCCTGTCCGTAGATCTGCTGCTCGGGAAGATAATCGCCGTCGCCGCTGCCCGCGTAGACAGTTCCGTCCTTGCCGACTGAGGGTCCCGTCCTCGGCCAGAGCCCGCCGCTACCCGGATCCCAGTTGCCGACTTTCCTGGTCTTCAGGTCGAACGAATAGAAGTTGTTCGGATTGCCGCCGCAGCCCTGCGCCGTGGACGTGTAGATCACGCCGTTCACCAGATTGAGGGCATATGGCTTGCCGTTGGGCGGCACGAACAACTGCGGCGGTTCGATTTCTTCGCCCGTCGCCACGTCGAGCGTGCGCAGGCGGCCGTCCCACGACACGGCGTACGCGACGTACTTTCCTGGCGTGCGTTCCTCGAGCACGGGCGTCGCGGTCAGGCCGCCGGGACACAGCACACCGCCGCCGCGGCCGCCGGCCTGTTCCTGGAACGTGCTGTCGAATTTCCGTTTCCAGATCTGCCGGCCGCTCGCGACATCAATCCCGTACACGTTGTCGGAGACGCCGGCGAGGATCGCAATCTCCTTCGTGCCCGAGGGCGTGCTCACGTTCCCCGCGATGAGCGGCGGAAACAGGTTGTGCATCTGCCGGGGGTGATTGTCGGTCTGGATCTTCCAAAGCAGCTTCATGTCCTTGACGTTGTCTTTCGTCAGGATGGTCTCGTTCCGCTGCCACGCGGTCCGCTGCGGATCGCCGCCGTCGGTCAGCCAGTTTGCCCTGGGAGCCTGCCCGCGGGGCGTTGCCGCGTTCCAGGCCGCGACCGCACAGAGCGCCGCAGTCGCGGAGATGAGTCGTCGGTTCATGTCAGAGCTCCGTGCGGGTACCCGCGCGCGCATTCCACATCGGCGAAATGCGCGCGCCTGTCGAAAACGGCTGGCTAGAAGGTGAAGCGTGCCGCGAGCTGGATCCGGCGCGCGCTGTTGGTTGCGCCGGTCAGGCTTCCGAACGCCGCGTTTGTCTGTTTGCCCGTCTGATAATCGAACGTGGCGGTCGTGTTCACGGCCGTCCACTGGTTCGAGTTGAATGCGTTGTAAAGCTCCGTGCGCAGCTGCAGTTGCCTGCGGCTAGCGCCAAGCGGGATGTTCTTGAAGAACGAGATGTCCCAGTTCATGAAGCCCGGGCCGTGGAACTCGTCGTTCTTCGCGTTACCGAGGCGGAACTGGTCCGACGGCGGCGCGATGCACTCGGTCTTGAACTGGCGCGAGTAGGTGCGCTGGCTCTTCGGCAGCGTCGGATCGCAGACGATATCGACGCGGCTGCCGCCGCCGTTGATCGACCCCGTGCCGCTCAGCGTGCCGGTCGGGACGTTCGTGAAGTTGTAGCCGAAGTTCCCGTAAGCGCCGCTGATGATCGAGGTGACGCCCGAGACCTGCCAGTTGTCGAAGACCGCCTTGGCGATGATGTTGTTCCAGTGCTTGCTCAGCTCGGGCACGTCGTACGAGTAGTTGAACGTCAGCGTGTGCGGGCGGCGGCCGTTCGAGTTGTAGTTGCGCGCGCGTTTGTCCGATACGAAGGGATCGATCGCGCCCAGCCCCTTGTTGACGATCTGATACGTGTAGGCGACACCGAACGAGAGGCCGTCGGCCGAGCGGCGGCGGTTCATCGCCACCTGCATCGAGTGATAATCCGAGTACCCGCTGAAATCACGCTCCTGGATACGTCCGTATCCGCGATACGGCCGCAGCAGGTCGTCCGGCAGCGGCTGCACGATACCCCCGGAGATGTTCGTCGGATCGAGACTCGATGCCTGGTAGGTATACCCGTACGGCCGGCCGTTGATGTCCACCGTGATCAGCTGGTTGCGCGCGGCATTGCCGACGTAGGCGACATCCGCGACGAGGCCCCAGACAACATCGCGCTGGACGCCGAGGCTCCAGTTGTAGACAACCGGCGGCGTGAACGTCGGGAAGTAACGGACCGCGGTCGGTGTCGCCGTGAGCGGACTCGCCAGCAGATCGCGGACGGTCGTGTAGTTGGTCGTGTACGTGTTCAGCAGCGGCGGCAGCTCGATCAGGTCGAGGATGTTGTCGTCGGAGAAGCGGTCGTAGAAGACGCCGGCACCGCCACGGACCGCCGTGTGTCCGTCGCCGGTGACGTCCCACGCAAATCCGATGCGCGGCGCCAGCTTGATCGGCGGCGTCTTCAGGACGGTATCGTCGAACACCTGCATGCCGTTGATGAAGTTGCCGGAGTTGGGCACGAGACGTCCGACGTAGACGAGCGGGAGGATTTCGTTTGTCAGTGGATTGAGCGCGCGGCGTCCCTGCGACGTCGTGACGGGCTGGTACAGCAGCGGCGCCTTGGACGCGTCGTACTGTGACGGGATGAACTCGGCGACCTTGTCACCCGCGCTCTTCGTCGGCTGAATCCAGTAGAAGCGCATCCCGGCGTCAATCGTGAAATTGCGCCGCAGCTTCCAGTTGTCCTGCGCGTACCACTCGACGTTGTAGAACAGGCCGTGCGCGCTCGGGTGCGCGTCCGATTCCTGGTACTGCGTCACCGCGCCGAGCAGCGCGTTGGCGAAGCCGACGTTCGTGTTCAGGGGGTTCGAGGAATCGGTGTTGAAGCTGAAGGTCCCGTTGAAGCTCGAGGAGCGGGCCGCAGGACGCCTCGTCCGCTCGAGGAAGAAGCCGGCCTTCATGTTGTGCGAGCCCTTGATCTTTGTCAGGTTGGTCGAGACGTTGAACAGCTTGTTGAAGCCGAAGAACGGCCACCGCTGCTCGACGCCGAACGACGCGTAGGTCGGATTCCCGGTGTTCGGCGTCGGCAGGCCGCCGCCGAAGGTCGCCTGCGGCAGCACGTTGTCGGGATTCGCCTGCGGAAAGAACTGCGTCAGCCCCGGCAGCACCTTCGTGCGATCGTTTGCCGCCAGCGCCGCGTCATCGAAGGCGCTGGTGTACTGGTGCGACCAGTTGATGCCTGCGGTCACCTCGGCGAACGTCGACGTGTTGAAGGTGTGCAGCAGCGTGCCGACGATCGCGCGCGTGTCGATCTCGTACTTGCTCGGATACTGCGGCCATCCGCCCGAGGATCCGAGGAACGAGACGCCCCCCGCGCGCTTCTCGTAGCCATACTGGCCGCGCGCGTAGAACGTGGTGTTCTTGCCGACGTTCCAGTCCATCCGGAGGACCTGGTCGTTGCGGGGCCAGTCCTGCACCGTCTGGAACGTGTAGTTGTACTGGTTGTTGCCCGTCGGATCGGTCGCGTTCGGCAGCGGCATCAGGTTCAGGAGCGCCTGCGTGACCGAATCGATGCGGTTCCCCGGGATGACGTTGCCCGGGAAGCATGCGGGCCCGCCGCTCGTGCTGCTGCAGCTGCCCGTGAGCTGCGGGTCGCGGATGGACACGAGGCGTCCCTGGCTGTCGAACGTCTGCGAGAAATCTCCCTTGCGCTCGAGCGCAGTCGGCACGCGGCGCTGATTCAGGCCGCCCGGGTCGGTGCGGCCGAGCAGGTCCTGCGACCAGAAGAAGAACAGCCTGTTGCGGCTCTTGTTGAAATCGGTGCCGGGCAGCAGCACCGGCCCGCCGATCGTCCAGGCCGTGTTGTCGAACTTGTAGAGCGGGGGATCGCACTGCGCGGTCTGGCCGAGGCCGCACTGCTGCTTGCGCGAGAACTCGTTCGCGTTCAGCTTCGTGTCGCGCTTGTAATACGCGGCGCTGCCGTGGAAGTCCTTCGTCCCCGCGCGCGTCACGACGGTAATCGTCGCCCCCGAGCTGCGGCCGTACTCCGCCTGGAAGTTCGACGTCTGCACCCGCACCTCGCCGATCGAGTCGAGCGCCGGCGCCTGGTAGTTGCCGCTGTTCGATCCCGTGTCCTTGTTGGTGACGCCGTCGTACGAGAAGTTGAACCCGCCCGACCGGCCGTTGATCGACAGGCCGCCCATGCTCCCCCAGCCGGGGGCTTCGCGCGCGCTCGTGTCCACGACGCCCGGAAGCAGCTTCAGGTACGCAGCGAAGTCGCGTCCCTTCACCGCGATGTCTTCAATCTGATCGCGTGTCACAAGACCGGAGCGCGCCGCGGACGTGGTCTGCACCAGCGCCGCTTCGGACTTGACGACGATCTGCTCCTGGAGGCCGCCGACCTCGAGCGCGATAGTGCGCAGGCCGACGCGCTCCGTGGCGCCGAGCGCGATGTCCTTCTGCTCGTAGGCCTTGAAGCCCTCCATCTTGATCGTCAGGTGGTAGGTCCCCGCGAGGAGATCGGGGAAGACAAACGTGCCTTCCGCGCTGGTGATCGTCTCGCGCGTTTGATTGGTGCCGGCGTTCGTCACCATGACGGTGGCACCAGGTATGACGCCTCCCCCGGCATCCGTGACGGTGCCGGAGAGCTGGCCGGTGAGTCCCTGCCCGTGCGCGGTGACGGCACCAACCGCAGACATGAGAAATACGAACGCAATAGTGGCGGCGAGCCTGCGTACCACGAATCCTCCTCCCAGATCGTGAACCTGCTGCGCGGAACCGGACGTCCGCGCAGGGTATGAGCGTGGCGCACAGGTGTCAAAACCAACTCGTATGGTTTCGTGTTTATCGATATGTCAAATGCGTATCGGCGTGGCTAAGTGACTTTTTAACAGCGTCTTAGGCCACCAAATGCCGCGATCTCGCCGGTCGTGACGCCGCCAACGCGTTTCGCATGGCGCAACGTTTTCAAGATTTGTGTTGTCCCGTTCGCGCCGGATATCGTGTGCTGAATGCCGACGAGGTACCGCGGCCGCCGCGCCGCCACGATCGAGAACGCTCACCTGCGCGTCATCGTCCTCGAAGAAGGGGGACACATTGCCGCCATCACCGACATCGCGTCGGGAACGAACCCACTGTGGACGCCGCACTGGCCGTCAATCGAGCCATCGCAGTACGACGCGAAGATCCACGCGATCTATGGCGGCGGCGCTGACGCCTCGCTGCTTGCCGGCATCATGGGCCACAACCTCTGTCTCGACATCTTCGGCGGTCCATCCGCGGAAGAGGCCGCGGCGGGGCTTCCGGTACACGGCGAGACCAGCGTCGCGCGCTTCGACATCGACGCGTCGGACACGAGGCTGAACATGGAAACCGTTCTTTCGTCCGCCCAGCTGCGTGTCGCGCGACGCGTCTCGCTCGACGATCGCGTCGTCCGGATCAACGAACGGGTCGAGAACCTCACGGCGACCGATCGTCCCGTCGGCTGGACACAGCACGTAACGATCGGCGCGCCATTTCTGGAGAAAGGCGCGACCGCGTTCCGCCTCAGCGCCGATCGGTCGCTCGTTTATCCGGGCACGTTTGGCCCGGCGGACCACTTGAAAGCAGGCGCGGAGTTCACCTGGCCCCACGCGCCGCGCAGATCCGGCGGCTACGCGGACATGCGCGTGTACTCGAGCGCGCCGTCATCGTCCGCCTATACCGCGCACCGGATGAACGTGGAGCGTGAGGATGCATTCTTTGTCGCGTACTCCCCTGCGGCCCAACTGGCGTTCGGCTATGCCTGGCGGCGCGCCGATTTCCCGTGGGTCGGAATCTGGGAGGAGAACCACGCGCGACCGAATGCGCCGTGGAATGGCGAAGCGCTGACGTGCGGGTTCGAGTTCGGCGTCTCGCCGATCCCCGAGTCACGGCGCGACATGATCGAGCGCGGCCGTCTCTTCGACGTGCCGGCGTTCCGGTGGATTCCGGCACGGAGCGCTGTCGAGGTCGAGTATTGCGCGGTTCTCCGTCCCGCCGCGTCCGTTCCGGACTCGGTCGAATGCTAAGATTGTTCCATGAAACTGTACGCACTCATTTTCTGTGTCGTTGCGATCGCAACCATTCCGGCCGGCGCGGAACAGGCCGCAGCTGCCAAGGCGACGTCAAAGGCGAAGGCCCCGGTTGCCGCCAAGGGGGGACCGCGGACGATCGAGCTGACCGCCACGGAAACCATGAAGTTTGACAAGACGCGCCTGACCGCGCGTCCCGGCGAGAAACTCCACGTGGTCCTCAAGTCGGTCGGCTCGATGCCGAAGGTTGTGATGGCTCACAACTTCGTGCTGCTCCAGGCCGACGCCAGCGCGCTCGAGGTGAACAATGCCGCGTTCACCGCGCGCGAGACCGATTTCATCCCGGACAGCATGCGCGACAAGATCATCGCCTTCACGCCGCTCGCCGGTGGTGGTGAAACCGTCGACGTGACATTCGATGCCCCGAAAAAGCGCGGGTCGTATACGTTCCTGTGCACGTTTCCAGGCCACTTCGTCCAGGGGATGAAGGGCACGCTCGTCGTCAAGTAGACGCGCTCAGCGGATGGTGGGGTGATCCTCGGCGACGACGGCCGGCGGCTCCACCGCCGTGACGTACGCGAAGCGATCGCGGAACTCCGCGATGGTGCAATGCGCGATCTCCGCCAGCTTGGCGACGTCGTGCGGATCCTCGAAATCTTCCTTCCGTAGCCGCAGCATGTAGCGGCGCGCGATCGCATAGCGGGTCGAGCGCACGTCCACCGAGCGCACGCGCGTCCGGCCGGTATCGGGATCGATCATCCTCTCGAACGGGATCGGCACGAACCGCCCGCCCTGGAGCGAGATCATCGCGGAACCATGGCCGGCCAGCAGGTAGCCGGCCGCGCAATACCCGAGATCGCGCGTGTACTCCATGTCGAACGGGATCGGATCGGCGCAGCGGAGCTCGTAGCCGATGTTCTTCGCCGCGATCGTCGGCTTGATCCCGAGCTCGCGCAGGCGCGCCGTCACCTGCGCCTTCAGGATTTCTCCCAGGCTTACTTCGTCGATGCGGATGTGGCCGTGGTCGTCCCGCTCCACAGACTCGATGCCCACGAGATCTTCCGGCGCAATCCCGAGAACGACCCCCTCCGCGATGACGGCGACGCCGTCGCGGCGCCCGTAGCTGAGTCGCTTGATGATCGCGCCGGCGAGCGTATCGACGACCATCCGCAGCGGCGTCGGCGTCGGGAATTCCTCCGCCAGCAGCGTCAGCGTCGCCCCCGCCGCCTTGCCGATCCCGAGGGCAAGGTGTCCGGTCTTGCGGCCCATCGCGACGACGAAATACCACCGCGAGGTCGTCTTCGCATCGACCATCAGGTTCTTGACGATCTCGACGCCATAATGGCGCGCCGTTTGATACCCAAACGTGTCGATGTGCGCCGGAAGGTCGAGATCGTTGTCGATCGTTTTCGGCACGTGGGCGACGCGGATCGCGCCGCCGGCGTGACGCTCGACGCGCATCGCCGAGAACGCGGTGTCGTCGCCGCCGATCGTGATCAACTGCGTCACGTTCAGCCGGAGCAGCGCGCTGACAGTGCGATCGAGGAGGGCCGGATCGGTGGTCGGATTCGCCCGGGCGATGCCGAGATGGGAGCCGCCGCGGAAATGAATGCGGCTGACGGTCTCGATCGTCAGCGGGCTGACGTGATCGACGTCACCTCGCATCAGCCATTCGAAGCCGTCGCGGATGCCGAGGACATCGATCCCTTCGAGTCGTGCCCGAATCGTTGCCGCCGCGATGACACTGTTGATGCCGGGAGCCGGACCGCCGCCGACGAGGATCGCAAGACGCTGATGATGTTCCACAACCGATAATGATAGTCCTAGTTCCTGAAGAGCAATTGCGCGAGCTCGTAGAGATGTGGCCGCCATAAGCGCCACTCATGGCGGCCCGGAGTGATCTTGAACGTGTGCTTGATCCCGTGCGCGGTGAGTGCCGCGTCGAGCGCTTTCGCGCCGTCGAGGGCGAAATCGCCGTCCCCAGCGGCGACCCAAATCAGTTTCATCTGCTTCGCCGCTGCCGCGCCGTTCCCGAAGAACTTCGGATACGCGGTGTCGAGGTTCTGCCCGCCCCCCGCGCTGAGCACGATGACGTAGCGGAACAGGTCCGGGCGCGAGAACGCGGTATTCATCGTCGCTGCTCCGCCCATCGACAGGCCGCCAATCGCACGATCCTCGGGCCGTGTCGAGACGCGGAAGTTCTGTTCGATTGCCGGCAGCAGGTCCGAGATGAAGTCCTGTGCGAACGCCTGCAGCGGTGCGGGCCCGGCGGTGCCCGGCGTGACCCCGTCGAGCGCGATCGTTCCGCGTCCGCCGCCGGCGGGCGGGGCGGCGCCTCGCGGCGGCGCCGGCGTGACGTTCCCCGCCGCGTTAATCCCCGGCGACATGCCCGCGGGGCCGATGCCGAGGCTGCCACCGCCGCGTACGAGCGGCATCACGACGATCATCGGCGTCGCCTTCTTCTCCGCGATCAGGTTGTCCATGATGATCGGCGCGCGCCCTGTCAGCGTCCAGCCCGGATCGAGATCGCCGCCGCCGTGGAGCAGGTAGAAGACCGGATACTTCGCGGTCGATCGCGTGTAGCCGGGAGGCGTGTAGACCCACGCCTGGCGCGTGGCGCCGGCGGATTTCGATTCGTACGTCAGGATCTGGACGAGCCCGTGCGGCACCGGCTTGACGTCGTAGTACTGCGGCCCCTCGCCGGGCACTTCCACCTGTGACGACAGCCCGGTGCCCGACACCAGCTTCACCCAGGGATTGCGCGGGTCCGGCGTGTTCACGCCATCGATCCGAAACGCGTACATATATACGTCCGGCGGAAGAGGGCGTGTGGTCACTGTCCACACGCCGTCTTCTCCTTTTGTGAACGGCGCCGGGGACGCGCCGTTCAGGATTTCTCCGGTCAGAACAATCTCGGTGGCCTTCGGCGCGAGGACGCGCAGCGTCACGGATCGATCGGCGTTGACCTGCGGAGAAACGACGGCGGGCCCCTGCGCGGCGCGTCCACCCTGTGCGAGCGCGACGGACGGCGAGGCGATCAGCAATATGACGGCGACGGCTGCACGCATCCTGGACCTCCGGTTCGACGAGGGCCCATTCTAAGCTGCGCGGCGAGATCGACCGATAGGCGATCCGTGAGCACCCGGCGTCAGCGCGTCGTGACAGCGGATCAATGGGGAAAACCGGAACGCGACGAGCAGGGACGGCCCATCTGCCGATGGTGCCGCGGGCCGGTGACACCACCGCGGCGGACGTTCTGCGGCGATGCCTGCGTGCACGAGTGGAAGATTCGCAGCAGCCCGTGGTACGTGCGGCGTGAAGTCAAGAAACGCGACAAGGGCACGTGCCGGCTATGCGGGCGGAACGTCGTCAAGGCGCATCGCGAATGGACGCGCCGCAAGCCTCCCCCCACCGATCGCGCGGCGCGCCGTGCCTGGCGCGCGGAGCGGCCTCGCTGGGAAGCCGATCACATCATTCCTGTCGCCGATGGCGGCGGCGAGTGCGGCCTGGAAAACTATCGCCTGCTGTGCCGTCCCTGTCACGTGAAGGTCACGTCCGAATGGGCTACTTCACGTCGTACACGTACAGGGTCGAGTGATTGTCTTCCGGCATGAAGTAGGCGCGCAGACCGGGACCGTAAGGCTCGAGCCACACGGGGTTCTGCGTCATGCTCATGCCTGACGCTGTCCATAGGAGGACCGGCACCTGGTGAACGGGGCGGCCGTCGAGCAGATCGATCACATCCAGCCCGCCGAGCCGGAATGGCGGCGCACCGGCACTGGGACGAATCTCGGTCACGCCACCACACACCATTTGACGCGCGCCGATGTACTTGCAGTCCTGGTAATCCACGTAGTGGGACGGATTCAAGGTGCGCGTCATGTTCCCTGCCCCATCGCGCGTCCAGCGGTAGAACCGCCGCGAGCCCCAGCTCATGCCGTGGAGCGTGTGATCGTCTGTGTTGTGGACGATCGCGCCGATGTGATCGTTGATGCGAATCACCTCTGTCGGCTTCATCGTCACCGGGTTCACGCGGAAGATAACCGAATGGCTGTCCGGCCGATACTCCGCGAGCGGCACCCAGATATCCTGCCCGTCATAGTCGATGCCGCCGGGGTGATACATGTCTCCCTGCGTGAGCGGCAGGTCCGTGAGGAGGTTTCCTGCTTTGTCGATTTTGAACAGGTGCCCGGCACGGCGGTCCTTGTCGACCGAAGAAACAAAGAAGGTGTCGCCAATCTTCACCAGGCCCTGGGGATGGAAGGTGTCGAACCCAACCGGAATGGCCTCTGCGACCGTCCAATGACTATTTCGGGTCAGGGCGGTTAACCTTTCGGCCAGACCTCCGTCATAGGTAACGGCCGACGCCGTTAGTATCGCGACAATGACCCTGGGCAACATCTCTCGGATGATACGCGAATCATGCTGAAAGACCTTCGACACGCCGCCCGCATGCTGCTGAACGCGAAGGGCTGGACCGCTGTGGTGGTCCTGTCGCTCGCCCTTGGCATTGGCGCGAACACCGCCCTGTTCAGCGTGCTGAACGGGATGCTCCTGACCAAGCTCCCCGTGCGTGATCCGGATTCGCTCGTGCGCCTGCGCTATGTCGGCCGCAACGACATGGTCACGAGCTCGAGCGAGTACGGCAACGTCCGGACGGCGGGCGCGACGGTGCGCGGGACGTTCTCCTATCCGATGTTCCAGCAGTTTGTCGCGGATAACAAGACGATGAGCGGCCTGTTCGCCTGCGCGCCTTTCGGACGTCTCAACGTCATCGTCAACGGACAGGCGGAACTCGCGACGGCATTCGTCTCCACGGGGAACTACTACCAGGTGCTCGGCGTCGGCGCGCGACTGGGCCGTACCATCGTGCCGGACGACGATCGTCCCGATGCGCCGCCGGTGGCAGTCATCAGCTCCAAGTACTGGCACTCGCGCTTCGGCACCGATTCGAACGTCGTGGGCAAGACGGTGCGGATGAACAACGTGCTCGTCACGATCGTCGGTGTCCTCGATCCGAACTTCACCGGTGTGCAGCAGCCTGTCGCAGAGTTGCCGGACGTATCGCTGCCGCTGGCGCTGCTGCCCCAGCTCGATGCGTCGCCGGGACCATCGCGCGTTTCGCAGCCCACGTACTGGTGGCTGCAAATCATGGGACGGCTGGCGCCTGGCGCGACGCCTGAGCAGGTGCAGGGCAACCTGGAGGGGGTGTTCAAGAATACGGCGCGCGCGGGACTCGACCAGTACTTGAAGGGGCTCACGGACGCGGAGCGCTCCACTTCGAGGAACCGCGATCGCACGCAGGTTCCGCAATTGCTCGTCGAGCCGGGGAACCGAGGCATTTACGACATCAGCCCCACGGAATTGCGCGCGGTCACCATTCTCAGCGTCGTCGTGGCCCTGGTGCTGCTGATCGTCTGCGCGAACGTCGCAAATCTGTTGCTGTCGCGCGCGACGGCGCGGCAGAAGGAACTGTCGGTGCGTCTGTCGCTCGGCGCGACACGGACACGACTCGTGCGCCAGCTGCTCACCGAGAGCCTGCTGCTCGCGGCGATGGGCGGCGCGCTCGGGCTGCTGGTCGGCTACTGGGGCCGTCAGCTTCTGCCGGGCGCCCCCGGACAGACAACGGCACTCAACTGGCGCATGCTCATGTTCGTGCTGCTCGTGACCGGACTGACCGGTCTCGTGTTCGGGATCGCTCCGGCGCTGCGCGGCACGGCCATGAACGTCAACTCGGCGCTCAAGGAAACGGGCCGCAGCGTCGTCGGCGCACGGAGCGTGCTGAGCAAGGCACTCCTCGTCGTGCAAGTCGCCATCTCGCTCGTCCTGCTGGTCGGCGCCGGCTTGTTTCTGCGCACGCTGAACAACCTGCGGCACGTCGACGTCGGCTTCAACCCGCAGAATCTCGTCCTCTTTCGCGTGAACCCGGCGCTGAATCGTTACGACGAGAAACGGATGGTCGCGCTCTATCGCGACATGCTCGATCGTCTCGGATCTGTTCCTGGACTCCGGGGCGCCGCGATGTCGCAGCCGGCGCTGTTGAGCGGCAGCGTCAATTCCACCGGCATCTTTGTCCAGGGGCGCACGTATCCGCCCGGCCGTCCGCAGGGAGATGGAAACAGCATCAACCGCCTCGTGATCTCGCCGAACTTCTTCGACGTGATGGGCATTCCGATCGTGCTGGGGCGTCCACTCACCAACCGTGACGACGCCATGGCACCCAAGGTGGTGGTGATCAACGAATCGGCGGCGCGGAAGTACTTCCCCAACCAGAACCCGATCGGACAGCATTTCGGATCCAGTCCCGAGACCACCGGACAGCTCGAGATTGTCGGCGTGCTGCGCGACGCGAAGTACGACAGCGTCCGCGATGCGGCGCCCCCGACCATGTACGTGCCATATCCGCAGACGCGGCTCGGCAACGCCGTCTTCGAGTTGCGCACCGCGGGCGCGCCGGCGGGCGTCATGGGCTCCGTCCGCGATGTCATCCGCCAGATCGATCCCAACCTTCCGATCACGGATGTCTCGACACAGATCGAGCAGGTCGAGAAGCGGTTCGCACAGGAGAAATTATTTGCGCAGGCCTACACGCTGTTCGGCGGTCTGGCGCTGCTGCTCGCCTCGATCGGACTCTTCGGGCTGATGTCGTACAACGTCTCGCGGCGCACGAACGAGATTGGGATTCGCATGGCGCTCGGCGCGCAGCGGCAGGACGTGCTGCGCCTCGTCATGGGTGAGTCGATGCTGCTCGTCGCAATCGGCGTCGTCACCGGACTCGGCATTGCCATCGCGGCGAGCCGGCTCGTCGCAACGCTGCTCTTTGGCCTGCCGCCGACGGATCCGCTGGCGATCGCGACGGCGATGGGTGTCATGATCGCCGTGTCGAGTCTTGCGGGTTATCTGCCGGCGCGACGCGCCTCCAGGGTCGATCCGATGGTCGCCCTCCATTACGAATAGCGCGTCAGATCTCGTCATCGATGACAGTTTTGGGTGTGCCGCGCTGGCACACCTGGACTGCCTGCCGGGTTTTCGCGCCAAAACACAGCGGCACTCCCCTTGCCTAAGCGGTGCCTGCACCCTTTGCTCGTTAATTTTTCAGGGAGATTGCTGATGCCTGCGAAGAAGTTGTCGTCTCCGAAGAAGCCCGTGGCCGGCAAGAAGCCGATCGGCCTGACCTCCGCGCTCGGACCGAAGGCGACGGTGATCGTTGTCATCTGCGTCATGGCAGGTGGCATCGCGATCGCGGCGCGCCAGCAGCAGTCGAAGGCCAAGACCGAGTCGACTGCGACGATGGTGTCCGAGGTCGTGGCATCGGCCGCCCCCGTCGCGCGCGCGGCGACCCCCAAGGTGTCGACGTCCATTTCAGATGTTACGGTCGCACCGGCCGCTCGTACGAGCGCGTCGCCTAATGCGCAGCACGCCGCAGTAACGGTGACCGGTTGCCTCGAAAAGACGGATGAAGGCTTCCGGCTGAAGGACGCGTCGGGATCGGCGGCGCCGAAGTCGCGCAGCTGGAAATCCGGCTTCCTGAAGAAGGGGGCCGCGTCGCTCGACGTCGTGGACGCGTCGCACACGCTGCAGCTCGGCAGCCAGGTCGGCCGCCGCGTAAGCCTCACCGGCTCGCTCGTGGATCGCGAGATGCGCGTGGAGTCGGTCCGCCGCATGTCGGCATCCTGCAAGGCGAACTAGGCGAACAGCGGTAGTAGTATGGCGCGCATGGCGCGCCATCTTCGTCTCTCGATCACGCTCGCCGCGGTCTCGCTGCTCGGCGTCAACATCGCCGCGCAGCGCCGGCCGGCGGCGAAAGCACCGGAATACTCGGCCAGGCAGATAGCCGCGGGACAGCCACTGTTCGTGGCGCACTGCGGCTTCTGCCACGGCCGGGACGCGATGGGCGGCGAAACCGGTCCGGACCTCACGCGCTCGCCGCTCGTCGCCGAGGACGAGCGCGGCGACAAGATCGGCCCGCTCGTCAAGGCGGGACGCCCCGACAAAGGGATGCCGCCCATCAGCCTGTCGGACTCGCAGATCCAGTCGATCGTCGCCTTCATCCACAACACGCGGGAGAATTCCGGTGCGGTGCTCGGCGCGCGGCGCAAGGTCGCCGACGAGGACCTGCGCACGGGGGATGCGTCGGCAGGCGCGGAGTATTTCAATGGCGCCGGCCGATGCACGCAGTGCCACTCGGCGACAGGCGATCTCGCGGACGTCGCGGATCGACTGGAGGGGCTCGAGCTGCTCCAGCGGATGCTGAACCCGCGCACCAGCGGGAAGGCCGTCCAGGCCGCGCGCGCCACCGTCACGCTTCCATCCGGCGAATCGGTTGCCGGACGGCTCGCGTTCCGCGACGAATTCACCATCGCGATCAAGGACGAACGAGGCTGGCAGCGTTCGTGGCCGCTGCGCAGCGTCAAAGTCGCGATCGACGATCCGATCGACGCGCACCTGGAACAGATCCGCCGCTACAGCGATGCGGACATGCACAACGTCCTTGCGTACCTGCAGACGCTGGGCACGGGCAAACGGGTAAAGAAGGCGACGACTACAACTACCGCGGCCGCCGCGGACAACAAGGCGGGACCGCCACCGCCGGGACCGCCGGCGCTCGATCCTGCCGCGCTGCTGAATCCGTCCGCTGACAGCTGGCCGACCTACCACGGCGATTATTCCGGACGCCATCACAGCCGGCTCGCGCAGATCACGCCCGACAACGTGCACCAGTTGTCCCTCGCGTGGACGTTCAACGCCGGCCAGCCGGGCTCGATCAAGTCGACGCCGATTCTCGTGAACGGCATCCTCTATTTCACCGCGCCGGATCACATGTGGGCCATCGACGCCCGCACCGGACGCCAGGTGTGGCACTACACGTATCCGCCGAATACCGGTTTCCACATCGGCCATCGCGGAGCGGCGATGTACGGCAACACCGTGTTCCTGACGACGCCCGACTC
>WNGB01002353.1_pt1 | contig 30585 bp, 14 predicted proteins | sample 5400681 | NCBI WGS metagenome assembly WNGB01 (sample SAMN13153367, study PRJNA577476) | soil metagenome | isolation source: 115 cm soil or saprolite under grassland replicate 2 | place: USA:California | collected 2016-06-15
CTGTAATTCAGGGCCCCGCCTAGCGAAAGGACATTGTCCTGGCCGGTGCTGGCGTTCACGATGTCCTGTCCATCGCCCCTGTTGTAGGCGATGACGTCCGCGCCGGTCCCGGTGTTGAGGGTGTCGTTGCCCGCCCCGCCCAGGTAGAACTCGCGACCCGAGCCGCCCGTCAAGGTATCGATACCCGTCCCGCCGTTGAAGTAGCCGTTGTCGGTGCCCGCGGAGTCCGAGAGCGTGTCGTCCCCGGCTCCACCTTCCAACACGTCCACGCCGGCTGCTCCGGTCAGGGTGTTGTTGGCAGAGTTGCCGCGCAGGAGGTTGGCAACGGTGTTGCCCGTGCCGTTGAGCGCAGTGGTTCCGGTGAGGATCAGGTTTTCAAGGTTAGTCCCGAGCGTGAAGGTCACCGAGCTCTGCACCGTGTCGGTGCCCGCGTTAGCGCTCTCGACCACGCTATCTCCCGTACCGACCACGTAGGTGTCGTTGCCCGCGCCGCCGGTCAGCACGTTCGCCGCGCTGTTTCCGGTGAGGATGTTGTCGAGCGCGTTGCCCGTGCCGTTGATCGCGGCCGTTCCAGTCAGGGTCAGGTTCTCCACGTTGGCCGAGAGCGTATAGGTGACAGAACTATTGACCGTGTCGATGCCTTCGTTGAGATTCTCGGTGACGACGTCCGACGTGCTATCGACGATATAGGTGTCGTTGCCCGTTCCGCCGACCATCGTGTCGCCTCCCGCACCGCCATCCAGCGTGTCGTTCCCCGCCCCGCCGGTCAAAGTGTTGATGGCGCTGTTTCCCGTCAACACATTGTCCAGGGAGTTTCCCGTACCGCTGATCGTGCTTGTTCCCGTCAAGGTCAGGTTTTCGAGGTTGACGCCAAGGGTGTAGGTGATCGAACTCTGTACGGTATCGATCCCTTCATTGGCATTCTCGGTCACGATATCCGAGAGGCTGTCGACAACGTAGATGTCATTCCCCGTCCCACCGGACATGGAATCGTTGCCTGTCCCGCCATCCAGGGTGTCGTTTCCAGCCCCTCCGATAAGCGTGTCGTTGCCCGTGCCGCCGCTCAATGCGTTATCGGCCGAATTTCCCGTCATGACGTTGTCTGAGCTATTTCCGGTGCCGTTGATTGACGACGCTCCCAACAAGGTGAGGTTTTCAACGGCGGTGCCGAGCGTGTAGCTGACATAACTCTGAACGGTATCGGTTCCTTGATTGTTGCTCTCGGTGACGATGTCTCCCGCGTTATCGACCACGTAGGTGTCGTTGCCCGCGCCGCCGCTCAGAGAATCCGCCCCGGCCCCACCGTCCAGCGTGTCGTTGCCCGCACCGCCGCTCAAAGTGTTGTTCGCGCCGTTGCCGATGATGACGTTATCGAGCGTATTGCCCGTCCCGCCGATCGCGGCCGTTCCCATTAAGGTCAGATTCTCGACGTTCGAGCCCAGCGTATAAGTGGCGGTCGCTAGTGCGGTGTCGGTGCCTTCGCCCGCATTTTCGGTGATGACGTCGCCCGTGTTATCGACTAAATAGGTGTCGTCCCCCAGACCGCCCACCAGCGTGTCGGCCCCCGCGCCGCCGTCCAAGGTGTCGTTCCCGGCGCCGCCGTTCAGGGTGTTGTTGGCGCTGTTGCCGATCAGCACGTTGTCAAGCGAGTTACCTGTGCCATTGACCGCCAACGTTCCCGTCAGCGTCAGGTTCTCTACATTGGCGCTCAAAGTATAGGTCGCCGAGCTTCGTACCGTATCGGTCCCCTCGCCAGCCAACTCGGTAACCGCATCCAAGGTGCTGTCGACAATATAGATATCGTTACCCGGGCCGCCCAACATCGAGTCATTGTCTGCGCCGCCGTCCAGGGTATCGTTACCGTCAAAGCCGAATATGGCGTCGAAGTTTGACGTGCCCGTGAGCACATCATCGCCAGCCGTGCCGCGGATATTGACAAACTGGTCGAGAATGGCGGACTCGCCAGGCAACTGGCTGCCGTCGGTAAACACGAAGCTCTCGACCCGAGAGGCCGGATTCGAGAGGTAGTTCGTGATCGTCAGGCTGTCCGTGGTCCCGTTGACGGACAGGACCAGGCTGTTGATGCTGCGGCTGAGCGTGATGTTGGACGCCGTCAAACCGGGTCCATATTGCACGGTATCCGTGCCGCTCGTCTCGGTGATGGTGTCGCGCCCGTCGCCGCTGTTCACGTAGTACGTGTCGTTGCCGTCACCGCCCTGGAGATTATCGTCGCCGGTGCCCCCGGTCAGCCTGTCGTTGCCGCCCATCCCGAGCAGCGTGTCGTTGCCCGCGAAGCCGAGGAGGATCTCGCTGGCGCTCGTGCCGGTGAGCGTGTCGTTGCCGGATGTGCCCTTGAGCGTGACCGCAAGATCGTTGATGTCCGTGGCGTTCATCAACGACCCGTCCGCGAAGCGGAAGTACTCTACCTGGTTCCGCCAGTCGGTCCACGAATTGATCGTGATCTGGTCCGTGGGCGTCACTTGTACGATGAGGTTGGAGCCGGAGAAGTGCGCGCTGATCGAGTCTTGCGTGATCCCGGGCCCGAAGATGATGTCGTCCTGGGACGAAGAGAGCCACTGCCCGTTGCCGAAGAAGCTCTCGTCGGTGATCGTGTCCACGCCGTCGCCGACGTTGAAGAAATAGTGGTCCGTGCCTGAGCTGCCGAAGAGCTGATCGTTGCCGGGACCACCGGTGAGAAAACCGCCTATGTCGCCGGCGTTCGCGCGGAAGCCCGAGTCCAGCGTATCGTTGCCGTCGCCACCGTAGAGGGCATCGATGGAAAAGTCAGTGTCCGAGCCGCCCCCCTCGAGGATGTCGTCGCCAGCGCCGCCGTAGATCTCGTCCGCGCCGTCACCGCCGTTGATCGAGTCGTTGCCGCCCAGGCCCTGGATCACGTCGCCGTACTGGCTGCCGGTGATCGTGTCGGCCCTCGTCGTGCCGTTGAGCTCGAACTTGCTGATCACGCCGGCGGTGCCGCTCAAGAGTCGCACGCTGTCCGTGCTCCCGGAGAAGGTGATCACTACGTCGTTTCCGGACGAGACGAACGCCACGTTGTTGACCATTCCCGGGCCGAACTCCAGCACGTTGGAGCCGCCGGCATCGAAAAGGGTGTCTTGGCCGTCGCCGGACTTGAAGAAGTAGCGGTCGTTGCCCAGCCCGCCCTGAAGCGAGTCGTTGCCCAGCCCGCCGGTGATCTGATCGTTGCCGCCGCCGCCGCTGAGGGTATCGTTGCCGCCGAGGCCGTTGATCGTTTCCCCGTAGGCGTCGCCGCCGGTGAGCGTGTCCGCTCCCGCGGTGCCGGTGAGTGTCAGGAACGGATCGGTCAGCTCCGAGTGCGTGAAGGACTCGCCGGTGGCCGAGAACGTCACGGTCTCGATCTGCTTGTTCACGTCGTTGAACCAGTCCTTGATCGTGACCTTGTCGGTCGGAACGGCAGTGCGCGTGAGCACGAGGTCCTGGCCGACGCGCGTGGGCGCGAACGCGCTCTTGGTGAGGCCCGCGCCGAAGGTGAGGATGTCGTTCCCGCCCCAGTCCTCGATCAGCTTCGCGCCGTCGCCGGCGTTGAAGGTGTAGCTGTCGTTGATGACGGTGCCCGCCGTGCTCAGCTGCGCCGCGGTCAGCACCGTGCCGCCGGATTCGAACACGATGGACGCGAGCTGGGTCTGGCCGGTACCGTACCAGCCGTCGACGGTGACCTTGTCGGTGCCGTTCGAATGCGACATGACGAGGTCGTTGCCGACCCGGAGGTAGGAGATCGCGCTGCTCGCGATGCTCGGCCCGAATCGCAGCGTGTCGTCGCGAATACCGGTCTGCAAATGGTCTTGCCCGTCGCCGAGGTCGAATCGGTAGGTATCGTTGCCCGCGCCGCCGTTCAGGATGTCGTTCCCGGTGCCGCCGATCAGGACGTCGTTGCCGGCGCCACCGAAGATGACGTCGTTGCCGCCGAGGCCGTAAAGGGTATCGTTTCCGGTGGCGCCACCGATGTTGTCGTTGCCTTCGGTGCCGTACTGCAGCTGGTAGCCGAGGAGGGTGGCGTCCAAGGCGCTGATCTGGCTGCCGTCGGCGAACTCGAGCCGCGTCATCTGATAACCCGTGCCCGCGTACCATCCGGCGACGGTGACCGTGTCGGTGCCGTTCGCGAGGCTGATGGCGAGGTCGCCTGTCCCCACGCGCGAAAACGTCAAATCGGTCTGCGCAATCCCCGCCCCGAAACGCAGCACTTCGGTGTTGACCGCCGAGTCCTCGATGATGACGTCGCGACCGTCGCCCAGGTTGAAGATATAGGTGTCGCTTCCCCCTTCGCCGTAGAGCGTGTCGTTGCCGGTGCCGCCGGTCAGCGTGTCGTCGCCGGTCCCCGCGACGAGCGTGTCGTCGCCGTCACCGCCCGTGAGTGTGTCGTTGCCCGTCCCGCCGAAGATGCTGTCTGCGCCGGCGCCGCCGTCGAGCGTGTCGTTCCCGCCGTTTCCGACGAGCTGATCGTTGCCGTCCCCGCCGAGGAGGGTGTCGTTACCGTCCTGCGCGGTTTCACTGTTGAAATCGCCGAACAGCAGATCGTCCTCGCTGCCGCCTTCCAGATAATCGTTGCCTGCTTCGCCGAAAACCGTGTCCGCGCCTGCATCGCCGAAAAGCTGATCGTCGCCGCCGTAGCCGCGCAACGTATCGTTGCCCGCGCCGCCCGACATGACATCGGCCGCCTGGTCGAGCGCCGCGACGTCGTCGCCATCGCCGAAGAGCTGGTCATCGCCGTCGCCGCCGTCCAGCGAATCGGCTCCCGCTCCACCGACGAGCGAGTCGTTGCCCGCGCCGCCGATCAGAACGTCCGCACCCGCCTGCCCGAACAAGCTGTCGTTCTCGGACCCGCCATCGAGGCTGTCGTCGCCATCGCCGCCTTGCAGCTGATCGATGCCTGCGCCTCCGACGACGAAGTCGTTGCCGGCGCCCGCATCGATCGTATCGTCGCCGTCTCCGCCGTCGATCGTATCGTCGCCGTCGTTGCCGGTGATCGTGTCGTTGCCGCCGCCGCCGAAGATGACGTCGTTGCCAGCATCACCTGCGATCTGGTCGGCGTCGTCCCCGCCGTCCAGATAGTCATCGCCGCCGTCGCCATGCATGAGATCCATGCCGGCGCCGCCGAAAAGGGTATCGGCACCCTCGCCGCCGGAGAGTTGATCCGCACCGGCTTCGCCGTCCAGGTAATCGTTGCCGTCATCGCCGAAGACGACGTCGTTTCCGTCACCGCCAAAGAGGGTGTCGTCGCCGCCGTTTCCGTACAGCTGATCGTCGCCCTCCTCCCCGTCCAGGTAGTCGTTGCCTTGATAAGCCGCGGCGACGAGGCCGTCGTCGCCGAACAGCACATCGTTACCTGCTCCGCCGAAGAGCGTGTCCGATCCGCCGTTGCCCACCAGCTCGTCATTGCCGTCCCCGCCGTCGATATAGTCGTCACCATGCATCGAATCAGGGATCGAATGTGCTTGGTCGGCGAAGTTCGAGTCGCCGTCGAGAATGTCGTCCCCCGCGCCGCCGAAGATCGTGTCGTTGCCGTCGTGGCCGATCAGCTCGTCGTTACCCGCGCCGGCATCGACGTAGTCGTCTCCCGCCTCGGCGTAGATCCGGTCGTTTCCGCCGCCGCCGTAGATCGTGTCAGCGCCGCCCACCCCTGCGGGCGGGATGAACCCGCCGACGTTGACGAACGTGACGCCGTCGGTGAACCAGTCGAGCGAGGTCGCGAGCATGTCGCCGTCGCCCCAGATCACGTCGTCGCCCGAGCCGCCGATCAACGTGTCGATCCCGTCGCTGCCGGACAGCGCGTCGTTGCCGGTGCCGCCGATGAGGACATCGTTGCCGGCGCCTCCGTTCAGGAACTCCTTGACCGTGCCCGGCGCGGCGGTCGAGTCGATCGCCGCCTGCATCGTCGCCTGGAGATCGCCGTTGACGAGCACGTCCCCGACGAGCACGTCGTTGCCGTCCATTCCGTACTCGATGTCGCCGTCGGCCCCGCCCTGCAGCGTATCGTCCCCGACCGCGCCGGCCATCGAGTCCCGGCCCTCGTCGCCGAAGAGAAGATCCTCGCCGTCGCCGCCGTTCATCGAGTCGTCGCCGAGAAAGCCGTGCATCAGGTCCGCAGTCGCGGTCCCGGTCAGCGACGCGTACGTTATGCCGCCCTGCTCCGTACCGTTGTCGTTGAAGCTGGTGCCGTCGACCACGTTGGTCGGCGTAGTGTCGGAGCCGGGGCGGTCGAGCAGATAAATGCCGAAATCGCCGTCGACAAAATTATCGACGACGATCTGCGCGCCGGTCGCGTTGTCAGTGATGGTGTAGGGTGATTGGTGGGTAATCGTTGATTTGCCGTCGATGGAAGTCCACGTGTTCTGCGCACCGGTGCTAAAGAACGTCCCCGTTATGTCTCTTACTGTCCCATCCGGCTCAACGTATAAGACGTGATCCCCGGTGAGACTCGCGTCGATTAGATGCTTGGTGCCGGTGCCCGATATCTGGTATGTATCCGCTCCCGGCCCGCCACTCAAGTAGCTGTTGCCATCGCTAACTCGAATATTGTCGTTGCCGGCACCACCGTAAATCACATTGTCGCCGGCTTGCCCGAAAATCTGATCGTTGCCGCCCTCTCCCAGGATAAGATCGTTTTGCGGAGATCCGACTAGCTCGTCGTCGGCATTAAATGTCACAACGACTTGTCCCCTACGACCGAAGTACTTCACCGTTTGGTCATTACCGAGCAGGACGCGTCCCAGCCCCGCTTCGATCGTAGGTCCGCCGTTGATTCCATAAATCGAGATCATCGTGTTATCGGCGTCGCGCAGCCAAGCTTCAATAGTTTGACTCCCGGCATTCACGTTCGTCGGCGAATACAATCCCTCGTAAACTTTAATGTCCGCGAGGTGATTTGTGTACATCCCGAGCGCTTCGCGTGCGTCGGCCTCAGACACATTGAGTGGATCATTGAACAGACCAAAAAGATCCGATTCACGGTAACGACGGTTCGCAAGCCCGGCCGCATCAGCAGGCGGATTTAACGAAGTCGCCCCTAGATTAGAGTTGTACCGAATTTCAAACCACGCTTCAGCGCGATTTCCTCGCTGCAGCACGCCGTAAAGCTTGTCTCCGATAAGATTGGGGTTTGTCCACGCAAGCGACATCAGCGCGATCCGTTCCGACGAATTCGGAGGGATGTTTTGCCCTAGTCCTGCGAGGCTAGCAGTGAGATCGGTTTCGCGTTGGTTCGCTATCTGGTCGAACACAGAACGAAGCTGCGCCTCGTTTGCGAATTGAAATTGAGGGAAAATCGCATAAATCGCTTGGCGCAGGTCTGCCGTCGTTCCATAAGTTTTGGAGAACGCGCTGATTAGCTTGGCTTGGGTCGCTAAGGATGTGACGCCAAGTGCAGCAAAAATTACAGACTGATTTGCGGGGACTCGAAGGTTAAAGCCGACCCCGATGGTCGGAACGCCGCGGGAGTCCAAGTATGGTTCAAGCTTGGGAATCCCACTCTCTTCTTGAAAAAGGATGAAAAAGTATCGCTGGTCAAAATAATCCGATACGTTCGTAATTTGTCTATATGCGATCATTGGTGAACCCTCCGATTCCGCTTACTTCAGTCGTTGATAACCAATTTGGCAAACCACGGAGCCCACAACACCTGTTCCACCCGCGCCCGCGCCGTAACCCTCTTTTAGCCAGCCTGTGTCCCAGATAAAAACATAGCCGCGATGCCTCTTCTCTGGCCCAGGTGATCTTCCTACTGCGCCTGGATAGATGGCCCATGAATTCAGATAAGTAATGCCATCGTAAATAATCGCATCGCCTACGAACGATTCGAACATTGCATACCTAGGATCGAGTTCGAACTTCTGTTCTTTGAAAACCCCAATCGCGGGTTCGAAAGTTTGAATTTCCTTTTCATCTGTGCATCGGTTTCGTGTCACTTTTATTACCCTTACACTTGAGCCGCTTCTCGCGATGTCAAAGTGAGCTTCCCACGCTTTCAGCTTCCCTCTGGCAAGCTCCTCCCGAAATAGCTGGTCCGCTTTCTCAGCTTTTCGGTTGTAATCCTCCCAGCCCGCATACTCAAGTAGCCTTTTTTTCAAAGCTAATGCAGCCTGCAATGTTTCGTCGGCTGGTAACTCCTTCCATGGAGGTGTATGTATTTGAGTAAAAGACGGGCTAAATTTCCTTTCGCAAACCATGGGCGGTTCGGCGGAAAATATATTGAAGTTTTTCGCCATGTCGTTACACAAGCGATACTGCTTCCCAACAACTACTTCGTAGTTTTTAGGTTTTGCTTTTTCCTGTGCGTAACCCTCCTTGATGGCCTGAAGTTGCTGGGCATAAACCTCGCAACCGCTCCAGACGGCTAGCGCGGCGAGAAAGAACGAAGCTATCGAGAACGATCGCGTGCTCAGAGTTAGGGCATTGCGTTGTTTCATATCAAAGCCTCCAATCTTTTTGCTCACCCATAGTCTTACTCCGTTTTCTTCTTGCCATCGCAGTTAAACCCGCAAGCACGCGCCCGATCTGCTGATGCAAATTGGCAGGCGCGTCATAACCCATCGCGACGTGCACAGCGAGCTTGCCGCTCAGATTACCCGAATGGAGCCGGTCTTCATATGACACGTTCGTGCTATATCCCGGTCAGTCCGGAATCGCGATTTGGGAGGCCCGGAAGAGTGCCTGAGCCCTGTTCGCGGCACCGAGCTTGCCATAGATGCTGCGCATCTGGTTTTTGACGGTGTGCTCGCTGCGGGCGAGGATTTGCGCCACTTCCCAGGCGCTCTTGCCTTGGCGCAGCCAGCGCAGCACCTCCAGCTCGCGCGCGCTGAGCTGTGAGGGCGCCGCCGGGACCATCTGCGTCGAAACATTTTCCGCCGAGCGTACGCGCTGCAACACCACGTGCAGCGAGGGCGCGAGCAGCCTCAGCGCGTAGGCGTGACGGCCATCGGGTCTTGCGGGGATCCGGCACAGCGCGATGAAGCTGAGCTCCGGTCCGCCGGTGACGGCTTTGCTCAGATCGTTGGTTGCCATACGCTCAGCTCAACGGCACAAAACCGTCCTGCAAGGTCGCAAGCGGCCTCAGGGTCTGCGCCTGGGTGCCGAACTGCGCGCTGGTGAGCACATCTTGCGCTTTGTTGAATCCCACTCCGGCAAGCGTGCCGTTCTCGCCGTACTGATAGGCAAGATCGCCGCCCAACGCGTCGGTATCGCTCCCGCTGAGGTGGAACTGCGCCAAGCCGTTGGTCAATGCCCAGGAGGTCAATCCGGGATCGGCTGCGCGCGCCGCATCGAAAGCATTCACCAGCCCCTGGAAGTTGAACGTCTCGATCTTGTTATCCAGCAGCGGGTTGCCCCCGCCCGGGTTGAACCCCGCCATCGCCTCCGCGACGACCTGCAACGTCAGCACGCTCTTGTTCGTCGTGCCCGTATACCAGCTCTTGAACGTGATGCTCTCGCTTGCACCGGTATCCAGCACGAGGTCGCTCCCTACCACCCGGAAGGCGAAGTCGCTGTAATTCAGGGCCCCGCCTAGCGAAAGGACATTGTCCTGGCCGGTGCTGGCGTTCACGATGTCCTGTCCATCGCCCTTGTTGAAGGCAATGATGTCGGCCCCAGTGCCGGTGTTGAGCGTGTCGTTGCCGGTCCCGCCCAGGCAGAACTCGCGACCCGAGCCGCCCGTCAAGATGTCCGTACCGACCCCGCCGTTGAAGTAGCCGTTCTCGGTTCCGGCGGAGTCCGACAGCGTGTCGTCCCCGGCTCCACCTTCCAACACGTCTACTCCGGCTGCTCCGGTCAGGGTATTGTTGGCAGCGTTGCCGCGCAGGAGGTTGGCAACGGTGTTGCCCGTACCGTTGATCGCCGCTTGGCCGGTGAGCGTCAGGTTTTCGACGTTCGCGGGCAGCGTGTAAGTGACCCAGCTATTGACCGCGTCGGTTTCTTCGCCAGCATTCTCGAAGACGATGACATCGCCAGGGTTGTCCACGACGTAGGTGTCGTTGCCCGCGCCACCCGCTAAATTATCCGCACCGGCGCCGCCGTCGAGCGTATCGTTGCCAGGGCCGCCAGCCAGAGTGTTGTTGGCGCTATTACCGGTGAGGACATTGTCCAGCGTGTTTCCGGTCGCGTTGATCGCCGCTTGGCCGGTGAGCGTCAGGTTTTCGACGTTCGCGGCCAGCGCGTAAGTGATCGAGCTGTTGACCGCGTCGGTTCCTTCGCCAGTATTCTCGACGATGACATCGCCAGGGTTGTCCACGACGTAGGTGTCGTTGCCCGCGCCACCCGTTAAATTATCCGCGCCGGCGCCGCCGTCGAGCGTGTTGTTGCCCGGATTGCCATTGATGCTGTTGGCGAACGTGTTGCCTGTGCCGTTAATATTCGTGCTACCGGTGAGAATAAGATTCTCGAGGTTCGCGCCGAGGGTCCACGTAATCGAGGAGCGAACCGTATCGGTGCCTTCATTAGCGTTCTCGGTCGTGACGTCCGTGGATTCGGCGACGACGTAGGTGTCGTTGCCGGTGCCGCCGAGCATCGTGTCGGTGCCCGCCCCGCCATCCAGCCAGTCGTTTCCGGCGCCGCCGGTCAACGTGTTGTTGGCGCTGTTTCCAGTGAGGACGTTGTCGAGCGCGTTACCGGTGCCGTTGATCGCTGATGTGCCAGTAAGGATCAGGTTTTCGAGGTTTGCTCCCAGGGTCCAAGCAATTGAAGACCGAACCGTATCGATACCTTCGTTGGCATTTTCGGTCGTGACGTCCTTCGTCTGGGCCACGACGTAGGTATCGTCTCCCGCTCCGCCGATCATGGTGTCCGTTCCCGCGTTTCCATCGAGCCAATCGTTGCCGGCGCCGCCGTTAAGCACGTTGTTCGCGCTGTTTCCGGTCAGCACGTTATCGAGCGTATTGCCTGTGCCGTTGATCCCCGAAGAACCGGTCAAGGTCAGGTTCTCCAGGTTCGCGCCCAGCGTCCAGGTGACCGAGCTGTTGATGGTGTCAGTTCCGTCGCCGGCGTTCTCCGTCACCACATCGCCCGCGTTGTCCACGACGTAGGCGTCATCACCTGCACCGCCGAGGAGCGTGTCGGCTCCTGTACCACCATCGAGCGTGTTGTTGCCGCTATTGCCGGTGATGGTGTCGGCGAGCGTGTTACCCGTGCCGTTGATGTTCGAGCTGCCGGTGAGAATCAGCTTCTCCAAATTGCTGCCCAGCGTCCAGCTGATATCGGCGTTCACCGTATCGATGCCCGCATTCGACCCTTCGGTGACCGTGTCGCCCGCGCTCACGAAGTAGGTATCGTTGCCTCCTCCGCCTGCGAGCGTGTTTACGCCGCTGTTCCCGACGAGCACATTGTCGAGCGCGTTGCCCGTGCCGTTAATGTTCGCCGTACCGACCAGAATCAGGTTCTCGAGGTTGGGCCCCAGCGTAATAGTCGCGAAGCTCCTCACCGTATCGATGCCTTCGTTGGGATTCTCGATGATCTGATCGACGAGATCGACGATATAAGTGTCATCCCCCGTGCCACCGGTCATGACATCGAGGTTCGCGCCGCCGTCCAGCCAGTCGTTGCCGGACCCGCCGTTGAGCCTGTTTCCGCCCGAGTTGCCGATGATGACGTTGTCGAGGGCGTTGCCGGTTCCGTCGATCGACCCTGCCCCAGTCAGCGTGAGGTTCTCGACGTTTTCCGGGAGCGTATAGGTCACCGAACTCTGCACCGTATCGGTCCCCGCACCGGCGTTCTCCGTCACCACATCGCCCGCGTTATCGACGAAATAGATGTCGCTGCCGGCGCCGCCGATCATCGCGTCGGCACCCGTGCCGCCATCCAGCGTGTCATCACCGGCTAGACCCGTGAGGGTGTCGTTGCCGCCGAGACCCTGCATCAGGTCACGGCCCGTAGTACCCACGAGGTTGTCGTTGCCTTCCGTGCCGGTGATCGTCCCTCGAAGGATGACGCTCAGACTGAAGTCGTCGCTCGCGCTTGCGCCCGAAAGATCGGTCGCGGTGACACGAATGCGGTAGCCGACGTCGCCGCTTGTGGGCGTGCCGCTGAAGGAACGAGTCATTGCATCGAAGCTGAGCCAGCTCGGCAGCGGGTTGCCGTCGGCAAGCCTCGCGCTGTAGGTCAGGCTGTCGCCCAGGTCTACATCTGCAAACGTATTCCCAGGAACGATGAAATCGAACGCTACATCGACCTGGCTGTTTTGATCGGCGATCGCGTTCGCCACCGTCGGCGCATCATTCGTATTGGCCACTGTCAGGCTGAAGGCATCCGAGACCGAAGCGCTCGCGCTATCCGTCGCCGTCACCTTGACGCTGATCGTCCCCACATCCCCGTTAAGAGGAGTGCCCGAGAGAGTCCGCGTCGCAGCGTTAAAGGAGAGCCAAGCCGGCAACGCCGAGCCGTCGGCGAGCGTCGCCGTGTAGGCGAGGCTGTCCCCGGCGTCCACGTCCGCAAACGTGTTCGCCGGCACCGTAAAGCTGAAGGCGCTGTCCTCGGTCGCCGACTGATCGGCTAAAGGATTCACCAGGGTCGGCGCGTCGTTGGTGTTGACGACGGTAAGGTTGAAGACATCCGAGACGAGGATGCCGAACTCGTCGGTAGCGAAGACGCGCACGCTGATCGAACCGATATCCGCGTTCGTCGGGGTACCCGTGAAAGTCCGCGTGAGGAAGTTGAACGACAGCCAGCTTGGCAGCGCGAAGCCGTTCGCCAGCACCGCGCCATAAGTGAGGATATCGCCGTGGATCGCGTCGTCGTCTGCGAAGGTGTTCGCCGGCACGGTAAAGCTGAAAGGCGCGTCCTCGGTGCTCGTCTGGTCGGCAATCGGGTTCGTCACCGTCGGCGCATCGTTGGTGTTCTCCACCCTCAGCCCGAAGCTGGCGTAGGCCTGGGTATTGTCCTGGTCGGTGGCGACCACCCGCAGGCTCACGAAACCGACGTCGCCGTTGGCGGGCGTGCCGCTGAAGGTGCGCGTCGCCGCGTCGAAGGCAAGCCAGCTCGGCAGCGGCGAGAAGAACACGTCATCGAGGGTTGCGCTGTAGGCAAGCGTGTCCCCCGCATCTACGTCAACAAAGGTATCGGCCGGCAGCGTGAAGCTGAAGGCCTGGTCTTCGGTCGCGTCTTGCTGGGGGATCGGGTTCACAAGCATCGGCGCATCGTTGGTGTTCGCGATCGCCACGTCGAAGACATCCGAGACGGAAAGGAATCCGCCGTCGGTGGCCGTCACCTTCAGGCTGAGCGTACCCACGTCGTCGTTGGTCGGAGTCCCGCTGAAGGTTCCGGTATCGGGATCGAAGCCGAGCCAGCTTGGCAGCGCGCTGTCATCTGCGAGCGCGGCGCTATAGATGAGCGTGCTCGAATCGATGTCGGCAAAGGTGTCGCCCGGAACGGTGAAGCTGAAGGCGGCATCTTCGGTCGCCGCCTGATCGGCGATCGCGTTTGCCACGGTCGGCGCATCGTTCACCGGCAGGACGTTGATATGGACCGTCGCCGTGGAGAAACCGCCGTTGCCATCGCTGATCGTGTAGTCGTAGCCTGCCGCCCCGTTGTAGTTCGCGTCCGGGATGAACGTCGCCATCTGCCCGCCGTCGTTCAAGCTCACGCTGCCGTGCTGCGCGTTCTGCACCGAGACGATCGTCAAGATGTCGTGGGTCGGATCGATGTCGAAATCATTGGGGATGACGGTTCCTCGCACCAACCCAAGCGCGAAGTCCTCGTCCACCATGAAGAAGTCGTCCACCGCGACCGGCGCATCGTTGGTGTTCGCTACCGCCACGCTGAAGACGTCCGAGGCCGAGGTGCTCGAGCCGTCCGTCGCGGTCACCCTCACGTCAAAGCTGCCGACATCCCCGTTCCGGGGCGTACCGGAGAAGCTGCGCGTCGCCGCGTCGAATGCGAGCCACCCGGGAAGCGCCGAGCCGTCGGCGCGCGTCGCCGCGTATGCGAGCGTATCGCCATCCGGATCGGAGAACGCGTCCGCTGGCACCGCGAAGTTGAAGGCAGCGTCCTCTATCGCCGCCTGGTCGGCGATCGGATGCGCGAGTGTCGGCGCCTGATTTGTTTCCTCGCCGGTAATGGACTGCGCCACCGCGCCGAACTCGGGGTTGGCGATGACCTGCCCGATCTGCGCCGTGCTGAGCGCGTCTAGGCTACCCGTGGTGGCGTACTGCCACGCGAGCGCCCCACCGCGCGCCACGGTCTCGCTCGTCGCGGTTTCGTGCCCCTGGAGCGAAGCGGCGATGGCGAATTGCGTAAGCGAAGGATCGGCGGCACGCGCCTGCTCGAACTCGGCGATGACGGCATTGAAGTCGTAGGTGTGCACCGAGCCAAACGTCTGCAGCGTGATCTGCGGCCAGGCGCTCGGGTCTGGCTCGTTAAAGCGCGTAAATCTGATGCTGTCGAGTTGACCGATCGACAGGACGAGGTCGGCGCCGTCCTGGCTGAGCGACAGATCCGCGGGAGTAATACCGCCGCCCAGCGAAAGGGTGAGGTCGTCTGCGGCGTAAATCGTGTCCGCGCCGTCGCCCGCGTTGAACGCGATCACCGAGTCGGGCCCGCGGAACGAATCGATCCAGTCGTTGCCCGCACCGCCAACGACGAAGCTGTTGGTCTCGTGGTAGATATAGTCGTCGCCGGCACCGCCCTCGAGCACGTTGTTGCCCTGCCAGTCCTCCAGGTCGTCGTTGCCGTCGCCGCCCACGAGGATGTCGTTGCCGGCATCGCCCTCGACGTAGTCGTCGCCGTCGCCGCCGTCCAGCACGTCGTTGCCGTCCCCGCCGTAGATCTCGTCGTTGCCGCCCAGCCCGGAGATGACGTCGTCGCCGCGTCCGCCCGAGAGCACGTCGGCGTCCTGGGTGCCCTGCAAGGTCATGCCCCGGCCTTGAGTGCGCGCGATCATGTTGTCCATCGTGAGCACGGTCCCGTCGGCGAACTTGAAGTACTCCACGCCCCACGACGCGCCGGGGCTCATGCTCATCTCGCTCACCACGTCGGGATCGGTCAAGTCCGGCAGCAACACCCGTACGCTGCTGCCCGCTCCCCAGGAGATATCGACCGAGTCGTACGGCTTCTTGATGTCGGGAGTGAAAAACAGGAATGGCATCATCACGCTGCCAAAGCTGACGTTCAGCATGTCGGGCGTGATTCCCGGGCCCAATTCCACCGTGTCGGTGCTTTCGAATCCGACGTCGTTCAAGACGCCATGACTTCCTCCGAACACGGTGTTCCACAAGTTCGGCGTCACCTCGTTGACGATATCGACCCCGGTATCGCTGGCCGAAAAGTAATAGATGTCGTTGTCTTCCCACCCGGCCAGCTCGTCGTTGCCGTCGCCGCCGACGATGAAATCGCTGTAGCCTGAGCCCGTGATGCGGTCGCTGCCAGCGCCGCCGTAAAGGAAATCGCCTCCCGCGGGGGTGTCCCAGAATCCGCTGCCGATCGCGTCGATCAGGTCGTTGCCCGCGCCGCCGTCGACCAGCCCATAGCCGCGGAAGAACTCGATCACGTTGTCCGAGGCTCCGGCGCGCACCTCGGTGATATAGGAGGGTCTCGTCTCGGAGAAAAGCGTGCCGTTCACGCTGCCGGGCAGCGCCGTGCCGTTGAGAATCGCATTGAAGATCGATCCGCCGTTTGAAGTACCGGGCGCCACATCGAGCACGCGTGCGGTAAGTAAGCCCGACTCCGTCGTTCTGTAGAGCGGATGTATTTGTTCGTCGAAGCCGATGAAATCGCCGATATAGGTCGTCGTCCTGTCCAAGCTAGGCGGATTCCAGGCGACCGAATAAGTCGCTGCGGTTTGAGTCTGCCCCCCTCCGCCCGCGTCGCGAGCGTCGAAGCTCCAGAATTGAAATGCGTCATCGCTGGTGATGCTGTTCATCTCCAAGTGCCGATACGTGTCAATGGTACTGGGCTCCGACACACTCAGCGTGCCGGTGCTACGGTCGCCGTTGAAGTAGGTCTCGTTGACAAAAACACTGATCGTGTCGCCGCGGGTATGCAGCGTGCCGTCGGCCAGCAGCTGTCCGCCTTGCAGGCCGTAGAACTCGGCTCTGAACTGCGTCTTGCGCGCCTCCCACAGATCCATCACTTCGCTGCCCGTCGTGGGCGCCGGCTGCGCCAGGAAATCCGCGAGCAGCGTCGTCTGCCCGTCCGCAGTCCGGAGACGCCAGTCCTGGACTTGCGTGTAGTAATCCTTGAGGAGGAGCCCTTCTTCCGTCCCGCGGATGCGGACGAACAAGTCGTTCCCGGTTCTCGCGGCAGCGATGTCGTCGAGACTCATTGCCCGCGCCAGCGCGATCGTGCTCGTCTCGCCCGGCTCTTCGATGACCGTGTCCTTGCCCATGCCCCAGCCGAGCGCGTACACGTCGCTGCCGGCGCCGCCCTGGAGGACGTCGTCGCCGGCGCCGCCGTCGAGCGTGTCGTCGCCCGCCATGCCCTGCAGCGTGTCGGTGTAAGGAGTGCCGGTCAGGCTGTCGCTGCCCGAGGTGCCGGTGATCGGCAGGACGGCGATGGCGGAAAGATCGGGCGCTCCGAGCACCGTGCCGTCGGCGAATGCGATCTGCTCGACGCGCGCGGTGGGATTCGCATACCAACCCTGGAGCGTGAGCCGGTCGCCGGAATCGAGCGTCACGCTCAGGTCGCCGTTCGCCTCGTGCCGCAGCGTGACGTCGGCGAGGCCGATGCCGTCGGCGAGGCCGATGCCGTCGGCGAGCCGGACGACGTCGATCCCGGCGTCGGTGCCGGTTTCGATCACCGTGTCGGCGCCGTCGCCGCGGCCGAAGAGATAGGTGTCGGCGCCCGCGCCGCCGTCCAGCACGTCGTTGCCCGCGTCGCCCGACAGCGTATCGTTCCCGTCGCCTCCCGAAAGCGAGTCGTTGCCGTCGTTGCCGATGAGGATGTCGTTGCCCGCCGACCCGAACAGCTGGTCGTTGCCGGCGTAACCGCGCAGGGTGTCGTTGCCGCTGCCGCCGAAGAGCGTCTGCGCCACGCGGTAGGTCTTGCCGAGGAAATCCGCCTGGCTGAGTGTGGTGCCGTCGGCGAAGGCGTAGACGAAGTTCGGCGTATCGAGCGCGGCGCCGCGGATCTCCAGGCCCGGCGCGGTCTCGCCCGGGCGCGAAATGATCAGGCGGGACTGGCCGCTGACCACCACGCGATCCAGGTTGAGACTTTCCGGCACGATGCCTTCGCCGAAGAGGATCGTGCTTACGCCCTCGGCGTCGATGATGGTGTCGAACGCGTCGAAGGCGTAGGTGTCGTTGCCCGCCCCGCCCTGCAGCGTATCGGCGCCCGCACCGCCTTCGAGATAATCGTCGCCGGCCTGACCGAACAGTCGATCGGCGCCGTCGCCGCCGAGGAGCGTGTCGTTGCCGTCGCCGCCTTGCAGCTCGTCGTTGCCCGTGCCGCCGTCGAGCACATCGTCGCCGCCGAATCCGGCCAGGATGTCGTTGCCGCCAAAACCTCGGATGCGGTCGGTGACACCCGTGCCCGTGAGCATCGGGTGCGCCGCATCGTGCCCGTCATCGTCCCCTTCGGTGCCGTCGATATCGAAACCCTGGGCGAGGATGTCGGCGTAAGTTAGGGCCTCGCCGTCAGCGAAGCGGATTTCACCGGTCAAAGGTGTGTTGGTCGGATTGAGCGGGTCGAAACCTTCGAAGTGGATGGCGTCGCCTTCGCCCAAGTCCAGAAGCAGCGAGCCCGTGCGGAACTTGATCTGCTCGCGCGTGATTCCCGGCCCGAGCACGAGCACGCTCGCATCGGCGCCGTCCGCGTCCGCCGGCACGTCGTCGATCACGTCGACGCCGTCGCCCCGGTTGTAGATATAGATGTCCTTGCCTGCACCTCCGGCCAGCGTGTCGTCGCCCTGCCCGCCGATCAGGATGTCGCCGCCGCCGTCACCATAGAGGTGATCGTTCCCGGTGCCCCCGTCGAGGTAATCCGCCCCTTCCTGCGCCGACGCGAAGTCCCCGAACAGCCAATCGTCCCCGCTGCCGCCGATCAGGATGTCGTTGCCGCTCATGCCGAAGAGCGCGTCGTTATCGGCGCCGCCGTCGATAAAGTCGTCCCCGGCCTCACCGGCTATCCAATCATCGCCGGAACCGCCATAGATGACGTCGTCGCCGCCGACCGTGCCGTCGGTGCGAACCACGACGCCCGAATAATTCGAGAAAAACTGGGGGATGCCATTCACGACCGTGATCTGGCGCTGGACACTCCACCCTATCCCCGCCGCGAGATCGCGATCCCCCCAGATGTCGTCGTTCCCCGCTCCTCCGATGAGCAGGTCGCCGCCGTCGCCACCGGAAAGCACGTCGTTGCCCTGTGCGCCGACGACCCAATCGTCGCCCGCGCCGCCGGACAGAAAATCACCCTTTTGATTGGTCGCGTTCTCGAGGTTGCCCGCAGCAATGGCATCGGCGGGACTGGTTTTCACATCGCCATAGACCTCGTCGTTGCCCGAACCCGCGTCAACGACGTCTCCGCCGACGTCACCGTTCGATACGCCGTCCGCCCCGCCCTCCACGAGATCGTCGCCCGGGCCGGCGTCGATGTAGTCCCGCCCAGCGCCTCCCTGGATCCAGTCGGCCGCGCCGACGGCTGAGCTGACGGGGTTGGTGCGCGGCCCGGCGGCCGGCAACTGCGCCGTATCGCCAAAGAGGATATCGTTGCCGCCGCCGCCCTGGATAAGATCGGCCGTATCGTCTTCGCCGTACAACGAATCGTCACGATCCGGCGCCGCTTGCGCGGTCGTGATCACGTTCCCCCATTGGTCGTACTGGAGCTGATCCCCGGGCTGCGAGGGATCGGAGTCGACCGGTTGCAGATCACCCAACAACGTGCGGGTGAATTGCGGCTGGGCGCGCAGATCCCAGAGCCGGATGCCGAGATAGCCCGCGGGTCCTTGAGCGGCCGAGAAATCGAAGTCATTTACGGTGATGACGTCGTCGCTGCCTTGGAAGGTGATGCTCAGCGTCGAGCCATCGGCCTTCGTAAAGCTCGTGTCGCCGAAGATCCAGTGCGTGGCATCCCCCTGGATGCCGAGATTGATAGCGTCCCCATCCCGGAACAGCGCACCGATGCCATCGTCATCGATGATGCGATCATGCCCGTCTCCGGTGCTAAAGGAGTAGAGATCGTCTCCCGTTCCTCCCAGGAGGATGTCGTCGCCTTTACCGCCAGTTAAGATGTCGTTCCCGGATTCGCCGAAAATGAGATCGCTCTGAGTAGTGCCGTTTAGGGAGTCGGCGTCGGTGCCTTTGTAGTAGAGGGTCGTTTGATCTTCGCCGACGAAGACGTTTTGCCAGTCGACGGGAATGCCGACACCGTAGGTATCAGCGAGGTACTCCTGGGCCTGAGCAAGGTGGGCATTGATGTTCTTAACGGCTATGATGAGTGAGTTCCCCCAAGCGATAGCAGTGTTGAGACGGGCTAGATTGACCTGCTCGTAGTCGTCACTCGTACCCGCTATACCGTCGGCGCCGAAAATCTTTGTGCGATGGCGAGTAAGCATGCGATAAGCAGCCTTGTAGTCCGCCTCGCCAAGAGGACCCGAATCGTAGAGACCAAAGGTGTCTGCTTCGAGAAAGCGCCGAGCATCGACGCCGCTGTTGTAGCGGATCTCGTACCACGCTTCGGCGCGGTCGTCGTTCAAAAGCGCGTTAGCGAGTTTGGGGCCGAGCAAAGTTGGAAGACCGGCATCATTCCATGGGGTACCGGGCTGATCGTTTTCATGAACGCGGCTGTTGAACGCAAGCGAGAGAAGTGCGAGGCGCTCGGGGCTGCCGCGACTCATGAGGTCCGGTTGCCGGACGCTTACTCCTGTTCGTGTAAGCCAGGTATCCAGAACACTCTCATACCCAGAAAAATTCTTACCCGGGACGGCATACCCATCGAGGACTTGGTTCAAAATCTGTCGGCTCACCTCCGTCGACACCAATTCAAACTGTGTCGTGCGCGTGAACGTACTCGGATAAACCGTATCAGAGGCACGCTGCTGGAGAATAGTGTTGAATGTCGCAAGTGCTTGGTTGCTCGGTGTGTTATTCGATGAAAAAGGCTGACTAATCGCTGTAAGAAGCTGATCAATGTAACCCTGCTCAGCTGCCAGTGCTGCGTCAGTTAATACCGTTCCGCCTAGATCGAATCCCAAAGTCTGTAGGATTAAACGACCATGCACGCGGAGATTGATGCCGATGCCGATTGTGGCGATACCAGCGGCATCCACATAGGCGAAGAGTCGCTCACCTTCTACGGTCAACAAAAAATTGTAGCGTGCGGTGGTCTGGTAATCGTTGATTGTGTGTAGACGCATGATCTTCTCCCCACAATATGCAATTTCAATCAAAAATTCTTCGAATAGGCACAAAACGCTTTGCTCTGCTTTGCCTGATAATCTTTCAGGTTGCGATAAGCGTTAACGCTAACGGTACGCGACTCAACCGAAGGTGTAGTTAAGGCCACTGTCCATCCGGCCCATCCGCAATTCGCGTTTGAATCAACCGAGAACACCAACTCTGTTTCCGAAGCCGAGATCAAACGAGTCTTTACTCCTTTGCAATTCCCCCAGCTAAACTTCGATTCTCCTACGGACAAAATGTCTCTGTCGCATGCTCGACTTAGCGGGTCATACGGCCCAACCCATTTCGATGAGAAATCGCCACTCGGTGCTTCAGCTGTCGCCGTAAACTTAGACGATGTGGAAGGGTCTGCCGCACACGCACTCGTCAGAACTAACAGCGCCGAAAGAAGGCACGCTAACAAATGGAGGGACTGGAACGACGTATGCCGTGCTTGACGGTAATTCGAAATCGTGTGAAGCCGCATGACGAATACTCCTTATATCTGAAACCCCGATGGGTCAGGCTGAGGTAGCCCGAAAACTGAGCCGCTCAGACTATCCGAATGGAGCTGGTCTTCATATGACACGTTCGTGCTATATCCTGGTCAGTCCGAAATCGCAAGTTGGGAGGCCCGGTGGAGGGCCTGGACTCTGTTCGCCGCACCGAGCTTGCGGTAGATACTCCGCATCTGGTTCTTGACCGTGTGCTCGCTGCGGCCGAGGATTTGCGCTACCTCCCAGGCGCTCTTGCCTTGGCGCAGCCAGCGCAGCACCTCCACCTCGCGCACGCTGAGCTGTAGGGGCGCCGCCGGAACCTCCTGCACGGAGGTATTTTCCGCCGGGCGTATGCGCTGCAACACCACGTGCAGCGAGGGCGCGAGCAACTTCAGCGCATAGGCGTGACGGGCATCCGGTTTGGCGGGGATCTGGCACAGCGCGATGAAGCTGAACTCCGGCCCGCCGGCATCGAACACGCCGTGCGCGGCGCTGTTTCCCAACGGGTTGCCGGTCCCGGCCGTATTGGGGCCCGCCACGAGCAACTGGGGCCTGCGCACGCGCCAGCAACTGGACACCAGCTGTGAAATCAGGTTGAAGTTCGCGGCCACCGCTTCCTTGCGCGGCAGCGCGGTGGGGAAGCGGCCGAACAAGATGGGCCGTACCGTCAGGCGGCGGTTGCGAACCGCGCCCATCCCACAGGCGAACATTCCATGCGGCAGAATGCGCTGCAGAGCCCCCCGGCTCCAGCGCCATAGTTCATTGAGCGTGCGAATTCCCGCCGCGGCGTCGATGACCCCGAGCAGCGCGCCGCGTTCGACCGCGCTCAGGACATATGTGCACCCGACTCGACCGGCGCCCGCTGCGCGAGGATCTTGCGCCGTGTCGATGCGCGCCAAACGAAGAGGGACATGATCGATCTCGTCGTTCACCGCAGTCGTATCCCAAGTCGTGGGATCGCCGCTGCGTCTTTTCGAGAAATTCATTTCGATCTGCGAGTTCGGTATTAGTCAGACTTCTTCTGCGCCACGGCGGCGCTCAGGCCCGTCAGTACCCGGCCGAGCTGCTGGTGCAGATGGGCGAGCGCGTCGTACCCCAGCGCCACGCGCACCGCGAGCTTGCCGTTCAGCCGCTCGGGGAGCTTGCCGCCTGAGCGCGCCACGCGCGGCAGCGCCGCGAGCATCCCGGGCTCAAGGAACCCGAAGTCGATGAACGCCATGCCGGGGGCGACGTTGATCGAGCAGTAGTTGGCGACGACCGGCTGGTCGGAGTTTTCGACCGGCACCAGGCGAATGCCCATCTGTTTGCTCTCGGCGCCTGCCTGTTTCGCCGCAGGCTTGGCGCCGTCGGCGCTGTCCTTGTCTTGCGTGTCCTTCTTCGGTGCTTCTGCCATGTTGACCTCTTTTCGTTTCGTTAAACGCTTCCCCGCGTCTCTCAGTTTCCGAGTCACGGCTTGGCCTTCTCTTCCTCGATCACCGTCATCTGCTTGGGCGGCTGCGGCTCGGCGGCGGCTTGCCCGCCAGGCTTCGCTGCCCCGAACTGCATCACCTCGTCCACCTGCAGCCCGCGCGGCAGGTTGTGCGCGATGAAGAGCATCGTCACCTTGCCCTTCAGCTGGTTGATGGTCCGGGAGAAGGCTTCGGCCGTGGGCTGGTCGAGGTTGCTCGTCGCCTCGTCGAAGATCAGCACCTTGGGGCGCTTCAAGAGCGCCCGCGCGATGGCGATCCTCTGGCGCTGGCCGCCCGAGAGACCGACACCGTGCTCGCCGAGCGTTGTCTGGTAACCCTGCGGGAGGGCCTCGATGGTCTCGTGGATCTCCGTCATGCGACAAGCCTCGGCGATTTGCGCGAAATCGGCGTGCGGGCTCGCCATCTGGAGGTTGTCGTATACAGTGCCCGAGAACAGCGTCGTCTCCTGCGGCACCACGCCGAACCCCGCGCGCAGCTCGTTCGCGCTCAAGTAGCGGGCGTCCTGGCCGTCGATCAGGATGCGGCCGTCGCTCGGGGGATAGAAGCCGAGCAGGAGCTTGGCGAGCGTGCTCTTGCCGCAGCCGTTGGGGCCGACAAGGACCGTGAGTTGCCCGGGCTTGATGGTGAGATTGAGGTTGCGGTACAGCCACGGATGCTTTTCCGAGTAGCGGAACGAGACCGACTGGAATTCGATCCGCCCCGCCTGTCCCGTGCCTGCGCGCTGCGGGGTGAGCGTGTAGGGCTCGGCCGGCATGTCCATGATGTCGCCCAGGCGCTTGACCGCGACGTCGGCCTGCTGGAACTGCTGCCACAGGCCCACCAGCCGCAGCATCGGCTGGCTCACGCGGCTCGCGAACATCTGGAAGGCGACCAGCATCCCGATGGTGAAGGTCGCAGCGCCGCTCGCGGCGTTCGCGGCGCTGTCGATGACAACGAGCGCCCCCACGACGAGGATCGTGAGCGTCATGGTCTGCTCCAGGGCGTTCGCCACCGTGTTGTAGGTGTTGGCGAGCTGCTTGGTCTCGAAGCTCGCGGCCAAGTACTGCGCGAGCAGCTCGCCATAGCGGCTCTCCAGCACCGGCTCCATCTGCAGCGACTTCACCGTCGCCATGCCCGAGACGTACTCGGTGACGAAGGCGGTGTTCCTCGCCCCCACCAGGAACTGCCGGTTGAGCTTCGCGCGGAAGATCGGCGTGACGCCCAAGCTCAGCCCGATGATGAGGACGAGGATCGCCAGCACGATGAGGGTCAGCTGCCAGCTGTACCAGAACATCACCGCGAGAAAGATGAAAAGGAACGGGCAGTCGAGAAGCAGCGTCACCGCCGCCCCGGCGACGAACTCGCGGATCTGCTCCACGCCATGGAGCCTAGCGACCAGCACCCCGGTCTGGCGGTGCTCGAAGTAAGGCATGGGCAAGCGTAAGAGGTGCCGGAGCACCGTCTGTCCGAGCACCGCGTCCACGCGGTTGCCGGTGTGCAGCACCAGGTACTGGCGCATCCAGGTCATGGCCGTGGAAAACAGCATGAACATGACGAGCGCGATGCCGATCACCCACAGAGTGCTACTCGTGTGGTGCACGACCACCTTGTCGATCACGACTTGCGTAAAAAGCGGCGTCGCGAGCGCTACCAGCTGGATCGCAAGCGACGCGGCGAGCACATCGCGCCAGATGCGCTTGTGCTTCAGAAGCTCCGGGACGAACCACTTGAAGCCGAAGGCCGGCTTGGTGAGCGGCAGGTCCGGGTCGCTTGCCTGCGGCGCCTCTCGGGCGATCAGCACGACCGATGGCTCGAAGCAAGCGTCGAACTGCTCCAGAGGAAGCTGATGCGGAGTGTTGCTGCCCGCCTCGAAGTAGAGCATCCCCTTGTCGCCCGCCTTGACGATCAGGGCGGGTTTCGGCGCGGGCGCTTCTTCTGCCTGTGCGGGGGTGCTCTCGGTGCTAGCGGGTGGTTGGGCCTGAGCTGCATGCCGTTCTTGCTTGAGGAACGCCACGCAGGGCAGTGGCAACGCGATCAGATCTTTTGCGCCGACCGTTCTTTCGCCGACCCTGAAGTCGAGCGCCTTGGCGGCGCCAAGGAGCGCGGCGCGATCGTAAGGAGGCGGGAATTGCTGTGCCAGCAGCGCCGGATCAAAGGGCACCCGGTGCAGCTGGCACAGGCTCCCCAGTATCCACTCGAAGTGCTCGCGGATCATCAGCTCTCCTCCCATGCGGCGGCTTTAGCGCGCACGCCGCAGATATATCCGCATCGAAACTTTGTAGGCACTTGAGCTGCGGTCGGCAGATTCCGGGTGGCAATAGTAGGCTTCGGCGTTCCTTCAGAAACTAGGTTTTACCTGATAGTCCCTCAGGCTTTTCCTGACGGGACGAGCCCGCAGCTCGTGTATCGCGGTCGATAACTCCTCACGGATCATGTGGATCATCCCGGTGGTGGTCGGCTCTCCTCTAATGCAGCAGCGCGAACTCACCCGGCGGCTCGCTCGATCGGCACCGTCCATACAAAAGGCTGCGAGGTCCCGATGCCCCTCACCCCGATCATGCCCAGAAAAGGCTCGAGATCCCTGCGCTCCGCCGAGGCCTGCGCGGTGCCGCGCAACTGGATCATCCGCGGCTGCGCCGCCCGCCAATCGCCGCCGGCCGTGAGGCGCAGATCCCCGCGCAGCGTCGACAGTCTCAGCTCGGCGCGGTCGCCGCTCGCCGCGATGTGCAGCCGGTAATCGCCGAGCTGCGGCGCCTGCAGCCCGCTCAATCCGGCGTCGAACCATTCGACGGTCGCCGCGCCGCGCACCGAGGCCGCGCCCCACTCGACGGAATCCGCCTTCACGCGCAGCTGTCCTTCGGGCTTCGCAAAAGCGGCCGCCGGAAGCGCGGATTCGGCGACCGCCGCGGGAACGTTTGCCTCGAGGTCGCTCAGGGTCGCTTTTCCGGCGCCGAGGCTCACGCTCGCACGCATCCGGGTCTCGCGCCCGGCGCCCGAGAGCGCAACGTTCAGTCGTCCGGCAAGGACCCACAGCGGATTGCAGCGCCACTCCAGATCCACGATACCGCGATACGCGCCGCCTGAGCGCAGCGCGAGCACGCCGCTTCCCTTCCAGACGGTGCCGCGAGGCTCCCCGAGCGCAAGCGCGCCGCCGCTCGAGCGCTCGAGCGCGAAACCGAGCCAGGCGGCAGGCAGGTTCGCCAGAAGAAAACCCAGATACGCGGCGATGCCCAGAACGGCCAGCCGCACGCCGGGACGGCGAAAAGCGCCGGTCACGCGCCCTGCGCCCGCAACAGCAGCCGCCCGTTCACCGTGCCGGGATTGGCGCGCCTTTCGAGCGTCGCGCTTTCCGCGCGCAGGCCGGTCTGCTGTTGCAGCTCGACCAGCCATGCCATCAGGGCCAGGAACGGGGCGTCCTCGATCTGCACGCGCACCGCGTTCGCGCCTTCCGCATCGACGCGCTTCAGCTGCCCGCGCAGGCCCTGCCGCTCGGCTGCCTGCCCGACCGCCACGGCAGGATTGGCGGGCGCGGTGACGCGCGGCGCGGCGCGCAGGCTCGCCACCCGGGCGGCCTGCTCCTGCACGCGGGCGAGCTGCGTCTGGACCGAGGCGAGGCGCACGCGCGCCTTGGCGAGACCGCTTTCGACCGGGCTCCAGACGAGCAGGTAGAAAAGCGCCGCGCTAAAGGATACGGCGAGCACCGACGCCACCTTTCGCTCGTGCGCGCCGAGCGCGTTCCAGCGCGCGCGAGCGGGTTCGGTCCAGGCGAAATTCATGATTTGCCCTGCCCGGTGAGCGAAGCGGCCGCGCGCACGCGCAGCCGCGCTTCTCCTCCCGCGCGCTGGACTTCCACCTCCAGCGATCGCGCGCGCAGCGTGCGCGCCAGGGACTCGGCGTCGGCCTCCGAAGCGGCGATCCGGATGATCAGCGCGCGTTCGGCATATTCGATGCCTTGCGCGCGCACGCGCGATTCGCGCTCGATCGCGGGCGCCGCGCGCGCCAGGAGAAAAAGCATGTCCCCGGGCGCGGCGATGCCGCTGCGCGCGCCCAGGTCCTCCAGACCGCGCCGCATCTGCTCGGCAGGGTCGAGGATGGCGCGGGTTTCCGGAAAACTCTTCAGGAGCAGCGCGCGCATTTCCTCCTCGGCCGCGCGCGCCTTCGAAGACACGCGCGCCCATTCGACCGCGTCGAAAACGAGCGTGGCCGCGAGCCACGCCGCGAGCAGCGCCGCCGCCGGGATATAAGCGCGCTTGAGCGCCGCCAGGCGAGCGCGCGGCGCGTAGTGCTGCTGCAGCAGGTCGAGAGGATCGCCCGGAACGGACGCCTCCCCGGGCCGCATCGCCTCCACCGGCAGCCCCAGGGCATCGCGCCACGCCGCGCAATCCAGATCGGCGGGCGCGTCGACGAGCAGGATGCGCTCGGGCGCGCTCGCCTCGGCCCGCGCTTCGGCGAGCGCCGCGTGCAGCCAGGCCGGCGGCCGCCGCTCGATCGGACCGCCCAATCCCGCGCGTGCGCCGCTGCGCAGCACCATCTCCGCGTCGACGAACGCGAGCGTCCAGGCGCGCTCGGCGAGCGGCACGGACAGGGTCACCGGCGCGAGATGCGTCGGGGCGAGCCCGGCGGCCGCGAGCGCCGCAAGCCAGCTCTCCATGCGATCGCGCCGCGTCACCGCCACCGCCAGCGCACCGTCCGCCTCGTGCGCGAAAGCGAAATGCAGCCGCTCGGGGGGATCGATCAGCTGCTCCTCGAGCGCGTAGGGCAGCGCCTGAACGATTTTCGCGTTGGAGCGCGTCGGCAGGCGCGCGCGCAGGAGCAGCGTGTCGGCGGCCGGGGTCCACACGATGATCTCCTCGGCCGGCGCGAGTCCCTCGAGCCCGCGCTGGACGCCTTGCCGAACGGCCCCGCCCGCCGCGACGCGGCGCCAACGCAGCTCCGAATCCTCGGCCGGCCAGTTCCGCGGCAGCCACAGCTCGAGGCGGTCGCCGCCCTTGCGGCGCCAGGAGGCGGAGAGCTCGAGCCAGGCGCCCTTACCGAGATTCGTCAGGTTCATCCGATCCGATCAGGGGTTGCGGCCTGTGCCAGATCAAGGCCGTGGTCTTGGTGGCGGTCGAGCGTTGAAGAAGCGCTTCGCTGTGGCGCTCGTGACGCCCGATCGAGGTGTCGAGCGTAACCAGAAAATAGTCGCTTTTCACGTTCATTGCCCCGGTCAGCGGAGGCAGGCCGGGGGGCAGTTTCGACTTGAAATCATCGACCTTGTTGTACGGCTTGCCGATCCGGTCGTCGGCGATGCGCTGCGCGGTCGGTAAATCCAGACCCTGCACCAGCGCCGCGAGCAGCACGGGCGATGCGGTGTTGACGTTGACCTCGGAAACCGCCCCGGGCGGCAGAACGGTCACGTACGGCGCGAGCGCCGCGACGGTCTTGGCGTCGAATCCGCGCACCAGACGCAGCTCCTCGACGCTCGCCAGCGGCCGGTTGGCGGCGCGATACGGCGGATTCAGGTTGAGATAGTAGACGTCCTCCGCGCCCCCGGGGAGCGCGTCGCTGTCCGGGTCGATCCAGTCGACCAGCGAATCGACAAGCAGGGGATCGAGCCGCAGCGCCTCGAGCAGGCGCCTGAAAGCGGCGACGTCCGGCGGGCTCTGGGCGTTGTTGCGCCAGACGCTGTTGAGGCTGAAACGCGACTGGGCGTCCTCGATCGATACCTTGACGGTTCCACCCTCGACGGGCAGGGTCGGCAGTCCCATCGCCCAGGTCTCCCCGAGATGGTCGATCGAGCTCTGCGCCGCGTCTTCGAGCAGGGCGAGGCTCGCCCAGTGCAGCGCGCCGCGGCGCAGCCAGTCGGTCGCGTCGCGGTCGGCGACGTTCTCCATTTGCCGGAACCAGATCTGGTGCGCAAAGGCGATCTGAGCCGCGATCGCCGCCGCGATCGCGACGATCATCACCGCGGTCACCAGGGCGATTCCACGCTGCGCGCGCCGGGCAGGCATCACTGGTTCACCAGAAACAGGCGCTTGAAGCGGCCCAGGCCCTTCACGGCGAGCGTGACCTCCATCGCTCTCGGCGGAACGTCGGGGCCGCTCGTCGCCGTGGGCCAGGTTTCGACCGATTCCCCGGTGTCGCCGTAAAAGCGCAGCTCGAAGGTTTCCACGTCGCCGAGCAGCGGCGCTTCGAGCGGCACGCTCACCGGAGCGCGATCGAGCACCGGCCAGGTGATTCGCACCAGGCGCCCTTCCTTGAGGCGATAAGCGACGCGCCTCAGATCCGAGCGCGGTGCGCCTCCATAGTTCAGCTCGCCGCCGCGTGTCAACTCCAGGCTCGGCTCGGCGAGCGCGCGCGAGTCGTAGAGCCGCCCCACGAACGCCCGAAGCTCGAATCCACCCGCGTCGCGCACCGAGCGCGAGCGCGCGTGGGCCACGTCGTCGGAGATGCGCAGGAAAACCTGCGACAGCTCCTGCCAGACCCGCTGCTCCTCGGTGAGCCGCTCGCGGTTGTCGAGAAGGCGGCCCAATCCCGCGTACGCGAGGACGGCGAAAATCCCGAAGATAACGAGCGCCACCAAGAGCTCGATCAGCGTGAAGCCGCAGACAGGCCGGGACAGATTCATCTGGCCGGCCCCGGCTGCGGCCCCGTCTGGGGTCCGGTCTGCTCGAAAAATCCGGTCATCTTCGCCAGCGTCAAATCGTTTCCCTTCATGAACACGCTCACCTCGACGCGCCGCATGCGGGCCGCGGGCGTCACGCCCGTCTCCTGGCGCCAGTGGAACGCGCGCCCGCCCATATCGGCGTCACCCTCCTTCACGTCGAGATCCGGCCATTCCCTGCGCAGCTCGAGCTCGGCCAGCCTGTCCTCGGCCACCCAACGCGCGAGAGTGCGCTCGCGCAGCGCGGCGGTGGTGTCGAGCGCCGCGCCCAGACTGCGCGCCGTCGCGGTCAGCGCGATCGCGAGCACGGCGAGCGCCACCAGGATCTCCACCAGGGTGAAGCCTCCAGCGCGCCGGGAGCAATTCATGAGACGGCCTGTGCGCGTATGGTTCCGTCGGGGGCGCCGACGACGCTCCAGCGCGCGCCGCCGCTCCTGAGCACGATGCGAAACGCCGGCAGCTCGCCGCTCGGCAGGAACACCACCCCGTCCTGCGCGGCCTCCCCCGCTCCCTCGATCTGCAAGGCCTCGATCACGATGCCCGGCGGCATGCGCTGGGGACGGAACAGCTCGTCGCCGCTTGCGACCTTGAGGCGGCCGTTGCGCTCCAGACGCAGGAAGCGGTAGGACTCGCGCCCGGCTCCGAAGGCGAACACCCGCCCCTGCAGGATCGCCTCCTCGCGGACCGCCCGCAAGAGCAGCGCGAGGTGCTCGCTTTCCTCGCGCACCAGATCCCCGGGGCCGCGCATGAGCTGCACGCCCGCGAGGCCGACGATCACGACGATGATCGCGACCACCACGAGGATCTCGATCAGCGTGAAGCCGCGTGAGCGGCGCGCTCGCATCATTACTGCCAAGACCCGATGTCGGCGTCGAAGCCCTCGCCACCGGGCTTGCGGTCGGCGCCTAGCGAGTACACGTCGATCTCGCCGCGAATGCCTGGATTGAGGTACTGGTAATCGGTGCCCCAGGGATCCACGGGCAACTTGTCCAGGTAGCCGCCCGCCTTCCAGTTGCGCGGAATGTCTCCGCGCTCGGGTTTTTTCACCAGCGCCGCGAGCCCCTGGTCGGTGCTCGGGTAGGTGCCGTTGTCGAGCTTGTAGAGCTTGAGCGCGCCGATGATCGCGGCGATGTCGGCCCGCGCCGCCGTCGCCCGCGCCTGGTCGGGACGGTCCATCACGCGCGGCACGATCAGCGCCGCGAGGATGCCCAGAATCACGATGACGACGAGAATCTCGATCAGGGTGAAACCGTGCGGTCGGCGCAAGAGTGCGTAAGCGTTCGTCATGGCGTTTCCCTAGCGTACCAGTTGGTTCATTTCGAATATAGGCAAAAGTATCGCGACCACGAGGAAGAGCACGATCCCGCCCATCGCGACGATGAGGAGAGGTCCGAGCAGCGCCGTCAGGCCGCGCGTCCAGTTCACGAGCTCGCGCGACTGCGCCTCGGCGGCGCGCGCGAGCATGGTGTCGAGCCGACCGGTCGCCTCGCCGCTCGCGATCAGATGGATGACGAGCGGCGGGAAGAGCTTGGCCGCGCCCAGGGCCGGCGCGAGCGCTCCGCCTTCGCGCACGCGGCGCACCGCCTCGTCCACCGCGGCGCGCATCGGCAGGTTGGTGAGCACCGCCGCGGCCGATTGCAGCGAGGCGAGCAGCGGCACTCCGCTCG
>WNGB01004132.1_pt1 | contig 30573 bp, 25 predicted proteins | sample 5400681 | NCBI WGS metagenome assembly WNGB01 (sample SAMN13153367, study PRJNA577476) | soil metagenome | isolation source: 115 cm soil or saprolite under grassland replicate 2 | place: USA:California | collected 2016-06-15
ATCGAGCCAGGCTTCTTCGCCACCCGGATGCTTCACAACAGCGCCCACGTGGGCGGCGCGGGCTCACCGTACGAGCGGGTCGAGGACGCGGTCTTGGGCTTCTTCGAGCGCAGGGTGGCCAGCGCCCCCGACGCGCAACCGGTGGCCGATGCCATCGTCGCCGCAGCGCACGCCCCCGACCCATGGCCTATACACCTTCTGGTCGGACGGGACGCCGAGGCGCTGGTGGCCGACTGCCGCTCGATGAGCGAACAGGACTGGGCCGCCAGGGCCAGAGCATCACTAGGCCTTTGAGCGTGCCATCCGTGACGGAGGCCGAGCGCGGCGCAGTAGGCGCGTAGGGTTCAGAAGCCCGGCCGGATGGGCTGAGCAGCAAGGACCGGGTCAAGGATAATCCGCCGATAGCCCTGTCCTTCCTCTACCTCATGACGCGCCGACCCCTCGGCATGCTGCTCGAAAGCGTGCGAAGCGAGCACGCCAAGGACGTCGAGATCGCGGTGCTCCGCCACCAACTCAAGGTGCTGCGCCGCCAGGTCAAGCGACCCGAGTTCCGCCCCGCCGACCGTGCGGTCCTCGCGGTGCTGAGCCGAGCGGACCCGGATCCGGCGCATGGAGCCCGGGTCCGCCCAACGATTGGCTGGCTATGGGGTCGACGAGGCCTGTGCCGCGGCGACCGCGGCGTTGTAGTCGGCCTGGGTGAGGAACCCGGCTGCCAGGGCACTGTTCGCCGCTGCCGTGAACTTGGAGACGTAGGCGGCGTGGGTCGGGTACAGGGACTTCAGTGTGGAGGTGCTGAAGGGGGTGTAGTAGCCCTCCAGCAGGCACAGGCCCTCGGCGCGCAGGGTCGTGTTCGTGATCTCCCCGGTCTGCAGCGTGGTGAAGATGCTCTCGAGCAGGCTCAGCAGCTGGGCCGGGCTCAGGCTCTCCTGGCTGGGCACGTAGAAGTTGATCGCCGTGTAGGTCTCGGTCGGCGCCTGGATCTCCGGCAGCCGGATGCCGCCCAGGGCGTTCCCGTACCGGTCATGCTCGACCAGGTTGAACAGTGGCGTCGTGGAGATCCGGCTCCCGTGCGGCGCGGGCACGCCGGAGACCAGCCACTTGTTCATGTCGTTCAGGGCCGCGTCCTCGAGCTCGAAGACACCCATGTTGTCGGGCAGGGTCGCCCCGTTGGCCGGAACGCCGAACACGCACGTCGGCGCGGCCAGCGAGGGCACCTCACGCGCGATCGTGGCACCCTCGTAGAGCCCCTCGTGCAGGTCGATGTGCGAGGCCCCGGGCAGCTCCCACGTCCGCAGGTAGGTGTTGTCGGGCTGGCGGGAGAACGCGGCTCCGAGTTCGGTGATGTCGCCCTCGGTGTTGAGCTGGATGAACGGCGTGGTGTTGTCGGTGCGGATGAGCGCCGGGATCGGCGAGGCCCGGACCAGGCCGCTGCCGATCGGCGCCGCGAGCACCGCCCGGCCGACCGCGATGAAACCGTCGAACGCGTGGCTAATCGGCTGGATCGCGTTGACGCAGGTGTCCACCCGGAACGCCGACTGCGAGTCGCCCATGCCGATCACCCTCGCCGGGTGCAAGCCACCCAGCATCGACCCGATGTCGGCCCGGGCCGCCCCGGCCGCCTGGCTGTAGATGTCGTAGGACTGGCCGTCGTTGGTGTCGCCGAGCGCGGCGTAGCGTTGCGAGTCCCATTGCTTCAGCTCGTTCATGCCCGCGGTCTGCGCGGTCACGCCGACGTAGGCATACCCGTCGCTGAGCACCTGGTTGTAGATCTCCGACCACACCGGGTCCTGGTCGCCGCCGGTGGTGTCATTGAGCCACTCGACCACGACGGTTCCGTTGAACTTCAGCGGGTTCGTCGGGTAGCGCACCAGCAGGCGCGTCGTGTACGGGAGGTTGCTCTGGGACACGGCCACGCCCCACCGGCCGTCAGAGCCCCAGAACCCGTTCTCCCGGTAGATGTTGGCCGTGCCCGACAGCTTGAACTCGCGCTCCACGTACCCGTAGGAGGCGAGGTCGATCGTCGGGGCGCCGGCGAAGCTGGGGGTCGTTGGGACCGCGTCGTAGGGGTAGCCGTGGCTGCCGCTGCTTGCTGGGATCTCGCTGACCGTGGGCGTGGTTGCCGCGGCCGCCGGCGGCGGGCCCCCCAGCGCGGATGGGCCGAGGGCTAACATCGACGCGACCAATGTTCCCGAGAGTGCGCGGCCAAGGATGGTGATGGATTTCAGACTCCGGTGCGTCATGTCTCCTCCGTGGCGCTGCGGCGGCCGGCGGAAATTTGTAGCACCCCGTAACCTGTTTACGCCGGCGAACTGTAGCACTGCCAGACCAGTTTGCCTAGAGTCGTCCGTGAAGGTGGTTGAGCTGCGCTTTTGTGGCGATTGGCAAGTCGGTGGGTGTCCTGCCTGGGCGTGGCTTCATGCCCTGGCTGCCCGTGGTGGCCGGTCCTGAACGGTCGTGCGGGCGGTGGTGAGCGGCCGATGACTTCGCGTGCGGAACGCCCCCGCCGGTACCGAGGCATCACGCCCGCGGAGCGCCAGGCTGAGCGGCGCGAGCGGCTGATGGAGGCCGGGCTGGAACTGTTCGGGACCGTCGGCTACGCTCGCACCTCGGTCCGTTCGGTGAGCGCGGCCGCCTCGCTCAACTCGCGCTATTTCTACGAGTCGTTCACCAGCCGCGAGGACCTGCTGTACTCGGTCTACCAGCGGATCGTCACCGACATCTTCACCCGCGCCGCTGAGGCGGTTGCGCGGGAGAGCACCCTCGAGGGCCAGGCACGGGCTGGGCTGCGCGCTGGATGGGTTGCGGTTACTGAGGACCGGCGCAAGGCGCGCATCGTGGCGATCGAGGTCGTGGGTGTCAGCGAGCGGTTGGAACGGTTGCGCCGCGAGGCCAGGCATGCGCTCGCGCAGCTCACTGCCGACGAGGCGCGGAAGCTAGCCGGTGGGCTCCCGTTGCGGCTCAACCCGGTGATCGTCACCCGCTTTCTTATGGGGGGTGTCGTGGAGCTCCTGGCCGACTGGATCAACGGCGACCTGGACGCTTCCACCGACGAGGTGGTCGACCATTTCACCGCCCTGTTCACCGCGTCCGCCTACGTGGCGGAGGTTCCCCCCGCTCGCCCTCGTTCCGAACGCTGAAGTTGGAGGGCGTCTGAGAAGGTCATTTGCACACCCTACGGGGGTCGGGCGTGTGCCAACCAACTCATGTTCTCCCTAGTCAGCGCCTCATGCGCCCACTCGCTCGCGAAGTGGCTCAGCGGCGAGTCGTCAAAGACGAGCGCCATCACGGGAGCGGGTCGAACTCTCGCTGGTATGCCTCGATCGGTGGGACGTCGAGCTGGCCGAGGCCTCCACCAGGAACCACTCGATGGGGCGGTCCAGCCGGGTGGCGACGCTGGCGAGCTCCACGGCGGAGATCCTGCGGGTGCCCGTAGGTGCGGAAATTGTGACACGGCCTGTGAGCTGCAGGTTCGAAGGGCGGCTCGGGTATCGTCGCCCGTCTCTCAACGCCGCTGCGGAGGCAATCCTGCGTGCTGCCGAGACTCGCCTACCTGACCCTGTGCCGCGCTGTGCAGCTCCTCGCCCTGCTCGCCCGCGGCGAGGCCGCCAAGGAGCTGGAGATCCTGGTGCTGCGCCACCAGCTCGCTGTGCTGCGCCGCCAGGTCCCACGACCGAGGCTGGAGCCGCCGGATCCGGCGGCCGGCCTCGGCGTCATCGGGGAGGAGCACCGAGCCCGGGTGCGCCGACGCGACCTGCTCGGCGGGCTGCTCCACGAGTACCGGCGAGCTGCATGAACGCATTTGCTACTCCACGGGTGCACCGGTCCAGCGCGACGACGAACTTCGAGGTCCAATCACCACCGTGCGACCCGTGAGTGCTCGCTACAGTCAACAAGCAGGGGATCACTTGTGTCATCTCACCACTTCGAATCGAAAGTGGGTCGCTCCCGGAGTGTCGATCGTGCTCGTCCTCTTCAGTTCGATCCGTCGGCGGCCGAGAGCCTCGAAGAGTCGGGTGCCGTCGCCGAACAGGACGGGGATGAGATGGATCTGCATCTCGTCCAGTAGTCCCGCCTTCAGATACTTCTCGATGATGTTCGCTCCGCCCCAGATGCCGACGTCCTTGTCGCCGGCGGCGGCACGGGCCAGTTCGAGTGCGGCCTCGATCCCTTCCGTGACGAAGGTGTAGGTCGTGCCGCCCTGCATGGGCAGAGGCTCTCGGGCTTCGTGCGTCACGATGAACACCGGCATCCCGAAGGGAGGAGGATCGCCCCAGGGCTCGAACCCGACGTCGAACATCCGCTTCCCGATCAGGACCGCCCCGGTCGAGGCATACATCTCGTCCACGATCGCGTCATCGGTCTCGGTCTTCTCGTCGAACTTCCAATCGTGGAGCCGGTCCCCATCGTCCCCCATCCCGTTCCCGACGCGCACGTTCGGTCCCGTGATGAACCCGTCGAGCGACATCGACATCTCGCACGTGACCTTGCCCATCACACCCTCCTCAGCAGATCGTCCCTGAACGGTTAGACGATGGCCCCTTCTCCGAACTCATCGTTCGGCAGGTCGCGGGCTAGGCAGCGAGAGCATGGATATGGCATAGACCATCCGGACTCGACCATCATCGCGTGCAGGCCGGTTCCTCGTCTCACGCATCCCTCTCATCTCCGCCCGCTCAAGTCGCGGACCGTGTCTGGATCCTGGCCACGAACCCGTCCAGGAACTCGTTCCAGCCGTCGATGTACCCTCGTTCGGTGTCGCCGGAGGGGAGCCCTCGTTGCGTGAGCGTGAGGAGCGTTCGGCCATCAAGCCATTGCAGGCTGATCTCCATCAGCGATTCGACGCACGATCCATCCGGCCACTCGGTGGTCGACGCGTAGACGAGACGGTGTGGCCTCTCCACGGTGTGGAAGACGTTCCGCTCGACATAGGGCGCAGAGGCCGGGCCAAACCGGATGATCCACTCGCCTCCAACACGGAGATCGCACTTGGACTCCACGACCCAATCGAGCTCCCCGGCCCTGAGTGCCCGTTGCGCATCGGGATCCGTGTACGCGTCGAACACGACGTCCGGGGGCGCCTCGAACCACCGCTGGAGGCGGACGTCGGGGCTCACCCGCGTCGTCCCGTGCGAGTCGAGATGTAGCGGTCGAGTCCGTCGAGCCGCCGTTCCCACATGCGAAACGTCTCGATCCATTGCCGAGCCTCGTCGAGGCGTTCTGGGCCGAGCGTGCACTCCCGGACCCTGCCCACCTTCTCCGTCGTCAGCAGTCGCGTCTCCTCGAGGATGCGCACGTGTTCCAGGACCGTGGGAAGGGCGATCCCGAACGGTCGTGCCAGCTCGCTGATCGACGCTGGGCCCGTGGAGACGAGCTGCAGGATGCCGCGGCGGGTCGGGTCGGCCAGCGCGCCGAACGTCCGGTCGAGCGACGCATACTTAGGCATGTGGCTAACCATATGCAACGACATCGAGCCGGTCAACTCGGAGTGTCGGAGGGACCGGAGCACAGGGGCCGCCTGGAGCAGTGCGGCGAAAGGAAGTGGCCAAGAAGGAGAGATCGTGGCGTCCGGGACGACTCCCCGTTGACTCCACGATTTCTCCCCGGTGCCCCGGCAGGACTCGAACCCGCGCACCCGCCGCCCGACGACCTTCTCGGGCACTGAACGAGGCCGGACCAAGATTTCCCTCCACCTTCCCTCCGCCCGACGGCGGGCCGCCCGGGACAGGGCGGGACGGGCGGGGACGCCCAGTGACGGCGGAAGCTAATGGTGTGCCGTTTGTGCACGTCGCGAGCGATGATCGCGTCCGGGTGGGGACGGGAGGGGACCCGCGGGGAGACGGCGGTGCGGTTTGAGCGTCCGCCTGCGCGAGCCCGCCTCCTCAGCCGGCCAGGGCCGCGCGCACGGCCACGAAGAGCGGTCCGGCGAACAGCACCTCGCCCTGCCCGCCGACCTCCGCCAGGAGCTGCGCGGCGGTGAAGTGGCGCTTGTAGACCACGTAGCGCGAGCCGTCGCGCAGCACCCGCTGCCGCCACCCGTCGGGCCGCACGCCCTGGTAGGCCGCGGCGTCGGCCACCACCAGCTCCGGCGCCAGGCGGCGTGCCTCCGCCAGGAACGCCACCCGCTCGACGCCGACCAGGTGGCCGTAGAAGAAGCTGGTGAACAGCCGCTCGAAGGCCAGGTCGGCGAAGGGAAGGGCAGGGGCGGCCGCGCGCACCAGCCGGGCGGCCGGGACCCTGCGCCGGGCGATGGCGAGCATCGGCTGGCTCTGGTCCACGGCGACCACCTGGCCGCGCAGGTGCTGGGTGAACAGCCCGGTCCCGCAGGCGACGTCGAGCACGCGAGCGGGCGGGAGCGCGGCCAGCACCGCACCGAGCGCGGCCACCTCGCGGGTGAACGCCGCGGCGGCCTCAGGGTCGGGCCGCTCGAACAGGCCCTGGTCGTACTCGTCCCCTCGCCGGTCGTAGTACTCCCTCACGATCACCCACGCCCCGTCCGCCTGCCGCGATCGTCTCCACCGCCTGGATGATTGGGCGCTGATCGCGATTCTGGTGACGTAGCCTCCAACCTCGTGCCATCAGACGAAGGAGCCCGCGCTGGCGTGGCATGCTGCCCTGGGGCCACGATCACGTGGCGGGTGGGTCGGCCGGCTGCTGCGCGGCGTCGCGGTCGGCGACGAGTGCCCCGGACCGCAGCAGGCTGAGGGTGTAGGCGGCGGCCACCATCAGCAGCCCGGCGCCGATGACGGCGAAGCCGCCGCGGGCGCCCAGCCGGGCGGTGACGACCGCGCCGGTTCCCAGGCCGAGCGCCTTGCCGGCCTGGGCGGCGGCGAAGCGGGCGGCCATCACCGTGCCATGCACCCGCTGCTGGCTGGCTTCGAGCAGCGCGGTCTGGTTGGTCACCGAGTACACCGCGTTGCCGACGCCGCTGAGCGCGATCGCCACCGCGGCCACGGCGGTCGTCGGGCTGAGCGCCACGGCGAGGACGGCGGTGCCGAACAGCAGGATCGAGCCGGCCAGCGCCGGCCGGCGCCGCCGGGCGGTCACCTGGCCGGCGACAGCGCTGCCGACGAACAGCCCGGCGATCAGGCCGACCTCGAGCGCGGTGTACAGGCTGGGCCCGTGCCGTGGGGACAGGGCGTAGGCCAGCGGCAGCAGCGAGGGGTTGAGCATGCCGACGAAGAACACCACCGCGCCGGCGACCAGCAGCAGCGGCCGGGCGGCGCGGATGGCCCAGGCGCGCGCGAAGCCGCCGCGGAGCCTTGTGGCGCGCACGCCGCCGCCAAGGTGGCCGAGGGTGGCGACCAGCAGCGCCGCGGCGGCGAAGGTGGCGGCGTCGACCAGGTACAGCCAGCGCGGGTCGGCCAGGTGGGCCAGCGCGGCGCCGGCGGCGGCGAAGCCGAGTGCCTGGCCGAGGGTCATGGCGCCCAGCAGGACGGCGTTGGCCTGGCCGACCTCGCCGCCGGCGACCAGGCGGGGGACCGCGGCCTGCCTGGCGGGGGTGACCAGCGCCTCGATGAGGCCCAGTAGGTACAGCGCCGGGTACAGGCCAAGGACCGAGGCGCGCGTCAGCAGTGGCAGGGAGGCGACCAGGCCGCAGCGGGCCAGCTCCAGGCGCACGACCAGGCGGCGGCGGTCGGCGTGGTCGGCCAGGGCGGCGAGGGGCAGGCCGACGGTGAGCACCGCGAGCATCTGGGCGGCGTAGGCGCCGGCGATCGACAGCGGCGAGCGGGTGGCGGCGTACAGCAGCACCAGCGAGACGGTGAGGCTGAGCGGGTCGCCGGCCGAGGAGACCAGCACCGCCACCGCGAGTCGGCCGAGGCGCCGGTTGCGGCGCAGCAGCGCCAGCGCCCGCAGGCCGGCGGCGGTGTCAGCCACGGCGTGCTCCTTGTGCTTGGCGAGCGCTCGGTTGACCCCACCGAACGTGGAAGGCGTCCTCGCCGCACCTCCTGCCGCTCGAACTACCAGCGCGGCCGCTGAAGGCCTCCGGCACAGGTGCGGTTTCCGTACGGTCGGGGCGCGGTGGTCACCCACTGTCACCATCGACGCCGATCCCGATCGGTTTGGCGCAGGATGCGACCCAGGAGCCCGCCGCCCTTCTTGCACCGGTGGACGCCGGCGACCTCGGGCCCCTGGCTCGGGTCACGGCCTGGCGGCGGCTCCACGACCAGCGGCCTGGCTGTCGCCCTGGGCCTGGCGGACGGCACGCCGTCCCCGGCCGACGGCGAGGAGCGTGCCGAGAAGCTCGTGGACCGGGTCGACGACCAGCCCGTAGCCATGCCCAGTCGTCAGGCAGGCGACGTACACGACGGTGCCCAGCCCGACGATGGTGACGGCGGCCAGGCTGCCGCCGCTGGTCTCGAAGCTACGACAGGTCATGCGTTCGATCCTTCCATTGAGAACGTGCGAACCCGGCGGGGTGGCTTGCCGTTCACCGCCGCTGCCAGTCGGCCGAGGCGCCGGTTGCTGCGGAGGAGCGCCGGCGCTGGCAGGCTGGCGGCGGCCCTGACCTGCTCCTTGTGCTCTGCGAGCGCTCAGTCGACCCAGGCGCGCGTCTTCGGCGCCATCGCCGCACCTCCTTGGGCGTGCTGGAACTTGGGAACGGGAAGCCTTAGTCGATGTAGGAGCGCGCCTTCGGCGTCATCGCTGCACCTCCTGTCGCGTGAGGGACGGGACCTGCCAGGACGCCGGCGTGGCCGGGTCATGGCGGCGTAGGTGGCCCGGCGGGTGGCGCGTGGTGGGCGTCGGGGCCGTCCCAGGTGCCTGCGGCCTCGTCGGATGCCATGTCGAAAGGAAATGACGAACCCGCCGTCGCAGTTGTGACATTCGCAAGCCTCCAGCCGGCCAGCCTGGCGTGACGGTCCCCGGCGTCGCCCCGGGGCAAGCCCGACCAGCCTGGGGCGCTCAGCGACACGGTCGAGCTTGCGCCCGAACTCCCGCTCAGGCGCGGCAGGCGCGCACGTCGACCGTGCGCATGCCGGCCGTGCCGGCCGCCGCCAGCCCCTCCCGGCTGTCCTCGTAGGCCACGCAGGCGCTGGGGAGGACGCCAAGCCGCGCGGCCGCGAGCAGGAACAGGTCGGGGGCGGGCTTGCCCCGGTCGACCTCCTCGATGGTCACCAGCACGTCGAACAGCCGGGCCAGCCCGGTGGCCCGCAGGGTCGCCTCGACCAGGGCGCGCCGCCCGCCGGTAGCGACCGCCAGCGGCACCCGGCCCTGGTGGCGGCGGGCGACCGCGACGACCGCGGGGACCGCCCGAACCGACCCGACCCCGGCCAGGTAGCCCCGTTCGACGGCCGCCAGGACGGCGGGGAGGTCGAAGCGGTGGCCGAAGTCGGCCTGCAGGGCACGGAGCAGGTCGCGGTTGGAGCAGCCGGCGTGCTCGGCCAGCCAGGCCGCGTCCAGGGACACCCCGAGCGGCTGGAGCGCCCGCACCAGCGCCCGCCGGTAGGTGCCGAGGCTGTCGACCAGGGTGCCGTCCCAGTCGAAGATCAACGCCCCAAATGGCTTGGGCGGGTCGAGCAGTGTGGCCCGCGCGGGCCCCGCGGCCGTGGCGACGCACGGCTCGCTCGCCGAGGCTGCGGCCATGGTCGCCTGGTTCCTGCCTGCCGGCCGGGTGGTGTGGATTTTCCTGGTCAGTTGGCCTTCAGCGCGCCGCTGGGGGCCGTGATCGCCACCGGCCGGTCGTACCCGGAGAGCTCGACGTGGCCGCCCGGCAGCTCCAGCCGCAGCGGGTAGGGCTTGCCGGTCGTCGCCACGTCGCACAAGCCCGCGGTGGAGCGCAGCCGCACGGCCGGCTGGCCGGCGACCATCGTGGGGGCCTTGCTGTCAAACGCTCCTGGGGCGCGCAGCAGGCCGAGGAACGCGTCGGCGAAGCCGCCGATGGTGAGGTACCTGGCGAACGGCGTGACCTTGCCGGCCTTGGCCGACTCGAGCAGTACCCAGTGGTCGCCGAACGCCGCGGCGAGCGCGGCGCCGCCCTGCCGTGCCCAGAACCCGCGGCCGCGCAGGTAGACCGAGCCGCCGGTGGCGACCACCTCGACCCGGACCCCGCCCGGCTGGGTGAGCCACCCCCGGGCGCCGTTGCCGGTCAGGGTGAGCTCCAGCGGCCCCGTGCCCTCGGCGGCGGCGCCCAGGACCCTCGCGCGGACCGAGCGGGCCGAGCGGAAGGCGGCGGCGGCGCGGGCGACCTGCTCCGGTGACCGCGCCGAGATGCCGCCAACGGTGGTGGCGGTGGCCGCCGGTGCGGCGGTGGTCGCCGGGGTGCCGCCCCTGGTGGGGCGCTGCTCGCCACAGCCGGCGGCGAGCAGCAGGGTGGTGGTCAACACGGCGGCGGCGAGGGTGTGGGCGGTCGCGGGCATGTCGGCTCCTGGAAGAAAGGCCGGAGGAGGTCGCCAGGCGGTCCTGCGCTCGCGCGTGCCGCCAGGAACAGGCGTCATCCGGCGCCAAGCCACGGGACTGTGCACCGCGGCCAATTTGGTCCGGCGGCCGGGGGGCGTCACGTCCCGTATTCGCAGGACAGGGAGGACGCAAGGCTTCCGGGACCGGCCCCGCCGGTCCGCGTACCGGCCTCACTTGGCCCGGGCGGTGCCGGCGCCCACGCCGCGCCAGTCGTGCCGGGCCACATCCCCGACGTCTTCAAGGCCTTCCCGCAGGCGGCGGCCGGGTTGCTCCCGGGCCAGCTCGGCCACGCCATGACCACGCTGGGGTTCGCGCTGGCGGCCGTCGCCCTGGCGCTCGGCGGCGCCGCCGGATGGTGGCGTGACAACGTCACCCCGCTGTTCGACAGCGGTTGGGTGCTGCCTGCGCTGCTGGTCCTGGCACTGCTCGCACCGGTGCTGCTGCCCGTGTTCCTCCTGGCCGAGCTGGCGTTCCTGATCCCCATGGCGGTGTGGGGGAGCCGCGCCCTGCTGCTCGCCGGCACGCTCAGCAGCCTGGCCCCAACATCGCCGACGCCGCCAACGCCTACGGGTACTCGCTGCAAGCCCTGAGCTACGACGCCGTCGGCGACCACGGCCGTGCCGGCGTCGCCTACGACAAGGCCGCCAACCTCTGGAGCAGGGTCAACGCCGCGGTCCCGTGCGAAGCCCTCGAGCTCGGCCTCAACCTCGCCACCGGCCACCTGCGGGACGCGGAGCGACCGGTGGCCGTGCGGCTTCGGGGGATGAAGGCGCTCGCCCTCGGCCAGTTCACCACCGCTCACCACGAAGCCGAGCTGCTGCTGCCGCGGGGCTCACCACCCGCGTCGTCGGCGTCCAGCGCACGCTCGCAACGCAAGCAGGTTTCCAGCCCGAGGAGATCTGGCTCCTGGACGAGGAGGTCGTCGGCGTCACGCCCGGCCAGTTGAGGTAGCGAGCAGCGGACGAGGTCCGTTAGCCAGTCAAGTGTCGGCAGGCGCACCGGGCACGATGCCGTGGCCGCTGGCGCGGGGGTCACGGGCGTACATCGCGTCCCACCAGCGGCGCCCACCGGCGACGAACTCCTCCACGCCCAGCACTTGGCCGGTCGCGGTCGTGACCTCCAGCGTGCCGAACCAGATCCGCGCCTCCAGGATCCGCTGACCGCCCTCCTGGAAGAGGTCCACCGTCTGCGTACCGTGCCCGGCAAGCCGCACGTCCACGCTCACCCGGTCGCGCCACCTGGCGAACGGCGCCGGCCCGCGGTTGAAGAACGCCCAGCCGTAGATGGGCAGCCGCCCGCACGCGGCGATCACCTCCGACAGCCGCGCAAGCCGAAGCGGCAGCACCCGGGCGTCCGGGTCATCCCAGCGGCCGTCCCGGTACGACACCGCGACCCGGCTGACCTCGCCCAGGCACAGGCGTCGCCGCCGGTCGGTCGGCTCCGGCCCCCGTGGTGGCAGGGTTAAGGCCTCCAGCCACACCACCGCGGTCCCCGCCTGCGCGTCCACCTCGACCGCCAGCAGGTCGGCCTCGTTGAGCGCCACGCCAAGGTCCGCGGCCTGCGACGCGCTGAGCGGCTGCCGGTCGGTCATGGCCGCATCATCGCCGCCGACGCGAACGTGGAACCGGAAGGTGGCTCAATCGTGGTTCAGGTCCCGGTGGGATTGCTCCAGTTGGGGTTGAGGTGGCCGAGCTGGAGGGCTCTCCGGGTGAGGTCGGCCTTGTTACCGGGTCCGATCTTGCGGCGGATCCGCTTGATGTAGGTGTCGATGGTGTTCGGGCTGACGCCCATGCGCTGGGCGGCCTGGGCTTGGGTGAGGCCCTGGGCGATATGGTGCAGCGTCTCTATCTCCCGCGGGGAGAGGGCAAGTTGGGCCGTGGTCGGCTCGGGGGAATCCGCGGTGGCGCGGATCAGGTCGGCGAGCTGTGCGGGCAGGTACAGGCCACCGGCCATCACGGTCTGCACCGCCTCGAGGAAGGCGTCGCCACTGGCGGACCTGGTCACATAGCCGCTGGCTCCCGCGCTGATCGCCACGAGCGCGTCCTCAGGTCTGGCAGAGGCGGAGATGATCAGGACGGGCCGGCGGGCTGCAAGCGCAGCGATCGCCGCTGGGGCTAGCCGGCCATCCTCCAGGTCCAGGTCGAGGATCACGACGTCGAACTCGACCCCTGCCGCCTCCAGCTGGTCGAGGGAGCCGGCCGAGCAGACGACCTCGACCTGTCGACCCTGGCCAAGGATGAGCTGGAGGCCGTAGCGCGCGATGGGGTGGTCGTCGACGATCGCGATCCGCGTCTTGGGCGGCACGCTGTCCGCGCCACTCGGTTCAGCCGCCAACGATGGTCCAGGCGGTGACATCCCACCCATGCCTGTCGTCTCCTTGCGTGTCTCGACTCGTGGACGGCAGCGTCCCATCTCACGTTGACGTGAGGTCAACGCCTGCTGGGCCGGGGTCAGTCGTGGAGTCGATGTCACACGGTCGCTGGCGAGTTCGTCATCTCCTGCGACGCGGCACCCGATGACGAGTTGCGTCTCGTGGGACCGTGGACCAGCCTGCCGCCCGGAGAGGAGCGACCATGCCCGAGCGCGATCCTGTCGCGACGATCCGTGGCGAACTGCAGATCGGACAGGTCGCTCGCCAGACCGGCCACACCGCCGTCACGCTGCGCCACTGGGAGAAGACCGGCCTGCTCGACCCTCCTCCACGGCGCGGTGGCAAGCGCCGCTACCCCCCGTCGGTCCTGACCCGCATCGCGCTGATCGACCTTGCCCGCCATGCCGGCTTCAGCCTCGCGGAGATCTGCGAGCTGCTGACCGCACCTGATCCCGGCCTGCCAGCCGCGGACTGCTGGCGCGCGCTCGTCACCCGCAAACTGGCCGAGACCGACTCGCTGATGGCCTGCCTTCGCGATCGGCAGCGGCTCCTCGAGGACCTGCTCGCCTGCCATTGCCCGAGGTTAGAAGACTGCGCCATGCACATCAGCCATGCCGAGACAGCCAGAGGACTCAAGGGGCGTGCTGCTCGCCCCGACCGAGCCTCAGGCGGTCCGGAGGGCTACGCTCAAGAACTTCCAGCGGCTGCTTGCTGCTGATCCGAGATGGTGCCCGCTAGATGATTGCTTCCGATTGTTGGAAGTCCCGGCCGGCGAACCCCTTATCCGCCAGGATGAGCAGTCCTGGCCGCAGCCGGGTGCGCTCTCATCCTTTCGGATGATGATTGGGTCTGGAACCGGCCTTTCGGTTGATGGCGGGAACCCTCGCGGACCCTAGGGTGCTCGTTGCTTCCACACCGCCCTCTATCGCGTGCGCCCGGTCGCGGGTCACGCGGGAACCGGAGGCATGTATGCGTCTGTTGCATCTCCACGCCGGAGCTGGCCGCTCGCCACGGCCGTTTGCTGTGGTGCCGGCACTGCTTGCCGTTGTCGGGCTGCTTGGCTGGCAGCTTGCGGTGGCTGCACCGGCTCAGGCCAGTGCGGGCGACCTGGACCCGGGTTTTGGTCGGGGTGGTCGGGTGGTGACTGACTTCGCTCGTGGGGCGGAGGAGGCGTTTGCGGTAGCCGTGCAGGCCGACGGCAAGTTGGTGGCCGCGGGCCGCACCGGCGAGGGCGGCGGTTCGGCGCTGGGCGACTGGGCGCTGGCCCGCTACCGCACCGACGGCAAGCTGGACCACGGCTTCGGCAAGAGCGGCAAGGTGAAGCTGGACTTCAGCGGCGCCGGCGGGGACGACCAGGTCAACGCCCTGGCGGTGCAGGCCGACGGCCGGCTGCTGGCCGCCGGGTTCGCACCCAACGGCTGGGCGCTGGCGCGCTTCCGCACCGACGGCACGCTCGACCCCAGCTTCGGCGTGGGAGGCAAGGTCGCCAGCCCCTTCAGCGGCCAGATCCGCGCGCTGGCCCTGACACCCGACGGCCAGATCGTGGCCGCCGGGTTCATCGGCTCGGACTTCGCGCTGGCCCGCTACAACGCCGACGGCACCCTCGACGCTGCCTTTGGCACCGGCGGAGTGGTCACCACCGGCTTTGGCGACCTGTTCGCCGAGGCGCACGCGGTGGCGATCCAGGCCGACGGCAAGATCGTGGCGGCGGGCCACACCGGCACGGTCGCCTTCGCGCTAGCCCGCTACAACCCCGACGGCACCCTGGACCCCGCCTTTGGGACGGGCGGGGTGGTCACCACCCCGTTCGCAGGGATGTTCGTGGAGGCCAATGGTCTGGTGGTGCGCTCCGACGGCCGGCTGGTGGCCGCCGGGGGCGTGCTGCGCAACGACCTCACCTCCGCGTTCGTGCTGGCCGGCTACCTGGCCGACGGCACCCTGGACCCCGCCTTCGGACAGGGTGGGACGCTGACCACCGACGTTGCCGGCAGCGGCAGCGCCAGCAGCCTGGCCCTGCAGGCAGACGGCAAGCTGGTGGCGGCGGGGTCGGCCGACCCCGGCAACGGCTCGGGCCTGGACTTCGCGCTGGCCCGCTACCTGCCCGACGGCACCCTGGATCTGGCCTTTGGGACCGGTGGCAAGCTGACGACCGATTTCGCCGGCAACGACCGCGCCAGAGCCCTGGCGGTGCAGGCCGACGGCAAGCTGGTGGCCGTCGGGACCCTCAACGTCACCTTCAGCGGCCAGGACTTCGCCCTGGCCCGCTACCTGGCAGGCTGACGGGCAAGCTGAGGAGCATCACGTGCGGAGGATCAGTCTTGTGGCGGTTGGGCTCGTGGGTCTGGTCGCAACCGCCTGCACCAACGGCCTGGAGAAGAAGCCGGCGGCCCAGGTGGAGCGCGAAGCCGTCGCGGCGCTCAAGAGCGCCAGGACCGTCCACGTGAAGGGGACGGCCAGCGGCAGCGACGGCCGACCGGTGCGGCTCGACCTGCGGATCAAGGGCAACTCCACCGACGGGACCATCGGCCTGCGAGGTGAGCAATTCGCCATCCTCACGATCGGCGCCGACACCTATATCAAGGCCGACCGGCGGGGCTGGCAGGTGCTTGGCGCGTCAGCGTTGCCACAGCGGTTTGCGGGCCGGTGGGTCAAGCTGCAGCCGGGGCAGGTGCGGGAGACCCCAGGGTTTTCCCTGGAGACCCTCGCCGCGCAGGTGACGGCCGGCGACAGCCCACTGCAGCCAAGGGTCGAGCAGGCGAAGCTCGACGACGCCAGGAGGAAGGTCGTGGTCGTCAGCAGGCAGGACGGCTCCAAGCTCTACGTGGCGGACACCCGCAAGCCGTACCCGCTGCGGATCGAGCGTAAGGGAGCCGACGCCGGGCGGATCGACTTCACCGAGTACGGCGCCTATGTCTACATCGCCGCGCCCAGCGAGCCCGTCGATCTCGAGAACGCCTGGCTGGAGGCGATCAGCGATCTGCATACTCAGCTCGACAATTTCGCCGGGCCAGGCGCCGTCAACCTCACACCGCAGCTCATGCGCGTGCTCGCGAAGACGCTGCGCCGCTGCGATCAGGAGCTGGCAGAGCTGGGTTCACCAGGCAAGCGCATGCAGCCCGCCTACGCACTGGCCAAACAGGCATGCGGAGAATACGACAAGGCCGCGCGATGCTTTGCCACCGCGGCGAGCCTCGGGATCACGTTCGAGGGCTCCGCCGGCGATCGAAGGCAGCGGCAGGCGATTGACTGCGGCTTTTCCGCTCCGAACAATGGCGGCGAGCTCATGGCCGACGCCGAGGCAAAGGGCTTCGAGATCGCCCACGCCGGCTGACGGTGACGCATGCGCGCCGCCGACCACCGGCGGCGCGCATGCGGATGCCACGAGCACGGAGAGCCGAGACTTGCGACGCTGGATGGTCATTCCCCGTCCGCCCCTGTGGGATGTGGTCCTCGCGGCGCTGCTGTCGCTGCCGGTGAGCGGCGATGCCATGCTGGAGGGGCGCCCCTCGACCCCGTTGGCGATCGCGGTCCCGGTCGCCCTGCTGCAGACGCTCCCGCTCGCATGGCGCCGCGTCCGGCCGCTGCTGGTGCTGGCCGTCACCGTGGCCGCCACGATCGCGCTCTTCGCCACCACGGGCAGGTACGAATGGGCCGGGGTTGTGGTGGCCCTCTACACGGTCGCCGGGTACCTCGAGCGGCCGGTGGCAGTGCGGGCGGGGCTGGCGGCGCTGCTGGCGCTGGCGGTCCCGATCGCGCTCAACAGCGACCTGCGGCCCGGGACGATCACCGAGAGCGTGCTCCTGCTCGTGCTGGTCTGGGTAATCGGCGCCTACCTCGGCGAGCTGCGCGCCAGGACCAGGCGCGCCCAACAGGAGCGGGAGGCCGAGGCGCGTCGCGCGGTCGCCGAGGAACAGGCGCGGATCGCCCGGGAGCTGCACGACGTGATCGCCCACAACGTCAGCGTCATGGTGGTGCAGGCCGCCGCGGGCGAGGACGTGTTCGATGTGCGCCCTGAGCGCGCCCGGGACGCACTGGCCGCCATCGAGAACGCCGGCCGCGAAGCCCTCACCGAGCTGCGCCACCTGCTCGCCGCCGGCACCGAGGGTGGGCAGGGGTTGCCGCTGGCGCCGCAGCCAGGGCTCGACCGGCTGGACTGGCTCATCGGCCAGGTTCGGGCGGCCGGACTGCCGGTCGACCTGCGGATCGAGGGGAAGTCGTTCCCGCTGCCCCCGGGCGTGGACCTGTCCGCCTACCGGATCGTGCAGGAGGCGCTGACCAATACCCTCAAGCACGCCAGCGCCTCCAGGGCGAGCGTGCTGATCCGCTACGGCTTCCGCAACCTCGAGCTGGAGATCCGCGACGACGGCCACAACCCGACCACGCCAGGCCCGATCACCCAGGGTGGTGGCGGGCGCGGGATCATCGGCATGCGCGAGCGGACCGCGATGTACGGCGGCAACGTGTGGGCGGCCCCCGCGCCCTTCGGCGGCTTCATCGTGAACGCGCGCTTCCCGGTCCAAGGGCCGGCCAGATGACCGCCAAGTTCAGGGTGTTGCTCTGCGACGACCAGGCGCTGGTGCGCAGCGGCTTCCGCATGATCCTTGAGGCCCGGCCGGACCTGGAGGTGGTCGGCGAGGCCGAGGACGGCCTGCAGGCGGTCACGCTCGGCCGCACGCTCACGCCCGACGTGATCCTGATGGACGTGCGCATGCCCAACCTCGACGGGGTCGGGGCGACCCGAGCGCTGGTCGCCGCCGGGTCACGCGCCCGGATCGTGATCCTGACCACCTACGACCTGGACGAGTACGTGCACGCGGCAATCCGCGCCGGAGCCAGCGGCTTCCTGCTGAAGGACGTGCGGCCGGCGCAGCTCGTTGAGGCGATCCGGGTGGTCGCCGTCGGCGACGCGCTGCTGGCTCCCTCGGTCACCCGCCGGCTCCTGGAACGGTTCGCCGCCACCCTGCCGCGGCCGGACAGCGGCCCGCCGCCCGCCCTGAAGGCGCTGACCGACCGTGAGCTGGAGGTCCTCAAGCTGGTCGCGAGCGGCTGCTCCAACAGCGAGCTGGCCGGCCGGCTGTTCCTCAGCGAGGCCACCGTCAAGACCCACGTCTCCAGCATCCTGCGCAAGCTCGGCCTGCGCGACCGGGTCCAAGCGGTGATCCTGGCCTACGACGCCGGCCTGGTCCACCCCCGGAACTGAGCCGTCGCTCGCTCGCCTTCTCGGGCACGGCCGTATCAGGGCTGGATGCTGAAGCTCCCCACTACGCGTGGGGAGACGACGTGGACCGAACGGGGGGAGCCATGCCAATTCGCGTCGTGACCAGGACTCCGTACCATCCGCCGATGCTCTTCATACTCTGGTTGGTCGTCCGCCTGCTTACCCGCGTGCTCGTCCTCCCAGGCGCTGACGAGGCGACCAAGGACCTGCAGATCCTGGTCTTGCAGCAGCAGCTCCGGGTGTTGCGCCGCACGGCCGGCCACCGCTCGACACCGAGGTGGTCACGCTGGTGCGGCGCATGGCGAGGGAGAACCCGCCTTGCGTTGGGTGTTCCCCTGCCTGGGGAGCAGCGTTCAACAGATGGCCGCGCTCACGCGGTCAGGCGTCGTGATGTGCTCGGCGGTCTCATCCACGAGTATCAGGCGGTCGCAGCGTGATGCATCAGGATTTCTGTGCCCCACAGGGCACCGCCGACCACGACCTTCGCATCGACCCGCCCACGCTGCTCACCTACCCGTTCAACCGCCGGCCCATCAGCGACCCGGCCGTTGCCCGCCTCGCCGGACTGTTCCTGCCGGCGTAGCCCTCCGTGTCAATCTCTCGAGAGACGCTTGCCTTGCTGGAAACTTGCCTTGCTGGAATAGGTGAGTGGAGGGCGAGAGAGGACCACCAGAGCCGATGACCACGATGACCGCCGCGCAGCTGCGGGCGCAGACTGGCGGCATGGAGCCTGACCCCGAGGTGCCGGAGCGGCATCGTCGACGCAGCCCTCCCTGGCACGCTGCGACTCATGAACGAGGCGTTGTTGGACAGCATCGGGTCTGAGCCGCGGGGCGGTGCTCCCCAAGATGGGCCGTCGACATACTGGATCGATCAAGCCCGTGGGGATTTCTTGGCCCGCATCGCTGACCAGAGCGACGAGCCGTTCGCGGAAGGAAACGTGACCTACCTGTCTGTTCGAGGCGGACGTGTCGAGGCCAGGTACGCGTTCGGCCCCGGAGATGACGACGCGTGCGATTCGATTGCAGCGGATGACTTCTTCGAACTCCTCGAGGCCTGGCGCGAGCGCGTGCTGATGGAGTCGCCAGAAGCGGCGCGACGGGTTCCACCCGAACCCCCTGCTCGCCCAATGCCGCCCAGGTAGGTGAGCCCGCGACATGGCAGTCGTGGCTGCTATTCCGTAAATCGAAACGGCCATTGAGAGCTCCGTAAATACCAGTGCGAGCGGGCTCCATGAGCCGCGGCCGTGACTGCGCCGGCCGCCGCTGTCCCGGAATTACGGGACAGGTGCAGCACGCCCCGGCCAGGCCGTGCTTGTCCCGAAAAGACGGGTCATGACGCCTACCCGAACCCCTGCCAGAGTGCGACAAGCACCGGCCCAGCACGGCGCCACGGCTCGCCGAACTCGCCTCACCCCGCGATTCGATGGCCTGACGACGCCTACTCGCCTGGGCCGGGCTCCGAATGGATGCGCGTGCAGCTACAGCTGACGCCTGGATCACGTGGTGACGGGAAGGGTGGCATGACCAGGTTCTGGGTGTGGTTGATGCGGCGACCCCTCGCGGGGATCGTGGCCGCCGCGACCGCGTTCGCCGTCGTTGCGGCGCCGGCGGCGCCGGCAGCGCGAACGGCTGCATCGGGCTCGACCAGGCCGAAGCCGCCACCGGCATCCACGCGCGCGTCCCGTGGGCCCGCCGAGGCGCAGGCGCTGGCGGCGGCGCGGCGGTTGGGCCGGCGGGTCGAGGTGGTGTCGCTTCGTTCGGACACGGGGCAGGTGTTCGCCAACCCGCGGGGCACGCTGACCCTGGTGGAGTCGGCGCAGCCGGTGCGGGTGCGCCGGGGTGGCCGCTGGCTGGCGGTGGACACGACGTTGCGTCGGCGGGCGGACGGCACGGTCGCGCCGGTCGCGACGGTGGCGGACCTGCTGCTGTCCGGCGGCGGGAACCGTCCGCTGGTCCGGCTCGCGCACCAGGGTCGGGAGCTGACGTTCGGGTGGCGGGGCGCGCTGCCCCGGCCGGTCCTGGCCGGTGACACCGCGACCTACCCTGGCGTACTGCCGGGGGTCGACCTCGAGGTCCGGGTCACGGCGGACGGCTTCTCCGATTTGCTCGTGGTCAAGACGCCCCAGGCGGCGAGGAACCCGGCGCTGTCGCGGATACGGCTGGCCTTGGCGGCGAAGGGGGTGACGGTCAGGGCGGCCGCTGGTGGCCTGCGCGCTGTGGACTCGGCTGGCGCCACGGTCTTCTCGGCCGGCGCGCCGTCGATGTGGGAGGCCACCGCGACGCAGACTACCGGCCGCCACGCCACGATGCGGCTCGACGTGGGCCGGGGAGAGGTCGCCGTCGTACCGGACCGGCGGCTGCTCACGGACCCGCGGACCCGGTACCCGGTCTTCATCGACCCGGCGGTGAGCGTGGGCCTGAACCGCTGGGGGAACGTGACGCTGAACGCTCCGGACCAGCGGATCGTGGACGACCCCTACCGGAGGGAGGGCGCGAAGGCCGGCAAGGCCTGCGACCCCGGCTGCTACCAGTACCGGTCGCTGTTCGCGTTCGGGCTGTCGCCGGTGCACGGCAGGCACGTGCTGAGGGCGACCTTCGCGGCGAGCCTGTACCACTCGTGGAGCTGCTCGGACACGCCGGTCGAGCTGTGGGTCACCGGTGGCATCAGCGACGCCACCACCTGGAACAACAGCACCGGCATCTGGTGGCAGAACCTGGACACCCGGTCGGGGCACGCGAATTACCCCACTTGCGGGCAGCTCCCCATGCGGATGGAGTTCGCCGGTGGCCTCGCCGGGTGGGTCCAGCAGGGCGCCAACCAGCGGTGGCCCGAGCTCACCCTCGGCTTGAAGGCCCCGAACGAGGGTGACGTGAACCAGTGGAAGCGGTTCTCCGTCGACGGGAGCCAGCCGGGGACCCAGGCCATGACCCTGTCGATCGAGTACAACTCCTACCCCGACACGCCGGACCAGATCACCGTTGACGGCCAGCCGTGCGCGACCGGGGAGAGCCGCCCGTACGTCATCACGACCACCCCCACGCTGGCCGCCCGCGCCAAGGACCCGGATGCCGGTCAGCAGCTCGGGGTCCAGTTCGTCGGGGGACGGCTGGGAAGCGCGGCAGCGTTCTGGACCTCCCAGGACTTCATCGCCAACGGCGCGTTCGCGGTGAAGAACGTTCCGGCAGGGATCCTGGCGGATGGGGCGACCTACTTCTTCCAGGCGCAGGCCGGCGACTACGTGGACGGCCAGATCCTGGACCACTCCGCGTTCTCCGCGCCGTGCGAGTTCACCGTGGACGCGACCCCACCCAACCCGGTGAAAGCGATCACCTCCACGGACTACCCCTTGGATCCCGGCGACGACCGGCCGCACGGTGTCGCCGGCCGCACCGGGCGGTTCACGCTCACCCCGCCAGACGTCCACCCCGAGGACGTTGCCTTCTACGTGGTCGCCCAGAATCCCTGCGGCACCCCTGACGACTGCGCGCTGCGGGTACCGGCGGGCGCCGACCACAGCGCGACCGTCGACATCACGCCCAAGGCCGGCCTCAACACGCTGAAGGTCTGGACCCAGGACCGCGCCGGGAACCTGGGCGGCGGCGGGAGCCCACCGAGGTACGACTTTCTCGTCCGCTCGGGCGCGACCACGGCGGGGGACCCGGCGGCGTCGTGGTCGATGAACGAGGGCACCGGCAAGACCGCGTCGGACGGCTCCGGGCACGGCAACGCCGCGACCCTGTCCGTCGGAGCGGGCTGGGCCAGCCCGGGGCACCTTGGCGTCGGCTCCGCGCTGAGCCTCGGCGCCGCCATCATCCAGCCTGGCGGTGGCGGCGGCCCGGGAACGGCGGCCACCGCCGGGCCGGTCGCCAGCCAGGATCCGGACACGGGCGCACCGACGACGGTGCGGACCGACCGCAGCTTCACCGTGGCGGCGTGGGTGCGGCTGAACAGCACCAACCTCTCGGCCGCCACCGCCGTCGCCCAGGACGGCAGCCGAGCCAGTGGGTTCTACCTGCAGTACATCGCGGGCCGCTGGTCGTTCTCCCAGGTCGGGGCAGACGCTGACAACCCGGTCGCGTACCGGGCGGTATCCGCCTCGGTCCCGCAGGCCGGCAGGTGGACGCACCTGGTCGGGGTGTACGACGCGTCGAGCTGGGATCGGGAGCTGCGCCTCTACGTCAACGGCGTGCCCGAGGGCAGCGCCAAGGTCGCCACGCCGTGGAACGCGACCGGGTCGCTGACGATCGGCCGGGCGAAGTACAACGGCGCTGCGGTCGACTACTGGCAGGGCACCGTCGACGACGTGCGTGTCTACGACCGGGTCCTGTCGCCCGGCGAGGCCGCCGACCTCGCCGACGCGACGGTGCTGACCGGCCGCTGGGACCTGGGCGACGGCACCGGGACCACGGCGGCGGACACCTCCGGGTTCACGCCGACGGGCGACGACGGGACCTTGCCAGCCGGGGCGTCGTGGGCGGACGTGAATGTGGACGACGCCCGACCCTCGGACGGTGGTCTCCCCGAGCTGCCGACGGTCGTGAACCTGGACGGTACCGGCGGGATCGTGACCAAACGGCCCGCGCTGGACACCAGCCAGAGCTTCAGCGTGACCACCTGGGTCCGGCTGACCCAGGCCACCTGGGCGGCGGCGGTGGCGCAGGACGGCTCCAGCGGCAGCGGGTTCTACCTGCTGTACGGGCAGAAGTGGAACCGGTGGGCCTTCCAGATGAACAACGTCGACGCTGACGACCCGCCGGTCGCCGTGGCGATGTCCACGTCGGTGCCGGAGCTCGGTAGGTGGACCCACCTGGCCGGGGTCTACGACGCCGACGCTCACGAGTTACGGCTGTACGTCAACGGCAAGAAGGAGGGCGCCGCCACGCTGGGCGCCACGGCGTGGAACGCCACCGGGCCGCTGACGATCGGCCAGGGCAAGTGGAACGGGAAGGTCGCCGACCGCTGGCCTGGCGACCTGGCCAGCGTGCGGACCTACGCCGGAGTCCTGTCGGACGCGCAGGTCAAGGGGCTGGCCGGCCTGTGAGCGACTGCTTCGGACAACCCTCTGGCGCTGCTCACTCTGGGAGGCTCTCAGTGGCTGGCTCCCCTTTCTCCGCGGTTGGGTCCGGTCGGTGCCGGCGTGACCGGCGATTGCTGGCGGCGCAGCGGGTGCCCGGCCTGCGGGCGGTGGCGGCCGGGCTGACGTTGGCCCTGACGGCGAGCGTGCTGGTCGCTCCTCCGGCCTGGGCGGCACGGGCGCGGCACCGCCCGCCGCCGGTGCAGCGGACGCCGTCGGTGCCCGGCAGGGTCGTGGCCGCGCGCAGGCCGGGCCCGGACCTGACGGCACAGCGGGCATTGCGCGGTCCCCGACCCGCCACGCGGTGGCCGGCGGCCGGCTCGGCGACCGTCGACCTTCCCGCACCGAGTGCTGCGGCCCCGGCCCAGGGCGCGTCCCCCGACGCCCGCCGGCCGGTGCGGGCGGGCGCCTTGCCGGTGTGGCTCGGCCCCTCGACCATGCCTGGCGGGCGCCCGCCCTCCCACCACGCGGCCGCGACGGCCAGCGGCGTCCACCGCGTGCGCGTGGAGCTCCTTGAACAGGCGCAGTCCCGCAGGGCGGGGCTGCGCGGGCTGCTGCTGCGGGTGACACGCGCGGACGGCGCCGCCGTGGCGGGACGGGCCAGCGTCTCGGTCGACTACTCGTCCTTCCGCGACGCCTACGGCGCCGACTGGGCGTCCCGGTTGCGACTGGCGACCGTGCCGGAGTGCGCGCTGTCCACGCCGCAGAAGGCGGCCTGCCAGCCCACGCCGGTGGCCTCCAGCAACGACGTGAAGGCCGGCCGGGTGACCGCCGACGTGACCGTGCCCGCCGCGGCCGGCGGGCAGCCCGGCGGCGCGCGGGCCGGTGCCACCGCCCAGGTCGCGACGGGCGGCGGGTCGGCGGGGCTGCTGGCGGCCACCGCCGGGCCGTCAGGGGCGGCGGGGGACTTCTCTGCGACGTCGCTGTCGCCGTCGGCAACCTGGCAGGCCGGCGGCTCGACCGGCGGCTTCACCTGGTCCTACCCGCTGCGCACGCCGCCGTCGTCGGGCGGGCCGGCACCCGAGCTCGCCCTGGCGTACTCGTCGGCGAGCGTGGACGGCCGCACCGCCGCCAGCAACAACCAGCCCTCCTGGGTCGGCGAGGGGTTCGAGCTGTGGCCCGGCTACGTCGAGCGGCGCTACAAGGCCTGCTCGGACGACCTGGGCGGCGGCGCCAACAACACCACCAAGACCGGCGACGAGTGCTGGGGCACCGACAACGCGGTGCTGTCGCTGGGTGGCACGGCGACCGAGCTGGTCCGCGACGGCGCCACCGGCGCCTGGCACCCCAGGGTCGACGACGGTTCCCGGATCGAGCACCTGACCGGTGGGGCCAACGGCGACGGCGACGGCGAGCACTGGCGGGTGACCACGGTCAACGGCACCCAGTACTGGTTCGGCCTGAACCGGCTGCCGGGCTGGACGGCCGGGCGGCCGGAGACCCGCTCGGCGTGGACGGTGCCGGTGTTCGGCAACAACCCAGGCGAGCCGTGCCACCAGGCCAGCTTCGACGCCTCCTGGTGCCAGCAGGCGTGGCGCTGGAACCTCGACTACGTGGTCGACCCGCACGGCAACTCGATGTCGTACTGGTACGCCCCGGAGACCAACAACTACGGCCGGAACCTCGACCCGGCCAAGGCGACGCCCTACACCCGGGGCGGCACGCTGGCCCACATCGACTACGGCACCCGCACCGACGCGGAGTTCGCCACCCCTCCTGCCAGGGTGGTGTTCGGGGTGGCGGACCGGTGCATCCCCGGGGCGGTGTGCGACCCGGCGCACCCGGCGAGCTGGCCAGACACCCCGTTGGACCAGGACTGCACCGCCGTGCCGTGCACCGACAAGCTGGCGCCGACGTTCTGGACGACCAAGCGGCTGGCCACGGTGACCACCCAGGTCTGGGACGGCTCGTCGGCGTACCGGAACGTGGACTCCTGGACGCTGGAGCACTCCTTCCCGCCGCCAGGCGACGGCACCCGAGCTGGGTTGTGGCTGGCTGGGATCACCCACACCGGGCTGGTGGGCGGCAGCACCGCGATGCCGAAGCTCACCTTCACCGGGATCCAGCTCAACAACCGGGTCGACGCCACCGGCGACCAGGCCCCACCGATGAACTGGTGGCGGGTGTCCGAGATCCGCACCGAGACCGGCGGGGTGGTCTCCGTCGGCTACTCCGCGCCGGACTGCGTGCCGGGCTCGCGGATGCCCGCCTCCCCGGACGCGAACACCCTGCGGTGCTTCCCGGTGTACTGGACCAAGCAGGGCGCCACCTCCCCGACGCTGGACTGGTTCCACAAGTACGTCGTGGCCAACGTGTCGGAGAACGACCTGAACGGCGGCGCGCCCAGGGTGATCACCACCTACCAGTACCTGGGCACCCCGGCGTGGCACTTCGACGACATCGACGGCCTGGTGCCCCTGTCGCGCAAGTCGTGGGCGCAGTGGCGCGGCTACGCCACGGTCAGGGTCCTCCACGGCGACCCGGGCGAGCAGACCAGGACCGAGACCTTGTACTTCCGCGGCATGGACGGCGACAAGCTGCCCTCGGGCACCCGGTCGGCGTCGGTCACCGACTCGGCGGGTGGCGCCTGGCCGGACAGCGACGCGCTGGCCGGGATGCCGCGCGAGCAGATCACCTACGACGGCGCGGACGTGGTCTCGGGCACGATCAGCGACCCGTACCTGTCCGACCCGACCGCCAAGCGCACCATCGACGGCACCACCGTGTACGCGCGGCACACAGCGGTCGCGGCGTCCCGCACGCGCACGGCGCTGGACGGCGGCCGGGGCTTCAGGTTCACCAGGACGGTCAACACCTTCGACGCCTACGGCATGGTCGCCACCACCAGCGACCTCGGCGACGAGGCCACCGCCGACGACAACCTCTGCTACCGCTACACCTACGCCCGCAACACCAGCGCGTGGCTGCTGTCGTACCAGTCGCGGGTGGAGAAGTACGCCCAGTCCTGCGAGAAGCAGCCAGCCTCGAGCGACGACGTGATCTCCGACGCGCGCACCTCCTTCGACGGGGCGGGCTGGGGCACCCCACCCAGCAAGGGGGACGTGACCCGGGTCGAGAGGCTGTCGGAGTGGAGCCCGTCCTCCGGCGCAAGCTACCTGACCGTCAGCCGCGCCGCCTACGACACCAACGGCCGGCTGACCGACAAGTGGGGCGTCGACGACCAGCACTCCACGATCGCCTACACCCCGGCCAGCGGCGGCCCGGTCACCAAGGTGACCAGCACCAACCCGCTGGGGCACACCGCGACCGCGGAGCTCGAGCCGGGATGGGGCGAGACCACGGCAACCGTCGACCCCAACGGCAGGCGGACCGACCTGGCGTTCGACCCGCTGGGCAGGCTCACCGGCGTGTGGCTGCCCGGCCGGACCAGGGGAGCCGACTCAGCCAACCTCGCCTACGCCTACCTGGTCCGCGCCGACGGGGCGACCGCCGTCACCAGCCAGCGGCTCAATCCCGCCGGCGGCTACGTCACCTCGTACACCCTCTACGACGGGCTGCTGCGGCCGCGGCAGACCCAGGCGCCCGCCGCCGGCTCGCCCGGTGGGCGGGTGCTGACCGACACCTTCTACGACACCGCCGGGCAGGTCGTGCGGACCTACGGGACCTACTACAACAGCGCCAGCCCCAGCAGCGACCTGTTCGCCCCGGTCAACGCCGCCCAGGTGCTGGACCAGACCGCCACCGCCTACGACGGCGCCGGCCGGGTCACCGCCTCGATCTTCCAGCCCGGCGGCCACGAGCGGTGGCGCACCACCACCGGCTATGGCGGCGACCGCGTCGACGTCACCCCGCCCGCCGGCGGCACCGCCACCTCCACCGTCACCGACGCCCGCGACCGCACCGTCGAGCTGCGCCAGTTCCACGCCGCCACGCCGACCGGCGCCTACGACAGGACCACCTACGCCTTCAACCGCAAGGGGCAGCTCGTCCGGGTGACCGACCCGGCCGGCAACCAGTGGCGCTACGGCTACGACCTGCGCGGCCGCCGCACCCGGGTCGACGACCCCGACCAGGGCACCACCACCTCCGAGTACGACGACACCGACCAGCTCACCTCGACCACCGACGCGCGCGGCCAGAAGCTCGCCTACACCTACGACGCGCTCGGCCGGAAGACGGCGGTCTACAAGGACGCCGTGGACCCGGCCAACCGGCTGGCCGGCTGGGTCTACGACACCCTCGCCAAGGGGCACCTGACGTCGTCGACCCGCTACCTGAACGGCGACGCCTACACCGTCGCCGTGCGCGGCTACACCAGCCGCTACGACCCGACCGGGGCGGTCATCACCATCCCCGCCGCCGAGCAGGGACTGGCCGGCACGTACACGTTCCAGACCAGCTACAAGCCCGATGGCAGCCCCGCCGCGACGATCTTCCCGGCCGCGGGCGGGCTGCCCGGCGAGACCGTCCAGTACGGCTACAACAGCCTTGGCCTGCCCAGCCTGGTCAAGTCCGCGCTCGGCAGCTACGTGAGCGCCCCTGACGACACCGGTTACAACCCCTTCGGCCAGCTGCTGCAGTACGCCCTGGCCACCTGCTCGGGCTGCCCGACGGTCTACCAGACCTACTCCTACCAGGCCGACACCCACCGGCTGGACGAGTTACGGGTCGACCGGGACGGCGTCAGCCCCTACCGGCTCGCGCAGGCCGACTACAGCTACGACCCTGCCGGCAACGTCACCAAGCTGGTCGACAGCCCCGGGGGACAGAGCGCCGACACGCAGTGCTTCGGCTACGACCACCTCCGCCGGCTGACCCAGGCGTGGACGCCCGCCTCCGGGGACTGCGGCAGCGACCCGACCGCCTCCGCGCTGGGTGGCCCGGCGCCGTACTGGCAGTCGTGGACCTACGACCTCACTGGGAACCGGCTCACCCAGACCGACCACGCCACCTCCGGCGGGGACGTCACCACCCGCTACGCCTACCCCGACGCCGGGCAGGCCCAGCCCCACACCCTGCTGTCGACCACCAGCACCGACAGCACCGGGACCCACACCAAGGCTTACGACTACGACGCGGCGGGCAACACCCTCGCCCGTCCCGGCGCCAACGGCACCCAGAAGCTCACCTGGGACCCCGAGGACCACCTGGCCACCCAGACCGACGGTCAGTCCACCCACTCGTTCGTCTACGACGCCGACGGCAACCGGCTCATCCGCCACGACGCGACCGGCGCCACCCTCTACCTGCCAGGCACCGAGCTGCGGCTGAACGCCGCCACCAGCCAGGTCACCGCCACCCGCTACTACAACTTCGCCGGCAACCCGGTGGCCGTGCGCACCCCCAGCGCGCTCACCTGGCTGCTCTCCGACCACCACGGCACCAGCGACGTCGCCGTGGTCGCCAGCAACCAGCAGGCCAGCCAGCGTCGCCAGACGCCGTTTGGCACGCCCCGCGGACCCCAGCCGACCTGGCCGACCGAGAAGGGCTTCGTCGGCGGCACCACCGACCCCGACGGGCTCACCCACCTCGGCGCCCGCGAGTACGACCCGTCCATCGGCCGGTTCGTCTCCGTCGACCCACAGATCGACCAGTCCGACCCGCAGCAGATGAACGGCTACGCCTACGCCAACAACACCCCGATCACCGCCAGCGACCCCGACGGCCGCGACTACCTGTTCGACCCCGGCAACTTCGACGTCACCAGCAGCGACGGCACCTCCAGCATCCCCACCGGCAGCGGCAACGCCGGCAACGCCGGAAACACCGGCAGCCAAGGTGCCCCGCCCAAGGGCAACGCCGGCGGGTCGGGACCCTGGTGGAACCAGGCATGGAACAAGGCCAACCAGGGCTTCAAGCACGCGGCCAACTGGGCGGAGCAGCACAAGGCCGAAATCGCCGGCGCCACCGTCGGCCTGGCCGTCGGCATCGGCTGCGGCGTGGCCATCGGCTGGACCGGCGTGGGCGCCATCGCCTGCGGCGCCCTGGCCGGCGCGGTCGCCTCCATGGTCACCTACGCCCTGGCCACTCCAGAGAAGGAGCGGTCGGTCGGCGGTCTGCTCACCGCCGGGCTGGTCGGCGCGGTCACCGGCGCCGCCGGCGGCGTCATCGGCCGCGCCGCCGCCCCGGTCGTAGGAGCCGCCGCCCGCTACGCCGGCGCCAGAATGGCCAGCACCGCCGCCAGGGTCGCCGTGCCCAAGCTCACCGGTGGCGCCGCCAAGGCGGGTGAGGCGGCCAAGGCTATCGGCGCGTTCTGCAGCTTCAGCGGCGGAACCCGCGTGCTCATGGCCGACGGGACCAGCAAGCCGATCGCCAAGGTCAAGGTCGGCGATCGGGTCCTGGCCGCTGATCCTAGGACTGGCACGCGGCAAGCCAAGCGGGTCACCCACATCTGGGTCCACCGCGACACGGTCGAAGACCTCGCCGTCGCGGGTGGCAGGACGGTGACCACAACCAAGAACCACCCGTTCTGGGACCAGACCGCCAACAAGTGGGAGCCTGCAGGCACCCTCAGGAGCGGTGACGTCCTGGTTACTGCGGCCGGGGCGGCGCTGACGGTGGCCGGGCTGCGGGCGGCCACGGCACGGACCGCCACCGCCTACAACCTCACCGTCGCCGACCTCCACACCTACCACGTCCTCGTCGGCGACCAGCCTGTGCTGGTCCACAATACCTGTGGAGTCGAGCTTGGCGACGCCAAGGTGGGGGAGGTGGTCTACCGAGTCTGGGGTCGGGACACGGCATCAGGCGTGGGCTCGAAGCCGTGGGGTTCGTACTGGTCACGGGTCGACCCTCGGACGGTGGCCAACTATCGGGACAGCGCCGGGCTACCAGACAAGAATGCCGGCCGGTTCCTTAGCATTGGGCGCCTGCGGGGCGTGAAGGGCGTCGAGCGCACCCCGGGTGGCGCCGCTCCACTCGGCAACAATGCGGGAGGTATTGACGAGTTGCTGGTTCCCTATCCCACACTACAAGTCAGGCTGGAGCAGGTGATCGGCCTCAACCCGCCTTTGTGAGTTGGTGCTCCGTGGCCACGACCCTCTACCTCATCGACGATGACGATCCACGAGAGTTCAAACCCCGGCTAGCGACGATCGTCCGCGACGATGTTCGGGTCGAAGCGCAGCGGGGTGTGGTCGTCACGATCAACCCGCCGATCGAGCATGCCGCCGGCGGGCCACTGGGGGCCGCGATCCTCGTGCCTCGGCACAAGGACGTTTCCATTGACGACATCCGAGCTGGCGCGCGCGAGAAACCGGCGAGCGTGTTCGTATGCCGCTTCGAAGGCGATCTTGGTGAGCTGCCGCGGCAGCTCACCAAGACGGAGGTGCGCATCGCGCTCTGGGGGCTCGTCAGTGGCTCACTGGACTTCGGTGGCCGACTCTGACCACCTGCTGGTCGAAGTAGGCGAATCGTTCGGCCCACCACTCGGCCGGGAACATCACCCTGTCCTCCACGGTGTGGTGTTGGTGTCTTCCCGCTACGGGACGGCGCCGGGTGCGCTCGCTAGGCGATACGTCCAGGCCGATGCACAAGCTGCACTAGATGGCG
>WNGB01002358.1_pt1 | contig 30563 bp, 33 predicted proteins | sample 5400681 | NCBI WGS metagenome assembly WNGB01 (sample SAMN13153367, study PRJNA577476) | soil metagenome | isolation source: 115 cm soil or saprolite under grassland replicate 2 | place: USA:California | collected 2016-06-15
AGAAGGGCGTGCTCGCCGGTCCCGCAGCCCACATCCAGGACTCTGCCTCGGAGGGCACCCGCCTGAGCCAGCTCGAGGAAAGCCGGCTGGGGGCGTCCGATTTCCCAAGGCGGCGTGCCCGCATACAGGGCGTCGAAGTCCTCGGGCCGCCTCATTCGCGTCGGACGAGGAAACGCGTAGGGGCGTTCTGTCTCACTGATGCCCCAGTCCTACCACGTCGCTCAAGCTGACATCGAGAGCCGTCGACCTTCAAGTTGACGATGGAGGATCCTCGTTCGCTGTCCGAGACCACTGCAGCGGCCCAGCAGCTGATCGCCGCCGTCGAGCAGGTCATCGCCGGCAACAACGCGGTCGTCGAGTCGACTGTGGTTTGCCTCCTCGCCCAGGGAAACCTGCTGCTCGAGGGGGTTCCCGGGGTGGGCAAGACGATGCTTGCCCGAGCGGTGGCCCGGGCCACTGGCGGCACCTGCCGCAGGGTACAGGGCGCCCCGGACCTGCTCCCCTCGGACCTCACCGGCGTTTCCATCTACGACCAGGAGCGCGGGCAGTTCGTCTTCGTTCCCGGCCCAGTGTTCGCCAACGTCGTGCTGGTGGACGAGATCAACCGGATGTCGCCCCGCACCCAGTCGGCGCTGCTGGAGCCCATGGAGGAACGCCAAGTCACGGTGGAAGGGGCGGCACGATCGCTACCCTCACCATTCTTCCTCGTCGCCACCGAGAACCCCGTCGAGCACCACGGGACCTATCCGCTGCCCGAGAGTCAGCTCGACCGATTCACCATGGCGGTCTCTGTCGGCTATCCATCTCCGGAGGACGAGCGAGGAATCGTCACGAGGCAGCTCATCCGTCATCCGATCGAGGACCTGCGGCCCGTGCTCGGCCCCGGCGATCTCGTACGCCATCAGCAGGTGGTTCGACGCATCCATGTCTCGCCTGCGGTGGTGGACTACGCGGTGGCGGTGGCCTCAGCCACCCGCACGCACCCTGCGACCTCGCTGGGTGCTTCACCGCGCGCCGCAGTGGCTCTTACCCGTTGCGCCCAGGCCCGGGCCGCCGTGCTCGGCCGAGAATACGTTCTCCCCGATGACGTTAAGGTACTGGCCCCCTCCGTCTTGGCTCATCGCCTGCTGAGCGGAAGGGACGCCAGAAGCACCCCGGGCGCAGGAACGGACATCGTCCAAGAGGTTCTGGAGCGCCTGCCCATACCTCTCGGGGAAGCGCGTTCGGCTTAGCCTCGTGATCCGTATCCGCCGGCGCGCCGTGGGGCTCATCGGTGGGGCCCTCCTGCTCTTCCTCGCGGCCACCAACATTCAGTCCGGGTGGCTCTTCGTGCTGTCCTCGCTGCTGCTCGGTGCCACGGTCGGGGGTGCGCTGTTTCCGATCTCAATGGTCCGAGGGTTGCACGTGGAGCGGCGTGCCCCGCCGGAAGCGTTCGTCGGCGATCAGGTGCCGGTCGATCTGGTCGTCGAGAACCGCGGCCGGGGAACCCGACTGTCAGTCGTCATCAGGGACCCTCATGTCGCCCCCACCGCCGCATTCGTCCCTTCCATCCGCGCCGGCGAACAGGTCACCATTCGGACCGTCCGTCTGGCGACGCGGCGCGGCATCGTGGAGGCGGCGCCGGTGGAGATTGCCTCGACGGCGCCGTTCGGGGTGGCCGAAGCGAAGCGAAGCATCGGCTCTCCAGTTAAGACCGTGATCTTCCCCCGCGTGGTACCCCTCGACGGCCTCCCCTTCATGGAAGGTGTGGCCGATCGTTCCAGCCTGCTCGGTCCGGGTACCCAAAGGGGAGACGGGCATGAGTTCCTGGGGGTCCGCGACTACCGGCACGGCGACAGCCTGCGGAACGTCCATTGGCCATCCACCGCGCGGCGGGGAGCCTTGGTGGTCAAGGAGATGGAGCTCGAACGTCCAGGCAGCCTGATCATCATCGTTGATACGTGGGCGGATGGCGGGAGCGGGGAGACCGCTCTGGACCTGTGCTGCACGGTCGCCGCTTCCGTGGCGATGGAAGCCCTCGGCACGGGGCACGATGTGCTGCTGGCCGCGGCGCAAGCTGGGCAGGCAATGCCACCGGCCCGCATGGGTCGGCACGAGGCGCTGACATGGCTGGCCGGACTGACTGCTCCCGGCGGGCTGCCACTCCCAGCCGTCATCGACCGGACCGCGGCGGTGACGCCTCGGACGGCCGCCCTGATCGTCCTCCCCACGTGGCGACCGAACACGGCGATGGAGCTGCGGCCACCGATCGCGCGGCTCGGCGGCGGGGTACCCGTAGTTACTGTAGTGATCGACGCTGCGACCCTCGATCCACGCGCGGCCACGCTCGGCCCCGCGGAGGTCGCCCACCTCGAGCGTGCCCTGGCTTCGACTGGGGCTCAGGTTCGCCGCGTTGCGTCAGCGGACGACGTGGCGCCCCGCCTCGGACGGCTCGCCGAGGCCGCACTCGAAACCGCCGCCCTGGGAAGCGTGCGGTGATGCGATCCAGGGCGTCGAGACGCCCGCCCGAGGACTCCCGAATGCTCCGATCCGTAGTCCTCGCCATGTCCCTGCTGGCCGTGTCGGCCGTGGCCGCGCAGGGAGCGCTCGACCCTTTCACTGCGGTTGGGTCGCTTCTACTGATCCCGGTCGGGTCATGGGTCTCGTACCGTCGCCGTCGCGATTCGAACTTCGGCCTGAAGCTACTGCTGGCGGCTGCGCTGTTCCTCGCTCTGGCCAACTTCCTCGCGCAGGTCCGAGTCATCACCTCGGCGGACGAGGCACGCATCCCTCTCGCGTCGCTCTTCGCGTGGGTCCAGGTCCTGCACAGCTTCGACCTCCCGCGCCGCCGCGACCTGGCCTTTTCGGTCGTGGCCGCCATGGCTCTCATGGCCGAAGCAGCTTCCCTGTCTCTGGACGAGAGCTTTGCGCTGTTCGTTCTTCCATTCGCCGGACTGGCCGCGGTCTGGTTGTTCTTCTCCGATCAGGCCGAGGTGAAGGCTGATGCATCGCCGGCGACGATCCTTCGCAGGCCGGCCGGCCCGCGGTCCCGACGCCTGGCGGCTCGGAGCGCCGCTCGGACGGTGGTGCTATCGGCGGCGGTGGTGGGCCTGGCCACGGGGATGGTGTTCGTGGCCACTCCGAGGCTGCCGGGCAGACAGATCCTCGCGCCGCCCTTCTCCTTGGTGAGCCGGTCAGCCATCCCAGGGTTCGTCGGCGGTGTCGTGAACCCCGCCCTGCCGAGCGGCGTCGGCGTCAAAGGGGAGCCGGGCGCCGGGCGGGGCGCCGGGTACCCGGGGTTCGGTTCGGCCGTGGACCTGCGCCTGCGAGGCCGGCTCTCGGACGCCCTGGTCATGCGGGTACGGGCTCCGCAGCCTGCCCTGTGGCGAGGCCAGGTGTACGACACGTTCGACGGAACGACATGGACGGCCTCGGACGAAAGACAGTCGCTGATCCCCACGGGGTGGGGACCGCCCACGTTCATACCCCCCGCTGGCCCACCGGGGCTGGCTCCGGAGGAGCCGGTTGTCCAGACCTTCTACGTGGTCGGCCGGCAGCCCAACATCGTCTTCGGCGCGTATCGGATCTCCCAGGTGTACTTCCCGGAAGGGCCGTTGGCCGTCGACTCCGAGGGCTCCGTCCGCGCGCCGGTCCTGCTCGAGCCGGAGACGATCTACAGCGTGGTCTCGCGGCTGCCGGTGGCGACGCCAGGCATGCTCCGATCGGCCGGCCGGCAAGAACCTGCCGACCTGGTCGACCGGTACACACAGCTGCCTACGGATCTGCCGGCTCGGGTCGTGGAGCTTGCCCATCGCATCACAGACGCGCAGCCGACCGTGTTCGACAAGGTCATGGCGGTGGAGCGATGGCTGCACACGCACACGCGCTATCGGTTGGACGTTCCCCCCGACCCTGAGTCAGTCAACGCCGTCGACTGGTTCCTGTTCGAACGACGCACTGGGCTGTGCGAGCACATCGCCAGCGCCATGGCCGTGATGCTTCGTTCGGTGGGTATTCCCACCCGCTTCGTGGTGGGCTTCGGGCCTGGGGAGCGCAACGTGCTCACTGGTTACTTCGACGTTCGCCAGTCGGACGCCCACGCGTGGTTGGAGGTCTACTACCCCAACGTGGCCTGGATGCAGTACGACCCCACCTTCGGGGTCCCGCCTGCCGGTCCCTCGGGGTGGTTCATTGGCCCGGAGACGCTCCGCGCCCTGGGACGGTTCCTGGCTTGGGCAATACCGGACCCTCTCGAGACCGCAGGCCGCCGGCTCGGATTGGTTCCAGCGGTGGTCGTCCGACGGTGGCCGGTGGCTCCTGCGGTGGCGATCGCCGGGGGCGGGCTCTGGGGTTGGGTGAAGGCACGACGACGCAAGCGCCTGCGAGCCCCTCCACTCGTCGGGGCGGCCGCGGCGTTCGAGTCCGTGTGTCGCTCCTTCGAGGCACGGGGGCGCCCACGGGCGCCGTCGGCGACGCCGAGCGAGCACTTCCAGAGCCTCGTGACCGCCGATCCACTGGCCCGTGCCGAACGTGACGACCTGGAAGTCGTGGTCCGAACCTTCGAACGAACCCGTTTCGCCAGGAAGGCCCCCGACGACCGGGAAGTGGAAGACGCCCTGGTCGCGGCCGAGCGAATCAGGGTCCGAGCCAGTGCCACCGCCCGGGCGTCAGCGCCCCGCTAGACGCCGTTAGGCGGCTTCGAGTCACGGGCTATCCGTGAGAAGGGACCGCCTGGAAGGAACGGCGAGATTCGTGCACCATATGGGTGTCCGTCAGGTGGCAAGGCCATGCGCATAGATCGGTTCAGCTTCGGTTCCATACGCATCGATGGCGAGATCTACGCTCACGATGTGGTGATCGATCATGGCCGGCTCCGCAAGCGCCGGAAGAAGCCATCCAAGCCCTTCCGCGCTGCATTCGGCCACACGCCACTTTCCGCCGAGGAGGACATCCCGTGGAAATGCCGGCGGTTGGTGGTCGGCACCGGCGCGGAGGGTGCCCTTCCCGTGATGGACGAGGTGAAGCAAGAAGCGGCACGTCGGAACGTGGAGCTCTTCATCCTTCCAACCCGCGAGGCCATCCGGGAACTGCAGACCGAGCGGAAGGGTACGAATGCGATCTTGCACGTGACCTGCTGATCCTCAGGGGTCGGCCCGGTGCTAAGTTAGGAGATGGCCACGGAGGCTCTAATCCAAGTGCACCACTGGACAGGCCAGGGTACGAGTCACGCCGTCGAGGAGTTGAATCCTGGCCACCACCGAAGTGGCGAGTTCGTCGAGGTTACGGGCCCGGGCCCGGGCGATGACGTCATAGGGACCGGAGACGTCCTCCGCAGAGATCACCCCTTTGATCGTGGCGACGTCCTTCGACACTCCTTGACCGGCTGGGCCGGGCTTGGTCTGAATCAGCACATATGCCTCGACCATCCCGCCTCCGTGGTTGCCTTACGCTGAACCGTACGCCTTTCGAGAGAAGGACGCGATCATGACGCGACCAGGTGCTTTCGGTTCGATCAGAGGGAGGCGACCGTGGCAACGATCCGAGAAATCATGACGGTTGATCTCATCACCGTTCCTCCCTCGGTCACAGTCATGCGGGCGGCCTCCGCCATGCTTGCCGGAAAGGCCGGATCCGTTCTGGTGGTCGACGGCTCAGACCTGGTCGGGATCTTCACAGAACGTGATGTCTTGCGAGCCCTTGTGCACCACTCGGATGCTGGCCGCGCCTCCCCGGTCACGAGCTGGATGACTCGGGATCCCCTGACGGTATCGCCGGAAGCCCGAGCGGAGGAAGCGCTCGACCTCATGCTCACTTGTGGCTTCCGCCATCTCCCGGTCAAGGAGGATGATCGCCTGGTGGGGATCGTCTCGATGCGTGACCTCTCACGAATCCTGGCGGGTTTCTGACCAGTTCCTCACCTGGCCAGCGTGTGGCCACGACGAGAGATCCGAGTCGACTGGCGGCCGGCCGCGGGGATCAGATCCTCGGGAGCAGCGGCTCCAGCCATTCTGGTATGACCCGTCCTTCCACCCTCACGAACGGGGGCTCGAGGTCCGACACTCGAGCCAGCTGGGACGCCGCGGCGTCCACCGAGACGGCGCCAGCTCGACTCTCGGCCTCGATCAACATCGGCAGCAGCCTGACGTCACCCGGCGTGCAGATGCCCGTTACGTGGCGTTGGGACAGAGCGACCGCGACGGCGGCGTTGATCGCCCACTGCTCGTCCAGCGGTTCGTACCAGGTGGAGTAGCGCGGCCGCTCTCCGACGCGCCACAGGTTCCGGGCCACCGCCTTGATCAGCATGAGGGCGGCATCTTGAGCATCGATCTCCGCCACGAGAGCTTCGAAATCCCTGGCGTAATCCGGATCCAGCCAGAGGCGATAGTTGAACGGAGTGAGGACCGTGTCGAAGGGGAACCTCCGCAGGGCCTCAAGGTGAGTCGCCGGCGCGCTCATCCCGTGGCCGGTGATGCCGATGGCTCCGACTAGGCCCTCGCCCTTCGCTCGGAGCGCTCCCTCCAGGGCGCCACGCGTTCCGGTGGCGAGGTCGAGGTCCTCGAAACGGCCCACCGAGTGGAGCTGGATGAGATCCACCCGGTCGACCTGGAGACGCTCGAGCGACCGACGGATGCTGTCGTAGGCTCCAGCCATGGTTCGTTCCATCGTCTTGGTGGCCAGGAAAATCCGGCGCCTGATCCGTGGCATCCAGGCTCCGAGGAGCAGCTCGGAGCTCCCGTAGTCCGCAGCCGTGTCGAAGTGGTTGATTCCTGCATCGAGGGCGAGCTCGATCGAACGGTCGGCCACCTCCTGCGACTCGTCCGCGAGGGCCGCCCCACCGTAGATCAGGACGCTGCTCAGGTGGCCAATGCGCCCGAGCCTCCGTTGCTCCATCGCCGTCTTCCTGCGCTACCCTCGGGGATCTCTACCCAATACCACGTTCCAAAATCGGGCCAGTCGAAGGGGTCGCTGCAGTCGGTCTGGATCCAACCCAGCCACCCGATAGCCGTTCTCATCCTCCGTGTTAGCCGCCCGGCCGCACACTCCGGCAGAGGCCGTTCGAGCCAAAGGGCGACTCCCGCCTTCATCTAGCTCCTGCGCTCTCGGGCAGCTGACTTTCCTCGCTCGTACGCCGACAGCACGTTCTTTCGCAGACGGACTGCTCCGGGCGTGACCTCGACGCTCTCGTCCTCGCGGACGAACTCGAGCGCCTGCTCGAGGGAGAGCTGCCGAGGTGGAACCAGCCGCACCAGCTCCTCGGCCGTCTCCCTCCGGACGTTGGTCAACTTGCGCTCCTTCGCCGGGTTCACGTCGAGGTCCTGGGACCGCGCGTTCTCACCGACGATCATGCCTTCGTAGACCTCAGCTCCCGGATCGATGAACAGCGCGCCGCGCTCCTGTAAGTTGAGCAGCGCGTAGGAAGTGGCCACACCTCCCCGATCGGCAACCAGCGAACCGGTCGGCCGGGTGCTGATCTCGCCGTGCCATGGTTCGTATCCCTCGAACACGTGATGGAGTTGTCCGGTCCCTCGGGTCTCGGTGAGGAACTCGGTGCGAAACCCGATCAGGCTCCTGGCCGGCACCACGTATTCCATCCGGACCCATCCTGTCCCGTGGTTCACCACTTCCGCCAGCCGCCCCTTTCGCAGGGCGAACAGCTGCGTCACCACGCCCAGGTACTCCTCCGGGATGTCGACCGCCACCCGTTCAACCGGCTCATGGACCTGCCCGTCGATTATCCGGGTGATGACCTGAGGTTTCCCCACGGTGAGCTCGAAGCCCTCGCGCCGCATGATCTCGACCAGTACGGCCAGCTGGAGCTCGCCCCGCCCCTGCACCTCCCATCGATCGGGTAGCTCGGCGTCCCGAACCCGGATGGAAACGTTGCCCACCACCTCCGCGTCCAACCTGTTCTTGACGAGGCGTGCGGTCAGCTTCGAGCCGTCACGCCCCGCGAGAGGCGAGGTGTTGATCCCGATCGTCATTGCCAGGGAGGGTTTGTCGATGCTCATCACCGGCAGGGGCCTGGCGTCGTCCGGATCGGCAAGGGTCTCCCCGATGGTTACCTCAGCCAGGCCGGCGATGGCGATGATCTCGCCCGGGCCGGCCTCCTCTGCGGGTACGCGGTCAAGGGCTTCGCTCACGAACATCTCGGAGATCCGGACCTGTTCGATCGAGCCGTCCGCGCGGCACCAGGCGACGGTCTGACCGCGGCGGATCGTTCCGTGCCGGATGCGGCACAGAGCCAGGCGGCCGATGTACGGCGAGGCGTCGAGATTCGTCACCAATGCCTGCAGCGGGTGCGCCGGGTCGTAGCGGGGGGCCGGGATCCGCTCGAGGATCGCCTCGAACAGAGGCTTGAGGTCCACGCCCTGGTCGTCGGGCTGCTCGGATGCGCGCCCCTCTCTCGCGTCGCAGTACAGGATGGGGAATTCGATTTGGGTCTCGTCGGCGTCGAGGTCCAGCATCAGTTCGTAGACCTCGTCGACGACCTCAACGGTCCGGGCATCGGACCGATCGACTTTGTTGACGACGAGGACCAGGGGAAGCTTCGCTCGGAGCGCCTTGCGCAGGACGAACCGAGTCTGCGGGAGCGGGCCCTCACTCGCGTCGACCAGCAGGAGCACGCCATCGACCATGGTCAGGGCGCGCTCGACCTCTCCGCCGAAGTCGGCATGCCCGGGCGTGTCGACGATGTTGATCTTCACTCCCCCGTAGCGGACCGCTGTGTTCTTGGCCAGGATCGTGATGCCCTTCTCCCTCTCCAGATCCATGGAGTCGAGCACCCGCTCGGCCACGTCCTGATTCGGTCGGAACGCGCCCGACTGCCACAGCATCGCGTCCACCAGCGTTGTCTTCCCATGGTCGACATGAGCCACGATGGCGACGTTCCGCAGGTCTGCTCGATCGCGCATATCGAGGCCGCGTGACGCGCGTCTAGTCTTGCGGGCCAGAATCGTCGTCCGGCCGTGCTCCCTCGTCGATCGGCCGGTCATCGTTCGCCTGCTCGCCATTGGCGGGGGGCTGTGGATCTTCGCGTGCGCTCCTGCGGGCCGCTCGCTTCTCCTCTTTGATCTGGCGCCGCCTCGTCTTCACCGCATCTCGTTGTCTCTTCCCGGGAGTATCAGGCATGGAACCATGCTACCCGCCAGAGTGTTAGGCTGTGCTTCGGGCAGGCACAGAGTCCTGCGGTTCGCGAAGAGCGATTGACGGGTGGCAACCGGCTCGCCATGTGTCCCTCACTCCACCGAATCGAGTTGACACATGGGGAGGGTCCATTGGCACGTTGTCCCTACTGCGCATCTGTCCGCATCGTCATCGTTGTGAGCTCACGGCCTCGTGCCTTTTGCGCGGCTTGCGGTTGCAGGTGGATCCAGGAGGGCAGCGTGCAAAGGGCCCTTCGACGGCCACCGTTCTCCACGAGCATGGTGGCGCCGACAGCGGCGGAGCATTGAGAGCACGCGGGGGGCGTTCGAAGTCGATCCCGACCGAGCATGGGACGTCCCACGTTGTGCCCACGCATCGAATGAAGCGCACCTGCATCGTGCCTTCCTGCTCGACGGTGCTGTCCATCTACAACGCCACGGACTACTGCTGGGTGCACGAGCTGCCTATCCCACGCTCGGGCTCGCTCCCCGGTCGATGACGGTGATACGTCTCCTTCCACACCGAGGCGTAAGCTGCGCGGGCAATGTTGGGAGAGCAGGAAGCCAAGGTCCTCGAGGTCAAGCCGTTCCTCCTGCACGGCGTCACCTACTACGACGTGACTGTGGCCTACCGGGACCGCTCGGTAGACCACACTCGGCTGGGTCCGGAGGGAGTTCCCGAGAACCTTCACGCCGGCGAGGTGGTCCTCGCCATGAAGGCCGCGAACATGATCGTGTCCCTCCGGCGGCCCGAGTCCGGCCGAGCGATCGACTACGGTTAGGCCTCCGCCCCCGAAAGAACCCTGGCAAAGATCGGCGTCCCGCGATAGCGTCCCCTGGGTCGAATTCAGTCGACCGACGAAAGGAGTGGAGCTTGGCCCATCCCCAACGCAGAGGTCGCCCGGAGCGCGACCGAGGCGCTGTCCAAGGGTGACATGGAGGGCTTCCTCAGCCACCAGGCGGACGACGTCGTCATTCACTTCCCCGGCCGAGGTCCAATGGCCGGCGATTACCGGGGCAAGGACGGCGTGGCGCAGATGTTCCAGAAGCAGATGCAGCTGCTCGACTCGCCGCCCCAGATCGAGAACCACGACATCTTGGCGAACGACGACCACGCGGTGATCCTGAACAAGACGCGGGCCTCTCGCGGCGGCAAGACGCTCGAGCAGCAGCAGGTGGTCGTGCTCCACATCAAGGACGGCAAGATCGCCGAGGTGTGGCTGCAGTTCTCGGATCAGCAGGCCATGGACGAGATGGCGTCTTCCTGAGCTACCTGCGGACTCGAGACCCGCCCTCAACCGTCAGGCTGGCGAAAGACGTCGAGGTCCACACGACCTCGTACGCCATCCACGGCGGCAAACCCGCCAACTTGCCAGATGGCCCAATCGTCGACGACGGGCCGGCGTAGGAAACGCCGGCGCCAGAGCGACCGGCCGAACTGTGTACGAACTCGATACCGTGCCTCGAAATCGTCGCCGACGTAGAGGACGGCTGCGTGTCCAGTTGCCCGATCGACGAGCGCCAGGAACGCCCTCAGCTCCCGCTCGACGGCGACCTTGTCCGGTCGCGCTCGACAGTTGGCGGCGAGCTCCAGATCGACCGCCGGCGCCAGAGCTTGCGGGTCGTCGGGAACGACACGGAGGAAGTTCCGCGCTTGCTGCCCACCTGGGGTGCAGAGCGTGAAGAAGTGATAGGCGCCCCGGACCAGTCCGGCTTCCTTGGCATTGGTCCAGTTCTCGGAGAATCGGCTGTCCACGAGGTCGCCGCCCTCCGTTGCCTTGATGTATGCGAAGGCGATGCCGTCGTGGGCGACCCGGTCCCACTCGATCCGCCCCTGGTGGTGGGATACGTCGATTCCGTACCGCTCTCGTTCGTGAAGTTCCGGCCTGTAGTTGGGAAGCCACACCAACCAGCCCCACGCGGTGGCGGCCGCGGCCGCCGCCATGACGACCGCAACAGGAACGAGCCAACGCCGTCGGATCGCCAGGTGTCGAGCTGTGCGCACGCCCGTCGAACCTCACAGAGTGTCGTCAGCTTCCTTGGACACGGTAGCCGAACAGGAGGCTGACCATAGTGGTGGCTACTCACATCGATGTCCGGTGCCCGCCAAGTAGCGCTGCTAGGTTTGAGACGATGGCATCGATCGATGGCAGGAACACGACAGAGCCGGGGACGAAGGAGCCTCCGGCACGGCTACGACGTCGGCCTGCGTCGCGGATCGCGATCGTCCTGTTCGACGGCTTCGACGAGCTGGACGCGATCGGTCCTTTCGAAGTCCTGTCGCCGCGCGTGCGGGCACACCCATTCACGTCGATCTGGTCGGTTCGTCCGGGCCCGGCGAGATCGCGGCGAGCCACGGTCTGCGCGTCACTGTGACCGGTGGTCTTCAACGTGACGCCGAAATCCTGGTCGTCCCGGGAGGCGGATGGAACGGCGGCCCTGGCTCGCCTGGGGCGCGCACAGAGGTGAAGCGAGGAACCCCGTCCATGATCGCCGCCATGCATGACGCGGGGGCGACCGTAGCGTCCATTTGTACCGGGGCGATGATCTTCCCAGCTGCGGGGCTGCCCGAGGCCGTCCTGCCACGACCCATCACAGCGCGTGTGACGACCTCGTTCGGTCGGGGGCGTTGTTGGTGGACGCCCGGGTCGTCGACGATGGTGACGTGATCACTTCTGGCGGGGTCACCTCTGGCAACGATCTGGCTCTCTGGCTGGTGGAACGGGACCGGGGCCCAGAGCTTGCCCGGTCGATCCCTCTTCAGATCGAACATGAGCCCGTCTCATCGGTGAGCCCGGGGTCGATGCGCGGGCGCTTCGAGGCGGCAGGAGAACCCTGGCCCGGGCATGCCTCGACTGGACCGAGAAGCAACCCCACCTTGCCGGGGCGATAGGAGCCGCCATCTGTTCAGCGGTGCTCGCCCGCGGGTGGTTCACTCAGCGCGATCGGATCGTGGAGGTCACCGAGGCAGGCAAGGACGGCTTCATCGAGTGGCTGGGAAAGCGATCGCGCGTGGCGGCCACGCTGACGCTGGCATAGACGCCTCAGCCGCCGATTCCGGAACGGCTGAGGCATTAGACCTCGACCTCGCCGTCACTGTCTCCGGGCCCGGGCCACGGTGAATCCACGACGAACGGAACGCCCCAAACGACCTCGGGATCTCGCTCATCTGGCGTGAGAAGCTCGGTCAACCGCCACCCTTCCGGATCGACGGGTCCGTCGCTGTTTCCCGGCCCGGGCCAGGGCGCTGTGAAGAGGTCCATGTGTCCTCCCTCTATGCCTCGTCTCGCTGGGCGACGCCACCTCGGTGGCGACCGCGATAGGAGCAGTCCCAGGGCGCCAGGGAGCGCAGGCCGAGCGACGTCACCAGTGGCGTGCACTCCCGCACCACCGTTCCCCTCGCGGAGTGGACCCTGTGGCAATGAGACCGCGAGGAGCTGGTTCGGCCGTACCTCGGTCGAGTCGCGTCGGGTCCGTCGATCACATCAAGCAGGGCTCCACCGCGGACGAAACGATCCCGGAACGCCGCTCGGGCCCTGGCCTCCAGGAAGCCCGATCGCGAAGCGTCCCGCCCCAGCCGGGCCTGCAGGTCGGCCACCGTGGCCAGCCCGTTGATCCACAGGGCATTGATCTCGACTGCCTTTCCCATGCGAGGAGAGACGGGCCGGCCATCCACGCGAGCATCCATCCACGTGAGCACCCAGCCACCTTCCCCCTGCGTGAGCAATCCATCCGCCGAGTCAACCTTGATCCCGAACCGGGTGCCCGCCACGTGATGCTCGACGATTTCTTCGAGGGCCGGGAGGAGCACCCCGGCCAAGTCCAGGTCACCGGTCACCTCCACGTGGCGCCCCACCGCATGGAGGAACCACAGCGTCCCGTCTGCTGTGTTGTAAACGGTCCCACCGGCATCGGCCGTGTTGGCGAGCATCCCTTGCGAGAGCGTCCCGGCCGCCCGTTCGAGCAGCATCCGACCCTCGTCCCACCGGTTCGTCTCCAGGAACAGACCCTCGTAGGAGGTCATGGTGTCTCACGACCAGTCGCCGAACCACGGAAAGCCGGCCACTACGGCCGGCCCCGCCACGATGAACTGATCTGCGGCGACAGCCAGGCTCTCTTCGACGTCGTCGGCCGCCTTTGCCGCCGACGCTACCTCCCGGGCACGGCTCCGCGCGGCCAGCACGATCGACCGGGCCGGTGGCTGTGGATCCGAGAGGTCACCGGCCCACGCCGTCACCCCTGCCTCTTCGCCGGGGCGGAGCTCCGCGGAAAACGTACCGGTGAACCACAGGTCCTCGTGATCGTTGAGCCCGCGATCGGCCTCGACCCGGTATCGCGCGTCTCGCCACCAGGCTCCGTCCGGCCGGTACCCAGGACCGCGAACGCGATATATCCCTTCGAATACGAAGCCATCCGCACCGACCTCGACAGACGGATCCGGGCCGGCGAAGCGTCCGCCGTTGATATCCCGTCAGCTGCATACGGCTCCGACTCGATGCGAACAGCCTGGGGAGCTCGGATCAGGCGGTGGGTGACGCCGACCGCCGGCCGGCCGCGAACCATCGCAACCTCCCGCTCCACGATCACGTCGCCGACGGACCACCGCCACCGGGGAATGCCGTCCTCGAGCACGAAGGAGGCAAGCTCGAGGTGGCCCAGGGGCTCGACGGCTCCACTTCCCCACTCGTGGACGGCCAACCGCGCCTCGGCCAGCGAGCCGAGGACCTCTCGGCCGAACGCGAACCGCAGCATGCTCTCCCCCGGCCGTCGCTCGATTACAGGCCGTAGGCCTCGAGCAAGCGGAGCCACACCTCGCTCACGGTGGGAAACGACGGCACAGCGTGCCACAGCGTGTCGAGCGTGACCTCGGCGACGATTGCGATCGTCGCGGCGTGCACGATCTCCTGGACGTCGGGCCCGGTGAACGTTGCGCCCACGATCACACGCCGCTCCTCGTCCACGATCATCTGACTGGTGCCATGGATGCCGTTGCCCCGCGTGTAGGCACCGGACACTGCGCCGGTGTCGTAGGTCACGACCCGGAAGTTCAACCCGCGCTCCCTGGCTTGCCCTTCCGTCAGGCCCACCCCCGCGACCTGAGGGTCGGTGAACGTCACCCGAGGGATGGCCACGCGATCGCCGATGTCGCGGACATCCAGGCCCGCGATGATGTCGCCGACGAGCCGCCCCTGGTACTTCCCCATGTGGGTGAAGAGCGCCAAACCGGCCACGTCGCCGACTCCGTAGAGCCAGTCGCCGTCGATGTCTGTCGCCCGGAGCCGATCGTCCACGGAGAGGAACTTGCCGGGCTCGAGCCCCACGGTGTCGAACCCCACATCGTTCGTATTCGCTCGGCGCCCGACCGCGACGAGGATCTCGTCGGCGGTGATCTCGCGGCCGTCCTCCAGCGTCCCGGCCACGGGACCATCGCTCCCGTCTCGTCCCGCCTTCGTCATCCGGGCGCCGGTGAGGACGGTAATCCCTTCCGCCTCGAATGACGCGCGGACCTCCTCACCCGCAAAGGGCTCTTCTCGCGCCAGCAGCCGGTCGGCACCCTCCACCACGGTCACCTCTTCCGTGCCCAGCCGCTTGAATGCCTGGGCCAACTCCGCGCCGATCGCGCCCCCGCCCAGGACCAGCAGCCTCCTGGGCAGCTCCTTCACCGCGGTGGCGTCGCGGTTGTCCCAGGGCTTCGCGTCGGCCAGTCCCTCGATTGGGGGAAAGAGGGGGACGGTGCCGCATGCCACCACGACGGCTTTGCGAGCTTGGAGCCGCCGTGTCCCCTCGGGGCTTTCGACTTCCACCACGCTGGGTCCCGCCAGCCTCCCGTGGCCGCGGACGAAGGTGATGCCCTTCGACTCGAACCATTTGAGGTCGCCGGCGTCGTCCCAGTTGTTCGTCATGTAATCGCGCTGGGCGAACGCGGCCTGGACGTCGATCGTGCCGGTGACTGCTTCGGCGGCACCGGGGACCCGCCGGGCTGCCGCGAGCACGTCGCCCGGGCGGATGAGCGTCTTCGATGGGATGCACCCGTAGTACGAGCACTCTCCGCCGGCCAGCCGCTCCTCGACGATGGCCACGGAGAAGCCTCGGTCGGCGCTCCGCCCGGCCGCGTTCTCCCCGGGGGGTCCGGCCCCGATCACGATGACGTCGAATTCATCTGCCATCTGTCACGCCTCCTCGGTGAGTCCGCTGTGGCGGAGGATCAGGTCCGCCACGAGCCCGGTCCATCCAGTCTGGTGCGAGGCCCCCAGCCCCGCCCCCGTGTCTCCGTGAAAGTACTCGTGGAAGGGGATCATGTCGTGCCAGGCCGGATCGCGTTGGAACTTCTCGCTCGAGCCGAATACCGGCCGGCGATTCTCCGGATCGTCGAGGAACAACCCGACCAGGCGCCACGAGAGCTCCTTGGCCACTTCCTCAAGCGTCGCCTTCCGTCCCGATCCCGTCGGCATCTCCACCGTGAACTCGTCCCCCAGATACCGGTAGAAGACGCGGAGCGCCTCGATGACCAGATAGTTCACGGGGAACCAGATGGGACCGCGCCAGTTCGAGTTCCCTCCGAACAACCCAGTCGTCGACTCTCCCGGCTCGTAGTCGACGCGGGCCGTCATCCCGCCGACCTGCACCTCGAAAGGATGCTGCAAGTGCCACCGTGAAAGCGCCCGCAGGCCATAGGGTGAGAGGAACTCCTCCTCCGCGAGCATCACCGAGAGGATCCGGCGGAGGCGCTCGGGGTCCACGATCGAGAAGAGACGCCCCTCGTTCTGGCCGAGGACGTTCGCGTGGCCCACCACCTCGGAGAACCGAGGCCTGTTCTTCACGAACCACTGGAACCGCATGGTGAACTCGGGGAGCCGGTCCATGGTGGCTCGGCCGAGCGTCGTCGCTGCGTACAGCGGGATCAGCCCGACCATCGAGCGCACCCTGAGCGGCACGGGGGCCTGGCCCGGCAGGTGCAGGACGTCGTAGTAGAAACCCTCTTCCTCGTCCCACAGCCCTTGCTCGTACATGGCCGAGGCGATGTACGCGAAGTGCTCGAAGAACTTCACGGCGAGGTCCTGGTAGGTCCCGTCGTGTTCGGCCAAGATCAGCGCGATCTCCCACAAGTTCAGGCAGTACATGGCCATCCAGGCCGTCCCGTCCGACTGCTCGAGATGTCCCTCCACGGGAAGTTGGGCCGACCGGTCGATCGGGCCGATGTTGTCCAAGCCGAGGAAACCGCCCTCGAACACGTTGTTGCCCTCGCTGTCCTTCCGGTTGACCCACCACGTGAAGTTCAGCAGGAGCTTGTGCATGACCCGCTCGAGGAACTCGAAGTCCTTGGATCCGTCGATCTCGAACACGCGCAGGGCCGCCCAGGCATGCACGGGAGGATTGACGTCGCCGAACGCCCACTCGTAGGCGGGGAGCTGTCCGTTCGGATGCATGTACCACTCCCGGAGCAGCAGGATCAGCTGATGCTTGGCGAACCCGGGATCGACGTGGGCGAGGGCCACGCAATGGAAGGCCAGATCCCACGCCGCGTACCAGGGGTACTCCCACTTGTCCGGCATCGAGATGACATCGTGGTTGTTGAGGTGGCGCCATGCGGAGTTGCGGCCAGTCTTGCGACGCTCCGGGGGCATTGGGCCTGCCGGATCCCCCTCCAGCCACCGATCCACGTCGTAGTGATAGAGCTGCTTGGACCACAGCATGGCGCCCAGCCCTTGCCGCAGCACCATGGCCACTTCGTCAGTGGCGCTAGGCGGAGCCAGCGCGGCGTAGAACTCGTCGGCATCTCCTCGGCGAGCAGTCAAGGTCGCGTCCCATCCCGCCCCCAGGTCAACGTCGCCGTTGCTGAGGCGAAGCCGGACCTCGGCCGTCTGGCCGGGCGGGACCGTGAGCCGGTATCGGAGGGAAGCCTTCGTCCCGACCTGCTCGGGGTTCACCGTGGGGAGAGCGTGGATCACATGGTCGTTGATCCCGTCCTTGGGAAACGGGGTCGAGCCTGGCACTCCCCACAACCGTTCGGCGTTCGACTCGTTCTCGCAGAACAGCAGGTCCGGGCGACCGTTTCCGACCAGCGTCATCCGGCCGAATCGGTACCCCTCGGTTTCCACGCGGCCGTCCTTGTCGATCAGCCGGGGCCTGTGATTATCGAGCCCCCAGGACCACGTGTTGCGAAACCACACGGTGGGAAGGACGTCGACCGTCTGCTCGTCCGGCCCGGCGTTGTGAACCCGAACGAGGACGCAGATGTCGTCGGGAGTCGCCTTCGCGTATTCCACCGTGACGTCCCAGTACCTGTCTTCATCGAACACCCCTGTGTCGATCAGCTCGTACTCCGGATCCTGCCGGCCACGTCGCCGGTTCTCCGCCACTAGGTCCGCGTAGGGAAACTCCCCGTGCGGGTAGAGGTATCGCCACTTCATGTAGGAATGAGTGGGCGTGGAATCCACGTACCACCAGTACTCCTTGGCGTCCTCGCCGTGATTCCCCTCGTTGCCGGTGAGGCCGAAGATCCGCTCCTTCAGGATGGGATCGCGGCCGTTCCACAGCGCCAGGGCGAAACACAGCATCTGAGGCTCATCGCTGATCCCCGCCAGGCCGTCCTCGTTCCAGCGGTAGGCGCGGGAACGGGCGTGGTCGTGGGGGAAGAACTCCCAGGCCGTGCCGCCCTCGCTGTAATCCTCGCGCACGGTCCCCCAGGCACGCTCGCTCAAGTAGGGCCCCCATCGCTGCCAGTCGTGCCAATCTCTGCGCAGCCGTGCCCGTTCCACGTTCATGTCGAGCATTGTCCTGCCACTACCGATGTCGTTACGAACCGTGGACGTTTCTCCGGGCCTTGGGTATGGTCCCCGAAATGGCGGACGCCGAGACGCCGCCCGGTCTCTTTGCGCGCACAGCCGAGGAAACCGATCTCCTCGGAGCTCTCCGAGCCGGGGACGAACAAGCGTTCATTCGCTTGATCGATGCCTACCACGCCGCGATGGTTCGCCTGGCCACGGTGTACGTCCCCAGCCGGGCGGTGGCCGAAGAAGTGGCGCAGGAAGCCTGGCTGGCCGTGCTCCAAGGGTTGGACAGGTTCGAAGGTCGCTCCTCCCTGAAGACGTGGATCTTTCGCATCCTCATGAACCGCGCGATGACCCGTGGCCAGCGCGAACGACGATCCGTCCCCTTCTCCGCCCTGTTCGATCCTTCCAAGGAGCCGGCGGAGCCCGCGGTCGATCCCGGCCGGTTCAGAGGGCCGAACCACAGGTGGCCGGGCGGATGGGCCCAGTTCCCTTCGAGCTGGGAAGGCGCTCCGGAAGCGCGGCTCCTCTCCCGGGAGAGCCTCGATTACCTTGCCAAGGCCATCGACACCCTCCCCCCGAGCCAACGGGAGGTGATCACGTTGAGGGACGTGGACGGCTGGAGCTCGAGGGAGGTCTGTAACGTCCTCGACATCACAGAGACAAACCAGAGAGTCCTCTTGCATCGTGCCCGTAGCAAGGTTCGGCGGGCAATGGAGCAGTATCTGGATGAGCGTGTTTGATCGGTTCCGCCGAAAGAGACGATCGCGAGAAGCGGTCGGATCCCTCACGTGCAGCGAGCTCGTCGAGATCATCACCGACTACGTGGAGGGAACGCTTCCGCCTGCCGATCGGGCTCGCTTCGACTCGCACCTCGCGATCTGCGAAGGGTGTCACATCTATCTCGACCAGATGCGACTCACCATCCGGGCCGCCGGAGGTCTCCGCGAGGAGTCCATCCCTCCTCAGGCCAAGGAAGCGCTGCTGGGGGCGTTCAGAGCCTGGAAGCAGCAGCAATAGTCAGGTTTGCAGGCCGCTCAGGATCGCCACACCGGCCAGGATCGCCACAACTCCAGCGAGCTGGAGCTTGGCCAGCCGTTCCCGGAACAAGGCGTAAGCGGCGAACTGCGACCCCAGGACTGCGGTGATCGCGATGCCGCGGCGGGCGCCGATCCCGAAAAGGACGAAGCCGCCAACCTCGCAGAGCCCTGAGACCACGACGAGGGGCGCTGCCCGGCCGGTCACCGGAGCCGAGAACCGAGCATCAGAGGAAGGGTCAGTGCGACGACGCCGACCACGCGGGCGGGAAGGACCACCCAGACCAGCGGAAGCTCCTGGCTGACGCGCCCGGCCGCGTACAGGCTCACACCGAAGGAGAGCGCCGCCCCGACGGCGTGGAGCGTGGCCCGACCCCGGTGGGGTTCGGCCTCTCCACCACCTGCTTCGGGAACCAACTCCGCGAGGACGACGCCGACGGCGATGACGCCCAGAAGCGTCCCCGTGCCAGGAGCCACCCGCTCCCCGGCGATCTCAGCGAGCACGCCCCCTCGGTCGAAGCGATGGGCGCCACGATGCCCACCTTCCCGATCCGGAGGGCGCGGTACTCGAGGAGGCAGCCCGAGCACGTTGCCGGTCCCGGCCAGGCTGAGCCAGCCGACGGACCGGGAGTCGATCCCTCAGGGCAGCCCGGAGAACAGGGCGGCGGGCGCCGAGACCGCCAGGCCCACCAGCATCATCCACGCGAGCACCGACGCCGCCCCGATCATTTCGGCTCGACCGAGACGAGCAGACCGTCGCCGCGGCCCAGCACGCGGCGGCGCCGAGGCCTCCGAGAATCGCGATCACTCCACCGGCTCGGCCTTCACTTCTTTGGTGGCTCCTGTCAATAGGGCGAGAGCGGCCAGCGGGAAGATCACCACCGAGAGCAGACCCGCGGCGACCAGGGCGGCGGCGTTGGCCGCCGAGATAAGCCCCAGGCCGACACCGAGCCGGGTCGCCACCACGATGAACGGGAGAGACGTCGCCTGAAGTAGAGCCGCGGCGACGGTACGCCGGTCGCCCACCAGCGACCTGTAGAGCATGGCCGGGATGCCCCGCACCGCCAACAGGGCCACCAAGAACAACGGCGTCCGGACGATCGTCGACGGACTCGAGAAGAGCGCGTGGACGTCAAAGGTAAGACCGCTCGAAACGAAGAACAGGGGGATGAGGAACCCGTAGCCGATCCCCTCGAGCTTCGTTCGAAAATGCGGGTGGGTCACCATCGGATCGCGGTCGACCATGCCGAGCAGCACTCCGGCGAGGAAGGCACCGAGGATCGTCTCCAGGCCGAACCGGCCGGCCAGGGCCACGAAGGCGATCAGCAGCAGCACGGCTCCGCGAACCCGGATCTGCGCCGTGGTGTCCTGGAGCCGGAGCACGACCGCCGAGATCCGCATCGACCGGCCCGCACGGGCCACCGAAGCCCCGACGGCCGCGATGGTCAAAACGAAGATGCCGAGGAGGAGCAGCTTCGCTCCGACCCCGCTGGCCTCGCCCGAGAAGAAGAGCGTGAGAAGGATGACCGCGCCGAAGTCCGCCACAGTGCCTCCGGCGATGACCAGCTGCCCGAACTCCGTCGAGGCCTCGCCCGCATCCTTGAGCACGGGGACGACCAGTCCGAGCGAGGTGGCCACGAGCGTGATCCCGATCAGGAGAGGCGAACGGGCCTGGCCCGCTGCGTGGAGGATCAGGCCGACTCCAACCCCGATCGCCAGGGCCGCAAGAAATCCCACAATCGGCAGCCGGAGCAACCGTCCGCGAAGATGGCCGAGCTCCACCTCCAGCCCCGCCAGAAAGAGGAGGAAGCCCAGCCCGATGACGGAGAGCACCTGGATCGGCAGGTCTGGCTTGACCCAGCCCAGGCCGGAGGGTCCGATGAGGATCCCCACGAGAATCTCCAGAACCACCGCAGGGAGCCGAACCTTCGGGAACAGTCCGAGCAGCAGCGGCGCGCCGAAGGCGACGGCCGCGACCAACGTAAGGCCGGAGAACGACACATCGGGCACGACGCCTCACTCGGTCTGGGCGACCTCGATGAACACCTTGATCGTCCCGGGGGCTCCCAGCAGCTCGAACGCCTTCGCCCACTCGTCCAGCCCATGGACGGGATGGGTCAACAGCCGATCGAGCCATCCGGGGGACTGGGCCTCGGCGATGGCCAGGTCCCGAACCCCCACCTCGAAGTGCTCCCTGTTGGCGTTCACCGTCCCGACCATGACCTTGTTGCCCAGGACGAAGTCGAGGTTGATGGCATCCGATGGGACCTCGACCCGGCGAGAGCCCCCGGTGACGCTCGACAGCACGATCACGCCGTTCTTGCCGAGCAGGAGACACATCGCTTCGAAGACGATGGGGGAGAACCCGGTCGCCTCGAAGATCAGGTCGAACTGCCCGTGTTCTGCCCCGATCTCGGAGATGGTTCGCCCCTTCGTGGCGACGTATGTGGCCCCGAGCGCCTGCACCAGGTCGGAGTTCAGGTAAGGCGCCGGATCGAGCCCCATCGTGACCACGTCCAGCCCCCGATTTCGCAGAGCCATGGTGGCGAGGAGCCCGATTGTTCCCGCCCCCAGCACGGCAGCCCGCCCGGGCCGCCACACCTTGAGCCGTCGCTGGATCTCGTAGGCCTGGGTGATCCCCTTCTCCACGATGCTGGTCGGCTCGAGTAACACGGCCACTTCTCTCAAGCCCCCCGGGATCCGGATCAGGTACTCGGGATCCTCCACGTAGTACTCGGTGAGGAAGCCGTGCACGCGGCTTATCCCATGTTCGAAGTACTCCGCATCGGTGGTCATGTCAGGCATGCCGATCTGGTCGTAGAAGCTCCGGCCGGCCCGGCGCACCCTGGCCACCACCAGGTCGCCGGGAGCGAATTCGGTCACCGCCGGACCGATCTCCTCGACCCGCCCCAGACTCTCGTGGCCCAGGACCAGGAAGTCGGACCCCTCGGGCACCGCCCCATACTCCCCGGCGTTGATCTCCCTGTCGGTGCCGTCCAATCCAACGCGCAGGATCCGCACCAGGACTCCCCTTCCTCCTGGGATGTCGTGGAGGGACGGCTTCGGGATCTCCCGGAGCCTGGCACTGTTCGGAGTTCCCGGCGTCACCGTGATGGCCTTCATGACGATCCCTCCTTACCTCTTCGAGCCTTTGGGAGAACCCGCCATCGCCTGGCGGCCCCCTCCTCTCAGGCGGCACAGTCCTCCTCGATCCCATCTCCGTTACGCCCGTGGCTCGTGTAACGAAAGCCGACAACTCTCTGACTGTGGGCGCGGACACACTCATACGACTGGGAGGGGATCATGAGCAAGACTCCGATCGCCGATTACGCCCTGCTCTCGGACTGTCACTCGGCCGCGCTGGTCAGCAAGGAGGGCTCGGTCGACTGGCTCTGCCTGCCCAGGTTCGACCGGCCCTCCGTGTTCGCCCGGCTGCTCGACGAGGATGCCGGCCATTGGTCCATCGCCCCGCCAGCCGCGGCCGAGGTCACCCGCCGATACCTCGAGCACACGATGGCCCTGGAGACGACCATCCGGACCGAAGGCGGCGTGGCCACCCTGACCGAGGCGATGGCCCTGGACGCCGACCAGCACGGCCACGACTTGGGCTCCCGGGCCCCCCGGGCCCTCCTGCGCAGGGTGGCGTGCACGATGGGACAGGTGGAGTTCGAGATGGAATACACGCCGAGGCCTGAGTTCGGCCTGATCCATCCCCTTCTCTCCAGCACGGAAGGAGCGGTGGTCGCTCGAGGAGGCGCCGACGTCCTCGTCCTGTCGGCGCCATCGGATCCCGTGATCGACGGATCGACGGCACGCCTCCGGTTCACGCTCCGCGCCGGCGAAGCCGTGGGGTTCGGACTTCAGCATCGCTCGATCGAAGAGGAGGCTCCCCGCCCGTGGACGCAGGACGAGATCGCCGAAGGAATCGAAGGAACGATCCGGGCCTGGCGGCTTTGGTCATCGGTCCACCAGCGCTACGTGGGACCGTGGAGCGATCTGGTGTACCACAGCGGCCGGGTCCTGCAGTCGCTCATGTACCAACCGACCGGTGCGATCGTCGCCGCCCCCACGACCTCCCTCCCCGAATCGGAGGGCGGGGAGCGGAACTGGGACTACCGGTACGCCTGGGTCCGAGACGCGAGCTTCACGCTGGATGCCCTGTGGGTTGCGGCCTGCCCGGACGAGGCGAACAAGTTCTTCTCGTGGATGACCGGAACCGTGGCGTCCCAGATCGAAGGCGGTTCGGACCTGCAGATCATGTTCGGGATCGGGGGAGAGCACGACCTGAGCGAACGCGAGCTGCCCCACCTCTCGGGGTGGCGCGACAGCAGCCCGGTGCGCGTGGGCAATGGCGCATGGAACCAGCGCCAGCTCGACGTGTACGGCGAACTGCTCGACGCCGCGCACCGACTGTCGGAGCAGCTGGGCGAGCTTGACGAGCCCACTTCCCGGTTCCTGGTGCAGGTGGCCGAAGCGGCCGCAGCCAGGTGGCGAGAGACCGACCAGGGCATCTGGGAAGTCCGGGGCGGGGCTCGCGAGTTCCTCTACTCGAAGCTCATGTGCTGGGTCGCCCTGGACCGCGCCATCGATCTGGCTCCGCTGCTGGGCGCCGAAGACAGGGTGGACCGGTGGTCGGCCATCCGCGAAGAGATCCGCGCGGCCATCCTCGACCGCGGATGGAGCGAGAAGGCTGGGGCGTTCACCCAGTCGTTCGGCTCGAACGAGCTCGACGCCTCGAACCTCATGATGCCGATCGTCGGGTTCCTTACCGCGGACGATCCCAGGATGCTCGCCACGATCCACGCGACCGAGCAACGGCTCACGGACGATCGCGGTTTGGTCTTCCGCTACCGGGCCGAGGACGGCCTGGAAGGGTCCGAAGGGACCTTCCTGTTGTGCACGTTCTGGCTGGCCCAGGCCCAAGCAATGGCCGGCGAGGTCGAGCATGCCAGGGCCACCTTCGAACGAGCCATCGCCTTCGCCAACGACGTGGGGCTGCTCGCGGAGGAGGTCGACGAGGAGACCGGCGAGCTTCTCGGGAACTTCCCCCAGGCGTTCAGCCACATCGGGCTGATCAACGCGGCGTGGGCCATCACTGAGGCAGAGCGCGAGCTGCCGGTTGGGTGAGTCCCCGTGATGAGGACCCGTGACTACGCCGCGGAGTTCACCGGCACGTTCCTGCTGCTCCTCATCGGGTTGTCCGCGGTGGTGGTGGACTTCGCGCCTGGCTCGCCCGTCCCTCGCTGGATCCCCGACGAGAATCTCAGGCGGCTGCTGACCGGCTTCCTCTTCGCCGGAGGAGCTACAGCCATCGTGTACTCGCCGCTCGGAAAGACGAGCGGCGGCCACATCAACCCCGCGGTCACCCTGGCCTTCCTTCGCCTGCGGAAGATCACGGCCCGAAGCGCCGGCTGGTACGTGGTGGCCCAGTTCGCGGGCGCCTTCGCCGGCGCTGTGGCCGTTCGCCTCTTGTGGGGGAACCTGGCCACCGACGTCGACCTCGGCGCCACCATCCCGGGCCGCGGTGGTTCGGCCGTCTCTCTCCTCGCGGAGACCGCCATGACCTTCCTGCTTGTCACCCTGATCCTCAGGTTCGTCGACGAACCCAAGCTGCAGCGGTTCACCCCTGCCGCGGCGGGCGCGCTCGTGGCGTTCCTGGTGTTCGTCGAAGCACCGCTTTCGGGCACCAGCCTCAACCCCGCGCGGAGCCTGGGTCCAGCCGTGGTGGCCCCCGACCTCGTCGGGTTCTGGGTGTACTTGCTGGCACCACCTCTCGGGGCGCTGCTGGCGGTAGCACTGTATCGGCGCTCCCGACCGACCGTCCGGTGCGGGAAGCTCATTCACTCGGACGAATACGCCTGCCGTTTCCTCGATTGCGAGTACACCCCCCCGCACCAACGCGTTCACGCTGCTGATAGCGATCGGCACGCCGCGTGACCGATATGGATCGGGCATCGGAGGTTCGGGCGAAGCTGGACCTGGTCCGGGGCTGGCTGGACGCCCACCATCGACAGGCTGTCCTGTTCACGTCTCAGGCGAACTTTGCGTGGATCACCGCGGGAGGCCGCAGCCATATTTCGCTGGGAGAAGCCGTCGGGGTGGCGTCCGTGCTGGTCGCCCCGGATGAGGCGTACCTCCTGACCACCAACATCGAGCTCGGTCGCCTGATCGACGAAGAGACCGAAGGCCTCCCTCTGACTGGGATCGATTGGCCTTGGCACGAGTCGGCCCATGGGCAGGGCGTCGTGGCAGAGCTGTGCGACCCGGGCCGGTCGGTCTCCGACCTCGGGATCTACGGGATGCCGGCGGCCGAACCCGATCTGTCCGAGCTCCGGTTCACCCTCCTCCCTCCCGAAGTCCAGCGGTACCGAGACCTTGGCCGCGATGCGGCCGAAGCCGTCGAGGAGGCATGCCGGGCAACCTCGCCCGGTGACCCAGAGTTCGATGTGGCAGGACGCGTGGCCATGGAGAGTCACCGGCGCGACATCCTTCCCCTGGTCGATCTCGTAGCCGCCGATGACCGGATCGCGCGGTACCGGCACCCTCTCCCCACCCGAAACCGGGTGAAACGCACGCTGCTCGTCGCGCTGACGGGAAGGCGACACGGACTTCACGCCTCCCTGACGCGCATGGTCTCGTTCGGCCCGCCGGATGACGAGCTGGCCGCTCGCCACGCCGCGGTGAGCCGCGTGGACGCCCGGGTGATCCTGGAGAGCCTGCCCGGGTCATCACTCGCGGACATCCTTCGCACTGGCCTTCAGCAGTACGCGACCGAGGGGTTCCCCGACCAGTGGAGGCTCCACCACCAGGGAGGACTCGCCGGATACGCCGGTCGCGAAGTGTTCGCCACCCCGTCGGCGCAGCACCGCCTCCGGGCCTACCAGGCGGTTGCGTGGAACCCATCGATCACCAGGGTCAAGTCAGAGGACACCGTCCTGGTGACCGACGACGGGCCCGAAGTGCTCACCAGAACCAACAGTTGGCCACGGCAGCCGGTCGAGTTGCCCGTGGGCGCGGTGGATCGCCCGTCCCTGGCGATCTTCCTGTAACGGCACGAGCAGGAAGACGACAGTACCCCCATCGGTCCAGGGGAGGGGAGTCGTCATGGGCGAGACCATCAGCATTCTCGACGGCAGCACATTCGTGGTCAGTGACCGGCGAGGTGGACATCGATGCCGGGCCCGACCAACCCCATGGCCTCTTCTATCGCGACACGCGCTTCTTGTCCCGCTGGGTCCTGACCTTGGAAGGCAGGCCGCTCGAAGTCCTCTCGACCGACGACGTGGATTATTTCTCGGCTCAGTTCTTCCTCTATCCGCCAACCGGCACGATCTACAAGAACCCTGAGCTGTCCGTTATCCGCCAGCGCACCGTTGGAGATGGCATCCACGAGGACGTGCTCCTGCTCAACCATTCGCCGGAGCCCGTCGAGGTGGGGCTTCACGTCTCGGCGGATGCCGACTTCGCCGACCTGTTCGAGGTGAAGGACGCCTGAAGAAGAAGGGCGAGCTGTACCGCGAGGTACGGGGCAGCTCAATCGTGCTCGGCTATCGGCGCGAGGACTTTCTGCGAGAGACCGCGATCTCGTCCAGCGAGGCGGCGACCAGGAGCGGGGCCTCTCCTTCCGAATCGAGATCCCTCCCCATGGCGAGTGGCAGACGTGCCTGGACGTCATACGCCACTCGGACAGGGCTCCACGGCCGAAGCACGGACACGGGTCGATCCACAAGCCCCTTCCCAACATGAGGCTTGGCCTTGAGGAGTGGCTCGAGGAGGCTCCCAAGCTGGAGTCGAGCTGGGACAAGCTCGGGCACATCTACTGGAGAAGCATGGTCGATCTGGCCGCGCTCCGGTTCTATCCGGACATCCTTCCCGGCGCTTCGGTCCCCGCGGCCGGCCTCCCCTGGTTCATGGCCCTGTTCGGGCGCGACAGCGTGATCACCAGCTATCAGAGCCTGCCGTTTGCGCCCGAACTGGCCGAGACCACACTGCGAGTCCTGTCTGCACGACAGGGCCAGCAGGTGGACGACTTCCGCGACGAGGAGCCCGGGAAGATCCTCCACGAGCTCCGGGTGGGCGAGCTCACCCACTTCGGGGAGCGGCCCTACTCGCCCTATTACGGGACCGCCGACGCCACGCCGCTCTGGCTGGTCCTGCTCGATGAGACCGAGCGCTGGACCGGTAATGCCCAGCTGGTGCGGGAACTGGAACCGAACGCCCGGGCGGCTCTGGCATGGATCGATGACCATGGCGACCTCGACGGCGACGGTTACGTGGAATACCGGCGCCGGAACGAGCAGACCGGCCTGGAGAACATGTGCTGGAAGGACTCGTGGAACTCGATCCTGTTCGCGGACGGGACGAACTCGAAGCTTCCCCGGGCTACCTGCGAGATCCAGGGTTACGTCTACGACGCCAAGCGCCGGTGCGCCCGGCTGGCCCCGGGAGCTCTGGAACGATCACGAGCTGGCCGACGAGCTCGATCACCAGGCCGATGGGCTGAAGGCCAGGTTCAACCGGGACTTCTGGATCCCGGACCGCGAATACTTCGCGATCGCCCTGGACGGTGACAAGCGGCAGGTGGACAGCCTGACCTCGAACATCGGCCAACTCCTGTGGAGCGGGATCGTCGACGCGGATAGAGCCGAAGCCGTGAGGCATCACCTGATGAGCGATCGGATGTTCTCCGGTTGGGGCGTGCGCACGATGGCCGAGGGCATGGAGGGCTACAACCCGATCGAGTATCACAACGGGACGGTCTGGCCGCACGACAACTCGTTCATCGTGGCGGGGCTGCGCCGCTACGGTTTCGCCGAAGACGCCGCCCGTATCGCCTACGCGCTGCTCGAGGCCGCGACGTACTTCGACTGGAGGCTCCCCGAAGCGTTCGCGGGCTACCGGCGATCGCTGACCCAGTTCCCGGTCGAATACCCCACCGCCTCGAGCCCGCAGGCCTGGGCCACAGGCACGCCGCTCCTCCTGCTGCGGGAAGTCCTCGGGCTCGACCCCGATGGCGAGCGGCTGCGGAGCGACCCGGTTCTGCCGCCGGAGATCACCGAGCTGTCCTCATGGGCATCCGCGGACGGTGGAAGGGCGCCGACGTCGTCACCGAGCGGCCCTGACGTAGGCGAGTCTCATGAGTCAGGTGTGCAACCGGTAGAAACGGAAGAAGCCAAAATCGATCGCGAGCACCTCGACGTCGCCGAATCCCGCTTGCTCCGCGTAGGTCCTCAACTGGGCCGGACGCAGCACGGTCCCATGAGGGGACGGACCGTCCGCACGGCCGGTTGGCAAGCAGAACAGCACGCTGGCCGCGTACATGAACCTCTCGATGGGATTCTCGTTGAAGACAACCTCGACGGGTGCCCGGCAGGTCTCCTCGAACCGGATCTTGGTTCTGGTCAACTCGTCCTCCTCTCGTCGGCGATCACTCAGTGGAGGGTGCCAGGCCGACGGCCGAGAAGGATCCGAACGATTACCGATCTTCGAGCCCGAACCACTGCGGTTCGGCTAGGTCGCGGGGATGTCCTCGGACAGGTACCGATGGGCGTAGGCGGCGGCTTCGGCCCGGTTGCGAAGCTGGAGCTTCCCGAAGATGTTTCCGACGTGCGTGGCCACCGTCTTGGTGCTGATGTACAGGCGGGCGGCGATCTCCGCGTTGGTCAGGCCTTCGCCCAGGAGCCGGAGCACCTCCAGCTCCCGCTTGCTGAGCTCGCCGAGCAGCTTGGGCCCCGTTCGGCCGCCCACACCCAGCCCGCGCAGGAATCCCGAGGCGGCGTCGGCGTCCCGGGTGGCGCCCAGGCGCTCGAAGGCCTGCCGGGCCTGACGAGCCTCCTCGATCGCCCTGACCGGGTCGCCGTCGGACGCCAGGCTCTCGGCAAGCGCCAGGTGCGCACGGGCGGCGCCATGAGGCATGTGCAGGCTCGCAAACAGATCGATGGCCCGTTCGAGGTGAGCGGCCGCGCCGGAATCCCCCACCGCCGTCATGACGCAGCCGGCGGCGAGATCGGCTTCAGCTTGTACTCGCTCTCTTCCCGACTGCCGGCCGATCTCCTCGAGCATCTGAGCAGTGGTGGCGGCACCGGAATGATCGCCCTGCGCGAGCTGCACGTCGACGAGCAGAGCAAGGAGCGGTACGGCTACGAGGTTGTCCCGGCCCACTTGGTTCAGCCTTCGATGGAGCCGAGCGGCAGCAAGGGCAGTCTGCCCACGGGCAAGGTAGAGCGCAACCAGCGGCTGCACAGCCTCGGGAAGGTCCTCGTACCCGTCCAGGAGCCGCTCCGCCTCTTCCAGCCGGCCCTGCATGACGCGAAGAGACGCCAGCTTCGTGGCCGGATGCACGCACCGGGCCCGCTGGCCGGACGACTCGAGGGTTCGAAGCGTGTCGGTGAGCCACTTCTCCCCCTCATCCCATTGCCCGGCAGCGCCCAGGACTGCGGCGCAGCAGGTCCCGCAGAAGGTGAAGAGGGCCGGATGGTTGGTGCGCATCATGAAGCCCATGACCACTTCGTTCCACTGCTCGAACCTGGAGGCGTCGAGCGTGAGCTCGCAGGCGAGGGTCATGGAGCAATAGAGGTCGCCGAGCGTCCGAAGGTCGCCCGGCTCACCGGCGGTGGCCGCGGCCATCGCTTCGTCGAACCGGGTCATGCCCTCCTCGATGCGAGCCACGGAGATCTCGGCGAGTCCCACCACCCCCAGCGCGGAAAGCTCCAGGTCGGCGTCATCGAACTGCCTGCCGGCCTCGAGCGCCTCCGTCGCACGTTCGAGCGAGTCGGAAGGGTCAGAGGCGGCCTGGGCTTCGACCAGCTTGAGCCACCCGTGCCCGGCCGAAGGCGGCTCGTCGCGGAGGAGTTCGCGGGCTCGGGCGAGCCAGCCGTTCGCCGCTGCCCGGTTGCCCCGGGCCTCCGCATACTCCCGCGAGAGAAAGAGCGCGACTCGGGAGGCTCTGGAGTGCTCACCGAGCTTTCGGTACCCGGCATAGGCCCGCTCCCATGAATCGATGGCGCCGTCGACGTCGCCCAACCACCAGAGTGCCCGGGCGAGCCCATCCGCACCCTCCGGGCTGGGACGCTCCGTGAGGGCGGCCTCGAAGGAAGCCCTGGCCTGGGTCCAGTTGCCGGAGCGGAGCGCGGCCCAGCCTTGGCTCGGCGAATCCCACCGCTCATCTTCGTCCATGAGGGAATCATCCCACCGGAGGATGGGAGACCGTGCAACGATTTCCGGACGCCCGGTTTCCGTGCAAGAATCCGCCAATAGCCCCCGGTCGAGCCCGGTGGCTCGGTGGAAGCGGAGCCGGCAGAGGCCGGCCAGGGTCCGTCCCCGTGATCCTGAGCGGGCTCAGCTCGCCTTCAGATACCGACCCAGCCAGTCCAGGATGACGTCGAACCGCATCACGCGGTGGACCGGGCTGCCGGACCGCGACAGTTCGTGGCCCTCCACGGGGAATCGGACCAACTCCACCTCGCGCTTCAGCGTCCTCAGGATCGCGAACAGCCCCTCCGCCTGGCCCACCGGGCATCGCAGGTCGTTCTCGGAGTGGATGATCAGAAGGGGCGTCACGATGTTCTTCGCGTAGGTCGAGGGCGAATGCTTCAGGTAGGCATCGGGCGCCTCCCAGAAGTACGCACCGATCT
>WNGB01002845.1_pt1 | contig 30557 bp, 29 predicted proteins | sample 5400681 | NCBI WGS metagenome assembly WNGB01 (sample SAMN13153367, study PRJNA577476) | soil metagenome | isolation source: 115 cm soil or saprolite under grassland replicate 2 | place: USA:California | collected 2016-06-15
AGAGCTTCCTTAAGGTCGGTCGGCAGTGCGGCCAGGATATCGTCGCCGGGCTCAAGCGGATCGGCAGAGCTCCCGACGCATTCGAAGCGGTGCTTGATTTTGGCTGTGGCTGTGGGCGCGTGCTGCGCTGGCTGAAGCCGGAGTTTGCGTCTGCGCGTGTATTTGGGTCTGATATCGATCGGCAGGCGATGGCCTGGTGCGCTGCGAATATCGTTGGTGGATCATTCAGCGTGAACGCGGGATTACCGCCGACCGGATATGCCTCGCAGAGCTTCGATCTGATTTATGCGATCTCGGTTTTCTCGCATTTAGATGAAGATTTCCAGTTCTATTGGCTGAACGAACTGCGGCGCATCACAAAGCCGGATGGCATTGTGTTATTGTCAATCCACGGAAGCTTCTACCTGGATCATCTTGAGGAAGCAATGGTTGCCGAAATCAAGGCCAAGGGGATGCTCTTCGTTGTGTCTGATGGTTGGAAGAACATTTTTCCTGATTGGTACCAAATTGCGCTGCATACAAAAGAGTATATTCTGGACAGGTATGCGCGGTACTTTGATGTTCTCGATTATATTCCCGGCGGAATGAATGGCGCTCAGGATCTCGTCATTCTGCGGAGACGCCCTGAGGATGAGGTTGGATTAGGCCGCGAGCTTTCGCTCGAAGGAGCGATGAGCAAGCTGCGATCGAGGATAACCTTCCTTGAACAATCAATTGAGATCAAGAATCAGCATATCCTGCGCCTCGAACAGCTGATCAGGGCGATTGAGGCGGGGCGGGTGATGCGCTTGTTGCGCTGGGCTGGCGGTAAATAGCGTTTTCGATATGGTGGCATTAGACAGGTTCTACAACCAAGGGTGTGTTAGTGAGCATCGCGTTTCTTGACGCCTACGAACACATCAGGTACACTGGCGCGCGCCGCCAATTGCGCCGCAGGCTGGTATGCGCCTGGCGCTGCCGTGAGATAGCAACCGTGGAATATGCAATGAATTTGCCCGCCCCCGTTATGGCCGACGAACCCCTCCTGCGCCTGCCCTTCGACCAGTATGGCCGCTACCGTATGGTGCGCGAGGCGGTCGACGCCGCGCGCGCGGCGCTGGGGCGCGATCGGCTGACGATCCTGGATGTCGGCGGCTACTACCAGGAGGCCGATGGCTCGCCACGGCTGCCCTCGCAGCAGTTCCTGGGCGACCAGGAGTTGACGGTGCTGGATCTGCCGGCGTGCGACCTGCCCGGCTACGTCCAGGGCGACGGCACGGCCATGACCTATGCCGACGGCAGCTTCGATCTGGTGATCTCCTGCGACACGCTGGAGCATATCCCGCCCGACCTGCGCGACCAGTTCGCGCACGAGCTGGCGCGGGTGGCGCGCTACGGCGTGCTGCTGATCTGCCCGATCGACGATTACCGCACGGCGCTGGCCGAAAAGGTGCTGTATGCCTACATCCAATCCGAGCTGCATGCCAAGCACGATCAGCTGCGCGAGCATCGCGAGTACGGGCTGCCGCAGCTGCCGCTGGTGCGGCAGTCGTTCGCGCAGGCCGGCTGCACTACGCACGATTACCCCTCCGGTGATCTGCACGCCTGGCTGCCGATGATGCTGGCAAAGCACTACCTGATGCGCTTCGCCGAAAGCGCGCCCGAGCTTCAGTATGGCTTGGATGAGCTGTACAACCGTGGCTACGCGCTGGCCGAGCGGCGCGAGCCAAGCTACCGGCGGCTGATAGTGGCGGCCAAGCAGAACGACAACGACTGGATGGCGGCGGTCGATCGCGCGCTGGAGCCGACTGTGACGCGCGATGAGCAGATCCAGCCGGAGATCTGGCGCGGGCTGGCGACGCAGCTGTTTGGCCTGCTGCAAATCGGCCAGGATGACCGACGCGAGGAGTGGCGCGCGGCGATTATGCACGGCCACATCACGAATTTTCAGCAGATCGTTGCCGAATTGCAGCAGATCGTGGCCGATCAGCAGGCGCTGATCACGCAGCTGGATGCGCGGTCATCCTGGCTCCAAGCGCAGGTAGCCGATCTGGAACAGCGCTCGCACTGGCAGGAGGAGCAAGCTCGTGCGGCGCGCAGCCAGCTCGCGGCGGTGGAGCAGGGCCGCGTGATGCGGATCTTGCGGCGATTTGGGCGCTAGCGGTGATGATGGGGGTACGGCTTTCTTGCTATGTCTGAGCCCGCAGTTACCGAACAGATCCTGGTGCAGCTAACCACACGAGCCAGGCGTATGTTCAGCTGGAGCGCGCTGGTCGGCGCCCTTGGCCTGCTTGTGATTCTGATACCGGCCGCCTATATAACTGCCGCTAATCTGCCGAACACCTACGATGACGCGTTGATTACCTACCGCTACGCCTATAATGTTGCGAGTGGCGTAGGGTTTGTCTACAATCCTGGCGAATGGTTCCTTGGTACAACCGCGCCGCTGTATGGCCTCTTGCTCGGATGCATCGGTTTCTTGGTTGGGCCAAATAACATCCCGCTGATTAGCGCAGTGATCTCTGGCCTGTCGCTTGCGCTTACCGGCGCGGCGCTGTACCGATATGGGCAGCTACATCGCCAGGCGTTGTGTGGGGTGCTGGCTGGGCTGTTCTTTGTCACAAATCCACTGTTGTTGGCAACATTCGGCGGCGAGATGCTCTTCCAGGTGGCGCTGCTAGCCTGGGCCTTGGTGCTCTACCGCCTTGATCGTACGCTGTCGTCGGCGTTGCTGCTGGCGCTTGCGACTCTGACGCGTCCTGACGGCCTGTTGGCGGCCGTGGTGATCGGCGTACACTTTCTGGTGACGCGCCGCCGCATCCCGTGGCGCGAGGCTGCTTGCACAGTGATCATATTGCTGCCATTCGTGCTGCTGGCGTGGGCCGTCTACGGCTCGCCGCTGCCGGCCACGTTGGGTGCGAAACTGGCGCAGCGCGATAGCGGCCTGTGGCTCTCGTTTGGGAAAGGGATGTTCGAGTGGCTGCGAGCCTTTACAGTGCAGGGTAGCAGCCCGGTGTTTCCGCTGCTGCCGGCCGCCCCGAACGCGATTCGTTATATATTATTTGTCGCTCTCGGTCTGCCGGCGCTGGTTTTGTTTCGTTTTTGGTTGCTGCCATTGGCGTGGGTGCTGCTGTATCTCCTGGCTTACCAAGCGCTCAACGTCCCGTTCTATCACTGGTATATTGTTCCAGCGGTGTTCGGACTGATGATTTGTGCGGCCTCGGGTGTCGCTGGCGTGGTGGCTGCAGCGACATACGCCTATGGGCGGTTCTTAACCGGACACCCGATACCTGACGACCGATCAGCAAAAGTAGTTAAAGCGTCGGAACATGATCTTTTGTCGCACTTGCCTGCGGCAAAGCTGAATGCTGCGCTTGGGGCGTTCGCCTTGCTGTTGCTGCTGCCTGGTATCGTCGCCCAGCTTGGCGATGTGCAGCGGCTGGCGCTCCAGCCCGACCCCGCCGAGGAACAGTACCAGCGCACAGGCCAATGGCTGGCTGCGAACACGCCGCTAGGCAGCAGTGTTGGCTATTTCGAGATCGGGTATCTTGGTTACTACGCCCAACGTCCAATTGTCGATCCGCTCGGCCTGCTCGACCCGCTGATCGTGCCACATGTTGCGCGGCGTGATTTTACCTGGGCCTACGAGCGCTATCGACCGACCTACATTGTTCAGAATCAGCGCATCTTCGTCGAGTACATTGGGAAGATCGTCAAAGAGCCGTGGTTCAAGCAGGAATATCATGAGGTCGCTCAGATCGCGGAACCAGGCTACCCGCCGCTGATCATCTATCGGCGCACAGTCGCACAATAATGCAGAAAGCAGCGCTAGTCACTGTTAGGAACATTCATGGCCCCTCCCAGCGTTTCTGTTATCATCCTGAACTTCAACGGCCGCCAGCATCTCGAAGCGTGCTTCCGCTCTTTGATCGAGCAGGAATATGCCGGGTCGATCGAGCTAATCATGGTCGATAACGGCTCGGCCGATCGGTCGGTTGAGCTGATGCGCGCGCAGTTTCCGCAGGTGCGCCTGATCGTCAACTCGCAGAACGTGGGCTTTGCGCCGGCCGTCAATCAGGCGGCACGGGTGGCCGGCGGCGATTACCTGGCGCTGCTCAATAACGATGCGCGCGCCGCACCCGACTGGCTGGCACAGCTGGTCGAGCTGGCCGAGCGCCGGCGCGCTGAGGGTGTGGCCTGCGTGGCGTCGCGCGTGCTGGGATGGGATGGCGAGACGATCGATTTCATTATGGGCAGCGTGAACTTCCACGGCTTTGGCGCGCAGCCGTACTTTCGCGTGCCCGCCGATCGACTGCATCCCGGCGAAGAGGCGCTGCTGTTTGCCAACGGCGGCGCGATGCTGGTCAATCGCAAGGTGTTCCTGGAGATCGGCGGCCTCGACGACGACTACTTTGCCTACTTTGAGGATGTGGATCTGGGCTGGCGGCTCTGGGTCTGCGGCTATCAGGTGGCGCTCAATCCCAAGGCTGTGGCCTACCATCGCCACCACGCCACCGCCAGCACTATGTACCCTTACCAGACGCGGCTGCTGTTCGAGCGCAACGCCCTGCTGACGATTATCAAGAACTACGACCAAGAGCATCTCCAACATGTGCTGCCGGTCGCGCTGCTGCTGCTGATCAAGCGCGCGGTGCTGGAGGCCGGCGACACAGTCGATCGCGCAGATTTCGACCTGCGTAAGCGCGATGGCGAGGAGCTGTTCCCGCGCATCGAGGTGCCCAAAAGCGTGATTAGCTGCCTGCTGGCGGTGGACGATCTTCTGGCGATGCTGCCGCGCCTGTACGCCAAGCGCGATCGCATCCAGGCCATGCGCAAGCGCGACGATAGTGAGATCATGCACCTTTTTCGCACGCCACTCTCGGCCAACTTTGGCGATTACTACCCCTATAACGTGATGGTGGAGCAGATTGTGAAGCACTTCGATATTCCTGCGCTGTTCGATGGCGTGAAGACGACGCGCGTCCTGATGCTCAGCAGCGACCCGATCCGCCCCGAGCTGGCCGGCACCGGCATTCGCGCGGTCGAGATGGCGCGCGTGCTCAGCCAGCACTGCCAGGTCACGCTGGCGGCCTATGACCAGGCCGATTATGCGATCGAGGGCGTGCAGCTGCTGGCGTTCAGCTACGACGAGCCGGAGCTGATCGAGCGGCTGGTCGCCAGCGCGGATGTGGTGATCCTCCAGGGCTTCCTGGTCACCAGCTTCCCGTTCCTGACAACAATCAACAAAATCGTGGTCGTGGATATGTACGATCCCTTCCCGCTCGGCAACCTGGAGTTCTTCCGAGTGCGATCACCGCAGGATGCGCGCTCGCAGCATGGCATCGATATGCTGGTGCTGCGCTACCTGCTGGGCCTGGGCGATTTCTTTCTGTGCGCCAGCGAAGCGCAGCGATCGTACTGGCTGGGCGCGCTGACGGCGGCCGGCAGGCTCAGCCCGGCGGCCTACGCCGACGACCGGACGCTGCGGCGGCTGATCGACCTGGCGCCGTTTGGGCTATCGAGCGAACCGCCACAGCATACACGCCAGCGTCTCAAGGGCGTGCATCCGGGGATTGGGCAGGACGATGTTTTGCTGCTGTGGGGCGGCGGGATCTGGGAATGGTTCGACCCGCTGACGCTGCTGCGCGCGATGGAGATTGTCGGGCGCGAGCGGCAGGATATCAAGCTGTTCTTTCTCGGCCGCGGGCACCCGAACACGCGCGATGTGCCCGAGATGCTGATGTACGATCGCACCGTGGCGCTGGCAGACGAGGTCGGGCTGCGCGATCGCACGGTGTTCTTTAATGATGCCTGGGTGCCCTACGCCGAGCGGCAGGACTACCTGCTGGAGGCGGATATCGGGGTCAGCACGCATTACGAGAGCATCGAGACGCTGTTCGCCTTCCGCACGCGGCTGCTCGATTATCTATGGGCCGGCCTGCCGATGATCGTCAGCGGCGGCGACACGCTGTCGGAGCTGGTGGCCGAGCATGGCCTGGGCTACGTGGTGGCGCCGGGCGATGCGGATGGGCTGGCGGCGGCGATCCTCAAGCTGGTCGCTGAGCCGGATCGGCGCGACAGCCGCGCGACGGCGATGGCGGCGGTGCGCGCGCGGTTCACCTGGGAGCGCACTCTGGAGCCGCTGGTCAACTTCTGCCGCGCGCCCTACCACGCTGCCGACGCGCTGCTGCGGCGGCCGCACGGCACGCCCGCGCATGGCGATGTGATGGTTACCTCGCCGGAGATGGTCAAGCGTATGAACTACCTCGACAAGGTGGTTGAAGAAAAGAATCAGCACATCGCCGAGCTGAAGCGGGTTATTCAGCGGCTGGAGAACGGTCGCGTGATGCGTGCGCTGAATAGCGTGCAGAAGCTGCGCGGGCGCTCGTAGCGGGTCCACGCTCTCTATGTCTTGTGCTGTCATGCTGAACGAAGTTACGCTCCCTCGCTGAAAACAGCGAGGGAGCGTAACTTCGTTCAGCATGACAATGGCTATCGATGTCTATGTCGATGTTCCATCGCCTGCACACCCGAAAGTGATACAATATAGATGGGATTTTCGCTAACCAAGAATATATCATCTTTTGTGGGTAAGCCTTAATAGAGAAACAGAAGCTAGCAAAGCTGAACTATGAGCGACGAGAAGAAATACCGCATCTACCTCTGTGGTGGGTCGAGCTGCACGCCGAAGGGTCGTGATGCACTGCTGCGTACGCTGGAGGATGCGCTATGGGCTGCGCAGCTTGATGATCTGGTGGATGTGCGCGTGAGTAGCTGCCAGGATCGCTGCGATTACGCGCCGAATGTCACCATCTGGCCGGGGCCATACCACTACTCAAACCTTACGCCCGCCGCGATCGAGCAGATCGTTGCGCAGCACCTGCTGAAGGGCGAGCCGGTGCGCGCGTTTTTGCTGGGCGAGGAAGCGAGAAGATAGAACCGAGAACCGAGAACCGAGAACAAAGAACGAAGAACAAGGAGCCGAGAACCGAGAACCGAGAACCGGAGAACCGGTCAATGTGGAAAGGTCCTCAACTCTTAACTCTCAGCTCATAACTCATAACTCATAACCCTCAGAACGGGTTTCGATAGCACTTCCTTTGTGACGGCTCCCAAGCCCTCGGGCTTGGGCTTCAAGGGGATGCCGCCCCATCCCACAGAATCATAATCGCAGTGTTTGGAGACCACGTTGCAAGATTCGGTGACGTTTTGGAGGACTTGAGAGTGGACATGCTTGAGTGCGGGGCGTGTCGCCTTCCACAGTGGCAGCAGGCGCTTGGTCTCGTACCAATGCGCAGTGCGTCGCTCCGCTTCGTAGGCATTTTTGCAATAGGCCAGCGTTTCGTTATACACCCACCGGCATTCTTCAAGCTGCTGCTCAAGGATGCGGCGCTGGCCTTTGGTGAGATAGATGCGGTATTTGAAGGCTTTTCGCATACGTTTAGTATAGCAAATCCCAGCTTAAAACGCAACATATGTTCTAATCATTCGCGCGATCTGAAACCGCTAAAGCAAGGAAAGGGCTTCTATCCGAGCGCCCTCTGGGCGTAGCTGAAGCGCTTGGGTTTACGCCCTTGCCCTCTAAACCGTGCTATAATTGCCGGTAGGAATAAAGCATCACTGGAGTAGATAATGGGCCTGTTCTCGCGTGGAAATGGCGATAAGCTCAGCGAGCAGCTGGTGTTGCAGGCGCTTGGCACGGTGCAAGAGCCCGAGCTCGGCGGCGACCTGATATCGCGCAAGATGATCAAGGATGTGCATATCGCGGGTGATCGCGTGCGCTTCACGGTCGAGCTGACGACGCCGGCCTGCCCGCTGAAGGATCAGATCAAGGATGAGTGCGAGGCTGCGCTGGAGCGGGTGGCCAATGTGCCGAAAGAGCATGTCACGATCGAGTTCTCATCCCAGGTGCGGACGCGCGGTGGCGTGCTGGATAAGGCCGCCATCCCCGGCGTCAGCCATGTGATCGCGGTGGCGGCCGGCAAAGGCGGCGTCGGCAAATCGACTGTCGCGGTGAACCTGGCGGTGGCGCTGGGACGCGAGGGCGCGCGTGTCGGCCTGCTCGACGCCGATATCTATGGCCCTTCAGTGCCGCTGATGATGGGCGTCAAGGGCCAGCAGCCCGAGGCGGCGACCTCGCCAAGCGGCCAGCCGATCATGATCCCGATCGAGGCGTATGGCATCAAGATGATCTCGGTCGGCTTTCTCGTCGACGATAGCCAGCCAGTGATCTGGCGTGGGCCGATGGTCTCGCAGCTGCTGCGCCAGTTTCTCTACCAGGTCGATTGGGCGCCGCTGGATTATCTGATCATCGACATGCCGCCCGGCACCGGCGATATCGCGCTGACGCTGGCGCAATCGCTCCAGAACGTTGGCCTGACTGGCGCGGTGACGGTCACAACGCCGCAGAATGTGGCAACGCTGGATGTGCTCAAGAGCATGGAGATGTTCAAGAAGGTCAATGTCCCGCTGATCGGCATTATCGAAAACATGGCCTACTTCATCGCTCCCGATACCGGCGTGCGCTACGATATTTTCGGCCATGGCGGCGCGGCGCGGCTGGCCGAGCAGATCGGCATCCCGCTGCTGGGCCAGATTCCGCTGGGCATCAGTGTGCGCGAGGGTAGCGATAGCGGCCGGCCGGCAGTGATCAGCGATATGCCGGATGCTTACGCCGAGGTGTTCCGCGATGTCGCGCGCCAGCTGGCCGCGCGAGTGAGTGTGATGGAATATGCCTGACCAGTAACAAGGACTGAGAAGTAGACGCGATCAGTGTTACTCAACCCTTAATCCTCATCGCTCAGTCCTGGAGAGTATTATGCCAACCGATGATATTCGATCGACGACGATCCCGATCTACACTTCCGAGGCGCGGCCGGCTATGCCAGCGTATGATACCGACGAGCCGGCGCACGATCGGTTTGGTCGGCGGATTAATTACATGCGGATCTCGCTGACTGATCGCTGCAACTTTCGCTGCGTCTACTGCATGCCGGCGCTGGGCATGCAGTTTCTGCCGCGCCCGGAGATGCTGACCAGCGACGAACTGCTGCTGGTGGTGCGCGCCGCTGCCGCCGCCGGCTTCCAGAAGATCCGCTTGACCGGCGGCGAGCCAACGTTGCGCCCCGATCTGGTCGAGCTGGTGCGGGCGATCAAGTCCACGCCGGGTATCGAGCATATCGCTATGACTACCAATGCCCTGCGGCTCGGCAAGCTGGCGCAGCCGCTGAAAGATGCCGGGCTCGACCGCGTGAATGTCAGCATTGACACGCTCGACCCGCAAAAGTTTCGCCAGATGACGCGCGGTGGCAAGCTGGAGATGGTCTGGGATGGCATTGCAGAGGCCGACCGTGTGGGCCTGCACCCGATCAAGCTCAACGCGGTGGTGGTGCGCGGCCTGAACGAGGAAGAGGTGCCGCAGCTGGCGGCGCTGACCTTACAGTACCGCTGGGAGATGCGCTTTATCGAGGTGATGCCGCTGACCGGCGTGGCCGATGTGGCCCATGATGGCGTGGTCAAGAGCGAGGAGCTGATCGCCCAGCTCGAGGCCATCCATGGCCCGCTTGAGCCGCTTGGTCTGGCGCCGACCGATTCGGCGCGGCGCTTCCGCATCCCTGGCGCGAAGGGCAAGCTCGGCTTCATCAGCGCGGTCAGCGACCCATTCTGTTCGACCTGCAACCGCATGCGCCTGACCGCCGATGGCCGGCTGCACCTGTGCCTGCTGCGCGATGATGAGGTCGATCTGCGCGCGGAGCTGCGCGCCGGCGCCACACAGGCGCGGGTTGAGCAGATCATCCGCCACGCGGTGGCGCTCAAGCCCTGGGGCCATGGTCTGCCCGAGCATGTGCTGCCGACCCTGCGCGGGATGTCGCAGCTGGGGGGGTAGCGCTTCCAGCGCGGGTATCAGGTATTGGGTATTGGGGGAATACGAAGCCCAGTACCCAACACCTGATACCCAATACCCAACTCGGACTTTCGAAAGCAAATACTAGCAATTCTCCAAAAAATCTGGTATACTGGACGCGGTTAGCAGAAATCGCGATCCCTGATGAGGAGGGAATTCCATGGCAGTTATCGAGCAGGACATGATCCGCGTTAGGCCCGCCCCGATGATCGCGCCGACTCTGAACATCACCGAGACGGCTGCCAGCCGTCTGCTCGGCATGATGAAAGAGAAAGAGCTGGGCAACTACGGGCTGCGTGTGTTCGTTTCGGGCGGCGGTTGCTCCGGTATGCAGTATGGTATGACATTCGACGACGAGGTGCGCGAGGGCGATAATGAGTGGAACGCCTATGGTCTGCGTGTGCTAATCGACCCGGTAAGCGCGGGCTATCTGCGTGGCGCCTCGATCGATTATCAGCAAGACAACATGCTCGCTGGCGCTTTCAAGATCGACAACCCCAACGCTGTGGCCAGCTGTGGCTGTGGGCACTCGTTCCGCGCCAAGGACGAAGCGGCTGCGTCGGAGTACGATGGCTACGACGAAGGCCAGGCCGGCGGCGGCTGCGGCCACTGTGGCAACGGTTAGCTCATCCGAGCGACGTACGATAAAGAGCTACCTGGCTTGGTTGAGGCTGGGTAGCTCTTTTGATTCGATTTGCCAGCAAGTTAATTCTAGTGAGAGACACATGTCGAACTACGAAAACATCACGCCCGCGCAGGTCAAGGAGAAGCTTGATCGCGGCGATTCGTTTCGCCTGATCGATGTGCGCGAGCCGAACGAGTATGCATACGCGCGGATCGAAGGCTCGGAGTTGCTGCCGCTCAGCCGGGCGCAGGAGTGGGTCGGCGATCTGCCGGAAGATCAGGAGCTAGTGTTTATATGCCATCATGGCAGCCGTAGCGCACAGGTGGCCGGCTTTTTGGCAGGCCAGCGCGGATTGACGAACATCGCCAATATGCTTGGCGGTATCGACGAATGGTCGCGGCTGATCGACCCGAGTGTGCCGCGCTACTAAGGTTTGAGTTCTGAGTTCGCAGTTTTGAATGAGGAGTTGATATGTGGATGAGGCTGGAACTCAAAATTCAAAACTCATAAATCAAAACTATCTCGAAGGGATCCGTCTGTTCAACGCGGGTGAGTATTGGCATGCCCACGAGCAGTGGGAGGCGTGCTGGCTGATCGCGCGCGAGCCGGAGATTACCTTCTACCAGGGTATCATCCAAGCCGCCGCCGCGCTTGTGCATTGGCAGCGCGGAAATCCGCGCGGTCTGCAACGCAATTGGGAAAAAGGCCGCCCAAAGCTGGTGGCGCTGCCGCCGGTGATGCTTGGGCTCGATCTGCGCACGCTGATTGCTGATATGGATCGGTTTGTCACGACTGGCGGTGATTCGCCCCCAAAATTGGATTATATCCGCGAATGCCCGTGACTTGTAGGCATTCGCAGCGGTTTATCAACAATATGCTATACTACATATTGCTGTAACCGAGTGCCCATGTCGATTGTCACTCTCGCGGCCTCCTCGTTAGCGGCCAAACGCTGTCTCAATGTACGCTCTTTCTGGTTTGGCCACTGCTTCGGAGGAGGCTTGCCTGTATGTCAGCGAAAATACTCGTTGTCGATGACGAGCCCTCAATCGTCGATGTGCTGACGCGCTTTTTGAGCCGCGAAGGCTATAGTGTCGTCACTGCGGTGAATGGGCGCGAGGCGCTGGAGCAAGTTCATCGGGAGCCGCCTGACCTGATCTTGCTTGATGTGACTATGCCGGAGCTGGATGGCTTCACGGTCTGCGAGCGGCTTAAGGAAGATCAGCGCACGGCGCTGATCCCGATCACAATGCTGACCGGGCTGGATGATCGTGAGCATCGCACGCGCGGCATTGAGGCCGGCGCCGACGATTTTTTAACCAAGCCATTCGAGCAGAGCATTCTGCGCGCGCGTATTCGCTCGCAGCTGCGGCTTAAGCGGCTGACCGACCAACTGGAACACACTGAGAATGTGATCTTCATGCTGGCGCAGGCAGTCGAAGCGAAGGATGCCTACACCGAGGGGCATCTGCGCCGGCTGCGTGCCTATGGCGAGCAGCTCGCGCTGGCGTGCGGTCTCCCGCCGACGGAAGTGGCGGCGGTGCGCTATGGTGGCATTCTGCACGATATCGGCAAGATCGGCGTTGACGAGGCGATTCTTCGCAAGCCTGGCCCGCTGACCCCCGAAGAGGCTGCGCAGATGCGCCGGCACCCCGAGATTGGCGCGCAGATCATTTCACAGATGCGCTTTGCCCGCGATGTCGCGCCGATCATCAATGGGCACCATGAGTATTGGGATGGCAGCGGCTACCCGCATGGCCTGAGCGGCGAGGCGATCCCGATCGGCGCGCGGATCATCACGATCGTGGATGCCTATGATGCGATGATGACCGATCGGCCCTACCGCGCGGCGCTCGGCGAGGCCGAATCAATGCGGCGGCTGCGCAGTGCGCGTGGCAGTCAGTTCGATCCTGATCTGCTGGATATCTTTATTAACCTGGTTGAGAATAATATGGTTGTTGCTGAGCATATGACCTCGGTTGGCTCCGAGGGTGAGCTGTAGCTGCTGTGTATCGAGATATTCTGCCCTACCTGCGCTGCCCCACATGTCGCCTGCCGCTCGCTATACAGCATATCCGCGCCGCCGATGACGAGATCATCGGCGGCGATTTAGGATGTGCCGGTTGTGGCGCGGCCTTTCCTGTGCGCGGTGGGATTGCCGATTTCCTCGGGCCGCCGCGCCCGCCCACACCGGCGCAGATAGTCAATGAGTTGCCGCCGACCGCCTGGGTCTACGAGCGTGGCTGGCGGCCGTTTGCACTGACGCTGCTGAGCGGCGAGTCGTTCCCCTACCGGCGCGAGTTGCCGCTGATCACAGGCCTAGTCGATCCGCGGCGAGGCGGCCTATATCTCGACGTGGCCTGTTCGAACGGACTGTACGCGCGAGCGCTGGCGCGGACGCTCGGAGGCGCGCCGGGCCATGTTGCCGGCTTCGATCATTCGCTGCCTATGCTCAAGCAAGCCCGCCGCTACGCGCGCGAGGCCGGTCTGCGGATCAGCTTCCTGCGCGCCAAGGCCCAGGCGCTGCCGATAGTGGCGCATGCGGCCGCCGGCGTGGTGCTCGGCGGGTCGCTCAACGAGATTGGCGATCTCGACGCCTGCCTGGCCGAGGTTCGCCGCACGCTGGCGATTGATGGCCGGTATGTGGCGATGACGCTCGCGCGCGCTGCTACGCCGGGAGGTCGCGCGTTTCAGAAGCTCATGGGCAGCGGTGGGATTGCCTTCTGGGCACCCGAGGAGCTGTCGGGCGCGTTCAGCCGGCATGGCTTGTGGACGGTCGCGCGCTGGCAGTATGGGCTGGTTATGTTTCACCTCGCGCTGCCGATTTAATTCTGCTACTCCGATCACATTTACATAATTACCAAGACACCAAGACACCAAGTTCATGGGAACTTGGTGTCTTGGCGTCTTGGTGGTAAGATATGCCCATCCGTTTTGTAAGAAATAGGACGTACGCATCCTACAGATTTTTGCTTTCGTAGCTTCTTTTTTACCCGCGGGGTAAAAAAAGAAGCTACCAAAATGTAGAGTACCATGCTGCCGGAATCCTGAGCTTGACGAAGGGCAGGCAAAAGCTGCTTTTTGCGTTAGCCTAAGAAATTGTAAACGATGACGATCCAGACAATTGCCCCCGCTGCTGGTCGGCTTGATGCCGGCGTGTACATTCCCGGCTCAAAGAGCATTACCAACCGCGCGCTACTGCTGGCGGCGCTCGCCGATGGCATATCGACGCTCTCAGGCGTGCTGTTCAGCGACGACAGCCACTGGTTTCTGGATGGGCTGCAGCGGCTGGGTGTGTCGGTCGATATCGATCAGCAGCAGCGGCAGGTGCGGGTATACGGCGTTGGCGGGCCGCCGCCGGCCGCGCACGCGCAGCTGTGGGTTGAGCTGGCTGGTACGGCGGCGCGCTTCCTGCTGGCCTACACATGCCTGGGCCAAGGCCACTATACGATCGACGGCAACTCGCGCATGCGCCAGCGCCCGATGGGCGATCTGCTGGTGACCTTGAATGCGCTTGGCGCTGCTTGCCGCGGCAGCGGCGAACACCATGGCCTGCCGATCAGTGTGGCTGGCCGGGGTCTGCGCGGCGGCGCGACTGGCCTGGCGGGCGATAAGACCAGCCAGTTTCTCTCGGCGCTACTGATGGTAGCGCCGTATGCGCGCGAGGATGTTGATCTGACGATGACAAGCCCGCTGGCCGCGACCCCTTATATCGACATAACGACGCAGATGATGGCCGATTTTGGCGCCCAAGTCCAGCGCGATAACTATGATCGCTTTTCCATCGCAGCCGGTCAGCGCTACCGTGCCCGAGATTATCAGATCGAGCCGGATGCCTCGAACGCCTCGTACTTCTTCGCGGCGGCGGCGCTCACTGGCGGGCGCGTGCGGGTCGAAGCGCTTAATCGGCAGTCGATCCAGGGCGACATTCGTTTCCTTGATGTGTTGGAGCAGATTGGCTGCATCGTCAGATCGGGCGCCAGTTGGGTCGAGGTGCAGGGGCCGCAGCAACTGCGCGGGATCGATATCGACATGAGCAAGCTGCCCGATATGGCGATCACACTGGCCGCGCTGGCGCCGTTCGCCGATAGCCCGACCCATATTCGCAATGTCGCGCTGATCCGCCACCACGAGACCGATCGGATCGCCGCGACGGTGGCGGAGCTGCGCAAATTGGGCATCGCGGTCGAGGAGCGCGCGGATGGAATGACGATCTCCCCTGGCTGGCAGCAGCCGGCCGAGATCGATTCATATCACGATCACCGCATGGCGATGGGCTTCGCGGTCGCCGGTTTGAAAATTCCGGGCCTGCGCATCGCTGGGGCTGAGTGCGTTGCCAAGACGTTTCCCGATTTCTTTGAGCGCTTTGCTGCGATGACTGGCTGAGGAGGACACGATGGCAAAAGCAGGCTTGTTGTTTGTCGGCACCGACGATGGGGCGGTGCTGTTCAGCAACCCGAACAATATCGGGCGCTGGCTGCGGATCGGGCAGCCGTTTCGCGGGCAGGCGGTGCGCGCGCTGTGGCCGCTGTCGGATAATCCGTTGCTGGTCTTTGCTGCAGTGCAGCGGCTGGGTTTGCAGCGCAGCGATGATGGAGGCCAGAGCTGGCAGGCCGCGCTCGATCTGGATATTGAGGGTGTGGTAGGGCATCACGCCGCGCCGCGCGTGCTGTATGCCTGGACAGCGGGCGGCGAGCTGTATGCCAGCGAGGATGCCGGCGCGCATTGGGATCTGCGCGTGTCGGATGGGCGGCCGGCGATTGGCGCAGCACAGTTGGTGGTGGCAGCCAATGATGCGCGGCAGCTGTATGTTGCACAGGCCGATGGCATTTGGGCCAGCTCAGATGCCGGGGCAACCTGGGCGCGCTTTGGCGAACAGGTTCTAGATGGCGTGCAGGCGCTGGCCGCGCACCCCACGCGCCCTGGGCGGCTGTACGCCATCGCCGCGCGCGCACTGCATAGTTGCGATGGCACGGCAGAGCGCTGGCAGCTCGACACAAGCGCGCCTGCAGTCGATTGGCCGTTGGCGATCCTGGCCGGCCGGCAGCCGGTTCTGCTGGCCAACGCGAACGGTGGGATCGTGCGTGGCGACGAGGCCAGCGCAAGCTGGACAACAGCGGCGCTTGATGGCGGGTGGGGCGGCGCGATAACAGTGATTGCGCCGGTTGGGTATCATATCGATACCGCCTTCGCCGGTAGCGCGGGCGGCCGGCTCGCTACCAGCACCGATCGTGGCCGCACCTGGCAGCTGCTCAAGCAGGATCTACCGCCCATCCGCAGCGTCACGGCAGCGCGGCTGGCGTGAGTAGGCTCCCTAAGCAATGCACCTGAAGTCCATGCAGACTTCTTCCTGGGCCGTCCGGCTAAGGCGCTTCGTCAATTCACAGACGAAGCGCCTTAGCTGGGCGGTTTTGGTGTTCTATGGTGTGCAATAGATTGACACGATCTGTGCGCCGTGATACACTTGTGAAGAGCCAAGTCAGAAATGAGTACGGATAATGGCGCAACCACCACCGTTGGCGCAGTTTTCTACAGCGCCGGTTTTTAATACCAAAGCAGTGGCGCGTGAGACTGGCGTGCCCGCTGATACATTTCGCGCCTGGGAGCGTCGGTATGGCATGCCACGGCCGCAGCGTACTCCTGGCGGCCACCGGCTCTATTCAGAGCGCGACATTGCGATCATACGTTGGCTGCGTGATCGCACCGATGAGGGTGTGAATATCAGCCATGCGGTGTTGTTGCTGACAAACACACTCGATGCGCCGGCGATCACTATGCCGGCCGGAAACGACGAGGCGCGCGCGATCGGGCAGCTGATCGACGAGATCGTTCAGGCGCTGATGAATTTCGACAGCAGGCAGGCCGATCAGATCCTGAGCGAGGCATTTTCGATCTACCCATTTGAGCAGGTTCTGCTCGAGCTGGTTCAGCCGGCGATGGTCGATGTCGGCGAGCGCTGGCATCGCGGCGAGATCAATGTGGCGGTTGAGCATTTCGCGACCCAATTTGTTCGCCGCAAGCTCGCCAGTCTGCTGAGTATTTTCGAAGGCAGCGCCCACCGGGCGACGGTGGTGGTGGGCTGCGCGCCGGGCGAATTGCACGATCTGGGGGCGCTCCTTTCGGCGCTGTTTTTGGTGCGGCGCGGCTGGCATGTGGTCTATCTTGGTCCCCAGGTTCCATTGTTCGATCTGCTCGAGACAGTCCTCTCACTCAAGCCGAACATGGTTTGCCTGTCCGCATCGACAATGGAGACCGCGCTTGAGCTGATCCCAGTGGCGCGCGGCCTGACGGAAGCATACCCGCAGGTGCATTTCGGCTATGGTGGGCGGGTCTTTAATGTCAACCCCGAGCTGCGCCATTCGATGCCTGGCGTCTTTCTCGGGCACGATGCGCGCGAGCTTGTCGATACTGCTGGACAGCTGCTGTCGGGTGGCTCGCGGCCCGCCTCGGAGTAGATCATACGCATTTGGTTTGTTGTGACCACGGGCGGATGAATGGCGGCTAGCGCGACATCCGAACGTTTAGCATACGTAATGCTGGTCAGAGACGCATGTGTGATCGCGGGATAGTCGGCCGCAGCAGTGCCGGGCGCAGGCGCCGCCGTGGTGCAGAAGAAGGAGCAGGGAGTGTCGCTCAGTCAATCTCCTGGCTGGGTCATGCAAGCGCTGACCGAGCGGGAAGTTCCTCAGGGCGAAACTTCCGCGCTGTTGGCCGACTTGCGGCGGGCGGAATTTACCGAGATCGTACAGACGGAGCAGCCTGCGCCGCCGCGAACGCCACTTTCGCTTACCGAAGCGTACCGGAGCTGTTTCGAGATCACCCGCAAGCATTCGCGCAGTTTCTTCCTAAGTAGCCAGCTGCTGCCGGCTGAGAAACGCCGAGCAGTACGCGCCCTGTATGCATTCTGCCGAATCAGCGATGATCTGGTCGATCAGCCGCAGGCGAATGCGATGCAAGCCCTGTCGGCCTGGGTCGTACTCGTCCACGCTTCGCCGCCGCCGCCCGATAACGCGGTGCTGCTTGCATGGAACGATACGCTCAATCGCTACGCCGTGCCGCGCGGGCTGCCCGACGAGCTGCTGGCTGGTATCGCGATGGATCTGACCGTCAATCGCTATGATACATTCGACGATCTGTGGCTGTACTGCTACCGAGTCGCCTCGGTAGTGGGGCTGATCTCGATGCGGATCATCGGCTACCGCGAGGGGGCCGTGAATTACGCTATCAAGCTGGGCGTTGCGCTGCAGCTGACGAATATTTTGCGCGATGTCGGCGAGGATGCGCAGCGCGGGCGCATATACCTGCCGCGCGAAGATCTTGAGCGATTTGGGCTGTGCGCCGACGATATTCTGAACGGACGGCGCGATGAATCGTTTCGATCGCTGATGCGCTTCGAGATCGATCGCGCGAACTGCCTGTATGAGGCGGCCTGGCCTGGTATTGCGCTGCTGAGCCCAGATGGCCAGCTGGCGATCGCCGCCGCCGCCGAGATCTATCGCGGCATTCTTGGCAAGATTCATCAGAGCGATTACAATGTCTACCAGCGCCGCGCGTATGTGCCACTAGCGCGCAAATTGCTGCTGCTCTGGCGTGCACGCCGACGGCTGCGGGCTGACAAGGTGACGAGTGACGGGTGACGGGGTGACAAAGAGACAAGGAGACAGGGAGATCGGGAGACAGGGAGATGTCGGCTGGGCTTCTCTCCGTCTCCCCGTCTCCCCGTCTCCCCTTCTGATCGTGATCCTGGTGGTGCTGTTCTTTGGCCCGCTGATCGCGCCGCTGTTCCAGGCAACTCAGCTGCCGCTGGTAGCTGGATCGGGTGCGCTGGCGCGCGACCTGCTGTCGCGCTATATCTGCCCGACGCCAGCTAAATCGTATGTGCTGCTAGGCTTCCCCATGGCGGTCTGCGCGCGCTGCTGGGGCGCGACGATCGGGCTGTGGGTGGAGTGGCTTTTGTTCCGACCAATGACCAACGACGAACGACCAACGCCTGCATCAATCCGCTCGTCATTCGTCATTCGTCGTTCGTCGTTGGTGAGGCAGTGGTTGAATAGCTATTTTAATCTGGCGTGGCCGGCGCGGCTGCTCCTGAGCGCGCTGCCGTTCCTGCTGTGGGTGGCCGAGATTAGCCGCTTGCCTGCCGCGCCATACTGGGTGCTGCTGCTGAACGGCGCGTTCGCGGGCTTCTGGGCCGGGCTGCTTTTCTGCTCCGTCTGGCCGGGAAGGAATCGATAGATATGGCAGATAACAAGCGCGTGGTCGTCGCTGGCGCGACGGGGATGATCGGCCGGGCGCTGTGCAAGCAGCTGATCGCCAAAGGATATCAGGTAGTAGTCTTTTCGCGCGATCCGCAGAAGGCCCGCCGATCGGTGCCGGGCGCGGCCGAGTATGTCGGCTGGACGCCGGCCGAGACCGGCGTGTGGGCCAGCGCGATCGATGGCGCGCCCGCGGTGATCAACCTGGCCGGCGCTTCGTTGTTTGGCCAGCGCTGGACTGACGCGTACAAGCGCGAGATTATCGACAGCCGGGTGGTGGGCACGCGCGGCCTGGTGCGGGCGATGGCCGAGGCCAAGCAGCGGCCGCAGGTGTTCATCAGTACTTCGGCTGTCGGGTACTATGGGCCAAGTGATGACCGCAAGCTGGATGAGAGCGCACCCGCGGGCCACGACTTTCTGGCGCGCGAGGTGTGTGTGCCCTGGGAGCGCGCGGGCCAGCAGGCGGCGGATCTGGGTATTCGCACTGTGATCTTCCGCAGCGGCGTGGTGATCCATGGTGATGGGGCGAAGTCGCTGCCAATCGACCTGCGTGGCGCATCGCTCTCGCGACCGGGCGTGATCCTCAAAACCGAGGAGGGCGCGTTTCCGCTGCTGGTGATGCCGTTCTATTTCTTCACCGGCGGCCCGATCCTGCCCGGCACCCAGTGGTTTGCCTGGATTCACCTCGCTGATACGCTGGGGCTGCTGATGCTTGCGCTGGAGGACGAACGAGTTCACGGGCCGCTCAACGCCACCGCGCCCGAGCCACAGACAAACCGCGATTTCGCGAAGACGATCGGCCGTGTGCTCGGCCGGCCGGCCTGGCTGCCGTTGCCGGGCTTCGCCATGAAGCTGCTGCTGGGCGAGATGGCTGATATGATCACAACCGGCCAGCGCGCTGTTCCGAAGCAGGCGCAGGACTTGGGCTATCAGTTCAAGTTTCCAACCAGCGAGCAGGCGATCCGGCAAAGCCTCCAATCCTAGCTGTGTTAGGACGTACGCAAAGGGGTGGGGAAGGGTCAACCTTCCCCACCCCTTTGCGTACGTCCTAGGATGTTCAATGCTGCCGTAGCCTAACACTGCCTGTGTGCGTAAGCCTTCAGAAGCGCGTTCTTGTCTTGGCACGATCCGTGCTTTGCTATTAGGCAGAAGCGGAATGATAACGCCGAAAGGCCATCTAGAGCCATAGAAAGGGATGCAGCAATGAAGCGACTACTCGCCATCCTACGCGCCACTGTCGGGCTGCTGCTGGTCGCGCTGTTCATGTCGGGCTGTAGCTTACTTAATAATAACAGCGGCGCGCAAAGCCCAAGTACAACAACCGCAGGCGCCGAGCTCGGGCGGATTGTGACCGCCGAAAGCATCGACACGGCCAACCACAACGCGCCGGTCAATGAGACGAGCACCTTCAATAGTTTGAATCAGGCGATCTATGCGGTCGTCGAGGCGCAGCGGATCGACCCCGGCACGACGATGTTTGCGCGCTGGTCGCGCGATGGCAAGCCATTCGAGGATAGCCAGGAGATCAAGGCCGACAAGCAGTATCGGAACACCTACGTGGAGTTTCATCTGGAGCCGACGAATAAGGCGATCGATCCAGGTAGCTATACTGTCCAGGTTTTTGTCAATGGTAACCCGGCCAAGCAGGCTAATTTCACCGTTCAGTAGGAGTGCGAACGAACGCACGACCTTGATAATGAGGAGGAACAGACAATGGATCTTACAACACTACTTGTGATTGGGCTGATTGTCGTGGTGGTGGTGATGCTGATCTCACGCAATCGCGGGTTCAGCCGGGGCGGCAGCCCGATGTATGGCGATCGAACCGGCGGCGTGGATCGGCCGACGTACGACGACCCAGGCTACACCAGCTCGGGCAGCTTCGGCGGCAATGGCGATGAACCATCGGCGCAGGAGCGCAGCGTTGGCGGCACGAGCGGCAGTAGGCCGACACACGATGATCCGAATTATCGCAGCGGCGGCAGTATCGGATAATTTCAAATTGGATACTGTGCAATTGCGCGGGGGTGGCGAAGCCGCTCCCGCGCAATTTTGTGGTGCGGCGGGCCAGCGCCAAAGCCGCTTACCCGCCGCACCACAAAAGCACCATAGGTCGCATGTGGCGATGCAGACACTCTTTCAAGATTTGATATAAGCGGGGGCCATCTTGATGATCTAAGAAGCCGCTACGACGCATCCGGCAGCAGCACCGTCTTCACGCCGCGCCGCTGCTCAAACAGATCGAATGCCTGCTGCCAATCGCTCAGCGGGAACGTATGGCTGATCAGCGGGCGCGTCTGAACTTTGCCTTCGGCCAGCAGTATGAGCGCGCGACGCCATGCGCTTGGCACGCTGGCATTGCTGCCGGTGACAGTCAGCTCCTTGTAGCAGATCTGATCGAGATCCCACGCCACCGGCTTGCCAAACAGGCCGATCTGGGCGTACTGCCCGGCGCGGCGCACCAGCGTGAGCAGCTGCTGCGCGGCCGGCCCCGCGCCCGAGCACTCGTACACGATATCGGCCCCTCCGCCCTCGGTCAGGTCGGCGATCAGCTTGGCCGGGTCGTCGCGCTGAACATTCACCACATGGTCGGCGCCGAGTTGCTGTGCCAGCGCCAGCCGGTGCGCATCCTGGTCGGTGCCGAGTAGGATCACATGCGCGCCGGCGGCCTTGACGGCCTGGAGCGTAAGCAGCCCGATCGCGCCTGGCCCGGCTATCACGGCGATGTCGCCGGGCAGCAGCCTGGGCAGTTCCAGCGCGCCGTGGACCACGCAGGCCAGCGGCTCGGTCAGCGCGCCCGCGAGATAATCGACGTTCTCGGGCAGCCGGTGTAGGTTGCGCTCCGGCACCACCACGTAGCGCGTGAACCCGCCATTCACCGCCGAGCCAATCGACTTACGATCGGGGCACAGGTTCGGCCGGCCGGCGCGGCAGAAGCGGCATTCCCCGCAGGTGGAGAAGTAGGTCTCAGTGGTCACCCGCTCGCCGATCGTGGCGCGCTCGACGCCGCTGCCGAGCGCCGCGACCGTGCCGGCCACTTCATGGCCGATCACCACCGGCGGGCGGGTGCGAAATTCGTCGTGGTAGATATGCAGGTCGGTTCCGCAGATGCCCGCCGCGCGCACCTCGATCAGCACATGCCCAGGCGGCGGTGCCGGCTCGGCGATCTCGCGTAGCTCGACATTGCCGACGCCGGGCGCAACCTTCATCACTGCTTGCATTGTCTGCTCCTAGCCGTTTGGGTATTCAAGTAAGGCTATGTGAAATTGTAAAGCATATTGTTCCATCCAAACCAGTGTCTCTATCGTCTTTCCAGCATGTATGTGGCAGCAAACGCACGATTAGTCGCAGCGGTACTTTATCTTCTTTTGTTCGTGGTTTTGCATCTTTGCCCTGCGGGGCAAAGATGCAAAACCACGAACATCTGGATCAGTAGTACCTTGCTGTCGCCGGGCAAATCGCTCTTGTAGGTTCTTTTTTCACCCAGCGGGGTGAAAAAGAACCTACAAAAACGTAACGTGCCATGCTGCCGGCTCCCCTGAGCATGTCGAAGCTACGTCCTGAGCTTGCCGAAGGGGGCAGGCGAAAGCAGCCTTTTTTGTATAAACCTTATAGATTGAAGTGGCAATCGAAGCTTGACGGAATTGTTTACACCGATTACAATCGGCGCAGTATAAACACCCCCCCGTTTCTTGTCAAGAACCCAAGGAGGAATGCATGACCGAACGCTTTGCGGGCAAGGTCGCGCTTGTGACCGGCGCCACGCGCGGGATCGGCGCGGCGACGGTGCGGCGGCTGGTGCGCGAGGGCGCCCGCGTAGCCTTCTGCGGACGCACGACTGATGCCGGCGCTGCGCTAGTCGAAGAGCTCGGGGGGCCAGAACATGTGCTGTATGTGGCCGCCGACCTGGCGCGGGTCGAGGATTGCGCGGCGATCGTAGATGCGACCGTGGCGCGCTTCGGGCGGCTGGACATCCTGGTCAATAATGCCGCCTCGGTGCTGCGTGGCACGCTCGAAACCACCAGCGCCGCCGATTTCGACTCCATGATTGCGCTTAATTTGCGCGCTCCCTTTCTGACCATGCAGCGCGCGCTGCCGACCTTCAAGGCCCAGTACGAGCGCGAGGGCGCCGGCGGCGTGATCATCAACATCGGTTCGATCAACTCCTACATTGGGGCCAATAATCTGATGGCCTACTCGGCCAGCAAAGGCGGCCTGCTGACGCTGTCGCGCAATCTGGCGAGCGCGCTTGGCGGCTGGCGCATCCGCGTGCATGTCTTCAACGTCGGCTGGGTACGCACCGAAGGTGAGGAAGTTATTCAGCGCAACGAGGGCGCGCCGGATGATTGGGCCGAGCGCGCCGGCGCGCCGCGGCCTTGGGGCCGCCTCATGGTCGCCGACGACATCGCTGGCGCGGTGGCCTTCTATGCCTCGGATGAGGCTAAAGTCTTCTCTGGCGGCGCGATCGCGCTGGAGCAACACCCGTTCTGAGCCTTTCAGGACTGAGGACTGAGTGATACGCTAGGAAGGCATGACGATGAAGCTTGGGTTACTCACGGCCGCGCTGCCTGATCTCTCGCTGGAGGCCTGCGCGGATTGGGCGGCGGCGAACGGCTTTGGCACGATCGAGATCGCCTGCTGGCCGGCCGGCGCGGGCGCGGCACGGCGTTATGCCGGCGTCAGCCATATCGACGTGGCGACCCTGACCGACACACAGGCCCAGGCGATCCGGCAGATGCTCGACGCGCGCGGTCTGTCGATCTCTTCGCTGGCCTATTACCCGAACAATCTGCACCCCGACCTCGCGCATCGCGCGCAGGTCAACGATCACCTGCGCAAGGTGATTGTGGCGGCCCAGAAGCTTGGCGTTGGCATCGTGGGCACCTTTGTCGGGCGCGACCCGCACAAGAGCGTGCCCGAGAATTTCGTGGCCTTCCGCGAAGTCTGGCCGCCGCTGGTCACGTTCGCGGCCGAGCACAATGTCAAGATCGCGATCGAGAACTGCCCGATGATCTTCAGCTACGATGAGTGGCCGGGCGGCGCCAACCTGGCCTACGCGCCGGCGATCTGGCGCGAGATGTTCGCGATCATCCCCGATCAGAACTTCGGCCTGAACCTTGACCCTTCGCACCTGGTCTGGCAGTTCATCGACTATGAGCGCGCGGTCTACGATTTTAAGGATCGGATCTTCCATGTCCATGCCAAGGACATGGAGGTCAACCGCGATGGGCTGTACCAGCATGGCGTTATGGCCGCCGGCATCGGCTGGCAGATCCCGCGGTTGCCGGGGTTGGGTGAGGTGCGCTGGGATCGCTTCATCAGCGCGCTCTACGCCGTCGGCTACGACTATGTGTTGAGCATCGAGCATGAGGATCGCCAGTTCGAAGGCACTGAAGAGCTGGTCAAGCGCGGCTTCCTGCTGGCGCGGAACGTGTTGCAGCCGTACCTGGTGTAGTACCGAGGACTGAGGGCTGAGGACTGAGTGGTATCTTTGCTTAGCGCTCGATATGTTCGAAAAGTGTGATTGTTATGGTCACTCAGCCCTCCGTCCTCCGTCCTCAGTCCTTCGTCGGCGTGGATCTCGGCGGAACCAAGATCGCCGCTTCGGTGGTGGATGTCGGCAGCGGGGCGGTGGCGGCGCGGCAGATCATCCCGACCGAGGCGCACGCGGGGCCGGATGCGGTGCTGGCGCGCATGGGCGAGCTTATTCTATCAGTCGGCCGCGCGGCCGGGCTGGCGCCCGAGCAGATCGGCGCGGTGGGCGTTGGCGTGCCGGGGCCGTTCGACCAGGCGACTGGCCAGACGATCTTTCTGCCGAACCTGGCTGGCATGTGGCGCGGCGTGCACGTGCGCGATCAGCTGCGGCGCAGGTTCGATGGGCCGATCTGGCTGATCAACGATGCGCGGGCGTTCGTGCTGGCGGAGGCGACATTTGGCGCCGGGCGTGGGGCGAATACGGTGGTTGGCCTGACGATCGGCACCGGCATTGGCGGCGGCATCGCGATCGGCGGGCGGCTGCACCTGGGAATTGATGGCACGGCTGGCGAGGTTGGCCACATGACGATCGATCCGCATGGCCCGCCCTGTGGCTGCGGCAACCGCGGCTGCCTGGAGACCTTTGCCAGTGGCCCCTCGATCGCCACGCTGGGCATTCGCGCAGCGCTGACGGGTGTGCCGACACGGATCGGTGAGCTGGCGGGCCATGATCTGAACAAGATTACGCCGGAGATCATCCATCAAGCGGCCGACGCAGGCGACCAAGTGGCGCGCGAGATTCTGGGGCGGGCCGGCGCGGCGCTGGGCCTGGGCGTGGCGAACCTGGTCACGGTGCTAAGCCCCGATTGCGTGATCCTGGGCGGCAGCGTGGCGCGGCTGGGTGAGTGGCTATTCGGCCCGGTGCGCGCGGCTGTCCGCGAGCGCTGCCGGGCGATCCCGGTCGAGCAGGTGCGGATCATCCCGGCCGCGCTCGGCGGCGACGCCGGCTCGATCGGGGCGGCGATCTGGGCCGCACAGCAGGGCTGAGGGCCGAGGACTGAGGACTGAGTTGAGTATAGCCTCCTCCGTCCTCAGCCCTCAGTCCTCATTCCTTAGGCGAGGTGTCATGAGCGAACAAGTATCCGACGACTACGGCCTCAGCAACGTCGCGCCGGCGAGCCAGATTGTGGCGCCGGAATTGGACTACCGGCCGCGCGACCCGGCCAGCTATCGCCCGGCGATCGGTGTGATCGGCTGCGGCGGGATTTCATCGCATCACCTGGCGGCGTATCGCGAGGCCGGCTACAATGTGGTCGCGCTGTGCGATCGTCGCGAGGACAAGGCGCACGCGCGGCAGGCGCAGTTCTTCCCCGAAGCCGCCGTGTATGCCGACTACCACGATCTGCTGCGGCGCGACGACATCGAGGTGATCGATGCGCTGCCGCATCCGGCCGACCGCGCGCCGGTGCTGGAGGATGCGCTGCGCGCCGGCAAGCATGTGCTCAGCCAGAAGCCGTTTGTGCTCGACCTGGACTTTGGCGAGCAGCTGGCCCAGCTGGCCGATCGGCATGGCGTGCGGCTGGCGGTGAACCAGAACGGCCGCTGGGCGCCGCACTTCGCCTACATGGGCCAGGCTGTTGCGAGCGGGCTGCTGGGCCAGCTGACCAGTGCCTGCCTGACAGTCCACTGGGATCATTCCTGGATCGTAGATACGCCGTTTGAAGACATCGACGATCTGGTGCTGTACGATTTTGCGATTCATTGGTTCGACATCGTGACCTGCTTCTTTGGCGCGCGCCAGCCCCAGCGGGTGTTCGCCTCGACCGCGCGAGCGAGCGGCCAGCGCGCCCGGCCGCCAATGCTGGCTCAGGTGCATGTCGACTACAAGGATGCGCAGGCCAGCCTGTTCTTCAACGCCACGGTGATGTATGGGCAGGAGGATCGTACCTACCTGGCTGGCACGCAGGGCAGCGCCGTCAGCGCCGGCCCGAGCCTGTCGGAGCAGGCGGTGACGCTGTATACGCCATCCGGCTATAGCATCCCGGCGCTGGAGGGCACCTGGTTCCGCGATGGGTTTCATGGCACCATGGCCGAGTTGCTCTGCGCGATCGAGGAGCGCCGCGCGCCGAGCAACGACGCGCGTGGCAACCTGCGCAGCCTGGCGCTGGCGTTCGCGGCGATCGCCAGCGCGCACGAGGGCGTGGCAAAAGTGCCAGGCGAAGTAAGGCGGCTGCCTATGTAGGGTCGAGGGCTGAGGGCCGAGGACTGAGGGATTTGCAGCATTCCTTGTCGGAGCAATGCAGAGGGTGGTATTTCCTTTTGTACTTCGTTTTTTCGCTCGCAGAGCGAAAAAACGAAGTACAACCTAAAGGGAAGTACCTTGCTGCCGTACATCCTGAGCCTGCCTGCCCTGAGCTTGTCGAAGGGTCGAAGGGCAGGCAAACAAGCGCTTATGACACAAATCTGCGTTGAATTCTACACGGCGCCCCGCTCAAAGCACAGACAATAAGGAGTTCAATCCATGACCAAATTCAAGATCGCTGGCATCAACTTCGACCATATGCACATGGGCGATAATTTGCGCATGGCCTTCGAGCACCCTGATGCCGAGATCGTCGGTATCTGCGATGCGCAGCCGGAACGCATGCAGGCGGTCGCGCGCAGCTTCCAGATTGCGCCCGAGCGTGTGTTCACCGATTACCGCACGTGCCTGGAGCAGACGCGGCCGGATATCGTTCTGCTGTGCCCCGCCACGGCCGAGCACGCGCTGTGGGTCGAGCAGGTCGCTCCGTACGGCGCGCATCTGCTGGTCGAGAAGCCTTTCGCGGCCACGCTCGATCAGGCCGACCGCATGATTCGTGCGGTTGCGGCCAGCGGCAAGCTGCTGGCGATCAACTGGCCGCTGGCCTGGTATCCGCCGCATGTCACCAGCAAGCGGTTGATCGACGCGGGCGCGATCGGCGAGGTGATCGAGGTTCACTACTACGATGGCAACCGCGGCCCGCTTTGGCACACCGCCGACAAAATCGAGACCGCGCCAACACCCGAGCGCAAGGCTGCTAGCTGGTTCTACAGCCAGGCCAAGGGCGGCGGCTCGCTGCTCGACTACCTGGGCTACGGCACGACGCTCGGCACCTGGTATCACGGCGGCCGCGCGCCGATCGAGGTCACCGCTGTGGTCGATCAGCCGGCTGGCCTGGAGGTCGATGAGCACAGCGTCACAATCGCGCGCTATGCCAGCGGCCTGTCGAAGTTCGAGACGCGCTGGGGCGCGTTTACCGATCCGTGGACGTTCCAGCCGCAGCCGAAGTGCGGCTTTGTGATTGTGGGAACCGAGGGGACGATCAGCTCATACGATTACGAGCCGACCATCCGCGTTCAGACGCGTGCGCACCCCGCCGGCGAGATGCTGCCGGTGGACACGGCTGAGCGCGCGCGAGCAGCGTACGGTCGCGCTGCTTGACTAACGGCATCAAGCTCTGGAGTTCTTCCCCGTTGTAGGTTCTTTTCGCCCGGCCGGGCGAAAAGAACCTACCTAAAGAAGAAAAGTACCTTGCTGCCGCAGGCTAAAGAGCGATCGACGTAGCGGCACATCTTTAACTGATCGCAGAGCAAAAAGTGTAAAGGAAAGAACCATGCAATGGGCCTTCATGACCGCCAACTATGTCGGGCGCGCGCTGGGCTACGCCAACAACACCGACTGGATGGCCAATCACCGCGCGACGGTCGAAGCGTTTCATGGGCCGCAGTTCGGCGCGCGCTTCGCCGAGATGATCGACGATATCACAGCGGCCGGCTTCGATGCGATCGAGCTGTGGGTCGCGCATCTTGACCCACTGCTGGCCACACCCGAGATGATCGCTACAGCTAACCAGATTCTGCGCGAGCGTGGCGTGAAGCTGATCTCCTACACCGCCGGCTTCGGCCAGCCCGGCGTCTCGCGCGAGGATGCCACGCGCATCTTCGAGACCGGCAAAGCGATTGGCGCGCCCGTGTTTGCGCAGGGCTTTCACCCGGCCAATGGCCCGCTGGTGGCCGAGCTGGGCGCGCGCTACGGCATCCACATGGGCTTGGAGAATCATCCGCACAAGACTGCTCAGGAAGTGATTGATATTGTGGCGCCGTTTGCGCCATGGGTCGGCTCGGCTAACGACACCGGCTGGTTCGCCACCCAGGGCTACGATGCCGTGCGCGCGACCTACGAGCTGCGCGACTATCTTGTCCATGTGCATCTGAAAGATATTACAGCTGTGGGTGGCCATGAGACATGCGCGCTGGGCGATGGCGTGGTCGATATCCCCGGCGTGCTCAAGGCGCTCAAGGCGATCGGCTACACCGGTGCGGTCACGATCGAGCACGAGCCCTACGACCACGACCCGACTGAAGCGTGCGCGCTGAGCCTCAAGCGCGCGGTGGCCTGGTGGGCGCAGATCGAAGGAGCGGCGGAATGATCGACCCGACTCCGGCCCTGGCCTACTTTAATGCGACACAGGCGATCCTTGAAAAGATCCGCGCGACCCAGCTGGAGCCGATCAGTCAGGCTGCGTCGATCTGCGCTGAGTCGATCGCTGCGGGCGGGCTGGTCCACCTGTTCGGCACCGGCCACTCGCGCATCCCCGTCGAGGAGATCTTCCCGCGCCACGGCAGCTTTCCCGGCTTCCACCCGATCGTCGAGCTGTCGCTGACACACCATACTCAGGTGGTCGGCGCGAACGGCCAGCGCCAGGCGATGTTCTTGGAGCGGATCGAGGGCTTTGGCGAGGTGATCCTGCGCAACTTTGTGTTTGGCCCGCACGACAGCTGCATGGTCTTCTCGAACGGCGGCGTGAACGAGGTGGTGATCGACGTGGCACTCGGGGCTAAGCGGCGGGGCATGCCGGTGATCGCGGTTGTCTCGCGCGAACACTGCGCGGCCTCGACGGCGCGGCATAGATCGGGCCAGCGCCTGCCCGACATCGCCGATGTCACGCTGGATAACTGTGCGCCGGTTGGCGATGCGCTGGTGAAGGTCGCGGGGCTGGAATACCCGGTCGGCCCAGCCTCCACCGTTGGCTATGCGATTGTCGTGAACATGCTCAAGTGTTTGGTCGCCGCCGAGCTGACGCGGCGCGGCCAGCCGCCACTGGTGCTGACGAGCGGCGCGCTGATCGGCGCGCAGGCATCGGCAGATCTGTTCGACCGCACCTACGACGATTACCGGGCGCGGGTGGCGCAGGTATACAGTGACAAGATGACAAGATGACAAGGTGAAAGTTGTCACCTTGTCATCTTGTCATCTTGTCAGGTCAGGCGTAGATGTCAGAAGCGCAGCGGCGATTACACAACAAGGTCGCGCTTGTCACTGCCGCCGCCAGTGGGATCGGCCGCGCCACCGCGCTGCGCTTCGCGGCCGAGGGCGCGCAGGTGGTGGCGCTGGATCGGTCGGCTGAAGGCTTGGCCGACACGATCGCGGCGATCGAAGTTGCCGGCGGGCAGGCGCTGGCTGTGACGGCGGATATCACGCAGGCTGCGGCGGCGCGCGCGGCGGTGCAGCGGGCGCTGGCGGCCTGGGGCCGGATCGACGTCGTGTTCAACGGCGTGGGCGCCAGTGGGCGGCGCTACGGCGATGGGCCGGTGGACGAGTGTAGCGAGGAAGGCTGGGATTGGACGCTGTCGGTCAATCTCACTAGCATGTTTTTGATCTGCAAGTACACCATTCCGGCGCTGCTGGCCACATGTGGGGCGATCGTGAACCTATCGTCGGTGCTGGGCCTGGTCGGCGGCGATGAAGATTTTGCCACGCATGCTTATGCCGCCAGCAAGGGCGGGATCATCGCGCTCTCGCGGGCGATGGCCTCGTATTATGCCCCGCGTGGTGTGCGCGTCAATGTGATCGCGCCCGGCTTGATCGCCACGCCCATGAGCCAGCGCGCCCAGGCCGATCCGCATATCCTAGCGCGCCTGCCTCAGCTCCAGCCGCTGACCGGCGCCATGGGTGTGCCCGAAGATATCGCCGCCGCCGCAGCCTACCTGGCCTCCGACGACGCGCGCTTCGTGACCGGCGCGGTGCTGACGGTGGATGGTGGGTGGACGGTTCGATGACAAGATGACAAGATGACAGGGTGACAAGGTGACTTGCTCTATGACAAGCTCATCTTGTCATCTTGTCATCTTGTCAGGAATAGGGAGCGATTGAATGTTAGAAATACTTCCTTTACTGCCGACCAGCGTGATCGGCTCCTACGCCTGGCCGGCCTGGCTGCATACTGCGCTTGCGGCATCTCAGCGCGGCGAGTATGGCCCCGAGGATATGCGCGAGGCTCAAGATGACGCGGTCGAT
>WNGB01007204.1_pt1 | contig 30551 bp, 30 predicted proteins | sample 5400681 | NCBI WGS metagenome assembly WNGB01 (sample SAMN13153367, study PRJNA577476) | soil metagenome | isolation source: 115 cm soil or saprolite under grassland replicate 2 | place: USA:California | collected 2016-06-15
GGCGTCAAGTTGACCAAAGCCGCGATGCAAGAGCTTGAAGCACAGATTACGCGCCTGCCGGGTCTCGAAAAATGGTTTGTCGACATCCGCCCAGCGCCAGCCATCGTGTCTTCGGGCTAGTTAATTTTTCGAAAGTCCCTAAGTGAGTTTTGGTGCCGTGGGCGCTGGAGGTGCGAACCGTCTTGCCATCGAGTGCTTGGCCCTGAAGCAACTCGCCTTGCAGCGTGATGATGCATCCGGCATGCTCGGTAGGGCTGGGCAAGCAGGCGCTATAGGCCGTGAGCAGCCGATCCAGCACAGCAGCATCGATCTGGCGTATGGCACGCAAGATGGTCGACTCGCTGGGAATGTGCTGGAGAGCTGGCAGCAACTGCTGCAGTTCGCTAGCGTGCAGTTTAGCCCAATGGGCAATCGCACGGGCACTCTGGTAGCCACTGGCCAGGCCACTGACGAGGATTGTCAGCAGCATGAGCCAAGCGTGGCGTTTGCCGCGACAGTTGCGCGGATCGGGAACGTGTTTGAGTGCATCCATCAGCGTGCTATACTGGCTGGTATCCATCGGGTGTTCTCCTTCCTATGAGGTGGTGCTCAGAGGAAGGATACCCGATGGTCACCACTTTGACGTAGCCCTGGTGGCTGCGAAGAACACTTGCTCGCTCGCGATGAGCTCATCGCTGCTGAGGATGCGCCGTGGGTCAAGCCCTGCGGCCTCAATCGCGGCGCGCTCGGCCTCGCTCTGCGGCGCGAGACGGCCCAGCATGGCCCCGCCCAGCGCCTTGACCGCGCAGGCGGCGATCACCCCCTCCGGCACGCCGCCGATGCCCATCAGCAGATCCACGCCCCTTCCCGGCGAGGCGGCCATCAGCGCCCCCGCAATGTCGCCATCGGAGCGCAGCGTCACCCGCGCGCCGGCCTGGCGGATCTCCTCAATCAGCGCGGCGTGGCGCGGTCGATCGAGCACGAATACCACCAGGTCGCGTACGTCCTTCTGCTTCACCCGCGCGACCAGCGCCAGTGTCCAGGCTGCCGGCGCGTCCATGCACTCGGCCACCAGCGCGCCTGCCACCGCCCGTTCGACGACGATTTTCTCCATATACACCGCCGGCGTGGGCGACCACATTGCGCCGCGGGGCGCCAGCGCGGCAACTGAGATCGCGCCCGGATGCCCTAGCGCGAGCAGGTTGCGCCCGTCGATTGGATCGACGACGACATCCAGATCCGGGCCGTTGCGAGTGCCGATCGTCCGCCCGCTCTCCAGCGGCGAGTGGAGGCCGAACTTGCCCTCCTCGCCAATCACGATGTGCCCCGACATATCGATCGCGTTCAAAGCCCGCGCCATCGCGTCGATCGTATCGAGGTCGGCCTCGTCGCGCTTGCCCAGCCCCATCCAGCGCCCGGCCCGCCGCGCGGCCGCCTCGGTCACCCGCACTAGGTCCAACCCCCAGTTGCGAGATACGTTTTCACTCATCACCTCTATCTCCTTACGGCGCCGCCATCTCGATCGCTTGGAGCAGTCCCACGGCCTCCCACGCAAGCATCCCACCGTCGAGGACGGCTATGTCCGTATAGCCGTCATTGGCAAATACTGCCGCCACACGCGCGCTGCGCCGCCCACCGCGGCAGACCAGCACCACCGGCCGGTCGTGCGGCAGCTCCGGCGGTGCTTGGAACAGCGTCGGCAGCGGCATGAGTTGCGCCTGGGGGATATGGCCGCGCTGATATTCGCGCGGCTCGCGCACGTCGATCACCAGGGGCGGCGCCGGGCTGCGGAGTTGCTGCCAGAGTTGTGTGGCGGTGACCGTCGGCACGGACTTCGCCGGGCGCGCGAGTTGGAGTGGGATCTGCACCGCATAGTCCGGCCGCGGCAGATTCCGGCATTCCTTGAAGACCCGCACGCCGCTCTCGTAGATGCAGATCGCCGGGTCGAGCACCTTATAGAAGAGGTATTCGATCGCGTCGTCCTCGGTGAGGAAATGATCCGTGCCCAACCGGTCGGTGAAGCCGGTGGCGTCCATCAAATGCCGCACCCGTTCCGTCACGCGGACCAAGAACAGATCGCCGCCTTGCGCACGGTAGACGCGTACCAGGCTTTCGAGCATGCGAATGCCGCTGATATCGCAGTAGTCGACGCTGTGCATCCGCAGCAGCAGGAAGCGCTGGCTGGGATAGCGAGCGCGGTGCTGATGGATGCTCTCCTCGATGTGGCTGACGGCGCCGAAGTACAGGTCGCCAGCGATGTCCATGATCGCGAGCTGCGGGCACATCGGCTTATTGGGCTGCGGCAGAAAGTGACGGAAACGGTCATCCGGCAGTACGGGCACCACCCGCGGGGCGCTGGTCTGCAGCAGGTAGTAGGCCAGCGACATCAGGATGCCGGCCAGGACCGCGAAATCGATCCGTAGGAATAGCGTCGCCAGCAGCGTCACCAGCATGATCGCGGCGTCGCCACGGCTGCTACGCCACATATGCGCCATCTTACGCCGATCGATCATGGCGTAGCCAACCACCACCAGCACGCCCGAGAGCGCGGCGCGCGGCAGATAGGCGCCCAGCGGCGCCAGCGCCAGCATCCCGACGAGCGTGAAGACCCCCGACAGGATGGCGGCAACAGGGGTTCGTGCGCCGGCTTCGGCGTTGATCGCCGAGCAGGAGAGCGACCCGCCGCCAGGGTAGCCCGAGAGAAACCCCGTGACAACATTGGCGAGGCCTTGGCCGACGAATTCCTGGTTGTTGTCCAGTCGCTCGCCGGTCTGGGCCGCCAGCGTGCGCGCAATCGCGATGGTTTGAATCAACCCGAGCGCAGTGATGGCCAGCGCCCCCGGCGCAAGCGTAGCGACAAACGCGTGGTCGAAGAGCGGGAGCGGGCTGAGCGGCGGCAGGCTCTGCGGGAGCGCGCCGATGACCTTGACGCCCACCGCGTCGAGCCGCAGCGCGGCAAGCACGACGGTCGCAACGGCAAGGCTGATCAGCGGCGCGGGCCAGGAGGGCTTGAAGTGGCGCACGAGCACCATCACCAGCAGGGTCGCAAGACCGAGCGTCAGCGTGGGCACGTGTGTCAGTGGCAGATGGAGTGCGAGTTGCGCTACACTGCCGAAAAGCGAACTGCTGCTGTACGAGACGCCAAACAGGTGGCGCAGCTCGCCGACGGCGATCTGTACGCCGGCGCCAGCGGCAAAGCCGACGATCACCGCGTCGGAGACAAAATTGACCAGGATGCCCAGGCGAGCGAGCCCCATCACCAACTGTATCAGTCCGGCCAGCACCGCAAGCAGACCGGCCGCCAGGATGAACCGCCCGCTGTTAGGCGTGAAGCTCGCCGACAGGCTGGAAAGTACGAGCAGCGAGAGCGCGGTTGTTGGGGTGCTCTGCACCTGACTGGATGAGCCCCACAGCGCGGCGACGATCGGGATGACGATCGCTGCGTAGATCCCCATCTGGGGCGGGAGTCCCGCCACCAGCGCATAGGCGATCGCCTGGGGCAATGAAATGATCGCCACGGTGATGCCCGCAACGAGGTCGGGCCGTAGATTGCTCCAGCGGTACATGCGCACGATGGCCAGCGGCCGCAGGAACAGGGCCGGCGCGGTGCGCAAACTCGCGATCACCGGTGAAACTCCTTCTATTCGCTGCACCCAGTCATCCCTGGCAGCAGGCCAGCAGCGCGCCACCTGGTTGTGCGAGAATCGCGGCGCCGTGACGATTCGGCGGCATTGCGCCTGGTGTCGCATGTGTCGGCGCGGTGACGGCATGCCTAGCTGGCTGGAATGCCAATAGCACAATGCTGATAACCACCACAAGTATGATCGCTCCGATGAGATACCAGCTGCGTAGGTGCCGCCAGGAACGGCGCTTCACCGGAACATTTCTGTTGGTTATCCCCGCGCCATGCGTATCCGGCAGCATGGCAGTATTGGTGGCATTAGCCTGACTCAGCTCATTCGTCATATCTAGCGTCGGAAGGCGTGTGTCCGGGGGCTTGATCACATCCGCCGCGCGGCGCGTGTCCAGCAGCAGACCACCAGACGTTACCGAGATCGCAGGCCCTGTGTGGTCGGCAACGGAACATACCGACGCAGCGTGTCCGATATAGCAGCGAACGCAGATCGGGTCGCAGTATGGCACACTGCGCGTGTCAGCCGTCCCCAGGCGCAGCATCTCCAGTTCCAGGACCACGGCAAGGTCATTCACGCTCAGCTTGGCGCCGCAGTCAGCACAGTGGAAGTCCAGGTAGATTTTGGCGCTTTCGAAGGCGGTGCCCGGACGATCCCAGGGCCAGCGTGCAACCAACTGCTCCAGCAGCGCCCGGATCTCACGATAGTGTTGGGTCGACTCGTCCATAGCTGTGCTCTTCAATTCGTTCGCGTTCAGCGCAAGAATGACCTGCTCAACAGCCGCACGCAGACGACGTTCATGGCTCTTCCGGTGCTTTGGAGAGCAACTGCACCTGTTGCGCCGCCCAAGTGCGCAGGGCTGGGTCATTGGTGTGCTCCAGACAGGCGCGAAAGTCGGCCAACGCTGCCTCATGTCGCCCAAGATCGCGGCGTACCAGCCCGCGGCTACACAAGGCCGACGCATCATCCGGCCGGAGAGTCAGTGCCTGGCTGAAGTCCTCGTCCGCACGATCGACGTTGCGCTGTGCAAGGTAGACCATCCCGCGCCCGAAATAGGCGTCAACACTCTTCTGGTCAAGCGCAAGTGCTCCATCATAATCGGCGATCGCGCGATCAAGGTCGCCGTGCTTGTGATATGCATATCCTCGCCAGGTATAGGCCGCCGCGAAATTGGGCCGCAATGTCAGTGCCTGGGTGTAATCCTCGATTGCCTGATCAATCGCACCCTGATCATAACGTGCGCGCCCGCGGTTGTAATAGGCCTCCGCGAGATTCGGCTGGAGCGCGATGGCGCGGGTAAAATCCGCGATCGCATGATCGAAATCATCTTTATCGTAATACGCCAATCCACGGTTGTTGTAGATCGTCGCCACATCCGGCCGCAATGTGAGCGCCTGGGTAAAGTCAGCGATCGCTCGATCAAGCTCGCCTGCCCCATAATAGGCCAACCCACGGCCCAAGTACGCGTCCGCGGAGCGAGGCTGTAGGGCAAGCGCGTGGGTGTAGTCGGCGATCGCGCCGTCAAAATCGTGTTGATCATACCTGTCTGCTGCGCGCGAAAGGTATGCATCGGCAGGAAGATCAGTCGGGGCCGGTGAAGCAGGTGCGACCGAAGGGCGGATATCTTGCGTTGTCACCGGATCAGTTTGAGCACCGGCCGAGCCGCTCGGAGGTACGCTGGCCGCAGCGCAGCCCAGCAGGAGCAGAAGCAGGGAACACAGTACGAACAAGCGGATACCCCAGCAGCGGATCCCGTGCAGCCGGGCGCCGCCGTAGCGAGGAAGACCTCGGAAACTGCTGGTCGAGCATGTCTTGCGCGTTAGCATAGTGTCTTCCCGATCACACTTTTGGGCGTCGCACCATCGCGACCCGGCTGCCTGCGGCGAGTATGGCCGTCCCCAATGACTCACAATGAAATTCGGCAGGACCCATCCGCTTTTGCTGGCCGGCAACCCCGCCGTTGCATGACGTGGGAGCGGATACCAGAGAAACCACCATAGCAAGAAGAGGTACGGCTCAAACACGCCTTATGGCGTCGTGTTCCGACGTACTCGCAGGACGTCCTCCGTGCAACTGAGGACTTGGTCGACCGGAATGGCGGGAGCCACCTCTCGATCGACCAGAATCTGCTCAACCCGGCGCTCAATGCCGATAACGATGCCGGAGAAGTGGCCAACTGCCTGTCCGGACTCATCGGTGATCGGAATACCTTTATCTAAGACCAGGGAGTCCTGCGGGACACTCCGCTGGGTATAGCTTGCGCCGGTCACCCTCGCTTGCAACTCAGGCATCGACTTCAACTCCTCGGTGCTGATGGTGAGCCGCACGCCCTCAGGCGTTGCCTCGCGCAGGTCGCCGCTGGGCACACACTGGTCATGCCCGCCCAGCAACCCCCGATGGACGACGAGGTAATCCAGGCGCGTTGCGCTTGGGTCGAGCACAACTCCGCTGACACGTGGCCGCAGGAGTGCCAAGCCCTCTTTCGTGTCATTGCATTGGACCGGGCTACCAAGCAAAATCGTCTGTGCCATCCTTTCACCTCCGTGTGTGGCTAATATCCCTACGTTGGGAGTGAGCACCGCGAACTGCTCAAGTCATAGCCTGGTGTACTGTTTGTTCGGACTCCTAAGCCTGAAGCCAGACATCGACCTTATCGTCGCGCTTACATTACCGGTCGGTCATGCGGAGATCGCCCTCAGGATGCATCGGTTCTGGGTGTCCGGCGCTGCGCCGATGGCGCCAGGCGAGGACAAGCCCGCAGCAGACGAGCGCGCTGAGACTGACGAGCTGCGCAATCCGTAAGCCGCCAGTGCAGCTACCATCGAGCGTATATGCGCCGACACACAGACTGTCGGTGCGCAGCCCTTCGGTCACGAACCGGCCAGCGGAGTACAGCACACCATACAGCAGCGCACTATCGCCCGGCCGCAGCCAGGCGCGAAACCGCCGCTCGATCCACAGGATCAGCACCAGCGCCCCGGCATCCCAGAGCGACTCGTACAGAAAGGTCGGGTGGAAGCGCGTGCTCGCTGGATACTGCTGCATGTTGTCGTAGGGCGGGATGCGCCGATCAGGCGGGATATCCAACCCCCACGGTAGCGTGGTCGGGCGGCCGTAGGCCTCCTGGTTGAAGAAATTGCCCCAGCGCCCGATCGCCTGGCCGATGAGCAGCGTCGGCACGCAGATATCCAGCCAGGGCAACAGCGGCAGATGCTGCCGGCGGGTGTAGATCAACACCGCGATCAGCGCACCGAGGATCGCACCGTGAATCGCCAGCCCGCCGCCCTGCGGGTTGATGATCTCCAACAGCGGCCGGCCAGCGTAGCGCTGCCACTCGAATGCCACATAGTAGATTCGCGCGCCGAGAATGCCCAGTAGCATGCCGAGCAGCAGTTGATTCCAGACGTGTTCGGCGTCAATCCCGCGCGCTCTGGCGCGACGGGTCGCCAGGAAGCCGGCCAGAATGGTGCTGCTCACGATCAGCACGCCGTACCAGCGCACGGTGAGAAAGGGTAATCCAAAGAGATGGTCAATCAGATAGGGGCCAGTCGGTGGTCGCATTGCTTTCCTTTACCATGCATCGTATCGCTTACTTGTGTGTATCTATGGCTGCATGGGCATCTGCTGATCTTGCGGGACCCACTGCCCGCGCTGATAATACCAGCGCGTGCCCGGTGGATACTCCGGTCCGGCGGTCGGCGTTCCGGCCAGCGGCGTTGCGTTCGGTGCGCTGGACGGATACCCGGAGGGCTGAAAGTAGATCAGCCCAGCGCTGATCACCAGGACGCCAAGCACGACCACGACGAGCGCGATCCGCTCCCAGAGCCTGAGCGAGCGCCACCATCGATGGGGGCGCGGCCGATGGCCCGGTTGCGGAATGTCGACGGACATCATCTATTATCTCCCTGCCCCTCAGCTCAGCGCCAAGAAGCGAAACCAGCCGTTCGAGTCTTCTTTCAGCGCTTGCATGCGCTCTTTGAGCATCTCATGCAGCCGCGCGTTCTCGATCGCGACCGCACCCAGATCGGCGACCGCGGTCGCGAAAGCGATTGCTTCGGCGCTGAAGCGTCGCACCTGCGCCGAATATAGTCGCAGCACGCCGATGGTCGTATCGTGGATGCGTAGTGGCAGCACCAGCACCGAGCGAATGCCCTCGCGCTGGGCTTCCTGGGGATACTGCAGCCCGGCATCGGCCGTCAGCTCCGTGATCGCCAGCGGCTGCGCGTCGCGCAATGCGCGCTGATCGATCGGGCTGTGGGCGACCTCGACCGCGTCTTTCTGCAGATAGATCGCGCTCAAGCCATAGGCTGCCGCCAGGTGCAGTGTCGCCTGTCGCGGGCCGAGCAGCCGGATCGAGCCGGCTTTGACGTTGAGTTCTTCAACCGACTCCAGCAGCAGTGTCGTCAACACATCCTTCAGATCGAGGCTGGCGTTGATGTGATGCGCAATCCTCTGAAACGCTTCGTACAGGCGCGTGCGCTGGATGGCCTGCGCGCCGAGGTTGGCGACCACGCTAAGAAAGGCACGCTCCGCCCCGCTAAATGCATGCGGCACGGCGGTGTAAACACGCAGCACGCCGATCACGTGCCCACGCACGGCCAGCGGAACGACCAGCACGCTGGCCAGCCCTTCGCGCGCGGCCGCTTCGGCATACTGAAAACCTGGATCGCGCCGGACATCGCCGACTTCAACCGGAAGATTGTTGAGTACGGTCTGATCGATGCCGCTTTTGGCCACGGCGACGGCGCCTTTTGCCAAGTATGCCGCGCTGAGGCCGTAGGCGGCTTTCAGTTCCAGCGTCTGGCGCTCCTCGTCGAGCAGCCGTAGTGTCGCGGCCCGGTAGCCAAGCTCGGTGACCATGCGCTCGAGCATCACCGCCAGCAGATCCGGCAGGCTGAGGCTGGCGTTGATCGCCTCCGTGATGGCATAGAGCGCGCTCACTTCGTGCTGTAACCAGATCTCGACATCCATACATATCCCTCTACGTTGCGGCACACTAGCCGCGCCCGAGCACGAGGCTGACGCTCAGGACCGCCAGCACCAAGCTGGTGACCGCGGCATAGCGCCAATCGCGCTCATACAGAAATGCGCCGATCGAACCGACGACCCGCAAGATCGGCGTGGCAATCAGCATCAAGAGACCGAGCGCGAGAAAGCCCGAAGGACGTAGCGCCGCCACACGGCTCAACACATCACCAATAGTAGGCACCGCAATGGGAAACTCGCGCTGATACACGAGATCGAGCCCAATTCCCACCAGCATGAGTGCTGAGCTGATCGCCAGACCGATAATCAGGACGCTTTGGATGACCTTATTCACGTCGCGGGGCTCGTATACCGCCGCGACCTGCTGGATATCTTCCTGGGGGGCGGCTATGACCAGTGTGTGCAGATTGGGCGCGACGTGAACCGAACCACGCTGCGCGGGCGCTGTTGCACGGCCTGACGCTTGCAGCGCACTCACAGAGTGTTGTACCGGTATCACGACCAGTGTGTCCTGATCGGCGGTCGAAGGTTGTGCTGCTGAGGTCCTCGCGCGCTGTGACTCTCCACCCCCTTGTTCCGTGGCAGCAGGCGATGTTGTTAGGAGATAGATTGCTGGTTCGCGCTGTGTACTCATCTGCTCACCGCCTGATATAGCATTTGGACTGCGAAGACCAGCAGCAGACCCTGGAAGACCAGCTTGAGCGTATGGCCGCGCACGTTTCCGCCGACGCGCGTGCCAATCTGGGCGCCGATGAGAACACCCAGCGCGGTCGGTATCGCGATACCGGGATCCAGAAAGCCGCGCTGGTAATAGATCACTGCGCTGGCCGCCGCGGTGACGCCAATCATGAAGTTGCTGGTGGCAATTGCCGCGCGCAGCGGCATGCCCATCACCAGGCTCATAATTGGCACTTTGATGATGCCGCCGCCAATACCTAAGAGTCCCGAGACATTGCCAGCGAGAAAGCTGGCGCCCATCCCGAGCGGCAGGTTACGCACGCCGTAGGTTACCGTCGCGCCACTCGCCGGGTCGGTGTAGCTCGTATCGAGCAGGCCGGTCGGCGCGGAGGGGCGCTCCTCTTTGGGCAACTGGCGCATGCTATAGACCACGTAGACCAGCATAACTGCGAAGAGACCTTCGAGCAGATTCGGGCTGATCAGCACCGCGGTGATGCCGCCGGCCAGCGCGCCGAGGGTGGTGGTAATTTCCAGCACCATCGCCAGGCGCGTATGGCTGAGGCCGCGCCCGACATACACCGCGCCAGCCGCCGATGAGGTCGCGATCACGCTGACGGTGCTCGCGCCAATTGCGGTCTTGATCGGTACGCCGAACAAGCCGGTCAGCAGCGGGATAAGCAGCACGCCGCCGCCGATGCCCAGCATGCTGCCGAGTGCGCCGACGATCAGCGCCACAATGAGAATTAGGATCTCTTCCACCCTACATCTCGCACAGTATGCGTCGTGCTCGATCCGCAAACCACAAAACGTTTTACAATCTCATAAAGGTAACATTCATAGTTGAACGCAAGTTTAACGGGACTTGAACGCAAGTTTAACGCATTGGAACGGGAAATCGGTTTGATAGCGGTATCGCCAGTTTAGGCGAAAAAGCCGAGAGTTATCATTTCATTAACATATTTTGGCAATGATCGATGCACTTCGGACGTTAGTGGAAGCGATAGATGCAAGCCAGTAAATCCTCTGCTGTCAGCATGGCACGTACCAGGTTCTCGTAGGAAAGTATCTTCGTCGCGATACTGGCGACACTTGGCGTGCCCTACGCAACCGTGATGCTGACCGTGAACAACCGGCAGGTCGTGGCCGTTGTCTCACTCGTATCGCAGCGCATCGATCGGGTTGAGGCGTGCGGCGCGCCGCGCCGGATAGATGCCGAAGAACAGGCCCACCGCCAGCGAGAAGCCCAGCGCCAGCGCGGCGACGCCGGCGCTCAGAGTTGCCGCGATCACTCCGCTCAGCGTCACCAGCAGGGCGATCGCCGCGCCGAGTGCCAGGCCGATCAGCCCGCCCGCCACACTCAGTACCAGGGCTTCGACCATGAACTGGAGCAGGATGTCGCGAGCGCGCGCGCCGACCGCCTTGCGCAGGCCGATCTCGCGAGTGCGCTCGGTCACGCTCACCAGCATGATGTTCATGATACCGATGCCGCCCACGACCAGTGAGATGCCCGCCACCGCTCCCAGGAAGGCCGTCAAGATTCCGGTGATGGCCGTCAGCGTACTCAATGTTGCCGCCTGGTCAAAGACATCGAAGTCATCGGCGCGGCCGTCGGTCGGCAGGTGGTGCCGCTCGCGCAGCAGCGCGGAGATACGCGCGTCGAGCCACTCCAGATCCGCGCTGTTGATCGCCGAGAGGGCGACCGCCGAGGCCAGGTAGCTGTTGCCGTCCGGGGTGCGCCCGCCGAACAGCCGCTGCTGGGCCACGCTGATCGGCACGATCGCCCGGTCGTCGACCGAGCCGGTGATGCTGCCGCCCTGCGCGTCCAGCACGCCGATGACCCGCAGGGGCTGGCCCTTCACCTGCACGATCTGGCCGACCGCCTGGCCGCGGCCGAACAGGTTGGTCGAGACATTGGCGCCCAGCACGATCACTGGCGCCGCCGCGCTCACATGGCCCACATCCAGAAAGACACCGTTCGTCAGGGACAGGTTGTTCACCCGCTGATAGTCTGGCGTGGTGCCGATCACCTGGGCGTTGGTATCGGCGGCCGGCGCCACAATCTGGGCGCTGGCGTTGAACTGCGGGGCGATGCCGGTCACCGGCAGCCGGAGCGCCACAATGGCCGCAGCATCATCCATGGTGAGCGTCTGGGCGGCGCTGCTGGCGCCTGGCCCACGGTTGCTCGGCGCGCCGGGTATGACGGTGAGCAGATTGGCGCCGGTCGTCGTCAGCCGGCTGGTGATGCTGCTGCTGGCGCCACTGCCCAGCGCCAGCAGCCCGACCACGGATGCCACACCGATGATCACGCCCAGCATGGTCAGGAATGAGCGCGCCTTGTTGGCCCGCAGGCTGTCGAACGCGATGCGCCCGATTTCCCACAACCGGGGGCCGGCCGCGTCTACATCGTCCAGCGGCGCCAGCAGCGCCGCGTCGGGGGCCGCCGCGGCCGGCCCAGCGGGTGGAAGGTTGGTGATGGTGGAAGCCATGGGTTTCTCCCTTCGAAGGTCAGGCGGCCAGCCGCTGGCGCGGCGGCGCATCGCTGATGAGTAAGCCGTCGCGCAATACCAACACGCGCTCGGTGTAGGCAGCAATGTCGGGCTCATGGGTGACCATAATCACCGTCAGCCCCTGCTCGCAGTTGAGCCGCTGTAGGACGGCCATCAGCTCGGCGCTGGTTTTGGTATCCAGAGCGCCGGTCGGCTCATCCGCCAGAATCACTGTCGGGCTGCCGATGAGCGCGCGCGCGATGGCCACGCGCTGTTGCTGCCCGCCCGAGAGCTCGTTCGGCCGATGGTGCATGCGCTCATCCATCCCCACGATCTGGAGCGCGATCGCGGCGCGGCGATGGCGCTCGACGGCGCTCACGCCGCGGTAGATCAACGGCAGTTCGACGTTGCGTAGCGCCGACAGGCGCGGCAGCAGGTTGTATTGCTGAAAGATAAACCCGAGCTTGCGTGCGCGCACCAGGGCCAGGTCGTCGCCGGACAACTGCGCCACTTCCACGCCGTCGAGCTGGTAGCTGCCGCTCGTGGGCGTATCCAGGCAGCCGAGCAGGTTCATCAACGTGCTCTTGCCGCTGCCGCTCGGCCCCATGATCGCCACAAACTCGCCGCGCTGGATCGCGAATGAGACCCCTTGCAGCGCCGGCACCGCCACATCGCCCATGTGATAGGTCTTGTGCAGGTCGCTGACAGAAATAACGATCGGTTGCATTGATCCGCTCCTCTTTTGTCCCGTGACACACGACGAGCGCTGTGCGTGCATCGTGCGTCGCTTGTCTGCATGGATGAACGGCTGAACGGTTCCTACCGGTGAAACATCTTCAACAGCCCACCGCCGCTGGGCGCGATTGCGGTCGCAGGAGTGGCGATGATGCGGTCATCCTCGTGCAGCCCGCTGACGATTTCCGTCTGCGTCCCGTCGGTTAAGCCAGTCTGGACATCCACGTCGCGAAACGTGCCATCGGCGTTCGGCACCCGCACCACATACCCGGCGCCGTTCGGCAAGAGCGCCGTGTTCGGCACCAGCAGCACGCCCGCCTTCCGGTCCGTGACAATCGCCAGGCTGGCGGTCATCCCAACCTTGACGCGCGGATCGGTGTCGGGGAAGCGCACCCGCGCCTGGTAGGTCACCACATCATTGACATTCTCAGCCGCCGGGGCGACGTACTGCACCGTGCCCTGGACTTCCCAGCCATCGAGCGCGCCGATGGTTAGCATCACGGCCTGGCCGGGCTGCACCTTGGCCGCGTCGTTCTCGCTCAGCTTGAGGTCGACATACAGGGTATGGCGGTCGATCAGGCTGATCGCCGGCGTATTGATCGTGACCGTGCTGCCCGGCACGACCCGCACCACCGTCACCACGCCCGCAAACGGCGCCGTGAGGGTTGCCTGGTCGAGCTTCAAGTGGGTCAGCGCGAGCGCCTGCTCGGCCTGGGTCACACTCGCCTGCTGGATCTGCAGATCGGTCGCAGTGGCCGGCGCGGTGAGCTTATCCAGATTGGCCTGGGCCTGGTCAATGGTCGCCTGCGCCGCGGCGATATCGGCCGCGGTCCCGCCCTGGCGTAACTTGGTCAGCTGGGCCTGGGCCTGGTCCACCACCGCCTGCGCCTGCACGATGTCGGTGGCGCTCGGGTGCAGCAGCGCGTCGAGCTGCTGTCGGGCGTCGGCGAGCTGCGCTTCGGCCTGCTGGACGGCGACGACCTCCTGCTGGCGAGCGTTATCATAGGCGACCTGGGCCTGTTGGACCGCGCGATCCGCGCTGCGCATCGCCGCCTCGGCTTGCACGAAGGCGTCGTAGTACTGTTGCCGCTGGGCGTCGCTCAGCGTGTTGTTCACCGTCTTGCTATCCACGGTCTTGGTCGGATTGATCGGATCTTTGCCGGTGTCCTGGACATACTGCCAGTTCTGGAGCGCCGTGGCATAGCGCGATTGCGCCTGCGTCAGCGCGTCCGCCGCCCGGTACACATCCTGCTCTGCGCGGGTTTTGGCGGCCGAGGCGCTGTCGCGGGTCGCCGGGAGGTTGCCCTCGGCCTGGCTCACGCGCAGCTGCACGGCGCTGGTCTTGTCGGGGGACGGGTTCTTGAGCGCGTCGAGCCGCGCCTGCGCCGCGCGCAGCGTGGCCTCAGCGCTGGCAAGGTCGGCCCTGGTCAGATTGCCGGTGCGGACTTTGGTCAACTGGGCCGCGGTGTTCGCCAGGCTGGCCTGCGCGGCGGCGATCTCCTCCGGTTTGGCATTTCCCGCCTGGGCCTGGGCCAGGCGCGCCTGGGCGCTGGCCAGGCTCGCCTCGGCGCGTCCCGCGCCGCCGTGAGGGCGCCACTGCCGGCGACGCTGGCGACGATCGCGCCGCGGGTGACCGGAACCGTGGCCACCGTGGCGGGCGCGGCGCGGTTCCGAGCGACCGTGATCACGAGTGCGGCGATAAGTCCAAGGACAACCAGCGCGATAGCGCCGGTCAACCAGCGGCTGCGGCTGGTGCTCCGGCGGGCGGGAAGTGTTGCGGTTGCCATCTTCTGGTCCTTTCTGGTGCTCTTTCTATCAGGACGGAGGCGATCCATTCGATCGCCCCCATCCACGAGTGCGGCGTTAGCGTAGCGTCTCACTGGCCTGCGTGAACTCCTCGCGGCTGATCTCGCCGCGCGCGTAGCGCTGCTTCAGGATCTCCAGCGCGTTCGGCCCGACATTGGGCTGCTGCGTGGGAAACAGCCTGCTCACCCCCCAGACGATCAGCAGGATCGCGCCGATCCAGAACAGGGCCATCACGAGCATCCCCAGGCCGCCGAAGCCGCCCATCATGCCTGGCCCCATGGTTCGGCCGTACATCCCGCCCCCGAACGCCGCTGGGAAGACGGCTGGCCTCAGCAGGCTGAACGCCAGGAGGGCGAGCGCCAACACCACACCGGTAATCATGATCCATCGCGTTTTCATCGTGTTCTCCTTGTCGCTTTGCCGGCGCGTTATCGCACCTAGGGTAAAGGCGAAGGTGGCGCCCTGGCCGCGGCCGGGGCTTTCAGCCCAGATGTGCCCATCGTGGGCCTCGACGAGGGCTTTGGCAATGGTCAGCCCAATGCCGCTGCCGCCGAGCGCGCGTGAGCGGGCCTTATCCACCCGGTAGAAGCGCTCGAACAGCTGGGAGAGGTGTTCCGGCGCGATGCCGCTGCCCGTGTCGGCGACATAGAACGTGACCGCCTGAGGCATCCGCTCGGCACTCAGACGCACCGTGCCGCCTGGCGGGGTGTAGCGCAGCGCGTTGCCCAGCAGGTTGATCAGCACCTGGATGATCCGATCGGCGTCCGCCAGGACCGCGGGAAGATCCGCCGGGACGGCGGCGACGAGCGTGATATCTTTCTCCGCGAATTGGGCCGCGAGGCGGGCCGCCGCCTGCGCGGCCAGCGTGACCGGGGCTTCGGGGTGGATGTGCAGCAGGATCTGGCGCGCCTCGGCGCGTGAGAGCTCTTGCAGATCCTGCACCAGCCGCCGCAGGCGGCCGGCCTCGTCGTGCAGCAGCGCCCAGGTCGCGATATCGGGTGCGACCACGCCGTCGAGCAGCCCTTCGGTGTAGCCCTCGATCGTGGAGAGCGGCGTGCGCAGCTCGTGGGCCACATCGCCGATCAGGACGACGCGCCGCCGTTCGGCGGCTTCCAGCTCGGCCGCCATGGTGTTGAACTGCGCCGCCAGTGCGCCCAACTCGTCGGGCTCGCCTATCGGTACCCGCTCACCATAGTGCCCGGCGGCGATCCGCCGGCTGGCCGCCAGCAGCCGCCGCAGCGGCGTCACAATGCGCGCGGAGACGAACAGGCTGACGGCGACGGCCACCAGCGTCGCCGCGCCCGCGCTCAAGAGCAGCGCCGCGATCATCGCCGACTGGAACGCCTGGGTGATGATCGGCTGCATCTGCTCCATCAGCGTGTCCCGCATCGCCGTATCGGAATCGATCATCGCGGTGACGAGGTTCTCGAACAGGGTCGGCGCGGACACGACAATCGCGACGATCATGGTGCAGACGCCGGCGGCGATCACCAGCAGGTAGGCCAGAAAGATCTTGATCCGCAGGCTGCGCTGCACCCCGGCGATGACCTTCATGCCGGCCTCCCGCGGAAGCGATAGCCGGCGCCCCGCACCGTCTCGATAAAGCGCGGCGCCGTCGGGTCGTCGGCCAGCTTCTTGCGCAGGTTGGCGATATGCACGTCTACCACGTGGTCGTCGCCGAAATAGTCGGTGTCCCAGACGCGCTCCAGGAGCTGATCGCGGGTGAACACCCGCCCCGGATGCGCCGCCAGCGTCGTCAGCAGCGCGAACTCCAGCGTGGTGAGTGGGACGACCGCGCCGGCCAGCGTGGCCTCGCGCCGCCCGTGGTCGATCACCAACTCGCCAAAGCGTTGCGGTGGGGGAACGTCGGGCAGGGCGGGCGCGCTCCCCCGGCGCGGGCGACGGAGCATCGCGCGAAGGCGCGCGATCAGCTCGCGCGGCGAGAAGGGCTTGGTCAGGTAGTCGTCCGCGCCGACTTCCAGGCCAACGACACGGTCGATCTCCTCGGCCCTGGCGGTGAGCATGATGACGTAGGCGTCGGAGAAAGCGCGCAGCTGCCGGCAGACCTCCAGCCCATCGATCCCCGGCAGCATCAGGTCGAGCACGACCAGCTCGGGAGCGTACTGGCGGGCGAGATCCAGGGCTGTGATGCCGTCGGCGGCGGTGCGCACCGTAAAGCCCTCGTGCTCCAGGTAGCTACGAACGAGGTCGCGCAGGCGCTGCTCGTCCTCGACCACCAGGATCGTAATGGATGGCGCCTTCATCGGCCACTCCTATTCTATCTGGTCCTGAAGAGCGAGAGGTGCCGTTCATTATAGCACCGCCGCCCCTTGGGAGCTGCCGGCTGGCCGTTCACTGACGCGGACGGGATCAGGTTTGCCTCTGGAGGGCGCTGGATGGCTCGGAGGGAGTCGGCACGTGCCACACGGTCGCCATCAAGCGACCCACCAAGACGCATTAGCCGCCCAGTTGCGGTGCTGGTGGAAGCACGCGGACGATGCGGCAGCGCGCCGGTTGGAACGACGATAGGTTCAGAGCTGCCAAAAAAGCGGCATCACGAGGAGCAGCGTCAGGAAGCCGATGATCGTCATCCCCAGCCCGACCCGCAGGAAATCGTTGAAGGTGTATCCGCCCGGCGCCATCATGAGCACATTCACCGGGTGGGCGATCGGTGTGAGGAAGGCGGCTGAACACGCCATGGCAACGGCGATGCCAACCGCCGGTGGATTTACGCCGAGCTGAACAGCCGCGCTGACCGCAATCGGTCCGACGATCAGTGCCGCGACCTGCCCACCAACGAGCTGTGTGAGTAGCACCGTAAACAGATACAGCCCCGCGATGAGTGCCATCGGCCCGGCCGGCGCCAGCGTCACCGTAAAGGCCTGTCCAATCCGCGCCGCCAGACCCGTCTCCACCAGCGCGGTGCCGATCGGCAGCATCCCGGCGATCAGCACCACCACGCGCCACTCGATCGCGCGGTAAGCGTCTTCCATACTCATGCAGCCACTCAACACCAACGCCGCCGCGCCGGCCAGCATCGCCTCGGCGGTTGGGATGATATTCGTTGCGGCCAGCAACAGCACGAGCGCCGTGATCGCCACGGTAAGGATGGCCTTGCGCCTGTTGGGCAGCGGGAGTGTATGAGCGCCGTTCAGAACAATGTAGCCCGGCTCTTCGGCCAGCAGCTTGATCCGGCCGGGCGCGCCGACCATCAGCAGCGCGTCGCCCGCCTCAAGTGGGAAGTCGCCGACATCGGTGCGATAGCTGCGTCCCTCGCGCCAGAGCGCCACAGTGGTCAGCCCAAACTTGGTGCGGAAGCGCAACTCTTTGAGGGTCTTGCCAATCGCTGGCGAGCGCGGCGCGATCACCACCTCAGTCAGATGGACCGACAGATCGGGCGAGCCATTGCGGTGATAGCCCCAGCGCCCGATCGTCGTGCGTTGCGCTTCAAGCTGGCGCACGCGCTCCTCACGCCCCAGAATGAGCAGAATATCGTTCGCGGTGATCACGTCGGTCGGCGCTGGCGGGATCCTGGCCTCGCGTCCGTGCCAGATGCCCGCGACGGTGGCGCCCAAACGCGCGCCGATCACACTGTCGGCGAGTTGCTGGTTCACCAGCGGCGAATCAGGATGCACGCGCACTTCCCACAGCCGTTCGGCGAGCTGATAGGTTTGCGTGAGATTCGGCCGGATCATCATGGTGCGCCCAACCGACTCGCGGTTCGGCAGCAGCCGCCGGCCGATCAGCAGCATATAGCCCATGCCGGTCAGGACGATCACACTGCCGACCGGTAAGAAATCAAGCATTGTCAGGCCGCACTGGTCTTGTGCCTGAAGGCTCCCACTGATGATAATATTCGCGGTGGTGAAGAGCGTAGCCATCCCGCCGAGGAGCGTACCAAAGGCCAAGGGCATGAGCACCCGCGACTCGCGCACGTTGGCCTGGCGGGCAACACTCACGGCTGCGGGAAGCAAGACCGCGCCCGCCGCGATATTATTCATAACCAGTGAGAGCAGCGCGCCTGCGCCCATGAACACGGCGATCATCCGTGTCTCGTTCGTGCCGCTCAGATGTGCCAGATGGTCGGCGAGCCATTGGACGACGCCGGTGTGTTCCAATGTCGCGGTGATTACAAACAGGCCGACGATGGTGAGGACCGCCGAGCGGCTGAAGCCGGCAACTGCCTGTTCCGGCGTGAGGATGCCGCTGATACCAAGGGCCAGCAAGACGATCAGCGCCACCAGGTCGGGGCGCAGCCGGTTGCTCAAAATCAATGCCAGCGCCAGGCCGACGATGACGAGCAGTTCAATCTCACGAGTTGAGAGCGCGACCAACATGAGGGTGTCTAGGACTACGACGCATCGCCGGTCGCGCAACCCAGCCGCTCCGCGATCCTGGCGACAGCGAACATGCCCAGTGTACCAGCGGCAGTTTAACGCAATGTGAACGTGATTCGAACGCGATATTAACGGGCCAGGGAAAGGACTTCGGGCCTGGAGCGGCTTGCGAAGGAGCGCTGCGCGAATGCCGGCATGATAGTCGTGGCTCGTTTGGTCATCCGTTCTGAATGAGCAATTGCAGACAGTAGATTGCTGGGCAATCTGCCATCTGCAATTGAGTGCCCGGCGGCGAATCGAGATTCGCCAGTAGTTAGGCTTGCGGCAGGCCAGCCTCTTCAAAGATCTGTACGATCTTGTCGTGCGCGTCTTTGACGGCCTGCTCAGCAGTCATCGAGCCGTTAAGGACATTCGCCATCATCTGGCTGGGGATCGCCGCTGGCAGCACCGCATCGATCGCGGGGTTGGGGTCGGCCGGATAGGCCACGCCGGTGAAGTCCGTTGGATTGAAGATGATCTCCTTGAGGGTTGCGAAGTTCGGATCGATCTTGAGAATATCGTCGGTCCACTGGTTCTTATAGGCTGGCAGGAACAGGCCGCCGCCCTCCTGGACCATAGGGCTAAAAGTCGCCGGGTCGATCATATGCATGATCACCTTTTTCGCTGCGTCGATGTTCTTGGCGCCCTTGAAGATCGTGAACCAGCCGCTGGCGCCGGCCTCGAGCACTTTGCCATCATTCGTCTTGGGCTTGCGCATCACGGCGGTGCCGGGGAACACAGGGTTGTTATTCTTCTTGGCCGCGGCATACACGCTGAAGGCGTTCTGAGTCAGACCGATCGTGCCGGCAAGATAGGCCTCGTTGTTGCTTGTGTCGGTCCAGCTCTCGATGCCGGGTGGCAGCATGGGCTTGTACTTGTCGCTGCCGTAGGTCTCTTGCATCCACTTCACCGCCGCGACCGTCTCAGGCGAATTAAACACGACTTTCTGGCCGGACTTGTCGGTGATGCTGCCGCCAAACGCCTGGATGATATCCATAATCGTGCCGTGCCCATCGCCGCTCTTGTTGATCGTCAGGCCCCAGCCCCAGACCTTTTTACTGGAATCAGAGATCTTGAGCGCGGCATCGCGGCGCTTGTCGAACGTGTCGAGCGATTGGGGGTCGATCCCGGCGGCGTCGAACAAGTCCTTGCGGCCGAACCACGCGCCGCTATTGCTGATGAACGGCACGGCCCACCACTTGCCCTCGAACTGGGCATTTTTCGCCGCTGTGACCGGCACGACATCGCCGTAGTTCTTGACCAATTCGTCGACGACATCGGTCGCATCCTCGACGATGTCGAGCGACTGCATCTGGGTGATGCTGAGCGTGTGGTAGCTCAGATCCGGTGGGACCCCGGCCTGGACGGCGGCCTGCATCTTGGCCATGAAATCGCCGAACAGCTCGGCGTTGGCGGTGGAGATGTCGAGCTGGATCCCCTGGGCCTTGGCGTAATCTTCCACCGCGCTGCGAAACTTCTGCTGCACCGCCTCGAAGTACTCAGTACGGTGGATGACGGTGAGCTTGCCGGCCGAGCCCTCGGGCAGCGGGAGCGGCGTGGCGGTGGCGGCGGTGGTCGGCGCAGCTACTGCTACGGTGGCGGCTGGAGCGGCGGTAGCGGCGGGGCAGCCGGGGCCGCCGTTGCAGCCGGCGCGGCGGGAGCGCTGCTTGCAGCGGGCGCTGTGGGTGTCGCTGCACCACAAGCAGCCAGCAGCGCTGCGCCAGCGCCAGTGCACGTGGCACGCAAGAATGCGCGCCTGGAGAACTTGCTCTGTAGATGCTCACGATCCATCCAGTTCCCTCCTGCAACGTGTTTGTATGAGGTGGGCGCCGACAAGGAGCGCCCGCATGATCTTCACCATCAACAAGTCTGCCATGATGGATGGTGATGGGCAGACGTCCACATCGTATTCAACCGCAGACGGGCATAGGAATCATCTGATATGACCGTATCCTGAACACAAATGCTTCAGAGTTGGTGGCTGCGTGGCACAACTGATAGATATATCCGACCGGGACCTTTTTCGACGATCAAAGCGGAAATTCAATCTGCGGTTCGATATATGTGGCAGCCAAACGACTGTGTGCCATGCCGCGCTATCACTTTCAATCAGGATGCACGGGAAGAGTCTCATAACGTCATTGGGTCCAGAGGAGGCACCAAAGCGTCGTTGTTGATTGCATCGCTACGTGCTCGGCGAGCCATGTACTTTGCTGGCGCGCCTCACGCGCTAGTTTCATTCAGGCAGCGCCGAAACGTGCAGGATACGTACAGAATAACGCTCATTCTTTAACAAGAAGTTAACACCATTCAAACGTGAGATTAACGTGAGGGAACCTTTTGCACGTCTCCCGTATTTGATAGGCAAAATCGCAGTGCATCTCTGAAAGCAGATGCGGAGACGCGAGAAATCCTCGTTTGCCAAGCCAGGTTTTCGGAGTGAGAATAGCGTTGAGGTACGACAACGGACTATACCAATCCGTGCGCTGAAAACGCACTAATTGGTGTCCCGCGCATCCGAAAGCGGAAGGCTGAAGGTGACGGTCGTACCATGATTCAGCTGGCTTTCGGCGCGAATCTGGCCGCCGTGGCGCTCGACCAGGTGCTTCGCAATGGAAAGTCCCAGGCCGGTTCCGCCGCCGCTGCGGGCGCGATCGGCCTTGTAGAAGCGCTCGAAGATGTGGAGGACATCCTCCGGCGGGATGCCTCTGCCGGTGTCGCGCACCGAGATTGCCACCTGCTCGGCCTGTACATCGGCGCCGAGGGTGATGGTCCCGCCGGGTGGTGTAAACGTGAGCGCATTCTGCAGCAGATTGAGCAGCACCTGCTCAATCTGCGCTGCGTCGATAGTGAGGACCGGCAGCTTCGCTGGCAGCGCCAGGTCAATCGTGCAGCCGCGCTGCTGCGCCTGCGCCGCCATCCGCGCCGCCACGCTCGCCAGGAGCGCCCGCAAATCGGTTGGGCTAGGATGCAACTCCAGTTGTCCGGACTCGATCCGCGTCAGCTCCAGAAACTCGCCCACAAGGCGGTTAAGTCCCTGTACCTCGGCATCCATCCGGCGGAGAAAATCCTCAGCTGCAGGGCGATCGTCCAGCGCCCCGTCCTGCAAGGTCTCGATCATCGCCTGGAGCGATGCCAGTGGCGTGCGCAGATCGTGCGAGATGTTCGCGAGGAACGCGCGCCGGGACTGCTCGGCACGGCGCAGATCGGTAAGGTCTTGCAAGACGACCAGCGTCTGGTCCTGCGCGGACGTCGGCACACGCGTCACGACCGCACGGAGCGAGCGTTGGGTCGTGGGAACCACAACCTCGTCCACCACAAGCGATCGATCCTCGGTAGGACGGCTGTCGATGGTTCGCACCGCAGGGAGCAGCACAGGGCCAATCGACAGCGTCGCAAGCGCGATGGGCAGCCCATCGCTCGGTAGTGCGATCAGCTGCGCCGCGGCATGATTCACCAGTGTCACGGTGTCGTCGCGCGCGAGCAGCAGGATGCCGTCGGCCATCGTCGCCAGGACGGTAGTCAGGCGCTGGCGCTCAGTCTCGACCGCCGCGAGGAGTTGGCGCAGCCGGCTGGCCATCAGATTGAAGTCCTGGGCGAGCGCGGCGACTTCCTCATCGGATGGAATCGGCACCTGCACATCCAGATTGCCGCCGGCCAGGCGCGCGGCCATACTGCGCAGTTCCAGCAGCGGCCGGGTGGTGCGCCGTGCAATCAGTACGGCCAGTGCCAGCGCGATCATGGCCGCAAGCAACGCCGCGACGAATACTGTGGCGGCGAGGCGCGTCTGCGCGTCTGCGATGGTCGCGAGCGGCACGCCGACGCGGGCCACACCGTTCGGCGCGCCAGGTGCTCCCACGGGCACGGCGACATAGAACATCTCATCGCCGGTCGCGACGCTATTGCGCTCATTCGCGCCGTGTCCCAAGGCGAGCGCATCGCGAACCTCGGGCCGATCCAGGAGGTTCCCATTCGCGGCCGGCGACTGGAACGAGTCGGCCAGCACTGTGCCATCGGCGGCGATCAGCGTCACGCGCGCGCCCAGCTGCTCGTGCAGATCACCGACGGTCGTCGCGAGTGCGGCGGATGATGCGCTCGCCGGGCGATCGCCGGCGATGGCGGCGACCAGGCGAGCCTGGCCCGCTAGACCGGCTTCGAGCGTCCGTACGTAGGTCGTGCGAAGGAATTGTACGAGCACCAACGTGAGCAGCGCAAGCGTGCAGACGATCAGCAGAATATAGGCGCTGGCGATCCGCCAGCGCATTGATCGAAGGCGCTGAGCCATAGCATTACCCCACAAACTGGTAGCCGACGTTGCGAATGGTGCGCAGGCGCTGGGGCTGACTGGGATCGTCCTCAATCTGCTCGCGAATCCAGCGCACATGCACATCTACCGTGCGCGCATCCCCGATGAATGGGTCGTCCCAGAGCTGTTGGAGCAGCTGCTCGCGGCTGAAGACCTGACCAGGGTGCTGCATGAAGAAGTGCAGCAGTGCAAACGCGCGCGGTTTGAGCGTCAGGATTCGCCCTTCACGACGCGCGGTATAGGTGAGTGGCTCAAGCTCCAGATCGCCAGCGATCAGGGGTGGCGCCAGGTGCGTGGAGCTGGGGCCGCCCTGACCCAACAGCGGGCGCCGCAGCGCCGCGCCGACACGGGCGAGCAACTCGCGCATCCGAAACGGCTTGGCGATGTAGTCGTCGGCACCAAGCTCCAGCCCGACCACCGTGTCGATTTCCTCGGTACGAGCGGTCAGCATGAGTATCGGCACGCTGGATAGCTTGCGAATGCGCCGGCAGACTTCGAAGCCATCGAAGCCCGGCAGCATGACGTCGAGCAGCACCAGATCTGGCTGCGCCGCCTGGAAGCGTGCCAGCGCCTCGGGACCACTCGCAGCCGACTGCACCTCGTAACCAGCCTTGCGCAGGTTGTAGGCCAGCGTCGCGCGTAGATGTTCTTCATCTTCGACAATCAGCACCAGGGACATTGCTCTGCCTTTTGTCGCCGCTATCCCGACCCTCAGGAGCACCGCATAGTAGCAAGGCATGATAGCACATGCGCAGCTACGCCGTCACAAAGCGCACGGCTGCTTTGGCGCACCGCCATACATCTACTGGAGCAGTAAAAAGCCGAGTGCTGCTGTCGATTGCCCTCGGCACAGCTAGCCATGCATGCCCGGCAGGAACACGGTCGGGCTGGCGACCAGCAGTGGGCTATGACTCTTGAACGCCTCGGCGTACGCGACATTGAACAGGCGTCCGATGTAGGCGTCCTCGGCCTCGTAGAGCGTAAGCAACCGATCCTCATCCTCAACATGGAAGATCGACTCGTACTCAGCCAGCGCGGCCCGCTTGCGTGCATAGGTTGCGCTCACGTCCACCGCGAAGGCGAAGTCGCGCCCCCAGGGCGGTTCCATCTTGCAGTGGGGAAAGAACAGCCGATCGATGGCCCAGGGCTGGCTTGCCGCCAGGGTGGCGCCGCCCGGCACACGGCCCCAATGATCCAGCCGCGCATAGAACACCGCCGCGCTCACCAGGCCGCCAACTGCCGCGTGGTCGGGGTGGATGCAGGCATCAGTGGTGGCGAAGACCAGCCGCGGCTGATGTTGGCGAATGAGTTGCGCTACCGCCAGGCGCAGCGCGGGCGTATCGGCGATGAAGCGGTCTTGCGCATCCAGGAACAGCCGGTCGACACCCAGATGTGCAGCGGCACGACGCGCCTGCTCGGCGCGCACACCTGGCGCCGCGAAATCGCTCGGTTCGCCGTCGCACAGGTCCACCAGGAGCGCGCGCTGCCCTTGGTCGCTCAGCGCGGCGAGCGTGCCGCCCATCTGCACCTCGGCGTCGTCCGGATGCGCCGAGATTACCAGGATATCGTAGGCCATGAGCTAATCTCCTTCCACGGGAGCGCACCTCGGCGCGACGCCCCATCGCTGTTCCTTGCACCACGCTCGAGCACACCACGCGCTCTACCCATGAGATGCATGATCTGGATGCGGGGTTACAGTCGTCCGTGGTGGCACACAGGTATGGATCAGGCCGCCATGTCAGTCGCTGTGATCAGAATAATCAGCAACAACTGCGGAGCATCACGCAAGGCAGTGATCCAGTTCACCTGAATCGGCTCGTATGGGTTCACGGCGTGAACAGTATGGGTCGTATGGTTGTGTTGTCGGCGGGTGCTGACACCGGCCTCAAGCGAGCGGTGAGTTTCGAAGTTGGCTTGCGGGCGCCCGCTCTGACGGGCTGCTGCCGAGAAGCATGACTACGATCGCCTGGGTCGTAGCGCTGGTTGAACGATCGACGAACGTGCGTTTGAGATCGAGCGATTGTTCCCCAACCCACATATGCAGGAGTGGCACGCGCAGGCTAGGTTTCGCTGAGGTTCAGCCGGCGCAAGAGGCGCGCCTCGACATCCGGTGGCAGTTCCACAGCTGTGTCGTCAAGCGTATGGTAGAGCGCGATGGTCTTGGTCAGCGTGTCGAAGACCACCTGGCAATCGGGGCAGTCGGCCAGGTGCTGTTCAAGATCGTGGCACAGTTCGGCGGCCAGCTCGCCGTCGACATAGGCGTTGAGCTGCCCGAGCAGCTCGCGGCAGCGCGCCTCGTCGTGCTGATGGTGTTGGTGCATCACGCACCTCCTTCTGAAGCCAGATAGTCGGTCAGCATCTCGCGCAGCCGCAGCCGCGCGCGATGTAGCCGCACTTTGACCGCGCTCTCACCTAGCCCCAGCATCGCGGCGGTTTCCTCGGTGCTCAGCCCTTGCAGTTCGCGCAGCACGAAAACCGTGCGCAGGCTCTCGGGCAGCACCGCCAGCGCGGCATCCAGCTGACCGCGCAGCTCATTATCCAGCGCGGCAACCGAGGGGTCGATCGGCCAGGCATGCAGATTCCGCGGGATATCCTCTGGCCGGACGCTCTCGGCAGCCTCCTCGATCGACTCGGTCACCGCCTTGCGGCGGCGCAATTTCATGAGCGCCTCGTTGGTGGCGATGCGGTAGAGCCAGGTGCCCAGGGTGCTGCGCCCCTCGAAGGTCGCGAACTTCTCGCACGCCTTGATGAAGGTCACCTGCAACACGCCCTCAGCCTCGTCGGGGTCACCAACCATGCGCAGCGCCTTGGCGTAGACCAGCGGCGCGAAGCGCTTGACCAGGCAGGTGCAGGCGTCTGGCTCGCCGTTGCGCAGCCCCTCAAGCAACGCGGTCTCGCTGTCGTATACACTGAGATCGATTATTGGTCCCGGCACGCGCCTCTCCTTCCGATTGCTGCGAACGCGAGCAGAGCAATGTTGACCTCATTGTACGCATAATCGTGACGTATGTCGAGCAGACCGGCTAGTACAGTCACCCGACAACGCGCGGCTCGGTATCAGCTATTCGATGCGCTCGACGCTGCCAACGTTACAAAACGAACCGAATGTAACGCCAATACACCTATGTAACCATTCTCACCGCAATCGCATCGAATGGCTGGGATACAGATCGTTCAAGGAGCAACCACTATGGAACAGCCTGGCTATGGTTTTACCCTCAAAACCCCGCTCGACTACGAGGCCGCGATCGGCGCGGTCACCGAGGCGCTCAAGACCGAGGGCTTCGGCGTACTCACCACGATCGACGTGCAGGCGACACTCAAGCAGAAACTGGGCGCCGATATGCCTCCCTACGTGATCCTGGGCGCCTGCAACCCACCGTTGGCGTATCGCGCGCTGACCGCCGAGCCGGAGATCGGGCTGCAGCTGCCCTGTAATGTGATCGTCTATGTGGACGCGAGCGGCCAGACGACGGTCTCGGCGATCGACCCTGAGTCGCAGTTCACGCTCGTCGGGCGCGCCGACCTGGCGCCACTGGCGCAGGAGGCGAGCGCACGGCTGCGGCGGGCGCTCGAAAAGGTGCCCGCGAGCGCGTTACCGATCAGCCGAGCATTAGGAGGTTAGACGTCGATGCCACTCTACGAATACATCTGTCAGGAATGCGGTGAGCGCTTCGAGAAGCTGATTCGCGGCGAGACGAACGGTACGCAGATCATTTGTCCTAGTCGCGCAAGCGCCGCGGTCAAGCGCGCTTTCTCTACCTTCGCGACCAACGGCGGTAGTGCCGAACATTCAGCGCCCGCGTGCGGGCCGGTTGGCTGAGGGATCACCCCGCGCGACCGTGCGCCGCGCTGATCCGTTTGACGAGCACCTGCTATGATCGGCGTGTGGCGGATCGCAGGCCCGCCACACGCCGATCGTCGCTTGTGCTCATATCTAGATTACCCACTGTACTATGGGAAAGAAATCTTTACCAATCGCGACTGTTTCTTTCCTGAGCGCCGCGGCGCATGCGGGTATAGTAGCTACAAGGGGATACAGGAGGGGGGTATCTAATACGTTCTCGCGCTCGACCAGGCCAACAGTGTTGTCTGGCACTACCATCGGAGGAACAAACATGGCACGTAAACGCATTGTCGTGGTCGGCACCAGCTTCGCCGGCTACACCGGCGCGCTGGAGCTGCACGAGCTGCTCGGCGACGATCACGACATCACCGTCGTGGCCAATACCCACGACTTCGTCTTCATCCCTTCGCTGATCTGGTATCCGTTCGGCCTGCGCGATAAAAACGATATCGCATTTGATGTCCGCCCAATCTACGCCGAGCATCATATTCACTTTGTCGAGGCCAGTGTGACCGGGTTCGACCTGGAGCAGCGCCTGGTGCTCACCAACGGTGAGTCGATACCCTACGACTACCTGCTGATCGCCACTGGCCCGAAGGTCGACTTTGCCAGTGTGCCGGGCCTGGGGCCGCAGCAGAACTCCTGGTCGATCTGCAACATCGCGCATGCGGAGAAGACCCGCCACGCCTGGGAATGCTTCCTGCAAAACCCTGGACCAATCGTGATCGGCGCGTCGCAGGGCGCGGCCTGCTTCGGCGCGGCGTATGAGTTTATCTTCAACGTGCGCTATCAACTCAAGAAGCACCACCTGCTCGAGAAAGCGCCGCTGACGTTCGTCACTGCCGAACCATTCCTGGGGCACTTCGGCATCGGCGGCTTTGGTAATGCACAGGCGATGTCCGAGACATTCTTCAAGATGCAGCATATCAACTGGCGCACCAGCGCGGTCGTGAAGGAAGTCCTGCCGGATGGCGTGGTGCTAGCCGATGGCGAGGTGCTGCCTTCAAAGTTCACCATGATCATCCCGCGCTTCCTGGGGATCGACGCGATCCGCAACACGCCGGGGCTGGCGAACGCGAATGGCTTCATCGAGACCGACGACGGCTACCGGCACAAGCAACACCCGGAGATCTTTGCAGCCGGTGTGGCCGTGTTCGTACCGCCAGCGGGCGAGACGGCGGTACCGTGCGGCGTGCCCAAGACCGGCTATCCATCGGAAGTGATGGCCAAGACTGCGGCGGCAAACATCGCGGCGGATATCAAGGGTGGTGAGCACAAGACCATGCCATTCTCGCTGATCCATGCCTACTGCATTATGGATACCGGTGGCATGGGGATGTTGATCCTGGGCGACCACATGCTTGGCGCGCGGCACCTGGAGTTCATCATCCCTGGGCCGCAGGCGCACTGGGCCAAGTTGGCGTTCGAGAAATACTTCTTGTACACCCGCAAGCACGGTCACGTATAGCACAGCGCAAGACACCACGAACGCCGCTCGCATTCGTCTCGCGAGCGGCGTTCGTTGTACGCGGTCCTGGTTATCCGCTATGTGTGGGGCGGCACGGGCAAGATTAACTCATCGCCAGAGCCATGCGCTGCGCATCCACAAGCTTGGCCAGCAGCATCCCCTCCGGCGCCGCCCCCTCGACTGCCACCAACTCATCTATGATCGTCCGCGGCACACCCATCACATGGTAGCGCTCGCCAAGCTCGGGAAACTCAGTCACCTCGACGGCGTCGGCGCTGATATACGGGCTGGCGTAGGCTAGTCGGTGCGCCAGCGCCACCGCGCGCGGGCAGTACGGGCAGCTGGGCGTCACAAAGACTTGCAGATGTAAAGGCGCGGTCAGCTCCGCCAGAAACGCGCGCGTTGCCGGCTGTAATTCGACGCTGTCGCTGCCGACCATCCGAATTGCCTCGAGCAATGAGGCGAACTCATAGCCGCTCGGGATGCCAAAGAAGCGCACGCCGTAGTCGGTTTGGTCCGGCCCGCCCAGCACCACAATCGCCGGTGCTTTGTCAACACCCAGCATCGCGGCGCGGCCGGCGTCGGCTTGAAGATCGTATACCATCAAGGTCAGGTCGTCGTGCAGTGCACACAGCTGGTCCGCAAGCGCGCGCGTGGGTTCGCAGTACTCACAGCTTTGCGTGGATACAAACAACGCCAACTGGACCGGCCGCGTGATGCTGGCCGCTAGAAGTTCGCGGACCGCCTGGGCATCCTGTTGATTGAACAAACTCATGGTTGTGCTCCTTTTTCAGCGGCTCATGGCAACGACACCATGAGCGGCCAAATCTATGCGTTCTGCGCATGTGATGCGGGGGCGTCCCCAGTGGTTACATATGTAACCTTTGGCGCCGCCCCCGCATCGTATAGATAGAACCCTTAACCCATCGGAGAAAGGAGCACTTCCATGTTCACCGTAAATGAAGGTATGCTCGATCGCGCACTTCGGCTGCTCGCCGGTCTCATCTTGTTCACGCTCGTCTTCACGACATTGACGGGTATCTGGTCAATCCTGGCCGCCGTGGTTGGGCTGATTCTGCTCGGAACCGGCGCGGTCGGTTTCTGCCCGCTCTACACATTGTTCGGCATCAATACCAGTGCGCGTCGGCCCACAGCCAGGCGCTAACCATCGATACGGATTAGCACGAAGACGCGCGGCAAGCACCGATGCGGCGGACGCCGCATCGGTGCTTGCCGCGAACAGAAGGCCTGCAATGACGCGCCCGACATCCACACACTCGTTTCGCCGGCGTCATTACCAGAGCGCCGCACAGCTTTGGCGTGATCTGCGCCAGCTGGCGGCGCTGCTTACTCAACCGCATGAAACGGTTGGCCCGGCGCTGCGCGAGCGGCTGATGCTGGTGGTCACGTCGGTAAATCAATGTCGCTACTGTGCCGCGTTTCATACGCGCGCCGCGCAGATCAGCGGCATTACATCCGGCGAGATCGCCCTGCTGCTGGGTGGCAAGCTCCAGCACGCCTCGGCATCCGAACTGCCGGCGCTGCTGTATGCTCGGGCTTGGGCCGAGGCCAATGGCGCTCCCGACCTCAGTCTGCACGCTCAATTGGTGACAATCTACCGGCCGGAGCTCGTCGCTGGGATCGAGCTGGTACTGCGCGCGATTCGGATCGGAAATCTGCTTGGAAACACTTGGGACTATCTACTCTTTCGGCTCGCTGGCAATCGCATGGGGGCGCACAGCGAGGAGTAAAGAGCAGAATTCCTCAACCCACCCTATACGATTGCGGATGGCATACGGACGGTAGATGAAAATGCTTGACGATCCTCGTCTCGTCATTCCGGGCAAAATAGGAGCAGCTTTGGAGATCGACCACTTCAACGCGCTTGCGCCGCTCTACGATCGGCTGATCGGCCCGCCCGACCCGGCGCGACTGCGCGCCCGGCTCGATCTGCCGATCTCCGGCTGGGTGCTCGACGCCGGCGGCGGAACGGGAAGGATAGCAGCGCAGCTACGCCCGCTGGCCGGCCAGTTGGTGCTGCTCGACCGCTCGCGGCCGATGTTACGCCAGGCGCAGCACAAGGGCCTGTGGGCAATCCAGAGCGACGTCGCGCAACATACTAAGGATTCATGTGGCGCGCAGCCGCCACATAATCCTCGCTGAACGAAGCGCTGCGCGCCTCGCCCTTTGGAATTTGCACCAGGCCCTGTCGCATCCAAGGCACGATTCGGGTCGGCTTCAACTGCCTGAAC
>WNGB01002366.1_pt1 | contig 30503 bp, 36 predicted proteins | sample 5400681 | NCBI WGS metagenome assembly WNGB01 (sample SAMN13153367, study PRJNA577476) | soil metagenome | isolation source: 115 cm soil or saprolite under grassland replicate 2 | place: USA:California | collected 2016-06-15
GCGTCCAAGGCGGGTGCTGGCGGGAGCGCGGTACGAGTGGCGGTCGGGAGATCGAACGCGGCAGGTTCCGTGATCTGGTCGGCGTCAGGATCGTCCACGCGGCAGATCAGCACGCGGATGTGGCGCATGGGCTGCTCCTGCCGCAGTGCGGCTGCCCGATAGGACCATAGGTGGGGTGCGACCAGGGTGTAACTTGTCCCAGCGCTTATTCGTGCTTCCATCGCGGGTGTGCTCGTGAGCAAGGATCAGGAGGGCCTTCCATAGCGCCCAGGCGCGACCGCGCAGCCACGTCACCCGATCAAGGGGCAGCCCTGCCCGGAATGCTGCCCGACTCTCCCCCTCAAACAGCGTCCAGGCAATCACCGTATCACAGGCAGGATCGCCCACCCCCGCACACCCGAAGTCGATGATGGCGTGGAGCCGACCATCGCGCACCAGCAGGTTCTCCACAGCGACATCACCGTGGAACCAGACGGGCGATCCATTCCACGGCGCGGCCAGAGCCGCTTCCCACAAGGCGGTCGCTGACGCTGCATCGATCTCGTCTTGCAGGAGCGCGATCGAGCGCCGGGTTTCGGCATCATAGGTGGTGAGTGGCCCACCGCGAAAGGCGCTGTGGAGACCCAGTGGCGGCCCACCCGTCGCATCGACCTGCTGCAGCGCAGCGAGGAAGTGGGCCAGCCCGGTGTCCGATGAGTATAACCAGTCGAAAGAATGACCGCAGGCGCCAGGCTTACTTGAAGAACTGAATACGCCAGGGTATGAAGCCGCGGCTGCGGTAGAACTTGAGAATGCTATCGGTCTCTTTGCTCAGTGTCCCGACAATAAAGCGCTCGATGCCCTCTTGTCGCGCAACCTCAAAGATCCGTTCTAGCAGCGCACCCCCAATGTCTCTGTTCCTAAAGTCTGGCCGCACATAGATATCCTCGATCGCGACATACGGCTCATGGGCGGGGATGACCTCCACCGGATCGTCACGCTGCACCGAAGCATGGATATAGCCGACAAGCTGCCCATCGCTCTCCGCCACCAGGAAGTAGGCCGGGAAGCGATCCAGGATAGCAACATATGCCTCGCGGCTCATGGGGTTGAAGTCGCCATAGGCAATGTCTTCCTGCTCCCACTGTCGCTCTAAGGCTATCACGCCGTCGATGTCATCGAGGGTACATGCGCGAATGCGAATGTGCTCCATACGAAGGCGCCTCCCTTGTAGCGACGGTAACCCACTCGATAGCCCACCCCAACCTCCTCGTCGCGGTCGTTCCTGGAAAAGATGCGCACCTTGCCCTCGGCTAATACCTCAAAGCAGAAATCGAAGGCAATGCGGTCGCACAGGTTAGTGATGCGGTCGATCCGCTCAAAGGTCGCCGCCGCGAGGCTATGGCGCTCCATCTTCGCCTGGATCGCCTGCGCCATCTCAGCGGTCAGCGCCTGCCGCGCGGGTGCGCTCCCATAGCTGGCCAGGCGCTTGAGATGCAGCTTCGTAATGAGATCTGCGACTGGATCAGCCCAACTCATCTCGAAGCCGCTGCGTGTAAGCGCTAACCAATCTTCCTCGGGTATTCCCCCGATCGGCAGATTGTCCAGCGGCCCATAGGCTCTGTCGTGCAGGCCAATGCCGGTTAGGAACGACTCGAACGGTACTGGCGGTCGCTCGAACTCGGCGTTACCCCAGAGCAAGGCCAGCGTCCCTGCCAGCTTGTGGTGCTCCCACTGTGGGATGGCTATTGGACGCTGTTTGGATTTGAACATCGCAAGCCCCTTTCAACCGCCTCTGCCATGAGCAATTACGCAACAGGCTGAGCTAACTATCGCACAGGCCCAGCTTCGGTGCTTCTGTGTTTTGAGGCTAGGCTCGCCAGGCGAACGTAGCCTGATCAAGCGCCTCAATCTCGGCAGGAGTCAAGCTGAACGTGAGCGCGCCAGCATTGTCGGCGGCTTGCTTGCCATTCTTGGCACCTGGAATGGGCAGCACCCGCTCGTTTTCTATCAGCCAGCGCAGCGCGACCTGCGCCGGGCTCTTGCCAGAGCGTGCCCCAATCTCGCGCAGCAGTTGCACCACCGGCTCCAGCGCCTCCAGCCCTTTCCGCCGGAAATGCGGCAGCCAGCGCCGCAGCCCGCCATGTCCTTGAAGGTTGCCACCAGCCGCCACGCGCCAACCAACGGCTGCAGGGGTTCCAGGGGATCGCCGCTACTCGTCTTAGCTACCATCACTTTCCTCTTTTTCCCTCCGCGACGACGCAGCTACGCGTTCGTGCGAGGAGCATGCTTCAGTCCGCGCTCTGGAGATCCGCGATCACGATTTTCTTCATCTTGAGCATCGCATTGGTGGCAGCCAGGGACTTCTGCCGATTGGGGCTGCCCAGGAGCTCTCCCAATTGCTGGGGAACGATTTGCCAAGACAGGCCAAACTTGTCCTTGAGCCAGCCGCATTGCTCGGCCTCTGGAGAAGCCGAGAGCCGGTTCCAGAAGTAGTCGACCTCGGCTTGGTCTTCGCACTCCACATAGAACGACACGGCTTCAGTGAACTTGAAGAGCGGACCCCCATCCAAGGCCATGAACCTCTGCCCATTGAGCTCAAAAATGGCGGTCAGCACCTTGCCCTCCATGTGATCCGCTCCCGGAACGTCCATGCCTTTCTCGTAGCGTGTGAGGCTGATGAGCTTGGAATCACCAGCTTTGTGGGGTGAGCCGTTGAAGATATCGATATAGAAGTTGACCGCTTCCTCGGTATCCTGGTCGAACCAGAGCGATGGCACGATCTTCTGCATGGTGTTCATCTGGCTGAACTCCTTTCACATCTCAGCTTTGCGATCGAGGACTGGTTTGATGTCGATGATTGGCGTTTTGTCGATCGCCTCAAGCGGCTGCACCTGAAAACGGAGGTTGTCAATCTGTGCCACAATCTGTACGCGATGAATGCCGATCGGATTGGGACGATCTGCCGAGCGTGTGCTGAAGACACCGCGTCGTGGCTGTGTCAGGTCGTCGCGTGGATGGACGTGAAGCACATCCCGGTCAGCGCGATCTAGCCATGTCAACACGAGCACTTCATCACCGATCTGGAGGTCGCGCAGGCCGTCCTGGAATGCAGGCTGGAAAACAAGCCAGGCTGCGGGTGCGCCCTCGGTGCCCTGTTTTGGCGCTGCTGAGAGATCGGTGAGTGGTGATTCAACAGAACCAATCGGCGTGAGCGTGAAAATCGGTTCACTCGTCACCTTCAACCTCCCTTGTATACTGTGCAGACAGTATGCTACGCACGTTTAAGTGGCAACAAAAGCCTTCAGGATGAATAGCAATCCACTGACCAAGAGAACGATGGAGTGCGGCACAACGGCTTGCCGCTGAGCTGCGCCGCCCTCAATTGATCGGGAAAGCAGTCGAGCGAAACTAGCGTTCAAAATGGCCCCGATCTCGCTCGACGCGCAGCGGCGTCAGCTCTAGCGGCTTGTTGGGCGGCAGTGCTTCAGAGCAAGATACCAGTCAGCTACAGACTTGCCAGGAACTCAATCAGTAGTTGGTTGACCTCCGCTGGACGCTCTTGCTGGATCCAATGGCCCGCTCCTGCCAGCAAGATCTTCTTCCGCAGGTTTGGTACAGCTTCTTCCAGACCATCAAACGCCGCTCGGCGCATCGCAATGACTGCATCAGCCTCCCCCGCCACGAATAGCGCCGGCTGATGCAGTTTTGCGCCGCTCAGAAACTGCGTCTGTTCCCATAGGTGATCCCTGTTTCGATACCAATTCAAACCACCCCGAAATCCAGTACGCTCGAATTCCCTGGTGAAATAGTCGATATCCTGCTCCGTCAACCAGGCAGGAAGGATGTCTGGCTGGGTGACCGTGTCGAGAAATCTCTCGGATTTGCTGAACAGATAGCGCCAGCGCTTCTCTGGCGGTGGATCACCCGAAGCGGAATAGAGCAGCATTCGCATGGTCTTCCTGACGTCAGCCTCCAGTTCTCGCTCGGCTTTGCCCGGTTCTTGGAAGTACAATTGGTAGAATTCCTTGTCGCCCGCCATCCGCTTCATCGCCTCCGTGGGTCGGGGATCCTTCCAGGAGCGAGCGACGTAGGGCACACTGAGGAGCACAATCGCCCGAAAGAGGTCTGGTCGCAGCAGAGCACAATGCCAGGCCACTGGTGCGCCCCAGTCATGCCCGACGACGACGGCCTGTTCCTCGCCCAACCCATGCACCAGGCCAACGATATCGCCAGTCAACTGGAAAATGTTGTAGGCTGCAATTGGCTCGGGCCGGTCGGTCTGCCCATAGCCGCGTTGATCCGGGGCCACGGCGTGGTATCCAGCCTCGGCCAGTGCGGGCAACTGGTGCCGCCAGGAATACCAACACTCCGGGAAGCCGTGACACAATACGACTAATGGGCCATCGCCCTGCTCGGCAATGTGCATCGTGATCCCATTCGTTTCGATGGATCGGTGCTTCACGTCTGTCATGTCTCTTCCTCCTGCTTTTGTTTCCCTGCTTGACAAAGCGAGAAGATGCTTGTCTGTGGCCGCCCAACATCCCATCTCCAACCACCTGAGCGGTCGAACAACAGCACGCTGTAGCTCGTTCCGATTGCACCTATGATTCCCGTGCAGACGTCCTGGTATTGTACCGCGTCCAGCGCGCGAACGCGCACGAATGGCATTTTGACCGCCTCAGACTACTGCTCGCTCTTCCTCAGGCGGTGCATTGACGTGTCCGAGAATTCGACGTATACTCGCGACACTCATCGCACATGTGTTTCACAACCAGGCCCTATCCACCTATCGTATAAGCAACCATCCACAAATTGTGGATGGCTGAACCCAACCAGGAGCTTCATATCGACGAGCCGAGCACCCCCAAACCTCCGGCACCAATGTTGTGCGACGCATGTGGTATTGGGACACCTGGTACTATAACGTGATCGATGTGGTTGCGGTGCTGGCGGAGTCGGTCAATCTGAACAACTGCACTCAAGCGGCCAGCAGTACGTCTCGGCTTAACACCGCCAGAAAACGAAGCTACGAACATATCCTCCTTGATCCGCTCTAACGAGGAGACAGATGACGCGGAGCATACGTTATCAGGGCGCGATCATCCGCGACCATCATATCTTGCTGCTCAAGCAAGTAGAACATGCCAGTGGTCGCAGCTACTGGCAGATACCGGGCGGTGGCATCGAGCCGGATGAGACTGAGGAGCAGTGTGTGCAGCGCGAGATGCTGGAGGAGACGGGACTGCAGGTGCAGGTCGACTCCCTGCTCCTGGATGAGCCAGGCGCACCCGGTTGGATCTACCAGCGCTGGAAAACCTACCGCTGCTCTATTCTCGCTGGCGAGGCACGCCCCGGCTCCGAGCCAGAAGCCGAATATGCCAACGCCTACAGCTTTACGGAGGTCGGGTGGTTTGATCTGCGGCATCCCGCGACCTGGAACGAGCAGCTTGAAGCTGCCTCCTACATCTCTGCCTGGCTGCAACGAATTCAGGCTGTGCTTGGCTACCCGGTCGCGCCTGGTCTTCAGGAGCGTATGGAGGAACGGTTATGAAAACGGCTCAACCAGCGCCCGCCACGATCGACGCCTATTGTGCCGCCTTCCCACCGGAGGTGTAGGCGATGCTCGAATAGAAAGAGCAGGCCGAAAAAGCTGCCGCAAAGCAGAAATGAGGGGGCACATGGGAACCGTCTTTTTGGATGTCGTCCAGCGCTATCAGGCGTTTCTCGGCAAGCCAATCATCCTGGCAGAGACGGAGGAAGCATGATCACCGATCCACGCCATGCCGCGTGCATCTGTATCCAGCGCATAGCGCTGGCGGAAGAGCAGCGCAAGCTGCGCAGAAGGAGTGGCTATGGACAATCTTCAGCTCACACATGTGCCGGTGATGAAGACTGGCATGCTGATCCGTAAGCCGGTCGCCGAGGTGTTTGAAGCCTTTATCGACCCGGACATCACCACCCAATTCTGGTTCACCCTGGTGCTCGCGGGTCTTGAAGCGCTACTGGAGCATAAGGTCAGGCTGAACCTCGTAGGAGACCGCTACCCCAAGGGGCTCGAAGAGCACTGACAGGAAGAGTATTCATGACCAAAGATGCCGTGCGAGCCTACTACGCCAGCTTTAGCGAGCGCGAGTGGCAGCGGCTGACCAATCCCGACGACGGCACCGTCGAGTTTGCGCTCACCAAACAGCTCCTGGCGACCTATCTTCCGCCGTCCGGGCGCGTGCTGGATCTCGGCGGTGGGCCAGGCCGCTATACGATCTGGCTTGCCGAGCGTGACTACCAGGTCGTCCTTGCCGATCTCTCACCCGAGCTGCTCGCGATTGCCCGCACCCAGATCGCAGCCGCAGGTGTCGATCAGCAGGTGGAAGCGATTGTCGAGGCGGATGCCTGCGACCTGAGCCGCTGGCATGACGCCAGCTTTGACGCAGTGCTGTGCCTGGGGCCGTTCTATCATCTGCCCGACCCTGCTGATCGGGCGCAGGCTGTCCAGGAGCTTGCGCGCGTGCTGCGACCAGGTGGCATCGCCGCTGTAGCCTTGATGCCGCGCTACGCCTTGCTGCGGCGCACGCTCGCACTGCCGGATGAGCGCCAGCACCTGAGCGACCCGGATTGGCGGAAGCGCCTGCTCCAGCATGGCATCTTCGAGAACGATGTTCCTGGGCGGTTTACCCACGGCTATGGGGCACAGCCCGCTGAGATTGAACCGTTCTTTGCGCACTACGGTCTGCAGATGCTGACACTCATGGCGAGCGAGGGGATTTCGGGTGGGATTCAGGCCGAGGTTGTTGAGATGATCACAGTGGACTCGAGGCTCCGAGACGTTGCACTGGACATCCTGGTGCAAACCGCGACTGACCCGAGTATTCTGGGTATGGCGAGCCACCTGCTCTATATCGGGCAGCGTGTAGCAGCGCCCCATTCATAACTCCAGCACTGGGCACGATTTTCCTACCCTTGAGAATGGAGGTACCAACCATGCAGCCGCGTATCACGGTGCTCACGCTCGGCGTCGATGACCTGGAACGAGCCGTCACCTTTTATCGTGACGGGCTTGGGCTAAAGACCGATGGCATCGTTGGGACAGAATTCGAGTATGGCGCCGTCGCCTTCTTTGACCTGCAGGCTGGGCTCAGGCTCGCGCTCTGGCCTCGCGCAAGTCTTGCGCATGATGCCGGGCTTCCTGTCGGCCCTCTGAGTACAACCGAGTTCTCGTTAGGGCATCTCGAAGCGGCCAACCCAACCGCACAGAACAGCACTTGAGTCAAAGGATCAGGTCATATGACCGCTCAATACCTTCCCATTGATACGATCCTGACGATCCTGAAAGAAACCCCGCTGCGCTTGGCGACGCTGACCGCCGGGCTGTCACCGGCTCACTTCCATACCGCCCCCAGCGTTGGCGAGTGGTCCGCCAACGAGGTGCTTGCCCACCTGCGTGCGTGTAATGAGGTCTGGGGCGGCTACTATATTATGACGATCCTTGCCCAGGATAGGCCGACGATCAAGGCGATAAACCCGCGCACGTGGATACAACAGACCGACTATCTTGAACAGGCATTTCAGGCCTCGCTGCGTGCCTTTACGGAGCAGCGGAGCAGGCTTCTGGCAGTATTGGAACCCCTACCACCCACGGACTGGATGCGTACGAATACCCTCATCGGGGCGGGAAAGCCGCTCCAACAGACGCTGCTGTCCCACGCGGATGGGCTGGCCCGCCATGAACGTGCGCACCTCAAGCAGATCGAGCGCACCCTCAACGCGCTGCAGCAAACCTCATAGGAGCTTTCATGATCACGCTAAACTTTCTGCTCACCTCGCTGATCGTCGTTCTCATTCCCGGCACGGGCGTCGTCTACACCATCTCGACGGGCCTTACCTTAGGCAAACGTGCGAGCATCGTTGCGGCATTGGGCTGTACCGCTGGCATCGTCCCGCACCTGGTGGCAACCGTGCTCGGCTTATCGGCGGTGATGCACACCAGCGCGCTCGCGTTCCAGGTGCTCAAGTATGCAGGCGTCGCCTACCTGTTCTATCTCGCCTACGCCACTTGGCGCGACAAGAGCGCGTTTGCGCTTGACCAGACGCCACAGCACGCGACAGCGGGCAGCCTGATCATCAAGGCGTTGCTGCTCAACATCTTGAATCCCAAGCTCACGCTCTTTTTTCTGGCGTTCTTGCCCCAATTCATCACCCATGACGGTCCCGCGCCGCTGCTCCAACTGCTGACGCTCAGTGGCGTCTTTATGGCGATGACATTTGTTGTGTTTATCATCTATGGCCTGCTGGCGCATGCGTTTCGCCAGGCGGTGATCGAGTCGCCGCGCGTCCAGTCCTGGTTGCGCCGCAGCTTCGCCGCCGCCTTCGCCGGGCTCGCCATTGACCTCGCGCTGTCAGATCGATGAAGACATGCCCATGCAAAAGATTCGCATTACCTCGCGGAAGTATGACGGCAGGCTACGCGACGAGTACGAGGCACTGCTCTACGCTGAAGATGACGAGCGGCTGGTGGTGTATGCGCCCGTCGGCACCATGAGCTATGATCGGCACACACAGGCATGGGTCGGAGCGCCGGATGGCCTGCTGGAGATCTACTTCAAGAATCGCTGGTATAACGTCTGGCATATCGGCGCAGTCGGGATTGCCTATGGCGCACCGTATCTGCATGCAGCTCGATCTCTGACCGTAACGCCATGAACCCAGCCAAGCTCGGAGGAAGCTATGCAGGTCGACCGCTTGCGACAAACCATCAGCGAGTTCTTGCGGTTCCGTGTTGCTGAGCCGATCGCAACATTCACAACGCACGCGATCATGGAAGAGCCGGGTTATCGTCGCCTCCGTATCAGTTATACGGGCGACGAAGGCGATCTGATTCCTGCTATGCTCTTGCTCCCACCTGGGGATGCACCCTCTCCCGCCGTGCTCATCCACCATCAGCATAACAGCCAGCGCTATCTCGGCAAGAGTGAAGTCTGTGGTCTGCTGGGTGATCCGTTGCAAGCCTTCGGCCCGGCTCTGGTCAGGCGGGGCATCGCCGTGCTGGCGCCCGACTCGATCTGTTTTGAAGATCGGCGACGCGGCCAAACGGGAATAGAGCCGGATGAGGAGACCGATGTGGCGCAGCATTACGACGAGCTCTGCTATCGTCTGGTGCGTGGCGATACGCTGATGCGCAAGGTGCTGGACGACTCGGCACGCGGCATCTCCATCCTGCGTGCGCATCCACTCATTGATCCAGCACGCATCGGCATCATGGGGCACTCCTATGGTGGTAATACCGTACTGTTTCATGCAGCGCTCGATGCGCGTATCGCCTTTGCGTGTGCAAGTGGCGCAGCCTGCTCCTATCGCTATAAGATGGCGCATCAGTACGGCATCGAGATGGCTGAGGTTATTCCAGGGTTTGCGGCGCGCTTCGATATTGCCGATCTGGTCAGGTGTATGGCGCCACGGCGGGTGCTGATCGTATCGGCAACCAATGATGCGGCATCGCAGGATGCTGATCTGATTGTGGCGAGCGCACAGACAGCCTGGGAAGCGCTGGGGGCAGCACAGAGCCTGGAACACGCTCGCTACGAGGGCGATCATGCGGTCACCCAGGAACGCTTCGATACCATGGTGCATTGGCTCGCTGCGGCGGCCAGCGGAGCACCCAATGACAACGCCTGACACCTACGCCCTGCACATTGCGCAGGGACATGGACGGCTGAACAGAGCGCTGATCGAGCAGCGGCTCATCCGTGGATGACGCCTTGAGCTGAATGACCTCGCTCCGCATCATTGGCTGGCGCTAGACAAGGAGCCGAGTAGTCAAACAATTGCAGTCGTCTTTGGGGTAACTTATGCGCACGATAGCCTTGACCTGGAGTCAGGTGCATGCCTGGCGCCTGGCACAACATGGCCTCGCACCACGCTTGAGCCGCCAGGATTTCCTCCAGGCGGTGTCGCGCACGGGCGGGATTCAAGCCCAGGTCTTATCTGCTGCTGAGCTAGCGCTCTGGGCGCGCGTGCAGAGGCTTTCGCGCGCGGACATCCAGGCCGCCCTCTGGCAGGAGCGCAGCCTGGTCAAGACCTGGGCCATGCGCGGCACCTTACACCTGCTGTCGACCGAGGAGCTGCCACTGTATGTTGCGGCGCGTAGCAGGCACGACTCCCGTAACTGGGCAGGCTATTTTGCGTATTACGGCCTGACACCCGTGCAGCAGGAGGCATTTCTCGCCGCTGTCCCGCACGTACTCGGCCGTGAGCCGATGACCCGCCAACAGCTTACCGACGCGCTCGTCAGCCATACGGGGATTGCAGCCGTGCGCGAGCTTATCCTGCATTCAAGCTGGGGATCGCCTCTGAAACCCTCGGCCTTTCGCGGCGACCTATGCTTCGGGCCAAGCCAGGGCCAGAATGTCACGTTCGTCAATCCCAGGGCATGGCTTGGCGCATGGCCGTCGCTTGAGCCAGAGGCGGCGCTGCAGGCTATCGTCCGCCGCTATTTGCAGTCCTACGGCCCGGCGACCCGCCAAGACTTTGCGCGCTGGTGGTGGGGCGGGGGCGGAATGACCACCGCGAAGCAGACCTTCCAGGCGCTTACCGATGAGCTTGTCGAGGTCGATGTCGAAGGCTGGCGCGCAATCGCGCTGCGCAGCACGCTTGAGCCCATGCAGCAGCTTGAGCCACGAGAGACGATCCACCTGCTGCCGCTCTTCGATGCCTATCCATTGGGGCTTGGGCGCGATGTGGAGCCGCTACTCCCACAGGCCTACAAGCGTCTGGTCTTTCGCCCCCAGGGCTGGATCTCGGCGGTCGTGCTCGTCGGTGGAGCGATTCAGGGCGTCTGGCAGCACACCACTCGGCGCGATCAGACACGCGTGCAGGTGCAGATGTTCGCGCCGCCCACGACGGCCATCAAGCAAGGCATTGCGGCAGAAGCAGAGCGCCTGGAAGCGTTCTTGAAGACGAAGGTTGCACTTGAATATGCATGAGTACCAGAACGACCAAAGCGAACCAGGGGACGACGCTCTATATGGGCGATGCTGCGTCCGCCGCCTCGCGCCGGACGATCTAGCTCTCGTGGAGATGACATGAGCGACGAGCTGCTGGCGCTCTACACCGCCGACCGCGAGGAGCGCATCGATCAGCCCCGTATGGGCACACCCGAATACACCGCCATGCGCGAGCGCGATCAGCAGCGGCGATTGCGTGCTGCAGCGATCGTATCGGTCCTTGAGTCACCGGAGGCAGCAGATCTCTATCACGCCGCGCTGCTCTTTCAGCACGGTGACGAGCCCGAGGATGCCTGGCGCGCCTATGCGCTTGCGCGCGAAGCGACCGAACGCGGCGACGAGCGTGCTCGCTGGCTGACCGCCGCAGCCGATCAATCTTGACGATGCACTCTGGTGGCTGAAGCAGGCACTGCTGCGTTGGCAGCGCAGCGAGGGCGCTTCAGAAGGCTGAGCGTCTCTTTGTACCACTGTGGCTGGTCATAATGATGAATTGAAGAGCGATACACGAGATTGGGGAACCAGATGACAGCGCAATCCGCTCTCCCTGCACGGGTTCTGGTCGTCTATGCCACGCGTGGCGGCGCGACGCGGGAGCTGACCGAGCAGATCGCACAGGAACTGGAATATGCTGGGCTGGCAGTTGACCTCCAGCCAGTTACCACACCGATCGACGTTGCCGCATATCGCGCGGTTGTGCTGGGGAGCGCGCTCTACTTCCAGCGCCTGATGCCCGAGGCGCCGCGCTTTTTAACCCAACATGCTGCCCTGCTTGCCCAGCGTCCGCTCGTCATCTTCAGCGTGGGCGCTGAAATGCGCAAAGGGACACCTGCCGCGCGTCAGGCAGCCGAGACCTGGGTGTGCCGCTCGCTGGCGGCTCTGCCGAACATCCAGCCAGTCGCCATGGAACATTTCGCGGGCGCCGTCGAGCTGCGCCGCCTCAGCTTCTGGTGGCGTCTGCTGGTGCTAATGACCTTTGGTGAGCGCGGTGACTGGCGGGATATGCCAGCCGTGCGCGCCTGGGGTCGTGCGCTTGTTCCGCAGCTTGTTGCAGCAGCCGTCGTACCTGATACAGCTCCACAAAGTTGATTTGAGGAATTCAGGTAATTTATGGCACAGCTTCTGGACAGGCTTCAGGGCGGCGACCGGCGCTCGATTGGGCGCGTGGCTGAGGTTGTTGCGGAGGTGCTCAGCAATCCCGACCGCTTTGGTGAGCTGATTGCAGGCATGCAGCACCCAGATCCAGTCGTGCGGATGCGCGCTGCCGATGCCGCTGAGAAGGTCTCGGCTGATCATCCCGACTATCTCTCGCGCTATAAGGATGAGCTGCTTCACCAGATCGCGCAGAGCACGCAGCAAGAGGTGCGCTGGCATGTCGCCCAGATGCTGCCTCGGCTTGCACTGTCAGCGGATGAGCAGACGGTCGCCGTTGCGCTACTTTATGGCTATCTGAACGATCGCAGCGCGATTGTCCAGACCTTTGCACTGGATGCGCTGGCAACCTTTGTGCAGCGCGATGCCACCTTGCGTCCAGAGGTCGTGCGGCTGCGCGATCAGGCACAGTCGGCTGAGCGCGCGGCTGTCCGCTCGCGCGCAAAGAAGCTCCTCGCCATCCTCAAGCGATAGTCGACGATCGCGCCGGAGATCGGTCACAGAGCTGGTTGAACGAGCGCGATCGCAAGGATCTCGCCCGGCTCACCCAGCGCGGTCGCGTCGAGAAACGCCTCGTCGATCGAGATCTGCTCGACCAGCGGCGTCAGCCGGTGCAGCCGCCCCATCACCTGCTGCGAGGCGGCGTGATAGGCGGAGAAGTTGGGAGAGACGACGAGGAGTTCTGGGCAGAGGCGCACTGCCTGCGCCAACGGTATGGCGGAACGCACCCCAAACCGGCGCGCGGCGTAGGAGGCAGACGAGACCACACCCCGACTCTCCGGCCGCCCGCCCACGGCAAAAGGCTTGCCGCGCAGCGAGGGGTCGCGCTGCTCCTCAACTGCGCAGAAGAAGGCGTCGAGGTCAAGATGGATGATGGTGCGTAAGCTCGTCACGATGCACAATAAACTTGCTCTGGTCTCCTCTTAGTGTAGCACTGCGGTCTACTACCAGTGCTCCCGATCTGCCTGGGCTATGGCCTCATGGTCGCGTTCTTGCTCACTAATGTCAGGGTATTGAATAGTACAGGAGCATAGCTATGGCCGAAACACCCGGAAAAAGCGAGTTGCTGGCACAGATCGAGCGCGAGCGTACCTTCTGGGAGCAGCTTGTGGCAGAAGTTGGCGAGGAGCACATGCTGGAGCCTGGTGCCACTGGCGACTGGACATTCAAGGATGTGGTCGCGCATCTGAACGGCTGGCGCAGCAAGACCCTGGCTCGCCTGGAAGCCGCCCGCTCTGGGCAGATACCCGCGCCTCCGCCCTGGCCAGCCCATCTCAATGAAGAGGATGACGTCGAGGAGATCAATGCCTGGATCTATCAGGCCAACGGCGACCGCCCGCTCCGAGAGGTGCTTGACGAGTACCAGCGCTCCTTCTCAGCCATGCGCGATGGGGTGAGCGCGCTTTCTGAGCGTGACCTGACTGAGCGGGGACGCTATGACTGGCTGGAGGGAGAGGCGCTCGCGGCTGTGCTCACGGCCTCATTTGGGCATCTCCACGAGGAGCACGAGCCAGCGCTGCGTGACTGGCTCGACCAGCGCACGCACAGCCATGCCTGAAGGGCCGACCATCCGCCATACCGCCGACCTGCTGCGTGATGCGCTGGAAGGTCAGCAGATCACGCGCCTTCACAGCTCGCTCAAAAAGGTCGCCACGGAAGGCTGGGCGGAAAAGATCACCGGTCAGGCTGTGCGCGCGGTTCGCGCGCATGGCAAGAACCTGTTTATCGACTTTGCCAACGACTGGACGCTCTATACCCATATGATGATGTGGGGCGCCTGGCACATTTATGCCCAGAGCGAGCCCTGGCGCCGCGAGGCGCGTAAGGCACGGGTGGTGTTTGAGACTACCACGCACTGCGCCGTGCTCTTCTCCGCGCCGGTCTGCCAGCTGCTGCACACCTCGGAGCTGGCCACCCACCAGACCAGCGCGCTTGGGCCAGATCTGCTGTCCGAGAGCTTTGGAGCGGCCGAACGTAGCGAGATACGCCGTCGCCTCCAGGCACAGGGTAACGCGTCAATCGGCGAGGCGATCATGAACCAGACCGTAATGGCAGGCATTGGCAATATCTTGAAATCCGAGATCCTTTTCGCGGCGCGCATTCACCCGGAGCGACCTGCCGCGAGCCTGAGCGACGAGGAGTTTGAGCGCCTGATCGCGACCAGCCAGGATATGATGCACCGCGCCTACGACACCAACGGCTTTGTGCAAGTCTTTTTGCCGCCGGCGCTGCGCCAGGCGACCGGCAAGCTCGGCTATGTCTATGGACGAAGCGGGCAGGTCTGCCTGCGCTGCGGTGGGACGATTGTCATGGTGCGGCAGGGGCCAATGCAGCGCATGACCTTCTTCTGCCCGTTCTGCCAGCCACTTGACCCAACTCACCCGCCAGCACCGCAGGAAACGGTCACAGCAACCCCCACACCGGCACTGTCCATACGTTGGAAGAGGCACGTGACTTTGTGCTGAAGGTTGGCCTCGCTGATGTCGTGCATAACCCCAAGGGCAAGCAGCCCACGCTCTGGGACGCGCTGGCGTTCACGGCAAACGGGCCGGATGCCTGGGGTGAGAAGCTGGGGCAGGTCTGGGCGCTGCGCCAGCAGCTTACGGCGACCTATCCCGAGCAGATCTTCAGCGGCAAGATTCGGGGTGGACGCATTATCCTGATGAGCATGGAACGACTTCATGAGCAGTATGCGCGTTACCACCGCCCGCTGGAGGCATGCAGCGATCTCGCCCAGCAGCTCTATGCCATTATTGCACAGGGTCCAATCGCCTCGTTGCCGTTGCGGCAGGCGGCTGGCCTGGTCACGCGCAAGGAGCGCTCCCGCTTCGAGCGCGCGCTCCAGGAATTGCAGACTACCTTCAACATTGCTCGCTCACCTGCCGCTGACAGCCCTGATCTCTGGGTGCCCTTTACGCAGCAATACTCGCAATTCGCGGCATAGGCAGCATGTATCGGGAACCGCGCGTGCTATACTGCTCCCGGCAACAGTCCGGTTTTCTGATACGGGGTATCTATGCAGCGCACCATTCGCTACCAGGGCGCGGTTCTTCGAGACGGCTACATCCTGCTGATTCAGCACCGCCACTACGCCAGCGGTCACAGCTACTGGCTGCTGCCCGGTGGTGGGCTCGAAGGTGTGGAGACGCCAGAGGCCTGCGTACAGCGCGAGGTGCGCGAGGAGACCCACCTGCATGTGGAGGTCGGGCAGCACCTGCTGGACGATCCGGATATGCCCGGCGGAACCTATCAGCGCCTGTATACCTACCTGTGCCACGTGATTGAGGGCGAGGCCCAGCCTGGCTATGAGCCGGAAGACGAGGCGGCCGAGGACTACGCGATTGTGGCTGTCCGCTGGATTGATCTGCGAAAGCCAGCCACCTGGGGGATGGATGTGCAATCTGACCCGATCACCTACCCGCTGCTGCAACGTCTGCGTGCTGCCTTGCGCTATCCGGAGGAGGAACAATGATTGACCGACTGGGGCAGAACAAGCAGAACATCATGGCGTTCTACGACCTGATGTTCAACCAGTGCCAGCCTGCCGAGGCGATCGAGCACTATGTGGGGGATGTCTATATCCAGCACAACCCGGCCGTGGCGGATGGCAAGCGGGCGTTTATCGCCTACTTCACACGCATGGCGCAGGAGTACCCCGGCAAGCGCGTCAACTTCAAGCGGGTCATTGCCGAGGAAAACTATGTCGTATTGCACTGCTACCAGGAGTGGCCGGGCGACCGCGATTGGGCAGGCATTGACATCTTCCGGCTGGATGAGAGCGGCAAGATCGTCGAATATTGGGATGTGCTTCAGCCGGGACAGCCGCTATTTCAGGGAGAAAACCCCATGACCCTTCCACCACAGCTTGAGGCGTTCTGGCAAGTCTACCTTGCTACGCGTGGCGATATTCCCCCGCCGCTGCTCGACTACGATCCGGTCTGGCAGTTTGGCAACCTGGAGGTTGCCGGGCGCATCGGACAGCTTGTCAATGCGGGCATCAAGACGGCAACCAGCAGCCTGCTCTGGCACCTGGAGCAGATTGGGGAGCCGGTTCCGCAGGTCGGCAGCTACGGTATTGTCGCCGACGGCGCGGGTATGCCGATCTGTATCCTTGAGCTGACCGCGGTGGAGATCAGGCCGTTCAATGAGGTTGATGCCCAATTCGCCTATGATTATGGCGAGTACGGTCAGACGCTGGAGCAGTGGCGCGTGGCAAGCTGGGAGTATTTCAGCGAGGTCTGCGCCAGGATTGGGCGCGAGCCGAGTGAGACCATGCCCATGGTCTGCCAGCGCTTCCGTCGCGTCTACCCCTAGAACACGATGGTTTCGAGTTGGGCGGAAATCGCGGCTAGTGTTGAGCCGCTCGCGCACGCTGCCGCACAGCACGAGGGCATACTACCAGGCTGTGTTAGCCCGCCGGCTTCCATCCTAACGCCCGGCACCAGGCAAATGCGGCGTAGGCTGCAGCTGACTCCGACCACGTGATCCATGCCTGCTCCATGGCATGCAGGTCATCGTTCGTGGCCAAGCCGTGCTTCTGGGCTCCGCTTGCGTACCACGTGTCGCGGCAATCGGCGGCTCGACCCATCCCGAACGACTTCACTGCCTGAAGCTACTGTCATTTACTTGGCAATATCATCTGCGGTGCCTGCGATAAAGGCCAGCATCTCCTCATTCAGTCCATCGGCTGTGTACGGGGTATTCGTTTTTCCGATCACTCCGCTTCTTTTCTTGCTCCTCTATTTCAATCAACTGGCATTGAAAGGGCAAAGCTTTCCGAAGGTTAAGGAGCTTCCATGGTTTCGATGCGTTGCATCAATGGTCGCGTTTGCCGTATGGGCACTCTGTATTCCAGGTAATCCGTTTGCCCCACCGGAACAGCCTGGCTACGGCGTCTTATTTGGCCTTATTGCGGTAGTTGTAGCAATCCTGTTGCCGATAATTGAGACAATTTACAACTGGTGGCGTCGCCGAAATAAAACAGCCGCTCAAGAAGGCGCTCAATCTGGCCCGAGCAGCCCCACCAGTTGAAGTATTTCTTGTCGGCAACGCTTCTCTCACTGGCCTATCCGCAGGTTTGCTTGGTAGCTGAGCGGCGAATAACAGGGGGTTTGCCGCATATAGCAAAAATATATTAGCCCCAGTGCCTGTCGTGCCTGGTTGTGCTGTGCTGTGCCAAGCCAGCGCGGCCAGCCCCATGGAGCGACTGCTGGCCCAGGAGGCGGCGATCTGTTGGGCCAAGCTTCAGAAGCTCAGGGCCACCCACGCCCGTCTGGAACAATCGCTGCGTCCAACGCATGCGGCCTGGTGGATTCATGCCATTTCTGCGGCCCAATTGCGATTCTTCCGAGCGGTTGAGGAGCTGGCCAGAGTGCGGCGGCTGGCGGTTCTAATTGAGAAATCATAGATAGCACTTTGGCGCGCTGCTCCCGCATCATCTTATCACCTCAAAGTGAATCCTTTTCAGCTGCCCTATCGGTATCCCTACATCGAAGTACGAGTTGTGAAAGTTTCACCCTCGGCTGGAAAGGCGATGTAGGATAATGTGGCTCATGTCCAGCAACAGTGCTGATCCTCGGCGCCTGCAGTCGCATTATTCGCGGATTCTTGACCGGCGCTCTAGCGCTGGAGCGCGTCGACCGTGTCAATCAGATGTACCGCGCGCTCGGACAGCAGCCGGGCGATAATCAGGTGAAACGTTGACGCCGCATCGGGGTTCTCGTGTTCCAGACGCCGCAGATCGCCGCGCGTGATGCGGTACACACTGCTCGTCTCGTCGGCGACCACCGCGGCGGTCCGGCGCCGGCCGAGATAGAAGCCCAGCTCGCCCACGGCCCGCCCACCGCGCATCGTCTCGAGCCGCACCGGCGCGCCCTCTTTCGGCTCGATCCGCGCGGTGACCTGGCCCGACTCGACAAAGAACATGTCGTCCGGCGGATCGTCCTGATGGATGAGGTAGTCGCCAGGCGCGATCATGCGCTGCTCGAAGTAGGCGAGCAGGCTGTCCAGGTTGGTCGCCTCGGGCACGATCTGCGCGAGCTGTGCGTACAACGTGCGGGCTCCGTCGCCCGATGGAGTGGCGCTCGCGAGCAACTCGTTCTCACACCATTCGAGGCCGCGATCCAGGTTGGGGAAGATGCGTACACCCCGCGCGCCCTCTTCATAGAACAGCGCCTGCTCGAACTGCCGGCGGATGCCCGGCGCAAGCTGTGTGAAGACGAGCGTCAGCCCGTCCGACTCGCCAAGCTGCCGCAGCTTGCTGAAGCTGAGCATCGCCGTGGAGTCGAGGCGCGGTACCAATCGAAAGTCGAGCAGCACGAAGCGCAGCCTGGGTAGATCCGCCGCCAGCGTGCGCTGGCGCACGCGCTCGAACAGATCGTGCGCGGTTCCAAAGAAGATGAAGCCCTGGAGCTGGAGGATGGCGATCTGCTCGCCCGATCCGCGCAGCAGCTCCTGCTCGGCATAGCCGCGGGTCATGCGGCTCTTGACCGTCGCGCCGGTCAGCACGTGCTTGACGACGTCGATCCGGCTGTAGATTACGACGAACAGCACAACGGCGATCAGCAGGCCGGCGATCACACCCGGCAAGATGCCAAATACCGCGATCAGGACCAAAATGAGCACGATCAGCGCATAGTCGAGATGTGAGAGCCGGAACCAGGCGTCGTACAGCCACTCGGCGAGAAAGGCCAGGCCCAGATAGCAGACCATGCCGCCCAGCACGACTCGCGGCACCAGCGAGAGCATCTGGGCGCCGAAGAAAAAGGCCGCGCCGCTCACCAGGCCCGCCGCAATCCCGACCAGCCGGGTGTGCGCGCCCATGTGATGCCCCAACATCGACAGGCTGAGCGACTGGAAGCCGGGCGGGCTGCCGATCAGCCCGGCGGCAAGCTGCGCGCCGCCCGCCGCCCGCAGCTCCTGGTTCAGGTCGATATCCTCACGGCGCGCGAGCTGGAGACCGCTGACGTTGAGCAGGAGACTGATCACGCTGATCGTCACCGCCGCACCGATAGCGCTGAGCTGGCCGGCGATCGCCGGCCACTGGACCAGGGCGAGCATGCCCGGCGTCAGCAGCGACCACAGCGCTTGGTCGGGGAACGGCCCCAGCAGCCAGCCGCGCGACTGAGCCTCGGCCAGCGGAATCCCTAGGAGCGCCAGCCAGACGTAGAACAGCGCGCTGGCGGCCAGCAGCAGGCCAGGCAGGATCAGCAAGTGCTGGCTACGCCGGAGCGACAGCAGAATCACGAAGCCGAAGATCAGCCCCGGAAGCCACTGCCACAGCACTGGCGGCTGGAGCAGGCGCCGTAGCTCGCCGAGATGCGGCGCTTCCTCGGCCATGATGCTGACTCCGCCCAGGGCCAGCAGCCAGCCGGTGCCGGCCAGGAAGCCGCCGAGCACCGGGTAGGGCAGGTAGCGCACCAGCGCGCCGAGCCGGAACTGCCCCAGCAGCAGGAAGGTTGCCCCGGTGGCTAACGTGGTCAGGACGATTGCGGCGACGACGGTGGCGTAGAGTGCATCCCGGCCGGTTCCGGCAGGCACAGCGACCGCGATACTGGCCGCGATCAGCGCCACCACGACCGCTGGAGCATCCTGCACGGTACCGACCATCGCGGGATGCGAGCTGAGCAGCGCAAGCACGATGTTCAGCAGGCATGTGCCCACCAGCAGCAGCCCAATGCCATTGGAGACAAAGCCGGCGAGCTGACCAGAGAAGATCAATGCCGCCAGCGACACCAGAACAGCCAGGTCGAGCAGGCCAGCGACGGCGCCCGCGGTGAGGCTGAGCGCGATCTGGCGCGAGCCTAGCCACCCGGTGGGCGCGGCGCCCGCCGCGCCCGCCTGGGGATCGCTGCTGTTGAGCATAGCATTCCTCCCGAAAATGATCCAGCAGGGATGACGCCTATGAGTATACAACGCGGCTCATATCCAGTACGCGTGCGGCGGCTCTTTCGGTGGCCAGCACATCCGACAGATCAAGGCTGGTGAGACTCGCTTGGCATTGACGAGCGCCTCGTAGGTCGCCACATACAGGTGGAGATAGGCTTTATGCACGCCGTGGAACGGCCGTAGGAAGGTGCGCAACCCCGCGCCGGTCCCTTCACAGGTGTTGCAGTGCACTTCCCGCACGCCATCCCCATCGTCATCGCGCGCCCACTCGTGCTGAGAGTGATTGACTGTGGCATGCGGGAGATCCAGCCCATGGTAGCTGCGGTACTCGTCGGAATAGACGATCGCTGCATCACGCGGCACGGCTTCGCCCAGAATACCATGGCAGGTGGTCTTATCACTGTGTCCGACGACCCAGCAGCGCTCTTCGCCGGTCTCGCGACTGATGACATGAATGATGGGCGGGCGGTCATTGTCATAGGTGCCATGCCCCGGCTGCTTCACCCAGAGGGTACCCGGCCCGCCGGCGTGGCGGATCGTCGAGGTCGGGATGGGGCGTACTTTTTTCCCCCCGCGTTCTGGTAGAGCTCATCCACCTCGAACGTCTGGCCGTCCATCACGCCGGTCGGCGCAGTATTGTTCACGTTCGTTTGGAGCCGTTGCCGCAAGGTGTGGACCGTTTGACGCGAGAGCTGGAGTTCGCGGGCCAAGCGCGCGGTGGATTCGCCCTTGGTCACGCCACGGAGCAAGAGCACCAGCGTCGCCGGGCGTTGGCGGCTCCCTTCAAAGGCCGTGCCGCTCAACAAGGTATAGTAGCCATCGCAGGCCCGGCAACGATAGGCGTCATAGTGGCCTTGGATTCGGAACCGTCGGCGGTCGGCGCTCCCACAATGCGGGCAGGCGAAGCCATGTGGGTGCAGGTGTCGCTCAAGCCACACGAGGCACAGGCTATCGTCAAACAGCTCCGTGATGGGAAAATCAACCATACCGTCCTCACACCCAATCGCACGGTTGATGCGAGACAGTATAGCACCCTAGCACGGCTACTGGACATGAGCCGGATAATGTTTGTAGCTGACCGCTATAATGAAACAAGCGCTCGTCAGGTTATTGAGACGCTCTTGCCCGTGGCGACCACTCGTAAACGATGCCTGGAATTGTTGGGAAGTTCAATTATCTGTGCGCATGCAGCAAAAAGCTCGGCCTGGGGTGTCACGCTCTTTCCAAATTTGGTTCGGCTAAACGTTGGATGGCGCTGACGGGCTGCCGCCCAACGGCTTGCGCATCAGCCGCGCCCCTGCGAGTACAGCTTTGATAGATCGGGAAAGCGTGCTTCAAAAACTCCCCGATCTGGATCGCCCCAGCAGGGGCGTCGGCTGGATGCGCGGGTTGGGCCGCACTCGGCGCAGACAGTTTCGGTCTCGAGGTCCGACGGCCGCGCGCAGACCGCCGCTCACCTATTGCTTTTTCGCGGTGAATACGCCCGACGGTTGGGTCACGATGGCCTTGATCACCATGCCAGATTCGTCCTTCACAAACTCGATGCTGTAGCCCGAGAGGTCTTTCACCAAAAACTCCATGCCACGGCGGGGAGCCAGTTCGACATCCGGTTGCCCAGGTAAGCGTGCCAGCAGGGTTCCCTCGCCCTTCAGCATGATGCTCATTGGGACGCCGAGCAGTTCATAGTCACCAATGAACTGGACCAGGAAGTTGCGCTCGCGCATCGCCCGATCGGGCACCCGCTTGAAGACGATGTCGCGCACGCTCTGCTCGAGCGGCGCAGCGACTGCATCGATGTCACCACGGGCGTTGGTCGTAAATGTCGTCTTGAAGCGAACATCCCACTGTTCCATTGTGAGTTCGAAGGTGTCGTAGTGATAGTGCTGGACGGGAAATGTGTTGTCGTTCAACTGAGCTTGGAGCGCTCCATCGACAAGATTGAACGCGAGCACCCCGTAACCGGGGTGCTCGTACTCGCCGACATAGCTCTCGAAGGGATGCGATGGCTGTGTCTCTGGGACCCGATCTTCCGCACTTTTTTCCTTGCCCTTCGCCTCGGCCCCTTTCCATTCCGCTTCCTCCGTCTTGAATCGCTCGGTCCACGGAATCGGATCGAGCCCGAGCAGCCGGTCGTAGGCATGGAGACAGACGATCCAGGGTGCGGGGGTGCCGTTGAGATTACACAGGACAACGACACCGAGGTTATCACGGGGCATGAGCGTCGTCATCGTGGAGAAGCCGTCAATGCCACCGGCGTGGTGGACCAAGTCGTAACCACGATACGGTTCAATGAACCAGCCTAAGCCGTAGCTTGCATGTGGCAACTCCGCGTATTTAGCGGGCTGCTGGATGACCATCTGCGGCGTGTGCATGTCGCGGATCTGTGCATGCGAGATGAGTCGGCTCTGCGCATACACCCCCCTGCCGAGGTGCAGAAGGAGCCACTTGGTCATATCGGCGACGTTGGTATTGATGGAACCGGCTGGGCCGACGGCGAATTGGCGGTAAAACGGCACCTGCGTCAGAGTATCATCCTTTTCTTTGTACGGGAGAGCGTGATCGTCCGTCGCTTGGGACACCTCGACCGCGAAGTTGCTGCCATGCAAGCCGAGCGGCTGGAAGATCCGCTGTTGGACAAACGCTTCCCACGTCAGGCCAGTGAGGTGTTCAATGAGATATCCCGCCATCATGTACATCAGATTTTGGTACTGCCAGACGGCGCGAAAGTCCTTGTTCGGTTCAAGATATTGGAGCCGCCAGACCAACTCCCCACGGCTGGAGGAAGAGTTATACCAGACGAGATCATGCCGCGGTAGACCGGAGCGGTGGGTGACGAGGTCGCGCGGGGTGATGCGCTCCGTCACGAAGGAGTCGTGGAGTCTGAAGGCAGGCAAATAGTGGCATACTGGCGTATCCCAATCGAGTCTACCTTCATCGACCAAGAGGCCGAGCGCCATGGTGGTGAAGGCTTTGGTGCCGGAGGCCAGCGCGAAGAGCGTGCGCGGCGTGACCGGCAGCTTGCGATCGACATCGCGGCGACCAAACCCTTCCAAAAAGATCACCTCGCCGTCTTGCACAATGCCGATGGCGAGACCAGGGACCTTCCACGATTCCATCGTCGCCCGCACAAAATCGTCGAACCCCTCCAGGCGCGCAGCAGCGTCAGCATGAGCCACGGTCGTCATGATCGTTTCTCCAGCGCAGCTCCATCCGGGTGATGGTCGCTGCTCTACGAACTACGGAGGCTAAACAACATGGTAGCATCAGTGTCAAGCCTTCGATTGGGCAAATTGGGCAAATGAGTGCTAGTTCGCGGCCCAACGGACCGACGCTCAGCGGCCGGGCGGGCGCCGACTTGCTTCCGAATCACAACGACCCCGACGCCCGCCCGGTCCGCTGCAGCGTCAGAGTGTGTGAAAAGCTGGGCTGATGACGATGGCACCGATTGGGTCGGTGTGGTATCATGGACGGTTTCATTATGTTTATCTAGACTGTGCCTACCATGCCACATATCCAAGGTGTCCAGCGTGACGCGGTTCTCTTCTTTCCGCCGTCCCTCGACGAGTATCTCACACCTGACAATCCGGTTCGCGTCATCGACGCGTTCGTCGATCAGCTTGACCTTCAAGCCCTCGGCTTTCGCCGTGCCGTGGCCGCCCCGACCGGCCGTCCCGCCTACCATCCCGGCGATCTCTTGAAGCTCTCTATCTACGGCTACCTCAATCGCATCCGCTCCAGCCGCCTGCTCGAACGTGAAAGCCAGCGCAACGTCGAGCTGTTCTGGCTGCTGAAAAAGTTGAGTCCCGATTTCAAAACGATTGCGGATTTCCGCAAAGATAACCTCCAACCCCTGCAGAAGGTCTGCCGGGCCTTTACCGTGCTCTGTAAGGAATTGGAGTTGTTCGGTGGGGAATTAGTCGCGGTCGATGGCAGCAAATTCAAGGCCTGGAACAACCGCAAGCGCAATTGGATTGACGAGAAGCTGACGCGGGCGCTCCAGGAGATTGACGACAAGATCACTACCTACTTGCACGACCTGGATGCCCAAGATAGACGGGATCCCAATCCGCCACGATTCACGGCCGAGGAACTGCAAACACGCCTCGACCCATTTGCGGGCGCGTCAGGAGCAGTATCAGGCGCTGCGTGAACAGTTGGCCGCCAGTGGTGAGAGGCAAATCTCGCTGACTGACCCAGAGAGTCGATCGATGAGTATCGGCCAAGGGGTCGAGGTCTGCTATAACGTGCAAGTGGCGACGGATGCCAAGCACAAACTGATTGTGGCGAATGATGTGACAAATGACCCAACCGACAGCGATCAACTCGCTCCGATGGCCATTCGTGCGAAGGAAGTCCTTGAGGTAGAGACGTTGGATGCGACCGCCGATATGGGGTATGCGCACGGCGAGCAGGTAAAACAGTGTGAGAGCGCGGCGGTGACACTTCCGACTGCCTCAGTAACGTATCCATGACCTTGTGCTGATGCACGCACCCAATAGCCAAGCTCAAAGGCAGGAACGCTCCAACCGTCCCCTTCACGTGGGGAAGTCCAATGCCGCCAAGATACTGATTCGTCACCTGGGTCCAGATACCGATTGCAAATCGTTTACGCACAAGCCAATCAGCGTTGGCTCGAATAATCCAGACTTGTGACTCAGCCACAGAGCGACACGAGGCGGCTTGTTCTGGCTCATAGCGACGCAGATGATCGCGCGATTCTTCAATCGCTTGCCAGCGCGCTTTGGCATCGTCAAGATGATACGGGCGCAAAACGAGGCGCTCAGTATGAAGCGTTTCAAACATTGGCTGGAGGATTGGATGAACAATTGGGTGATGTGTCATTACCTCCCCCATCAATGCGTCTCACGAACGGTTAGAGTATACGTGATCATGTTGTACAAAGCGAGATAGGATGAAGTAGAGAGTGTAAGGGAACAGGTAAAGCGTGCCGCCGAACGGTCAGTGTTCAGCCACCGCTGAAGGCGCGCTGCATACGAAATCGCTAAAATCGCGACAATCTCGCGCGCCGAAGGCGGTCGGTCTGCATGCGCGTGTTGTGCCACCCCTACGTAATACCAAGACGTTCGATCAGATCGCCACGGAGGGTACACGAAAATGTGGCTGGCCCATTATATCCGCCGTGAGAACGCACATGGCCTGCGATGATTGCCCCCTCCGCGTTGTGTTCGTGCTCCACCTGAAAGTGTACGTGCGTGCTGAAGGTTTCTCGCTGTGCCCAGCTCCGAATCACCTGATGACCGATATAGGTTGCGCCATCCACCACTGTGGCATCAGCAGCGAACAGAGCCATAAAGTCGTCAAGCTTCCCCTGATTAATGGCATCGACGGCCCGCCGAATGAGCGGGGAACGCAGAGTTTCTGCATTCATGAATCCGTGCCCTCTTTCAATCGTTTAAACATGTCGCTCAGCTCAGAGATGATCGAGTTTGCCACGCCAGCAACAGGCCAGATAATAGACCGATGCCCGTACGCGCACTGCCAAAGTAGAGATTGATCAGCGACTGAAAGGCCTTTCGCTCGACGTTCGCCCGGTGCGCCGCGTCGTTGCGGATGAAGCTAATCTTTCTCACCATATCGATCCAGTCGCTGAGCGGGAGTTGTTGCTGCGGGGCGATCTGCTCGTTCCAATATTGCCCTTGAACGATTGCTGTTTCGAGAATGACCCAGTTGGTGCCACCAAAGCCCTTGCAGTTGCCGAGTGTACCAAGAGTATCCATCAGTGGCCGACCAGTTGCATCACAAAGCGGTGGGCTGTGTTTGTACAGCGTGATGCGTGTCACTTCTTCCAGCACACCCGTGAACAGCAGCACTGGCCCGGCGAAATTCGATGCCTTGATCTGCTCGATCTGCTCCCACAGGAATCGCCCCAGTGCCAGCGTCTCGCGCTGGGCGTCGGTCAAGAGCGACGTGGTATCGAATATGTCGTCGATCTCCAATCGCTCGCGAATCCACTGCTGGTAATCTTCTATTCTCGGCTGGAGCAACTGGGCGTAGCGCTTGGTGATTCGAAGTACGTGCTGAGTCGCGGCGGTGACAGCCGCGTCATCTTGAAGTTCAGTGCCATGCTGGAGCGCATCGCTGATCTCCTCTAGCGCTGAGAGCCGCCGCGGCTTCGTTACGCCTGCCTGATGCTTGATATGGCACAGCGCGGCGTTTGCACAGCAGTCCTGCGTGACGCTAACGAGATCAACGCGCCAGGGAGCGATGTGCGGCTTGGGGCACAGCAGCAGGTCACTCACCTCACCCTGATGAGCACGACCGTTTCGCGCAAGGAAGGTCGCTGTCTCAGCAAGCGATCCGTGGGCGTTGGCTGTCAGCGTATCCAGGAAGACCCCGTGACAGCGCACGGCCACTTGGTCGCGTAGCTGCGTGTGGACATCATCCAGCAGTGCTCTGAGCAAGCATTCTAATGCCGCTGAGTCCCCCGCGCCCTGCGGCCGAATGCAGTGGAGTGCGATTCCGATATCGGGTGCGACCATGTGGGCTTTGCGCCATTCGGGGGCGACGCGAGTGCTATTCTCGGCTGCCGCTGCTGCGGTCTCTCCTGGCACGGTGCCGTGAAAGGCAAACAGCAGGGCGCCGTGCCGCTCACCGGTGAGCTGTAAATCGGCGATCATCCGCTTGATTGGGCCAGCAGGCACCTTCGGGTCGTCGTCGTGCGGCCGGTAATACTTGGCGTCTAGGAGATAGCCGGGATCTCGCCAGATGATCGTCCCATCGTCATCTTTCACTTCCTGCCGGTCAACACGTGCGATGTACAGGTCTGGGCGTACGCCCGGGCCGCGCTGCCACACCTTCAGGTCATCAGGGATGCCCCGATCATGCTGCAGTTGGTAGACCCGCATGCTGTCTCCCGTGCCCCAGTGAAAGGTGAGCTGGGTGGTTGTGCGATTCCACTGTGGGTTTGGTTGATCACGCTTGATCAGATCGACCAGCTCATAGTAGATCCAGAGCTGGTACAGATAGTTGTCGCGCTCGGGGTCGGCACCCAGGGCATCATCCGCAAGGGTACGCTCCACACGGTGGAGGAGACGCAGGGACTGGTACCGTGCGCGCCAGGCCAGCAATTCCTCGTAGGCGCTGTTGCCCCCCGGAATGAGGCGCTCCTGTACCTGCGCCTCAAGGGCCGCAGTGTCATCTTGCTCGATTACCTGTTGCGCTGCGCTCCGAATCCCAGCGAACTGCGGGAATGCTAGCTCGCGCTCGCAACGCTCGGCGATTTCGCTGAGCGGGTGGCGCAATGCCTCTGCGCCGATGGCGGCGTATTCGCCCCAGAGCAGGCGGTGGACGTCCGCACCATACTCCAACAGTGTCACAACTGTTAAGAGGTTCTCGAGGGTAGCGAAATCGCGGCGACGCTGGCGCGTGTGCAGGAGCAGCGGCGGTTCACCCGGCCGCTCGGCCCAGGTCGCATTGATGGTGCGCTCCCAATCCACCCGGCCACGCGGTGGTGGTTCTTCGATGACCGTGGCGCGCGGTGACTAGAAGCTCAAACGCCGCACGATCCGCGGCAGGATGTGCTCGAAGAGCTCGTCCCGCAGCAGGAAGAGGATGCCGAGCTTCCGGTATGGCTCAAGGATGCTGTCATGCTCGGAGTCGAACTCCTTGCGTACATCGTAGTACTGCCCGAAGCGCTGCTCGTCATGCCGGAGCAGCAGACTGACCAGCCGCGCCTGCATCTGGGCATAGGCGTCGATCTCGTGTGCGTTGTACGTCATAGACCGCGCTCATTGACAAACGCCCGCAGGCGATTGGCGAACAGGCCCTGCGTCGGTAGTATTGCCGGATCGCTCGTGTCGACGCCAAACAGGTAGCGTACTTGCTCGACATCTACACTGGCCGGGCGCATGTCGTCGATACGCGGTGCGGTGGTTGTTTCATGCACTTTGAGCTGCGATAAATGTGCGGACTGCCGTGGCCCCGGCAGGCGATCCAAGATCTCGACGATGCGGGTCTTCAGCGCTTCCGGGTTCGCAGCATGCTCGATCGCTGCAAGCAACACGCGCTGCTCATCCCGCGCCAGCACCTGCAGCTGGTCGGCAAGCGTATCCGCGAGCGCCGAGTCGAGCGCGACGCTCCACGACATATGAATGCTGCGACCGGCGAATAGTGCAGCGTAGACCGACTCGGCCTGAGCCGTGCCAAGTTGCCGGTAGAGCCGGATCGCACTGAATAACCGCCAGAAGCTGTGCAGTGCCGCCTGCGCCTCGTCATTTTGCACAGCGAGCTGATAGTGAACCTGTGTTTGTGCGTCGCTGATGACTTCCACGCGGCGCACTTCCAGCACACCCGGCATGACCGCGATCCCGGCGGTCTCATCCGCAGTGATGCCGGCGAGACGATTCTCGCTCAGGCGCAGCAGCGCGCGGAAGATTGCTAGCGCCTGCTCAGGCTCGGCATCGGCGCGACTCGGCGGCAGGATGTCGATGAAGGCGAAGCGCCGTTTCATCGCCTCGCTCATCTGGTTGAGGAAGTGCCGGTCGAAGCTGTTGAGCGTGCCGATCAGCCGGAAGTCGCGCGGCAGCGGCACCTGTTGCTCGCCGCCGTCATCAGTCGGCACGGCAATCGTTGGCGAGCGCTGCCCGCCCAGCGTTGTCAGCAAGCTACCGAACGCCGCATCGATCTGCGCGCGGGTAAACTCGTCGATCACCAGCCACTGGCCGTGGTAGCGCCGCTCCTGCGCGTCAATCGGCTCATGGCGCTTCAGCCGATCAAGGGCTGGGATGGTCTCGCTGTCATATCCCTGGTAGTTGGTGAGCACCGCGCGCGTCAAATGGCCGTGCCGGATGCCATAAATCAGCGTTTTAACCTGATCGCGCAGCTGGAGCTGGGGCGCGATGCCGCCGACAACGTGCCGCACGCCCCAGTCCTCGGTTGCGGTCACCACCTCGACCGCATAGCCCTCACGCCTGAGCAGCTCGTCATCGGGATCGGTGGTGGGCGGCAGCTCCGGCGTTATCGGCATGTGCAAGACAACCGTATCCGACGCATCACGCCACAGGATGCGCGGCAGAATACGGGCCAGGTGCGTTTTGCCGGTTCCAGGCGGGCCGCTCAGGATGACATGCTGCCCGGCGATCAACGAACGGTAGATCCGCAGGATGGTGTCGCGGTCGATGAGCAGCTCGCGCTGGATCTCGGCGATGCGCTGATCGAGCACCGGCTGGTCGAGCGGCTGGAGCGGCGTGTCGTCAAGCGGCGGTAAGCCGCGCGGACTCACACGGGCGCGATGGAGATGATCGAGAAAGGTGTTCAACGCGATCGCCGTCGGCGTCGGCGCGTCGAGCGGGTCGAGCGCACCTGGGAGCGATTGCCACGTTCCATCCTCGTTGCGGCGGACGAGGCCGGCCTCCTGATACCACGGAAGAATGGCGCCCTGGAGTGGCCATACGGCGGGTGGATGCGGGAGGCCATCGAGCGGTGCATTGAGCGCGGGAAGATCGTACTCCTCGCCGGCGGGTACGAGCAGGGTCAGCGCGGCGTAGCGCAGCATATGCGCCATGGTTGCGTCACTCAGGTGCTCCCAGCGGCAATAGCGCCCGTCATCCAGATGCTCCAAAAGCCGCAGCCGCATCAAATCGGCGGCGAGCGTATCGGCGTTCGGCGCTTGCGTCAGATTCGCAATCGCTGGTTTGATCTGCCCGAGCCGGTCGACGATTTGCGACGCGCTGTACGCTGAGGCGCCGAGATGCGTCACGAGCTCAATATACGGGCGCAGCTCCTCGCCCAGGGTGCGCGGCAGCGGCCCGCCCGATGGGCCGAGCACGGCGTTGAATGTCTGCTGGGTGATTGATTTGAAAAGCTCATAGTCGCTCAGATTCGTCATCACAAAGCGGAACCCCCAGGTATCGCGCGGGTACGCTGATTTTGGCCGCCGTATGCGACTGCGCAGTCGCACCGTGTCCCACTGGTCGGGGTAGAACAACAGCACATATACGCCACGCACGCGCCGCAACGATAGCTCCTGATAGCGCTTGCCATCGACAATAACATGCAGAAGCCGCTCAGCAAACGGCTGAATTTCGATCGCGCCGCCAAATGTTTCTTGCAACCAGCGCGGGTAATCTTGGGCAATGTGCTGCGCAAGCTCGTTCTCGCTGGTAAAGCTGCTCTGCCATTGCGCCAGCGCCACAGGCGTATGTGCATCGCTCACGACGCCCATCTCAGCATCATCCTGGCGCTCAACAACATCATCCTGGCTGTCTGGCCCGGTTTCGTGCCACAATGGCATGAGACGCTGATCGTAGAAACTGAAGCCCACACCGTATTCAGGCTCCAGCCGATGCCGAATCTGGGTCAGACGCAGATCAACGTCTGCCGCACTATCTTCAACCAGGTGCGCGAAGCTCGCGCTGATCTCCTGCTTGTGCTCGCGCGCCATGGTCGCCTCGAATGTATCGGGATATACGATGTGCAGCAGCAGCTCGCGCTGGCCGTAGGCGAAGTGAATCGGGAGACCGAAGAGAA